>Ga0183260_10004081_pt1 | contig 11668 bp, 12 predicted proteins | sample AntDrymUQ4972206_2_FD_129768 | JGI IMG/M metagenome (GOLD analysis project Ga0183260, IMG submission 129768) | Polar desert sand microbial communities from Dry Valleys, Antarctica - metaG UQ497 (22.06) (version 2) (version 2) | ecosystem: Environmental > Terrestrial > Soil > Desert | place...
AGGAAGCGCGCCGACGCCTCGAGGGCTTCGGCCTCGGAGAGCGTGGAGCGCGGCACGGGGATCCTCGGGTGCGTCACCGAGTGCAGCGGCGGTCGCGCAGCTCAGCGCACTCGTAGCGCCGTTCTGCCTGCTGCCCGAGCCGGGACGATCACTTGCCGCGCGAGGTCTTCTTTTTCTTCGGCGTCACTGTTTTCCCGCTCTTGGCCGCTTGCTTCTGCGCTTTCTTCGCTGGCATCCTCAACCTCCCGGTGCTCGCTCATGAAGCATCATCTAATCAAGATTCGCACGCGGCGTCGTGGTCGTCGCTGGACGCCCCCTCGATGCCGAGCGTGCGCAGCATCGTCGCGGAGAGCCGCTCCGAGTCGCGGCGCTTCGACACGCGGATCGTCACCTGGTCGAGCACGCTCAGCTGCTCCCGAAGAAGAGTGGGCGCCCGACCCTCGCCTCGATGCGCAGGTAGCGCCACAGCCGCGCGCCGTCGACCTCCGCCTCCCGCACGAGGTTGCATACGGCGGTGACGGACTCGAGGCTCGGCGCGTCGGCGAGGATGTAGCACGTCCACGGCCAGCCCGGGGAGGAGCCGACCATCAGCTCGTCATCGTCCATCGTCCCGAGCACGGTGATCCCGAAGCGGCCGCCGAGGTCGTCGAACGTGGCGGTGATCGCCTGGACGGCCGGGCCGATCCGCGCGGACTCCTGCTCGAAGAAGGCGGGCATGACGCCGATGCAGAAGAGGACGCGCAGCTGCTTCGACTCCTGCTCGCGGTAGCTCTCGCTCATTCGCCTGCTCCTTCCTCGAGGGGGATCGCATCCTTCCACTCCCGGTCGAAGAGGAGCTGCAGGGGACCGACGAGGTCGGGATGCCGGATGACCGCGCTCGTCACGCCCTGCTGGCCGGTGAGGGGGTCGCGCAGGGAGATCATCGCCTCCACGCCGTCGCGGACGAGCAGCTTCATGGGCACGCTCTCGCGCAGGCGGAGCTCGCCCCCGGCGGCCTGCAGCGCCGTGAATCGGCTGCGCTCGCGGATCGCCTCCGGCGTGTAGACCACTCGGACGTGCACGCCCCTGCGCGCGGCGGCCACCTCGGCCAGGTTCCAGCGTGAGCGCGGCTGGAGGAAGGGCGGCTGCTGGATCATGTCCAGCGAGCGCTCGCTCCTGCCGATCAGCTGCTCGAGCGCGTCGCTCGTGCGGGCGCGCCCGAAGAGCGCCTCCATGAAATCGAGCGTCGGCGCGGCCGAGGCCTCCTTCGCGTGCGGTAGGAGGCGCAGCAGGGTCTCCGCCAGGCGCTCGTCGGCCTCGGCGGCCAGGCGACGCTCCTGCTCTCGATGCCGCAGCCAGCCGGGCAGGGCGACCCCGGCCGGAACGGGGCGGTACGACGCGACCCGGTCGGCGGCGACGGTGCAGAAGCCGCGCTGCTCGAGCAGGCGCAGGGCCTCGTACACCTTCGGCCGCGGCACCCCCGCCGCGCGGGCGACCTCGGCGGCGGTCGCGGATCCGAGCCGCAGGAGCGTTGTGTAGCTGCGGGCCTCGTTGAGCGTCAGCCCGGCCTCGACCAGCGCGGCTAGCGCGGCGGGCGCGAGCTCGGTGCTTGACGCGGCCCGGGGAATCGTGCGACGGTATCACTCCCCCATGGGAGTGACAATCGGGGTCGACCGGAGGGAGCGCGTCGTTGCAGCGGATACTCGGCCCGCGTGAGCGTTCGATCGTCGAGCTGGCCGGCCGCCTCGCCGACTCGTTCGCCGAGCGGGCGGCCGACCACGACCGCGACGCCACCTTCCCCTTCGAGAACTACGACGAGATGCGCCGTGAGGGCTACCTCGGCCTTACGGTGCCGGAGGAGCTCGGCGGCATGGGCGCCTCCCTCCGCGAGCTGATCCTGGCGCAGGAGCGGCTCGCCATGGGCTGCGGCGCGACGGCGCTAGCGGTCAACATGCACGTCTCGCCCATCGCGCAGCTCGCGAGCCTCTGGCGAGCCACCGGCGACGAGGGTCTCGCCGACGTGCTCCGCCGCGCGGCCGACGGACGGCTCGTCTACGCCTCGATGTCCGCCGAGGCCGGTGACCCCATCCTGATGAGCTCGAGCTCCGTCGCGACGCCGGTCGACGGCGGCTACCGCGTCACGGGCAAGAAGATCTTCGGCACCGAGTCCGCGGTCTGCACGGAGTTCTCGACGCGAGCGCGCGCCGGCGACGAGGTGCTCTTCTTCCGGCTCCCGCGTGACGCCGAGGGGCTGCGCTTCAAGCAGACCTGGGACACGCTCGGGATGCGCGCGACCCAGAGCAACGACTTCGAGCTCGAGGACGTGTTCGTCGCCGAGGACGCGATCTTTCACCGCTACCCCGCCGGCCACTTCGACGGAACCATGCTGAAGACGGTCTGGGGCTGGGCCATGCCGACGTTCGGCGCCGTCTACCTCGGCATCGGCGCGGGCGCGATGGCGTTCGCGCGGGAGCAGGTGCTCGCTCGCGGCAGGCAGGACGACCCGCAGGTTCAGCATCTCTTCGCCGAGATGGAAGTGCTCCTCGAGACGGCTCGCGCCGTCCTCGACCGCCACGCGGACGAGCTCGAGTCGGGCGCCCTCTCGACCGGCGTCTCCGTGCAGGAGGGGATGGCGCGGGCCGTGCTCGCCAAGTACGTGGCGACGAACAACGCGGTCGCGCTCGCCGACAGGGCGATGCACGTCGCTGGCGGTGCCGGCTTCTTCCGCCGCTTCCCGCTCGAGCGCATGTACCGCGACGTGCGGGCCGGGCCGATCATGCCCTACAACAACCTCGAGGCTCACGACCTCTTCGGCAAGAACGCGCTCGAGATCGAGATCGCGCCGGCCGTGCCGCTCGGCCGATGAGGTCTCTCGGCGGACGCAGCGCGGTCGTGACGGGCGCCGCGCAGGGCATTGGCGAGGCGATCGCCCGGGCGCTCCACGCCGCCGGCGCCGAGGTCGTCCTGGCCGACGTCGATGCGGCCGGGGTCGAGCGGGTGGCCGGCGAGCTCGGGGAACGCGCCCGCGCGGCGCAGGTCGACGTCCGCAGCCGCTCCTCGCTCGCCGCGCTCCTCGACGGGCTCGACGGTCCCGACGTGCTGGTCAACAATGCCGCGGTCACGATCGGCCGATCGCTCTGGGAGATCGAGGAGGCCGAGTGGGACGACGTGCTCGCCGTCAATCTGCGCGGCGTCTTCTTCGGCTGCCAGCTCGCGGGCCAGGGGATGAAGAGGCGCGGGCGAGGCCGGATCGTCAACCTCTCGTCCCTCGCCGGTCAGCAGGGCGGCACCGTCGCCGGAGCGCACTATGCGGCCTCGAAAGCAGGGATCGGCGTCCTGACGAAGATCTTCGCGCAGGAGCTCGCCCCGCACGGCGTGACCGTCAACGCACTCGCCCCCGCGGCGGTGCGCACGCCGGTCATGGCGACGCTGCCGGTCGAGATGCTCGAAGCGGTGCAGGCGTCGATTCCGGTCGGCCGCTTCGGCGAGCCCGACGAGATCGGCGCGGTCGCGGCCTTCCTCTGCTCCGACGACGCGGGCTACATCACGGGTGCGACGATCGATGTGAACGGAGGCCTCTTCATGCGCTAGTGCGAGCCCTCGACGCAGGGCGACCAAACGTTCACACTCCGGCGACGTCTTACCTACCGGCTTTCAATCAAGGGGAGGAGCACATGAACAGACGCACAGTGCGGTGGTGGCTACCGCTGCTGCTCGTCGCGGCGGCCGCCTCGGCAGTTACGGCGGGGCTCGCCGCCAAACGCGCCGACGCGGGCCAGGGAGAGGTTCGGCTCGCCATGATCGGGGCGCTGACCGGGTCACTCTCGAACGTCGGCATCGACAACCGGCGGGGGATGGAGGCGGCGCTCAAGGAGATCAAGGCCACGGTCAACGGCCGCAAGCTCGTGATCGACGTCTTCGACGACACATCCAACCCGTCGCAGTCGGTGCAGCTGATGCAGCGGATCGCCGCGGACTCCCGCTACATCGGCGTGATCGGCTCGGGCTTCAGCTCGTCGTCGCTCGCGAATGCGCCGCTCGCCGAGCAGTTCAAGATCCCGTACATCAGCATGGCGGGCTCGGGCAGGCAGGTCTATCCCGCCAAGCCGTACGTGTACACGACCACGGCGACGAGCAGGCTCTTCGCCTACTCGATGGCCCGCTACCTGCGCTCGAAGAAGATCTCGAGGATCGCGCTCATCGCCGACACCGGTGGCTACGGTGCCGAGGGAACGGCGAACGTCCAGCAGCTCGCGAAGGCCTACGGACTCGAGATCGTGGTGCAGGAGGACTTCCCGCTGACGGCGACCTCGTTCACCTCGCAGCTGACGAAGGTGCGGGGCTCGAACGCCCAGGCGATCTGGATCTACAACGCGACTCCGGCCTCGGTCGCGATCACGAAGGAGGCGCGTCAACTCGGCCTCCAGCAGCTGATCGTCCTGACAGGCGGGAACGCATCGGCCACGTACCTCGAGCCGGCGTGTCCGCAGTCGAACGGGGCGGTGATCACGTCGCACGTCGGCCTGGTTGCCAAGTACCTGCCGAAGGCGAACCCGTCGAAGGCGGTCGCCCTCCGGGCCGGGCGCCTCGCCGGCGGCAACGTCAGCACGTTCGTCTTCGACGGCTACACGGGCGTGCACATGTTCCGGCAGGCGATGATCCGCGGCGGCTTCAGCCGTGAGGGCATCAACACGGCGCTCGAGACGAAACTGCGTGGCTTCGTCGGCCCCGCGGGAACCTACAACTACACGAAGGTGAACCACGCGGGGCTCAGCCTCAGGAACATGGCCATCTCGCAGATCAAGAACTGCCAGATGGTTCCCGTCCCGGGGCAGAACCTGACCGGCAAGAAGTAGGGACGCGCCTCTCGGGAGGGCCCGGGGCTCCGGTCTCGGGCCTTCCCGGCGGCCGTCCTACCGACGCGCGAGCCGCCGCGCTCCGCCCGTCAAGGCCGGTAAGAGGCCGCGCGGGAAGAAGAGCATCACGAGCACGAAGATGAGGCCGTAGACGCCGATCCTCGCCACGGTCGGCGTCTGGATCGGCAGGTCGAGACCGAATAGCTCCTGCCGTGTTCCGAACTTCTGCAGGTAGTACTGCAGCAGGGTCACGACGACGGCTCCGAGCACCGCCCCCGACACACTGCCGAGTCCTCCGACCGCGACCATGACGACGAACTCGATGCTGATCAGGAGCGTGAAGGCGTCGGGGGAGAGGTAGAGCAGGAGATAGGTGTAGAGACCTCCTGCGAGGCCGGCGAAGCCCGCCGCCAGCACGAAGAGGCGCAGCTTGTAGGAGGCGACGTCCACGCCCGAGGCGGCGGCGCTCGCCTCGCTCGTCGCGATCGCGCGCAGCCCGCGGCCGGCTCGCGAGCCGACGAGGTTCTGGGCGATCACGAAGCAGACGAGGACGAATGCCCACACGACGGCCGTATGGAGGTTGCCGTTGATCGTGCGCCCGCCGACCTCGAGCGCGGGCACGCCGATCAGACCGGTCTGGCCGCCCGTCAGCCGCTCCTCGCCGAAGATGACCGAGAGCAGGATCAAGTGCAGCGCGAGCGTCGCGAAGGCGAGGTAGTGGCCGCGCAGACGCAGCAGCGGCACGCCAACGACCGCCGCGACCGCCGCGGTCAGGAGCGGTGCAGCCACGAGGGCGACCAGCGGGTCGAGCCCGAAGCCGTTCGCGAAGGACGCCTCGGGCACCGAGAGCAGGCCTGCGGTGTAGGCGCCGAGCGCGTAGAAGGCTCCCTGTCCGAGCGAGACCTGCCCTGCGAAGCCCATCAGCAGCGAGAGGCCGATCGCGACCATCGCCGAGAGCCCCATCAACGTGTAGAGCGTGCGGTCGCCCGGGTTGTCGATGGGGTAGGGCAGGTACGGCAGCGCGATCGCGAGCGCGCCGAGCAGCGCGATTGCAGCCCACTTGCCGAGTGAGAACCAGCGTGGCCGGACGGCCGCCGGAGCGGCGACGGTCGCTATGTCGCCACCTCGTGCCGCGAGCGCCAGGAGATGATCATCAGCATGATCACGAGGCCGATCGCGAGTTGGTACTGCGGATCGATGTAGCCGATCACGAGGTTCTCGGCGATCCCGAGCACGAGCCCGCCCGCGAGCGCGCCGCGGATGCTGTCGAGACCACCGAACGCGGCGGCCGCGAAGCCGTTGACGGCGATGGAGACGTCCGAGTCGTAGGTCAGCGGAATCAAGGGGATGATCAGTGCGCCCGCGAGTCCGCCGAGTGCAGCCGAGACGGCGAAGCTCAGGACGGCGAGCGAGCGGACGCTGAGGCCGACGAGCTCGGCCGCGCGGCGCGAGTCCGAGCAGGCGACGAGTGCGTTGCCGACGATCGTGCGCCGCAGGACGAAGGTCAGCAGCAGGGCGGAGGTGAGCGCTACCGCTCCGATCAGCACGTACTGGGGGTCGACCGTGACGCCGCCGAGATCCCACGAGGTGTCGGAGATGCGCGGGTATGTCCTCGGCACGTCCGTGAACACGAGCAGGTGCACGGCGGACGTGAGGAGGGCGAGACCGAGCGTGATGATGAGGCTTGCGAGCAGCGTCGTCCGCCCGCGCCGTCCGAAGGCTACGAAGCCCATCACACCGCCCACGAAGGCGACGAGGAGCACCGCCAGCACGACGGCGAGGAACGTGGGCACGTCGTCCACGAGCGTCGCCGTCACGAGCCCGCCCATCACGGCGAAGGCGCCCTGCGCGAAGTTGACGATCCCCGTCGTGCGGTGGATCAGCACCATGCCGATCCCGACCAGCGCGTAGGCAAAGCCCGAGCTCAGGCCGACGACGACGAGCTGGATGAAGTTGGTCAAGGACAGGCCTTCAAGCCGGGGCCACCTCGAGGCCTCCTCCGAGGTACGCGTTGCGGACGACCTCGTTCCGCTGGAGCTCGGCACTCGGTCCCTCGAGCACGCAGCGCCCGGCCTCGAGCACGTACGCGCGGGTGCAGAGCTCGAAGGCGAGCTGCGCGTTCTGCTCGACGAGCAGCAGCGCAACCCCTTGCTCCTCGTTCAGTGCGCGCAGGAACGTGGCCAGGCTCTGGACGACGAGGGGCGCGAGCCCGAGGGAGAGCTCGTCGATCGCGAGCAGGCGCGGATCGGCCATGAGCGCCCTGCCGATCGCGACCATCTGCTGCTCGCCGCCCGACGTCTGCCCGGCCGGGCGCTCGCGCAGCTCCCGGAGCTTCGGCAGCAGCTCGTAGATGCGCTCCAGCCGGGCCCTCGTCTCGGCCCGCCCGCTCAGGTAGCGCAGCGTCGACGAGACGAGCTCGCCCGTGAAGACCCGTCCGTAGGCGCCGAGCAGGAGGTTCGACTCGACGGGGAGCGACTGGAACACCTGGCGGCCCTCCGGTACTTGCGAGATGCCCTTGCGCACGACCGTTCCGGGCGCTGCTCCGGTCACGTCCCTACCGTCCACGCGGACCCGCCCCTCCGCCGGCTTGATCACGCCGCAGATCGCGTTCAGGAGCGACGACTTGCCTGCGCCGTTCGGCCCGATCAGGGCGACCCGCTCACCGGCGTCGAGCCGCAGTGAGACGCCGTCGACCGCGACCGCCGGCCCATAACGGACCTGCAGGTGATCGACCTCCAGCAGGGCCGTCACAGCCCGGCCGTCCCGAGGTAGGCAGTGATCACGCGCTCGTCCTGGCGCACCTGCTCGGGCGGGCCGTCGGCGATCACGGCTCCCCGGTCGAGCACGATCACGCGGTCGGCGACGGAGCCGACGAACTGCATGTCGTGCTCCACGAGTACCTGCGTCAGCCCGCGACCTCGCAGATCGCGGAAGACGGTCGTGAGCTGGCGCTTCTCGGCCGCGCGCAGACCGGCGACGGGCTCGTCGAGCAGGAGCACGCTCGGCCGCTGCGCGAGCACGCGTGCGATCGAGAGCAGCCGCAGCTGGCCGATCGGCAGCGAGTCGGCGGGATCGAGCAGCCGCTGCTCGAGCCCGACGAGCGCCAGCGCCTCCCGAGAGGCCTCGCGGATCTCGCGCTCCTCCCGCCGCTGCCACGGCGGTCGCAGGATGCCCGCCAGGAAACCCGACTTCGTCCACGCGTGGCACCCGACCATCGCGTTCGTCCAGACGTCGAGCCCCTCGAGCGGCCGCGTCGTCTGGAAGACCGTGCCCAGGCCGCTGCTCGCCCGCCGGTGCGCCGTCCACCTCGAGACGTCGGCGCCCCCGATCGTGATCGTGCCCGCGTCGTGGCGGAGGAAGCCTGAGATGCAGTGCAGGAGCGTCGACTTGCCGGCTCCGTTCGGGCCGATCAGGCAGGTCAGCGACCCCGGCTCGACGCTGAAGCTCGCGCTCTGCACCGCCTGCACGGCCCCGAACGACTTCGAGACCTCCTCGATCTTGCAGGCCGCCGCCCCGTCAGCCGCCGCGCTCACGGCGTCATCCTCTCAGATCCACTCGGGAGCTCGACACGACCGACCTCGGCACTTGGAGGATCCGTACCGGGTATACGCTCGCCGTCGATGCGGGTAGGCGACAGGCTTGGCCCGCTGTCGGAGCGACCGTTTCGACTGCTCTGGCTCGCGCGCGCGACCTCGGCCGTGGGAGACCGGATGGTTCCCATCGCGCTCGCCTTCGCCGTGCTCGAGATCAACGGATCCGGCACGGATCTCGGACTCGTGCTCGCGGTCGGGCTCGTCCCGAACGTCGTGCTCGTGCTGGCGGGAGGGGTCGCGGGCGACCGCTGGTCGCGCGGCCGCGTCATGCTTGCCGCCGATGCGGTTCGGGCGTTGTCCCAGGGCGCGGTCGCCGTGCTGCTCCTGGCCGGCAGCGCCGAGCTCTGGCACCTACTCGTTTCGAGTGCCGTGTGGGGGACGGCTGCTGCTTTCTTCGCGCCTGCCTCGACCGGCGTCGTCCCCGAGACGGTGACGCCCGGGCGACTGCAGGCCGCCAACGCGCTCCTGGGGCTCACGCGAAACGCGGTCGGATTGGCGGCGCCCGCGCTCGCCGGCCTGCTGATCGTCGCGTTCGGAACGGGGATCGTCTTCGCCATTGACTCGGCGAGCTTCCTTGCGAGCGCGCTGTTTCTCCTGCGCCTGCCACTTCGGGAGCGCCGGTCGCCCGAACGGCATTCGCTCATCGGCGAGCTCGTCGACGGCTGGCAGGAGCTGACGAGGCGCACGTGGTTGTGGGTGAGCATCCTCGCCTTCAGCGCCTGGAACGCCGCGCTCGCCGTCTTCTTCGTGCTCGGCCCGCTCGTCGTCGACAGTGAGCTCGACGGTGCCCGCGACTGGGGAATCGTGATGAGCGGCAGCGCTGTCGGCTCGATCGTCGGTGGAGCGGTCGCGCTTCGCTGGAAGCCAAGGCGGCCACTCGTGGCCGTCTTCGGCCTCACACTTGTCAGCCCTCTTCAGCTCCTGCTGCTGATCCAGCCCGCGCCGGTGCTCGTGATGGCGGGGGCGGCCGTGCTCGCGATGATCGGCGTCACGATCTCGATCACGGTCTGGACGACGACCCTGCAGGAGAACGTGCCGGAGCACGCGCTCGCACGCGTCAGCGCCTACGACTGGCTGGGCTCGCTCGTCGTGATGCCGGCCGCGTACGCCCTCGCGGGGCCCGTCGCGGCACTGGCGGGGATCGACGCCACGCTGGTCGGCGCCGCTGCGCTGATGCTCACGGCGGGGCTGGGAGCGCTTGCGCTGCCAAGCGTGCGGGAGCTTCGGCGCCGCGACACGGTCGTCGCCGTGGAGGGAGAGCAGCTGAGTGAGACATCCCGCGTACCCGCCTAGCGTCAGCCGCTGCCCACCTGGCCGAACTCGTCGCGCTCCGCCGTGCGCTCGAACACGCGCTTCGCCTTGCCAACCTCCTGGCGGGGAATCGACCCTGGTTCCCCCAGCACGACCGCGATGCGCACCCGCACGCCCGCCTCGAGGCGCCGGTCGAGCCGCCGCCGGACGTCGTCGGCGTCGGCCTCTGGCGCCACCTCGCAGTGCACCTCGAGCTGCGGCAGCGTGCCGCGCCGGTCGACGACGATCGCGTACTGGCCCCCGAGCGCGGGATCGTCGAGCAAGGCGGCCTCGATCGCGCTCGGGAAGACGTTGACGCCGCGGATCACGAGCATGTCGTCCACGCGTCCAGAGAGCCGCGCGATGCGCCGGTGCGTGCGCCTGCAGGGGCACGCCCCCTCGACGAAGCTCGTCACGTCACCCGTCCGGTAGCGCAGCACGGGCAACGCCTCCTTGGTCAGCGTCGTCAGCACGAGCTCGCCCGTCTCGCCCTCGGGCAGGGGCTCGCCCGTCTCCGGGTCGACGATCTCGGGCAGGAAGTGGTCGTCGAAGACGTGCAGCGCGCCCTTCCCCTCGCGGCACTCCATGGCGACGCCCGGCCCCATCACCTCCGACAGCCCGTAGATGTCGCAGGCGTCGAAGCTGCCACCCCAGGCGTCCTCGATCTTCGCCCGCAGCGCCTGCGACCACGGCTCGGCGCCGAGCACGCCGTAGGTGAGGCCGATGCGCTCGAGCAGCCCCGCCTCGGCTGCCCGCTCGGCGAGCAGGAGCGCAAAGGAGGGCGTGCAGCAGATGCCGCGAGCGCCGAGGTCGACGAGCAGCTCGAGCTGGAGCCCCACGTTCCCGCCCGACGCGGGCACGACCGTCGCGCCCAGCCGCTCCCCGCCGTAGTGCAGCCCGAGCCCGCCCGTGAAGAGCCCGTAGCCGTAGGCGACGTGGAGGACGTCCTCGCGCGTGCCGCCCGCGCAGGCGATCGCCCGCGCGTTCACCTCGGCGAAGATCTCGATGTCGCGGGCCGTGTACGCGACGATCGTCGGCTTCCCGCGCGTTCCCGACGAGGCGTGGATCCGAACCGTCTCCGCGAGCGGCACGGCCAGCGTGCCGAAGGGATAGGTGTCGCGGAGCTCCGCCTTCGTGGAGAGGGGGAGCGACGTCACGTCGTCGACTGCCTCCACGCTCCTCAGCCGCTCGCTCCAGTAGGGCGAGCCGCTCGCCCGCAGTCGGGCCACGAGCGCCCGCAGGCGCCGGAGCTGGAGCTGCGACCGCTCGTCGGGCGCCATCGTCTCGAGCTCCGGCTGGAGGATCACGCCGCGGATCATGACGTACGCTCGCGCGGTCGCCGACCTCGCGCTCATCGACGGCTGAACGTACTTCCTCTCGACCGAGAACGGCGACATCGGAGTCAAGGCGGCCGAGGGCTTCTTCCACCGGGACATGCGCCACCTCTCGACGTGGCGGCTGCTCGGTGAGGGCGAGCCGATCCACGTGCTCGCGAGCTCGGCGATCGGCTACTCGTCCGGTCGGATCGTCGGATCGTCGGATCGTCGAAGCAGGGCGAGTGCCACGTCGAGGTCGGGCGTTGACGCGGCATCGCGAGCTGCGCGTGCGCGGCCGGCAGGGCAACGGTCCGGCGCTCGGCCGCGTCTAGGCAGCGGCGCTTGCGAAGCCCGCGAGCAATCGGTCGGCCGCCGCACGGAACCGCGCGACATCGCCGTAGGGCCGAGCCACCAGCATCGCCCCTTCGAGGCCGCTCACGATCAGACGCGCTGCCTCTCTGGCCGGGCCGGCAACGAGCAACGTGCCGTCTCGCCGACCCTGCAGGAGCACCCTCTCGAGCCACGCCTCGTTCGCATCGAAGAACCGGATCACGGCGTTCTGCATCGGCTCCGAAAGAGTCTGGTACTCGGCAGCGAGGATGCCGCAGAGGCACATCCGCTCACCTTCGAGCAC
>Ga0183260_10004082_pt1 | contig 11666 bp, 9 predicted proteins | sample AntDrymUQ4972206_2_FD_129768 | JGI IMG/M metagenome (GOLD analysis project Ga0183260, IMG submission 129768) | Polar desert sand microbial communities from Dry Valleys, Antarctica - metaG UQ497 (22.06) (version 2) (version 2) | ecosystem: Environmental > Terrestrial > Soil > Desert | place...
AAATACTTAACTTCGTGTTCGTTGAAAGTTTTCAATAGTTCTTTGAAGTCTGTATTCATCCGGTGCCGTGCCTCTGTCTCGCAGGTAACATTCGACCATTTCCCACGCCGCATCAAAGATGGCCGTGTCACTTTGACGCTGCCAGAATTCAATATCGAAAGTTCTATCCATGTCGGAAAGGTTTTTGCCTGAGCGCATCATGGTAATTTGCCCGGACTCATTTGATCGAGTTATCTCAGTTTTCATTCCATGTACTCCCCTTCCGTTGATACTACAAAAAAAGTCTTGTTGATTATACCAGCTTGAAGAACTAATCATAGAGGATGGTTTGATCGTTCTGATCGCGCGTGCTGATAGAATTAGCCAATAGAATTAGCCAAGAGAGATGATCTGACTAATGAGCTTGAATGAATCTTTGATTGAAGGCGACGAACGCGATATGCTGAATTGCAGACGTTCCAGTAATCAAGAGGATATATGGAAGTTACGTTGACCATTCCTGATAAAGTGGCCGAAGAGATTCAGAACGTAAGCAGCACCCCACTGCCGCGCCGACTCTTGGAGCTTGCCGTCATCCAAGCGCACGAAGATGAGCTTATTACGGAGAGAGATGTGATGGACGTACTCGGCTTTGAGAGCCGGGAGGAGTTATACGGATTCTTCAAGCGTCACGATGTGAGGAGCAATTATACTTTGGCGGATTTAGAGAGGGACAGGGCGACGCTCGATGCTCTTCTCGGTAAGCAATGATCATCATTTCCGACACCACGCCGCTTCGATACCTTATCGAAATCGAGGCGGCTCACATTCTGCCAAAACTTTTCGGCAAAGTTATTATCCCTGAAAAAATTCCTGACAAGAATTACTTCATAAAGTCAGGAGCGCGTCCGGCGCTCGCAATAACGTAATGCGTCCAAGACCATTTGTCTGCTATCTTCAAGGTGCTTGCGAGACAATTTAATAGTAATAAGCTCGCTTTGAAAAGGCGTCGCGGACACTCCGCCATCTTCAAGCTGTCGGATAAGCTTTTCGCGTTCCTCGCTGCCAGATCGAAGGCGAAAATGGCAATGGGGGGTCGATTTCCGAGGATGGAACCAGCAGAAGTTGAATCCAATCGTGCCTAGCGAAATATGGTTCTTATTGTAAGTAACTCGGGCAGTGCCTATTTCCTTTTCGATCATGGCTACAACTGCATCCAAAACGGAAAGCGACGTTGCACCGGCTCTCCGTTCCCAGTACCGCCGATCAACCTGTTCCCCACCTGCCTCTTCAACATCCTCGGCTTCGCTGAATACGTCTAGAACTTTCGTAATGTGGAGTACAACGGCATTATCTATAGAGAAAGCGTTAAGTTGAAGCGCCACTAACGGGACAGCGCGATTGAGTAGTCGAATAACATTGAAGAAGCGAGCCGTAATCTCTTCCGCAACTATGACAGCGCGATGATCGTATGCCGGATACCGCTGCCGCTCAATGTCCCAATACTCTATAGTGCGGATGATGTGGCTCTCGTCTAGTACACCAAGCATTATTTCGACTTCGTACCTTAACTCGCGGTCAGGGTCATACATAAGAAAATCAATGCGCCCACCAGACGGCTGCGGCTTCTCGCGCCTAATAATGTTGAGATCACCAAGCCCGAGTAGCGATGGGTCTTCTTCAATTCGATCCTGAAGCCAGCGTTCATCTAACCCTAGAGAACGCAGGCGTATTGCAGTAGCTTTTCGTAGTTCTGGAGGCATCTTTGTTGTGTTAATGATGAAGGTCGGTCAATGTTATAAAGCAATACTTATACATTCGTCTATGGTCTACAATCTTTACTCACCACCTCAAGAAGGTTGAGGGATCGCCAGCTTCAACATAATATAATTGGTCGAACATGTTCGGAATACCCACCTTTATGCGCCCACGCCAGACGGAAAGTATTCATCCCACCGTCGGTTAACCAGTTCAGCAATGTCAGGTCGGACGATTAGCTCATCCGGGTAGCCGGGCTTCATCCGCGCGTCAATGACAACAGGCGAGCGGTAAGCGAGATGATGACGAATCACGTCGGTGCCCGCCGCGTGAATGTCTGAGGCCGGCTCGAAGCGCGTCCACGTCGCCCAAAGGAAATTCGCCGGTGTCCGCGCTACGCTCGCGTCGTCGTGGAGGACTACGAGCGGCCAATCGGCGAAGACTTCGTGGCGGGCGAGACGCGCGGCCTGTGCGGAGTCTTCGGCGAACGGGACGCCTTCGACGACGAGACAGCCGCCGCAGAAGACTTCGGCGCGCGATACGCCGCCGGGCAGTTCCCCGCGAAATTCGCGCGGCAGCTCGCGTACCGGATCGCCTAAGCCCAGCAGAATCGCTTTGCTGCCTTCGTTGACTTTGCCGCTCGTGTAATCAAGCGTGTCCATCGAGACGTTCGAGAAGATGAATAGATCGCTTTCCCACCTGACGCGCTGAAGGACGTGCTCGAACAAGCTCTTGAAGTCGGTCAAGTCCTGCGGCGTGTCCGTGAGAATCAGGAACTTGGTGAGCGAGAGTTGCCCTTCTCCCAAAATGCGGAAGCCGGAGACGAGCGCCTCACGACGGTAACGCTCGCGCACGACCGCCGCCGCGAGCGAGTGGAATCCAGTTTCGCCATAAGTCCACAAATCGCGCACGCTCGGCATCACGAGCGGGAAGAGCGGCGACAGAAGCTTCTGCAAGTAATCGCCGATGAAGAAATCTTCCTGACGCGGCTTGCCGACGACGGTCGCCGGGTAAATCGCGTCGGGGCGGTGGCACACGGCGTCAACTTTGAAGACCGGGTAATCGTGCTGTAAAGAGTAGTAGCCGTAATGATCGCCGAACGGCCCTTCGGGTTTTCTCTCGCCGGGCACGACATGGCCGACGAGTGCAAACTCCGCTTCGGCGACGACTCGGTGCGGATGTCCTTCGAGCGGATTCTTGCCGACCCTGATTTTCTCACCGGCGAGCACTGAGGCGAGCATTAACTCCGGCACGTCTTCGGGAAGCGGGGCGATGGCCGACAGAATTAGTGCGGGCGGCCCGCCGAGGAACACCGTCACCGGCAGAGATTTTCCGGCGCGCTCCGCTTCGTGGTAGTGAAAGCCTCCACCTTTATGTATCTGCCAGTGGATGCCGGTCGTCGTCGCGTCGTAACGCTGCAAGCGATACATGCCGAGATTATGCTTTTTGGTTTCCGGGTGCTCGGTGTAAACGAGCGGCAGCGTGAAGAACGGCCCGCCGTCTTCCTGCCACGTCGTCAGCACCGGCAACTCTTCAAGCCGCGCGGGACGGTCAACGACTTCAGCGACAGGCATGCGCGTCGTCCGCCGCGTGCCGAGCTTTAAGGCTTCGAGCGCGAGCGCGCGATGCTTCCACAATTCGGCGGGGCGCGGCGGCAGGAGTGATTCGGCAATGTGGACGGCTTCACGGACAAGCGTTTCGGGTTTCGGCCCGAAGGCCAACTCAATTCGCCGCGCCGTGCCGAAGAGATTGGTGACGACCGGATAACGACTTCCCTTCACGCGCTTGAATAGAAGCGCCGGCCCCCCTCGTTCAATTACGCGACGATGCACTTCGGCCATTTCGAGATACGGGTCAACTTCCGTCTCGACGGTGATGATTTCTTTTTCGCGTGTGAGTAAATCGAGAAATGAACGAAGGTTTCTGTGCATCAGTTTTATCCGAAGGGGAAAAGGAAGCGTTGTCCCTCATTCCGCCCCTTCAACTTACCTTATACACATTTTCCCTCGTGATTTGGTGTCTTTGTGGTTACAAATCGAAAAGATCATTGGCCGGTTAAAGCTCCGGTGAATCTTCTTCCCGCCCATTGCTGCCAACTTGCCGGCGGCGTGAAGGCGTCGTGGGCGGCGGTTCAGTGATGCGGAGATTGATCTCGCGTTCGGCGAATTTGGCGGCGTCGGAGATTCCGGAGTCAACCGAGTTGACGTAAGGCTTCAGGTGCTCAAGCGTTTCCTCGTTGCCGACGCTCGCCAGCACTTCGAGCAGCCTGATCTGTGTGTTGCCGTTGGCGCGCGGCAGAATTTTGTAAAGCGATTCAGGTGTTTCGAGTTGTTTCAGATACTCAATCGCTTGTTCGGAGCGCGAAGAATCAAGCGCGCTCACCACCGCGAACAACTTTTCGGAATTTCCGAAACGATATAGCGCCCAGTCGAGCGCGAGGCGCACGCGTGCGTCCTTTTCCTGCGCGCGATAGCCTGCAACCATCTTCCCCTCATCGCTCGCCGCCCGCCGCGCCAATTCTTCAGCCGCACTCCGGCGCACTTGCGCGTCACGATTCCCAAGTTGCCGCGCTACCTCAGAAGAATTCGTCGCCGAAGTGAACAAGTTTTCCTGACTTGGCAAATCTTTCTGCGACTGAGTTTGCGCGAGATTCGTGGCCACGCCCGCCAGAGCAAACAACACAACGGTAACAGCAAGACGTGTGGCTTGTTTGAAGTACCTTGTGAACGACGTGCATTCTCGCAATAAATAATTCATTACTCTAACCTTTCGCCCAACACAAAATATCCATCAGAAGCCGGGCTGATTGATTGATTTATTATCAACGCCAATCGCGTACTTCTTTGCGATTTGTTGAATCTCGCTCCTCTTGCCGATCAACACGAACACGAGATTGTCCGCCGGGAAATACTGCTTGATGATGCGCTGCGTGTCCGCGAGCGTCATCGAATCAATCTTCCCGTAGTAAGTGTTGATGTCGCGCTCGTCGAGACCGTAAAACTCAAGCTGCGCGATCAGCGTAGCGAGTTGGTCGGAGGTTTCGATGCGCGGCGGGAATTGTCCCTTCAGATACGTCTTCGCCGATTTCAATTCCTCTTCGGTGATTCCCTTTTCGTGGAGACGCTTCAGCACGTCGAGCGTCATATCAATCGCTTTTTCCGTCGTCTCGTTGCGGGTATAAGTCGAAATGAGAAACGGCCCCGCAAGTTTTCGCTGATCGAACGCCGAGCGCGCGCCGTAAGTGAGACCCGTCTTGATGCGCAACTCGCTGTTGAGCATTGAAGTGAACCGCCCGCCGAAAAGCGTGTTGACGACTTCAATGAAGACACGGTCGGCGTTGGTGCGCGGAATGCCGACGTTGCCGATGTGGTAGAAGGTTTGAGTCGAGTCGGGCTTATCAATCAGCAACAGTTTTTTTCCGGTGAACGCTGGCGCTTCCGGCAATTTCATCATCGGAACATCCTTCGCCGGCCACGCGCCGAACTTGGCGGTCAGCATCCGCTCCATCTCGGCGGAGTTGAAATCTCCGACCGCCGCGAGGATGGTGTTCGATGGCGAGTAATAAGTTTGATAAAACTTCGCCACGTCGTCGCGCGTGATCGCGGCGAGGCTCGTCTCATCGCCTTTCGCCGGACGGCCATAAGGATGCTTGCCGTAAAGGTAAGCGCCGAAGTAGGTGCCGATGACACCCTGCGCTTCATCCTTCGCGGCCTTGATGCCGTCAATGCGTTGACGTTGTAACTTCGTGACTTCATCAACAGGAAACGTCGGGTTAAGGAGCACGTCGCTCAGTAATTCGATTCCTTTGGTAACGTCCTTCGTCACAAACTCGGCGACTCCCGCCGAATAATCATAATCGGCGGACGCGCCCAACAATCCGCCGACGAAATCAAGCTCAGTCGAAATCTGATCGGCGCTCCGCGTCTTCGTCCCCTTTCTGAGCAACTCAGCGGTCATCGAAGCCAAACCTTCTTTTCCCGTGGGGTCGGCGATGGAGCCTGTTTTGACGATATAGCTGAAACTGATGATCGGCACTTCGCGCCCCTCCATCAGCATCAACGTCATCCCGTTTGCCAGCTTAACCTTTTTGTAAGGCGGAAGCTTCAGCGTCCCTTCCTGCGCAAGTGCTGGGATAGAGAACAGTGCGACAATCGCAACCGACAAAAGTATTTGTAATCGCTTCACACTCAACTCCTTCAATCTCAAATGACCAATGACCAGCAAGTCAAGGACTCTTTTTCTTCACTGCCTTCTGCTTACTGCCTACTGCCCGCTACTCAGAGGTGCAGTCTTCTCCGGCACGAGCGTGGCGACCGTTCGGTTCTTCGCGCCGAAGTATTTTTGCGCGACGCGCTGCACGTCCGCTTTCGTCACTTTCTTGTAGTCATCGGCGGCGTTGAAAAGTTTGCGGTAATCGCCGAAGAAGACTTCATACGTTCCGATCTGGTTGGCGCGTCCGTTGATTGTTTTGATCTGGCGGTAAAAGTTGGCGAGCAAAATATTCTTCGCCTTCTCGATCTCTTGATCCGTCACCGACTCGCGCTCGACTTTTCCAAACTCTTCGTAAATCGCTTTCTCGACGGACTCCGGCGCGACGCCTTCTTTCGGTTGCGCGGTCAGCATGAAAAGCGTCGGGTCGAAGGCGAAGTCGTAATCGCCGTTTACGACGAGCGCGAGTTGATCCTTATCCACGACGCGCTGGTACATCCGCGAGCTTTGCCCCGAAAAGAGAATTGTCTGCAAAACTTTCAGCGCGTAGTAATCGGGGCTGGACGTTTCCGGCACGTGATAGCCGATCATCAAGAGCGGCAATTGCGCGAACTTCCGTGCGACGACGCGACGCTCGCCGATCTGTTCCGGCTCGCGCGTCGTCACTTTCGGCGGCGGCGCGCTCGCCTTGACCGGCTCGATGAATTTCTGCGCCAGCTTGACGACTTCATCCGCATTCACGTCGCCGACGACGACCATCGTCGCGTTGCTCGGCGAATAGCCCATCCGGTAATGATTCTTCAAATCCTCCATCGTCCAGTTTTCGATGTCCACCATCCAGCCGACGACCGGCCACTGGTAAGGATGCGCGGTGAAGGCGGTCGCCCACAACTGCTCATAGAGCAAACCGGCGTTGTCGGCATCAATCGAGGTGCGCCGCTCACTGGCGACGACGCCGCGCTCGGATTCAATAATCTTCGGGTCGAAGTTGAGGTTCTCAATGCGGTCGGCTTCCATCTCGAAAATCAATTCGAGACCCGAACGCGGGAACCAGTCCTGATAAACCGTCACGTCGTTACTGGTGTAAGCGTTGTTCCTGCCGCCCGCCGCTTCCATTACCTGATCGAATTGTCCGGGGCCGTACTTCTTTGCGCCGTTGAACATCATATGCTCGAAGAAGTGTGAGAGGCCGGTCGTCCCCGGTCGCTCGTTGCGCGAGCCGACGCGGTAGAAGACGTAGAGCGCAACATTCGGGATTGACGAATCACGCTGCACGAGAATCTTCATCCCGTTCTTCAACGTGTGCGTCTGTACGTCGAAGCTTTGCGCGCGGACAATCGCCGCGCTGCACATCATCGAAACCAAGAACACACTGACAATCGTTTTAATCAGCTTCATAAATTCTCCGAACGCTGCCCGCTCAGGCTGTACGCCGCCCGGACGGGAAATTGGACGATAATCTAATTTGTGAAATACAAATTGCGCGGGAGAGATGCCGGCAAAGGAGAAAGAGCGTTGCAGGCGTCTGATATGCTTTAGGATGCGCCGGTTGATGTCCGGTGTTGTACTGCTTCTGTGATTAACCGCTTGATTAAACCTTGCCCGATTCATATTTTAGCCCAAACGGGGAGGCGACCAGCTTTCTCGGAGCCATCGCCACGCGATTTTGCCCGTCTCCAGAATCTTAGTATAGAATGACTAGCTGAGGCGACCGCGCGCGATTGAACGCAAGACAGACTGCTCACGTCAGCGCGCATTTCGCCCGGTGTTTGTCGGGTCGGCATTAGGCGTTGAAGTCTTTCATATGGCAAGCGGTTTAGTCGTACACATCGAAGTCGGCAATGACAGGCATACCGAAGTTCTGTCGCTCGACCGCATCCGCATTGGGTCGAGCGAGGACTCTGATCTACGGCTTCATCAGTCGCTTCTTCCCGTCAGCGACGCCCCCGTCATCGAACTCACCCGCGCCAACGGCAGCTATCGCATCGGCGACTTCAACCGTTCCCTTGGCATGACGCATAACGGTGCGCCTCTCGTCTACGGGACAGTAATCAATGACGGCGACGAGTTGCGCGTTGAGCAGACAGGGCTTGCGATCCAGTTTTTTCCGGTTCACGAATTGCCCGCCGTCATCGCCACGCGCCCCTCAAGTAAAGTCGCGCCCTTCATCGAAAGCGCCGCCATCGAGGCCGCCGCCACCGCCCGGCGTGATGATGCCAAGGTATTCCTCCGGGAATTCACGCGCGAACTGGTGCGCGAAATCAACACCAGCACGAAGATCATCGCATTCTTAATCGCCACGTCACTCGTCGGCGGCACTCTCTACCTCGGGTTCGCCGCCTACCGGGAGTTCAAGCGCATCCGCTACTTGAACGCTGAGCAGAAGGCGCAACTCTCTGATTACCAGATTCAGTTGAAGGAACTGATCGAGCGACTCACCAGCATCAGTAAAACGAACGAGAACATTAGGGACAGTTTGTCCATCGCGCCGAAGGTCTACGGCTCCTACAGCGGCGGCGTGTTCCTGATTTTCGGCAAGTATCAATTCGTCGAGGCGGGCACAAACCGGCCACTGCGCTACCCAGAGTTGCAAGTCACAGAGGAAGGCGGCACGCTGCAAAACGGAGACGAGCAGCAGTTGACTCTGACACCTGATGGGCGGGGACCGGTCGCCGAGTTTCCTTACTTTGGCACCGGGTTTTACGTCGGCAATGGTTTCGTCATCACTAACCGGCACATCGCCTTTGAGCCGTGGGTCGCCGACCAGACGATGCAGACGCTTAGCAGCACCGTCGCCGGACAGCCGCGCATTGTCAGTTTAATGGCGTATTTTCCCGGCAGCCGCCAACCCATCGCGCTGCGCCTGAAGCAGACCTCGAAGGTTGACGACTTGGCGGTGTGCATTCTCGACGTTAACGAATTACCGGCGAACACTCCGGCACTGCCGCTCGACGTTGACTCGGATGCTTCGGGCGTCGGCAAGACCGTTGTGTTGATGGGCTACCCGACTGGCTACGACCGCATTCTGGCAAACCTGCCGGAGGCCGAGGCGCAGGCGATTCGCAATCGTTACGGCGCGTCGTTCGATGTGCTCATTCGCCACTTAGCCGAACGTAGTCTGATTAAGCCGCTGACCACGCAGGGGCACATCACCGAGTTGACGGGTCGCCGCATCGTCTACGACGCGCGCACCGCCGAAGGTGGATCGGGCGCACCGTTGTTCGGCTCGTCGGGGCGGGTCATCGGCGTGAACTTCCAACTCTTCGCGCTCATCCCCGATGCCAATCATGCGGTGCCGATTCGTTACGCGGTCGCGCTCCTACAGCGCGCCGGTTGGAAGCCGGCGGAGACGCCTGACGATACTGCCAACACGAATAACTCGAACGCTTCCGCTTCAAAGGACACACGTAATGTTTCGCCCCCCTCGGCCACAAATCAGGCGAGGTAGGCGACATCTTCCCTATACCGGCGATTACTACCAAAGTCATGCAAATTCATCGGGATGCTGCTTTGACACCCTGTCGCTAAACAAGCTACCCTAGCGCCTTTTTCTGTAAGCACAATCGCGGAATGATTCGGCGATGCGCTCAGAAGTTTCAAGCCACGGAGCGCCGATTAAGTTTTGTCCCCATCCATCGCCCCTGTTTCGACCGCCGGGATTAAGGCACAGCTTTTCCCCGACCAAATCGCTCAGACTTCGAGCCGCGCCTTTATATTCACGGCGCTCGCGGTGATCGTCCTCGCCGGTTTCGGCTTTCGCGTTTTTCAACTCGGTGCCGAAGGACTCAGCGAGGACGAATTGAATAAAGTGCGTGCCGTCGTCGAATACCGCGCCCGTGGACTGACTTCGGCCAACGGCGAGCATCCGTTTCTGATGAAAGGGTTGATTACCGTTAGCAGCGTCGCTGCTGACGGATGGAATGCTTTCGCCTCACAATCCAACAACGATCTTCACATCTCCACCGAGGCGGCGACTCGTTTCCCCGGTGCTCTGCTCGGCGCGCTCACGTCGCTCCTGATTTTTTTTGTCGTTAGAGAGTTATTCGGCGTCGAGACGGGGCTGCTCGCGGCGGCGCTGTGGGCGTTTGACCCGCAGGCCATCGGCTTCAACCGCATCGCCAAAGAGGACACGTTTTTCCTGTTCTTCTTTTTGTTGGCGAATGTCTTTTGGCTGCGCGGCCAGAGCGTTGCTGAAACTTCGGACGGAAAAAGTCACGAAAGATATTACTGGCTGACCGCCGCCGCTTTCGGCGCGATGATGGCCTCGAAATACCTGCCACACGTGATGGCGATTAGCGCCGCCTACTACCACATTTTTCTCGACATTCCGACAACGCGCTGGCGCGTCGGGAAATTGCGTTGGCTGATCTTCTTCGCGGTGCTGGGAGCGGTCTTTCTCCTTTGTAACCCCACCATCTTGCTCCCCGGCACGTGGCACGAGATGCGAATCTTCGCCGGCGAAAAACGCATCGGGCATGACAGCTATGAGTTCATTGGTAATCTTTATCCCAACAAGGTGACGCTGTGGCTCAACGGCTCGCCGTGGTATTTCTATTACGTGTTTCTCGGAGTGAAACTGCCGCTGCCACTTGTCGCGGCGTTTTTAGCGGGGCTGCCAATGCTCTTCACTAAGCGACTCGGCGACGGAAGATTCTTCGTGCTTTCATGGTTCTTCTTCTGGTTCCTTCCGTTCTCCGTGATGGGCGGAAAATTCACTCGCTACTTCACGTTCGCGCTGCCCGTCGTCGTCATCACCGCAGCCATCGGCGCACGCGCTGTCGGACAGTTTCTTTCACGACTAATCTCACGCGGCGCTTCTGTTGAGAGCGGTGCCGATAGCTTCGCGCGCGTCGCGCTGGGGCTTGCGGTCATCGCTTTTTCCGCTTACGCCTCCGCGCGCGTCGCGCCGCATTACCGGCTCTACACGAACGCCCTCGGCGGCGGCACGGAGCGCGCCGGCTCCTACTTTCCACATGACGAATTTTATGACTCCAGTGTGCGCGACGCCGCTAATCTGGTTGCCCGCCATGCGCCGAGAGATGCCCGCGTCGTCGGTGAAACCCCCGGGCTTTTTAGTTACTACGCGACGCTGGCCGGGAGAGACGACCTCGTGTCCGCGTCGCTGTCAGACTCGCAGGCGTTACGCGAACTCGTGGTCGGAGATTTTGTGATCGTCGCTCGCGGGCGACGTTACTTTAGTAACGAGGCGGTCATAGATGCGCTGCGCACAATTACCACGCCCGCGTTTATTGTAGAGTTGGGAACTGTCCCCTCGGTGGAAGTTTATCAGTTGGATGAACGCTCGCATGCAGCAATGATGCGCGCCGTTGACCGTCAAAAGGACGGAGATTAGTTGTGGCAACTGATGACAGCACGCTCGGCATCGCATTGCTTCCGCGAAGTGAAAAGGCTTCGTTTAAGTTAAACAACTCAGCATAGCCCGACGTACATTCGGGTTAAGCTATTCGCGCGGCACGGGCATTGCTATTTTCAGGCCGTGAAATTTTACCGCACAAATTGTTGTAATTTATCAATTGGTGCGGCTGCGCTTCAGGCGCGAAAGGCTGCGAATCGGCGCAGCAGTTTCGCTCCATGCGAAGCGATTCCGTGAGAAAAAGGTAGCATCAACTAATTATGAGAAGCGTTCCCCCACGCCAGAGAGCGCGTCGAGTTTGGTCAATCTTTTTCGGTCTTCTTGTAATTTTCTCGCTCGCTCTGCC
>Ga0183260_10004083_pt1 | contig 11665 bp, 10 predicted proteins | sample AntDrymUQ4972206_2_FD_129768 | JGI IMG/M metagenome (GOLD analysis project Ga0183260, IMG submission 129768) | Polar desert sand microbial communities from Dry Valleys, Antarctica - metaG UQ497 (22.06) (version 2) (version 2) | ecosystem: Environmental > Terrestrial > Soil > Desert | place...
CGCCGCCGTGGTCGTCGTCGCCGCCGTGGTCGTCGTCGCCGCCGACGTGGTCGTCGTGGCCTCCGGGGAGTCCGCGTCGGGCAGCGGTGCCAGGCCGCCCCCCTGGCCGCCGGCCGGCTCCTCGGCGGTGGCGGTCGGTGGCGACGTCTCGACGGTGGCCTCGGCGCTGGTCGGCGGGGGGCGGGTCGTCGGCGGCGCCGTCGCCGGAGCGGCCGTGGCCAGGTCGTCGAGGAACTCGTCGACCGTCGAGCGGCGCGCGGGGATCACCAACGTGGTGACGATGAGGACGGCCACCGCGGTCGCCGCGGCCATCGTCGGCGCCACCGCCAACGTGCGCCGCCGTACGGGCAGTTCGACGAGCCAGGCGCTGAGCACGGCCAGGGCCACGGCCACCGGTGTGCCGACGAGGATGCGCAGCCACGGCGACGGCGAGATCGTCTCCAGCACGACGAACACGGGCCAGTGCACGACGTACAGGCCATAGCTGATGTGGCCGAGCCGGCGCAGCAGGCGCGTCGACGTCAGCCGCCACACCACACCGCGGGGGACGAGGGCCCCGACGATCAGGCCGCTCGACGCCAGTGTCGTCGCCGGCAGGAGGCCAAGGCGCAGCGCCCGGTCGGCCGGTTCGAACACGATCCACGCCGTGACGGTCGCGGCGAGGGCGACCAGGCCGACGACGGCGGCCAGCCGGGCGTGGGCGAGCAGGCGGGTGCGGTGGGCGGCCGACGACAACCAGGCGGCGATGACGAGACCGATCAGCAGCTCACCGGCCCGGGTGTCGGTGCCGTAGTAGACGCGGTCGACCGACGGTTGCAGGACGACCGGCAGGGCGAACGAGACGAGCGCCCCGATCGCGGCGGTGACCCCGAACAGCCGGGCCGGACGGCGCGAGACGGCGGCGACACCCATCGCCGCCAGGCCGACGACGAGGTAGAACTGCTCCTCGATGGCCAGGCTCCAGTAGTGGAGCAGCGCCGACGGGCCGGTGAAGAGGTCCTGGTAGGACTGCTCGCGGGCGAGGAACTGCCAGTTGGCGACGTGGAGCCAGGAGGCGGCGACGTCAGCCGTCGTCGTCGCCGAGAGGCGGGCGCTGAGCAGGCGCCCGACGGCCACAACGGCCAGCACCACCCAGGCCACCGGCAGCAGACGGCGAGCACGGCGACCCCAGAACTCGCGCGGCGAGAAGCCCCGCGTCGCCCGCAGCTCGTGGAGGATGATCGTGCCGATGACGACACCGGACAGGGTGAAGAACAGCGAGACGCCGAGGAAGCCACCGGGCACGACGCCGGCGCCGGTGTGAAAGGCGACGACGGCGGCGACGGCAAGCCCGCGGATGCCGTCGAGACCGGGCTGATGGGTGATCCCGGAGCGGGCCGTCATGGCCCGGAACCGGTCAGCCTCCCGTCGCGACGTCACCCTTGGACGATGGCATGCCCACCGCCGCGACCCGCGTCATCCCGGCCAGATGACTTCGGTGCCGTCGTAGACCGACTCGATCAGGTCGGTGTCGTAGCGGTCGTCGATGTCCGGCACCTCACCGTCGAACAGCCCGACCTCGGCGTAGGCCTCGACTTCGGCTTGGAGCAGCTCGGCATCGGGGATGCCGACCCCGGTACCGGTGGCGAGCCCGTCGGTCAGCGAGGCGGCGTCGGTCGCCCAGCGGAACGTCTCGCCCTCCGGCGAGAGGAACCTCGGGTTCCCGCCCGCGTCGACGAATCCCATCGCTGTGGTCGCGGCCGCGGCCGGGTCGGCCAGGGCATCGGCCAGGCCCTTCATCGTGGCCCGGACGAAGTCCTCGACTGCGCTCGGGTGCTCCTCGAGGAACGTACGGCTGGTGATGATCACCCCGAACGAGCCGGGGACGTCGTAGTCGGCCGTGTCGTAGAGGTCGAACTCGACGCCGGCCCGCTCCAGCGCGCCGGGCTCGTTGCTGCGATAGCCGGGGAAGCCGGCGATGCCGTCGAGCTCGATGTGGACCAGCGGGTCGAACCCGTCGACCAGCACGGTCTCGTAGTCCTCGCCTTCGGCCAGGCCGGCGCCGGCCAGCATCGCGGCGACGCTGGGCGGCAGCGCGCCTTTGACGCCGATCGTCGCCCCAGCGAGATCCTCCAGGTCGGTGGCGACCCCGGGCTTGAGGATCAGCGTGTCGATGGCCGTGTGGCCCTCGACGACGACGGCGACGAGGTCGGCCTCGTTGGCGGCGGCATAGGTGACGACCTCACTGAAGCTGCCGCCCGACGCGAACTGGGCCTCGCCGCTGGCGATGAACGGGTAGTTGGCCGTCGAGAAGCTCGACTGGAGCTCGACGTCGAGGCAGAGGTCGTCGTAATAGCCGGCCTCCTCGGCGACGACGACGTCGACGATCGACGCGGCGGCGGCGAAGTCGAACCCCGAGAGGTACGTGATCGTGCCGGCGCCCCGGTTGGTCTCGCAGCGATCCTCCGGAAAAGGCTCGCCGGCCACGACGTCCTCCGCTGATGACGGGTCGCCGTCGTCGCCGTCGTCGCAGGCGCCGACGACCAGCGCCACGACGAGCAGGGACAAGACGCTGCGGGCGAGCATCGGGGCAGCGTAACGGCAGGCCCGCTCAGGCCGGAGGGGTGACCGCGCCCCGGTCGCCGCCGTCGTCGTGAGGGGCGCGGCGCTGCGAGACGTGCCAGCGCAGGGCGACCCGTTCGATGGCCGCGATGGCGACGAGCAGGGCGACGCCCAACAGCACGGTGGCGACGACGCTGGCCCAGAGGACGGCGCCGCTCTGGGCGCTGGCCGCCCGGCGGCCGATCGCCCCGAGGCCCACCGACGTCAAGTTGCCACCCTCGCCGTAGTAGGCCGCGGCCAACGCCAGCGCGGCGCCGTAGCGCGACGTCGCCAGCAGGGCCGGCAGCGCCGACGGCAACCGGAGACGCAGCAGCACCTCAGCGCGGCTGGCGTCGACCGAACGCAGCACCTCGCGGGCATCGGGGTCGGCCGAACGCAGCCCGGCGACGGTGGCGAAGACGTAGGCCGGCGTCGTGACGAAGGCGACGAGGAAGATCACCGGTGGGTCGCCGCGCCCCAGCCACACGACGATCGACGCGAAGTAGGCGACCCAGGGGGCGACCAGGATCAACATGAGGACCGGCTGCACGGCGTGTTCCAGGAAACGCGACGTGGACAGCAGGGCGCCGAGGAGGAGGGCGCCGGCGATGGCGATGGCCAGCCCGAGCACGGCGTGACGGGCCGTCACGCCCATCGCCCCGAGGTAGTAGCTGGGCCGGTCGGCGAGCTCGCTGGCGATGCGGGTCGGGGCGAGGAGGATGAACGGCTTGACGTCGAGCGCGCGGACGAGCAGCTCCCACAGCAGGGCGAACACGGCCAGCCCGACCGCGCCGGCGGCCATCACGCGACGAGAGTTCATCTCCCCATCCCGGCGTGGAGCAGCGCCCGGAGGCGCCGTTCGAGGGCGAAGAAGGCCGGCTCGTCCTCCAGTCCGGCGTGGCGCGGGCGGGGCAGGTCGACCAGCTCCTCGCCGACGATGCGCCCCGGACGCGACGATAGGACGAGGACGCGGTCGGACAGGAAGACCGCCTCGGCGATCGAGTGGGTAACGAACAGGATCGTCGTCTGCAACGGCTCGCTCACCTCGGCCAGCAGGTGGCGCATGTCGGTGCGGGTGATCTCGTCGAGGGCGGCGAACGGCTCGTCCAGCAGCAGTACGGGGGCGCCGAGCGCAAGCGTGCGGGCGAGCGACACCCGCTGCTGCATCCCGCCCGACAGCTCGTGGGGGTAGGCGTCGGCGAAGTCGAGGAGACCGACCTGGCCGAGCAGGTGGTCGGGCGATGTCCCCGACGCCGGCCCGGCCCCCCGGTTGACGTCCAGGAGCAGCCGGGCGTTCTGGCGCACCGTGCGCCACGGCAGCAGGGCCGGTCGCTGCGGGACGAAGCCGATCCGCTTCGTCGACCGCGCCTGCTCCGGGGCGACGCCGTCGACCAGCACGGTGCCCGTCGTCGGCGCGACGAGGCCGCCGACGATGCGCAGCAGGGTGGTCTTGCCGCTGCCGCTCGGTCCGAGCACGGTGACGACCTCGCCCGGTGCCACCGTCAGGTCGATCGGGGCCAATGCCTCGGTGCGTCCGAAGCGGCGGCTGGTCTCGCGCAGCTCGATGGCGAACTCCGCGCGGCCCACGCCGGCGGACGCTACCGGGCGGTCGGGGATCGGTCCCCGGTGGCGCACCCGGTCGGCTCGCCGGGGCGAGGGGTACCGTCAGCGCCCATTGGAGCGAAGGTGGGCCGGCGCCGTCGCGCTCGTCGCACTGGCCGCCTGCGGCGGTGACGGTGGCTGGCCCCTCGGCGCCGACACGGTGCCGGCCACCGGCGCTTCGACGACGGCGACGGCCCCGGAGACCTCCACCGCGCCGACCACCGCCGCCCCGACCACCGCCGCCCCGACCACCGCCGCCCCGACCACCGCCGCCGCAACGACCGCCACCGCCACGGCGGTCCCGACGACCACCACAACCACGGTGGCCGCGACAACGACGTTGCTCCCGACGACAACGGTGGCCCCGTCGACGCCGGCGGCGTTCACGACGCCGCTGACCACGGTCGGCATCACCACGACCACCGACACGCCCAACGGGCCGGCCCTCTTCGTCGACGTGGCCGCCACCCCGGGTCTCGAAGACCTCGCCGCTGGTCAAGCCCGACCGGTCGAGCAGGTCGTCACCGAGCTCGACCCCGGTCCGCTGGTGCTGCCTGCGGGCGCCCGCATGCTCGACGTCGAGATCACCGTCGGTCGCCCGGCCGATCACAACCTGTCGGGCGCGTCGGCCCGCACCGACCGGGTGCGCAGCGCCGTCACCAGCACGTTGACGCTAGAAGAGCTACGGGCCCGGTTCCGCGCCGCATTGGCCACGATCGCCCCGTACACCGTGAACGACGCCGAGCTGGCCGCCCCGGCCGTCGGCGTGACGATGACGGCGGCCGCCCTGGCCCCCGAGGTGCCGGCGTGGACGATCACGCTGACGGCCGACCCGACTCGTCCGGGCGCCTGGATCGTCGACGTGCAGCGCCAGCAGGCCGTGTTCCCCGACGAGCCGGCGCCGCCGCCCCTCGTCGTCGCCGCCGGGCTCACCAGCCCGCAGGCCCTGCTCGACGCGCTGCAGTGGCAGGCCGACGGGTGGTACTACCGCCACGCCGTCGACGCCGTCACCGGCGCACCGGTGACGTCACGGCGCCTGACGTTCGCCAGCAACGTCGCCGACCCAGTCGAGGCGGCCGGCGCCCTCGGGATGTCGCTGCCCGGGGCGGTGCGCGAGGACCTCGACGCCGACACCGCCAGCTTTCTCGCCCCCGACGGCGCCCGCTGGGTGATCGGCGAGGGCGGTGGGACCGCGACCGTGCGCGGCTCGGTCACGCTCGAGGTATGACGTGCCGAGGCCGCGTCACCGGCGCAGCCCGTGCTTGGCGATGATGGCGCGGTAGCGCTCGACGTCGATGGTGCGCGTGTAGTCGAGCATTCGCCGGCGCCGGCCGACCAGCATCAGCAGGCCGCGCCGGCTGTGGTGATCTTTCGGGTGCTGACGCAGGTGCTCGGTCAGGTGGGTGATGCGCTCGGTGAGCAACGCGATCTGCACCTCGGGGGAGCCGGTGTCGGACTCGTGGGTCCGGTGCGTCTCGATCGTGTCCTGCTTGGCCATGGGTCTCTCGTTCAGGGATGGACCACGCCCGACGCCGGTGGCGCCGCGGCATCGCGTCCCCGCCGGAGCCGGAACGGACCGCACGAACATACCGGTAGCCTGGGGCAAACCCATCTGGGGCGGCCGCAGGTTCGGTTGTCAGTCGCCAGGGCCGTGGTCCGGTTTTCGCCGATGTGCGTCCACCGGAGACCGACGGCCCCGCCGACTGGGAACCGACCGGCCGCTCCTTCAGAAGAGTGATCGACGAAGGTCGTCGGTCGCGAAAGGAGCCACTCGTGGCTGAACCCATTCACGTGTCGGGACCCGTCTCGGGGACCGACAAGACGCTGTCGTTCGAGACCGGCAAGCTGGCCCTCCAGAGCCAGGGCGCCGTCGTCGCCTCGATCGGCGGCACGACCGTCCTGACCACCGCCAATGCCGCCAAGGACGTCCGTCCCGGCATGGAGTTCTTCCCCCTCACCGTGGACGTGGAGGAGCGGTCGTACGCCATCGGCAAGATCCCCGGGTCGTTCTTCCGCCGGGAGGGTCGGCCGTCCGAGGACGCCATCCTCACCTGCCGCCTGACCGACCGCCCGCTGCGGCCGTCGTTCCCCAAGGGCTTCCGCAACGAGACGCAGATCGTCACGAACGTGCTCGGTGCCGACCACCAGCAGCCCTACGACGTGCTGTCGATCAACGCCGCGTCGGCGGCGCTGATGATCAGCGGCATCCCCTTCGATGGCCCGATCGGCGCCGTCCGCATCGCCTACTCGACCGGCGGTGAGTGGATCCCCCACCCGACCTACGACGAGGGCAACGAGGGCACGTTCGAGCTCGTCGTCGCCGGGCGCGAGCTCGACAACGGCGACGTCGCCGTGATGATGGTCGAGGCCGGCGGTACCGAGCGCAGCTTCGCCTACTACGCCGACGGCGCCAAGGTTGTCGACGAGGCCGTCCTGGCCAGCGGGCTGGACGCGTGCAAGGTGTGGATCAAGGAGTCGATCGCGCTGCAGCGTCAGCTCGTCGATCAATTCGTGGCCGCCCATGGCCCGATCGAGACACTCCAGTTCACGCCGGTCCTCGACTACGGCGACGACGTGTTCGCCGCCGTCGAGCGCGTCGCCACCGACAAGCTGGCCACCGCCGTGACGATCTCGGCCAAGGCCGAGCGCAACGCCGCCACCGACGAGGCGGCGGCCGCGACGATCGCCGAGCTGGCTGGCTCCTCGGAGTTCCCGGGCGAGTTCGCCGGCCGCGACAAGGAGATCAAAGAGGCCGTCCGTTCGCTGACCAAGAAACTGGTCCGCAAGCGCGTCGTCGACGACGGCCAGCGCATCGACGGTCGCGGCCCGACCGACCTGCGTCCGGTCTCGGCCGAGGTCGGCCTGCTGCCCACGGCCCATGGCTCGGGGCTGTTCCAGCGCGGTGAGACCCAGGTGCTCAACGTGTGCACGCTGGCCATGCCGCGCATGAACCAGCTCGTGGACACGCTCAACCCGGAGACCACCAAGCGCTTCCTGCACCACTACAACATGCCGCCGTGGGCCAACGGCGAGACCGGCCGCGTCGGTTCTCCGAAGCGCCGCGAGATCGGTCACGGCGCCCTCGCCGGCCGGGCCGTGCTGCCCGTCGTCCCGAGCCAGGAGGACTTCGCCTACGCGCTGCGCCTCGTGTCCGAGGTGATGAGCTCGAACGGGTCGACCTCGATGGGGTCGGTGTGTTCGGCCAGCCTGTCGCTGATGGACGCCGGCGTGCCGATCAAGGCGCCGGTGGCCGGCATCGCCATGGGCCTGATCTACGACGACGGCAAGTACCTCACGCTGACCGACATCCTCGGCGCCGAGGACGCCTTCGGCGACATGGACTTTAAGGTCGCTGGCACCGCCGACGCGATCACGGCGCTGCAGCTCGACACGAAGATCGACGGCATCCCCGCCGACGTCCTCTCCGCCGCCCTCGACCAGGCCAAGGTCGCCCGCCTCGCCATCCTCGACGTGATGAACGCGGCGATCGCCGCCCCCCGGGACGAGGTCGCCGCCTCGGCGCCCAAGATCGTCACGATCCACATCCCAATCGACAAGGTCGGCGAGGTCATCGGGCCCAAGGGCAAGGTCATCAACACGATCCAGAGCGAGACCGGTGCCGACATCAATGTCGACGACGACGGCGCGCAGGGCATCGTGACCATCGGCGCCGTCGAGGCGTGGCGAATGGAGGAAGCCAAGGCGGCCATCCTCGCCATCGTCGACCCGCCCAAGGCCGAACTCGACAAGGTGTACCAGGGCCGCGTCGTGAACATCACGAAGTTCGGGGCGTTCGTCAACATCCTCCCGGGCCGCGACGGCCTCGTCCACATCTCCAAGCTCGGCCGGGGGCGGCGGATCAATGCCGTCGAAGACGTGCTCGAGCTGGGCCAGACCCTCGAGGTGCGCGTCGACGAGATCGACGACAAGGGCAAGGTCAGCCTCAGCCCGGCCGGCGACGAGCTGCCGCAAGCCCCTGCGGGTGACGTCGACGGCGGCGAGCGCCGCGGCGACCAGGACCGCGGCGAGCGCCGCGATCGGGGTGACCGCGGCGGCGAGCGCGCCGAGCGGGCGCCGGAGTCCGACGACGGCGGCCGGGTCGAGACGATGTCGTTCGAAGCGAGCTTCGACGCTGAGCTGGCCGGCGAGCTCGGTGACCTCGGTCCCGACAGCCCGCGGCCGGCGGCCGACGACGATCGTCGGAGCCGGGGCCGCGACGATCGCGGCGACCGCAGCCGTGGCGGGCGCCGCCGTCATCGCTGACCGTGACCGAATCGATCACGACAACTGACCGTGGTCTGACCATCGCCACCGATCGCGTCCCTGGGGCGCGGTCGGTGGCGATCGGTGTCTGGGTGGCGATCGGCTCGCGCGACGAGTCGCTCGAGCAGGGCGGCGTCTCCCACTTCCTCGAGCACCTGCTGTTCAAGGGCACGACGACGCGCAGCGCCGTCGACATCTCCCGCGCCGTCGACCGCGTCGGCGGCGACATCAACGCGTTCACGTCGAAGGAGTACACGGCGTACTACTGCCGCCTCCCACGCCGCCACATCGACACAGGCATCGAGCTGCTCGGCGACGTGCTGACCGCCTCCACGCTGGCCGACGACGACGTCGAGAGCGAGCGCCAGGTGATCCTCGAGGAACTGGCGATGGACGACGACGCCCCCGACGACGTCGCCCTGCGCACGCTGACTCGATGCCTGTTCCCCGGCCACGGCCTCGGCCGCGAGACGGCGGGGGACCGGGCGACGGTGAAGTCGATCACCGCCGCCGACGTGCGTGACTTCCACCAGCGCTTCTACCGCACCGGCAACACCGTCATCGCCGTGGCCGGCGACGTCGGTCACGACGAGGTCCGGTCCGCCATCGAGCCGGCGTTCGCGGCGATGGGCGAGGGGGCCGACCGACCCTCGCGCGCTGCGCCGGCTGGCGTCGACGACGGCGGAGCCACGCTCGACGACGACACCGAACAGATCCACCTGGCGATCGGTGGGCGGGCCCTGGCTCGTGACGACGTCGATCGCGAGGTGCTCGACGTCGTCAACCATGTCTTCGGCGGCGGCCTGTCGTCGCGGTTGTTCGACGAGATCCGCGAGCGCCGCGGCCTCGCTTACAGCGTGTTCTCAGCCACCTCGACGTACGCCGGCACCGGCTCGTGGTCGGTCTACGCCGGCACGATGCCGGACCACGCCGAGGAGGTCGAGCGCCTGATCGATCTCGAACGCCGGCGCCTCGTCGCCGACGGAATCACCGACGAGGAGCTGGACGTCGCCACGGGCTACCTCACCGGCGCCTACGAACTGGGTCTCGAGGACACCGGTGCCCGTATGTCGCGCCTCGGGGCGATGCTGGTCACGCTCGGCTACGTCATCCCCGTCGACGAGCAGCTGGCCCGATGGGACGCCGTGTCGTCCGAGGACGTGAGGCGGGTCCTCGAGCGGGTGTACGCGCCAGGCCCGGTCACCGTGCGCGTCGGACCGTTCTGACCGACGTCGTACATTCGGCGCATGATTCGTGTCGGAGTCAGTGGGGCCGGGGGCCGCATGGGGGCGACGGTCTGTCGCGCGGTAACGCTCGATCCGGACCTGGAGCTGGTCGCCGCCGTCGACCCATCGGCCACCGGCCGGGAGGTCCACGGCCTGACGATCGCCGGTGAGCCTCGGGCATTCGTCGACGCCGGCTGCCACGTCGTCGTCGACTTCACCGTGGCCGCGGCGGCCCGCACGACCGTCTCGTTCCTCGCCATGCACGGCATCCACGCTGTGGTCGGCACCACTGGCCTGACCGACGAGGATCTCGCCTTGTGGCGCGACGAGTTCGCCAGCGACGACGGGCCGAACTGCGTCGTCGCCGCCAACTTCGCCATCTCGGCCGTGTTGATGATGCGCTTCGCCGAGATCGCCGCCCCGTTCTTCGACACGGCCGAGATCATCGAACTGCACCACGACGCCAAGGCCGACGCCCCGTCGGGCACGGCGCTCCGTACGGCCGACCGGATGGCCGAGGCATCGGCGGAGTGGGCCCCCGACCCGACCGCCAACGAGGTCGTCGCCGGCGTGCGCGGCGGCGCCGGGCCGGGTGGCATCCGCGTGCACGCCGTGCGGATGCGCGGCATGGTGGCTCACCAGGAGGTCATCCTCGGCGCCCTCGGCCAGACGCTGACGATCCGCCAGGACAGCTACGACCGCGAGAGCTTCATGCCCGGCGTCATCCTGGCCTGCAAGCACGTCGCCGAGCACGACGGGCTGACCGTCGGGCTCGACGCGCTGCTCGGCATCTGACGGTCGCTACCGTCGACGCGATGAACGTCATCGACGCCCTGTCTTCGGCGTACGACCATGGTCAGTCGATCATGGACGGCATCACGCCCGAACAGCTCGACGCCCCGACACCGTGCCCGAACTTCACCGTGCGCCAACTCGCCGGCCACACCCTCGACGTGATGGACATGATCACGACGGCCACCGGCGGCGACGCGGCCCCGGCCCAGGACGGCGACCGCACCGACAACCCCGGGGAAGCGTTCCGGGATGCCGCCGAGCGCAGCCGGGCGGCGTGGGCCGGCGTCGAGTCGCTGGACGCGCCGCTGTCGATGCCATGGGGTGACTCCACGTTCGACAACGCGGCCCGTATGGGCCTGGCCGACGTCCTTGCCCACACCTGGGACGCCGCCGTGGCCACCGGCCAGCCGCGCGAGCTGCCGGAGGGGCCGGCCGAGGTCGCCTACGACTTCACCAAGGGCATGTTGAAGCCGGAGTACCGCACCGAAGGCCCGGACGCCACGTTCGGTCCCGAGGTCGCCGTCGGCGACGACGCCCCGGTCACCGAGCGCCTCGTCGGCTGGCTCGGCCGCAACCCCCGCGCGTAAGGCAAGGTGGGCGAGCGTCGGAGCGGAGCGGAGACGGCGAGCTCGGCAGGCGCAGCCGATCCAGCTTGGCTGGTCGGCGGAGCCCGAGAAACTAACGGAGCGCGCCGAGGGCGGCGTCGTAGTCGGGCTCCTGGGCGATCTCGGGGACCTGCTCGGTGTGGGCGACGTTCCCGTCGGTGTCGACGACGACGACCGCCCGCGACAGCAGGCCGGCCATCGGACCATCGGCGATGGTCACGCCGTAGGCGTCGCCGAAGTCGCTGCGGAACGTCGACGCCGACGACACGTTGTCGATTCCCTCAGCCCCGCAGAATCGGGCTTGGGCGAAAGGGAGATCGGCCGAGACGTTGAGCACGACGGTGTCGTCCCGGCCGCCTTCTCGTTGAACGTGCGCACGCTCTGGGCGCAGGTACCGGTGTCGATACTCGGGAAGATGTTGAGCACCAGGGTCTTGCCGGCGAAGTCGGCGGCGGTGACGTCGGCCAGGTTGGTGCCCGTCAAGGTGAACGCCGGCGCCGGTGACCCGATAGCCGGCAGGTCGCCGCTGGTCGTGATCCGGTTGCCGCGGAGGGTGATCTGTGCCATGGCCGCAACCTAACGGGCAGCTCAGCG
>Ga0183260_10004084_pt1 | contig 11662 bp, 15 predicted proteins | sample AntDrymUQ4972206_2_FD_129768 | JGI IMG/M metagenome (GOLD analysis project Ga0183260, IMG submission 129768) | Polar desert sand microbial communities from Dry Valleys, Antarctica - metaG UQ497 (22.06) (version 2) (version 2) | ecosystem: Environmental > Terrestrial > Soil > Desert | place...
CTGGAGTGCATACGCGCTACGTCAACGGTCTCAGGATCAGGCCCCTGCGAAACGGCGACACGCAAGCGGTCGCGGCGCTCTTCGAACGCCTGGGCTCCCGCTCACGCGCGCAGCGGTTCTGCGCTGCGAAGCCACGACTGTCGGACGGCGAGCTGAGCGTCCTCGCACGCGTCGACGGCAACCACCACGTCCTCGTCGGCTACCTCGACGGCGACGCGCAGCCGGCCGGGATGGCGCGGCTCGTACGGGACGGACCGGCGGCTGAGATCGCGTTCGAGGTCGCAGACGTCTACCAGGGCCGCGGCATTGGCACCATCCTCGCCCGCGAGCTCGCGGCCGATGCTCAGGCGGCCGGGATCCGGGAGCTACTCGCGACCGTGTGTGGCGACAACCCTCCCGCCATTTCGCTTCTGAAGCTGGTGGCCAAGTCGCTGCAGGTGAGCTGGCGGGGCCACGAACGAGAGTTCGTCGTCGAGCTTTAGGCGCCCGCGCGGTAAGAAGCCTGCAGCGCGACGGCCGAGGATGGTTTGCTTTCGCTATGCGGAGCAGCGCTTCTATGGCCGAAATCGTCCGCCGAGCGCACTCGCGAGGACACGATGCGCTGGCTGTCGCCGCGCTGGTCGACGGCGAGTCGATCTTCCTGAGCAGGCGGCGCAACGGCCTCGCCATCGACGACAGGGCGCTGTTCGAGATCGGCTCGATCACCAAGCCCTTCACAGGCGTCCTGCTCGCAGACATGTGTCTGCGCGACGAAGTCCGCTTCGAAGACCCGATCTCGGCGTACCTCCCGGAGGCGCACTTGCCACGCTGGAACGGGCGTGCGCCGACGCTGGAGGAGCTGGCAACGCATCGCGCTTCACTCCCGAACGCGCCACACGGGCTCGTACGGAAAGAGCTCGCGTTCGCCCTCGGTCTGCGTTCCGGTGACCCGTGGGCGGACGTCGACCCGGCGTCGTATCGCGCGGCTGTGCGAAGCACGAAGGCCCGCCGACCGCCGGGTGCCGGCTTTCGCTATTCGAGCCTCGGCTTCGGCCTGCTCGGGGATGCGCTCGCGGCGCGCGCGGGCGTGGCCTACGAGCAGCTGTTGCAGGACCGGATCTGCACGCCTCTGGGGTTGGTGGACACGATGACCTCCGTTGCCCCGCAGAACCTTCCACGCCTGCTCGAGGGCCGCTCGCGACGCGGCCGTCCCCGACCGCCGCTCCGGGACGAGATGCCCGCGGCGGGAGCGATCCGCGCGAGTGCAAGTGATCTGCTCCGCTTCCTCGCCTCGTCGCTCGCGCCGCCAGAAGGCGCGCCGGGGCCCGCGCTTCGCCTTGCTACCGAGCCCCGCGCACGCGTCAGCCGGAGCATCGCCATCGGCCTCGGCTGGCTGATCCTCCGCCGCCGGGGGAAACCAGAGGTGATCTGGCACAACGGCGGAACCTGGGGCTTTCGAGGCTTTGCTGCGATGGTTCCCGCGCGCGGGCTGGCTGTCGTCGTACTCGCCAACACTGCCCGGTCGGTCGACCGCGTCGGCTTCGAGCTCGTCGATCGCCTCTAGAAACTAGGTCGAGTACTCCCGGTCGGACGTCAGTGAACGGGACCCCGCGAAGAGGAGGAGGCACATGCTGCTGGAGAGCAAGAACGCCGTGATCTACGGCGCGGCAGGATCGATGGGAGGCGCCGTCGCGCGCACCTTCGCTCGTGAGGGGGCGAAGGTGTTCCTCGCCGGCCGCACTCTCGCCACGCTCGATGCTGTCGCGCAGGAGATCGCCGCTGTCGGTGGAGCGGTCGAGACAGCTGCTGTCGACGCGCTCGACCAGCAGGCCGTAGAGCGCCATGCGGACGAGGTCGTGAGAACGGCCGGGAGCATCGATATCTCCCTCAACGCGATCAGCCTCAACGACGTGCAAGGCATACCGCTCGTCGAGCTTCCACTCGAGGACTTCCTGACGCCGATCGTCGAGGCAGCCCGCACGCACTTCGTCACCGCGACGGCGGCGGCGCGGCACATGACCCACCAAGGCTCGGGAGTGATCGTGATGCTCTCGTCCTCGGCGGCACGCGAGTCCCGGCATCGCATGGGCGGATTCAACGTTGCCTGCGCGGCGATCGAGGCCTTGACCCGCGGTCTCGCCGGCGAGGTGGGGCGTCACGGCGTCCGGGTCGTGGCCCTGCGGCCCAACTTCACTCCTGAAACGGCCCCGGGGATAGCGGAAGCGGAGCTCGAACCGCTCGTGGAGGACACCTTGCTGGGGCGCCTCCCCCGCCTGGCGGAGGTGGCGAGCACCGCTGCGTTCGTGGCCTCGGACGGCGCCGGCTCGCTGACCGGTGCCGTCGTGAATCTGACCTGCGGGGCAATCGTGGACTAGGGTCGAGACGCGAGGTGCTGGCTAGGTGTCTCGCGAGAGCAGCCGTGTCCCGCTCGCCTTGAAGGAGGCGATCGCGTCGTCGCCGAGTGTGAGATCGAGCCGCCGGGCAGAGGCAGACGTGATCTCGGCGACGAGTGGGCCGACCTGGACGCGGACGCGGTTCCCGATTGGAACGAGCGACCGGATCGGGCCGGCGACATGGTTCAGAGCCGAGTCGGCGACCACTGTGCGGGAGATCGAGACGTCCCACGGGTAGACGACCACGCCAACCGGACCGTGCGCCGTGTCACTCGACAAGACGACGTGCCCGCTCTCGAGCCCGACCTCCGTGAGTCCATTCGCTCCAGGCTTCGCGAAACCGGCGAGCACGTTGGCGCCCGTGAAGCTGGCGACGAAGGGTGTGACGGGGGCCGCGATCAACTCTTCGGGCGTACCGAGCTGGAGTAGCCGCCCCTCGACGAGCACGCCGACGCGGTCAGCGAGCGCGGCGGCGTCGGTGAAGTCGTGAGTGACGAGGACCGTTGGAAGGTCGAGCTCGCGGAGCAGTCCCTGGAGCTCGGCGCGGACGCCAGCCCGGGTGTGGGTGTCGAGCGCCGAGAGCGGCTCGTCGAGCAGCAGGACGTCCGGCTCGCGGGCGAGCGCGCGTGCCAGCCCGACTCGCTGCCGCTCGCCGCCGGAAAGCTGCCCCGGCCGCGCCTGCGCGAGGTGGGCGATCCGAAAGCGCCTGAGCAGCTCGGCGACCCTGGTCCTCCCTCCGAAGGCGACGTTCTGCTCGACGGTCATGTGCGGAAAGAGGGCGTACTCCTGGAAGACGAAGCCGACGCGTCGCTCCTCCGGTGGGAGGTCGACGCCGCGGGCAGAGTCGAACAGGGCGCGGCCGGTCACCTCGACCCGCCCGCACTCCGGTGTGACCAGACCTGCGACCGCACGCAGCACCGTCGTCTTGCCCGCACCCGAAGGCCCGACGAGCGCGAGCGTCTCGCGGCCGACCGCGACCGCTAGCTCGAGACGGAACGAGCGGAGAGGAACGGTGATGTCGAGCTCGAGCGTGCCCATCCGGGAACCAGCTTGAAGGCGAGCAGCACCGCGGCGCTGAGGACCACCAGGAGCGCGCCCAGCGCAAGGGAGACGTCGAAGCTGACGTCGAACTGCTCGTAGATTGCGAGCGGCAGGGTCTGCGTGACCCCTTGCAGGCTGCCGGCGAACATGATCGTGGCACCGAACTCGCCGATCCCCCGCGCGAACGCGAGTGCCGCGCCTGCCCCCAGCCCACCCGCCGCGAGGGGCAGCGCGACGCGGAAAAAGGTTCGAGCTGGACTGGCGCCGAGCGTTCGCGCCGCGTCGAGGAGGCTCTCGTCCAGCGCCTCGAAGGTCGCGATCGCCTGGCGCAGGTAGAAGGGGCTGGCAACGAGGAGCACGGCCAGCACCACTGCGGCCTGGGTGAAGCCGATGCTGAGGCCGATCGCCTCGAGCTCCCCGCCGAGCAGACCGAAGCGCCCGAACGCGGCCAGGAGGCCGATCCCGGCCACGGCCGGCGGTAGCACGAGCGGAAGCTCCACGAGCGTGATCGCCAGCGAGCGCAGAGGGAAGCGCTTCGTCGCGATCAGGTAGGCGGCCGGCGTCCCGACGAGGAGGATGATCGCCTCGGCAAGCAGGTTCGTCTTCAACGAGACGACGAGCGCCTCTCGGGCCGCCTGATTTCCGAGCTGCGAGACGAGGTCGCCCGGCGGGATGCGTAGGAAGATGGCGGCCACGGGCAGGACGAGAAAGGCAAGCGCGAGGGCGGCAGCGAGGAAAAGCGCTGCCTCGAAGAGCCGCCCGCGAGCGCGAGATCGCGTGCGGCCGGCACGGATCGCCGGCACTACTTCTGCCTCTTCTTCTTCGGCAGGGCGAAGCCCGTGCTGGAGAGGACACCGCGGCCGGTCGGTCCGAGGACCTTCCGAACGAACGCCTGCGCGGCGGCCCTGTTCCTGCTCGCCTTCACGACGGCGATCTCGTAGCGGACCTCGGGTTGCGCCGACGCCGGCAGCGAGATCGCTCTCAGCCGCACCGCGGCGGCCTTTGCGTCGGTCGCGTATACGAAGCCGGCATCGGCCTGTCCCAGCGCAACCTTGCCGACGACGCCCTTGACGTCCGATTCCTGGCTGACGACGTTCCGGAGCACGCTCGTCAGGCCCAGTTTGGCGAGAATCCGGCGCGTGTACGCACCAACCGGGACGGACGGTGACGCGAGCACGAGCTTGATCCCCTTGCGGCGGAGGCCGAAGACAGAGCTGATCCCTGCCGGATTCGAAGTCGGGACGATCAGAACGAGCTTGTTGTAGACGAGCGTCACCGGCCGCTCGAGCAGTCCCGCCCGGAAGAGATCCTGCGTGAAGTTGGGCGCCGCCGAAGCGAATACGTCCGCGGGCGCCCCCTGCCGGATCTGGAGCGCGAGTTGGTTCGAGCCGGCGAAGTTGAAGCGAGCCTTCCGGTCGATCCGCTGAAACGCCTCGGTCAGCGACGCCGCCGCGTAGACCGTGGCCGGATCAGCAGCCCGGCGGCCACCCGCGGCACCGGCTAGCACGAGTAGCGCGGCCAGCGCCGCCACCGACACGCGGCCGAGTGGGGCCCGATTCACCGGTGATTCTTCACTAACGCTCGATCATCACCGCGGTCGACTTGACCACCGCGGTGGCCGCCACGCCGGGCGCCAGCCCGAGCTCCTCTGCCCCCTCGCGCGTGATGATCGCCACGACCCGCGCCGGCTCGGTGACGTCCAGCTCGACCTTGGCCAGGAATCCCTCGACCTCGACGCTCCTGACGACGCCGCGGAAACGGTTGCGCGCGGACAGCTCGTCCCGCTTCTCGCCGCTCAGCCGCTCGATCTCCGAGGCGGGCACGATCCGCCGATTTGCACCGTCGCGGGCGACCTCGATTCGTCCCTGGCGATCCCAGCGGCGCAGTGTGTCGAGACTGATTCCAAGCGCCCGGGCCGCTTCGCTGGCGCTGAAGGTCTCTCTCGGCATGCTTCAGCCTATGCAACTCCTAGGCTTCGCCGCAAGCGACTGCGATCGGCCAGCGCGTTCAGGCTCGCGTTTCGTCGAGTCGCTGCAGGAGCTCGTGGGCGGCGAGCTCGATCTCCTTGTGCCGCCACTCGGCTGCCCGGTACTGACAAGCGATCAGCCCCATGCGATGAATGCGCCGGAAGTCGCCGTAAACGAATGCGTAACGGGCCTTGGTGTCGTCGTTCGCTCCCTCGGTGAGTCCGAGATGCCACTCGGCATACTCGGCCCAGGAGTGCGATTCCAGGAAGGCGTTCTCGTTCTCGGCACTCGGCTGTACATCGCCCCACACGCTGTCGAGCACGTACTGGTGCGCGTCGATGAGGCGTTTCGCACGCGCAACGGCCTTCCGGTTCAGGGAGTAGGAGGCGATGGCCTTAGTCTGACCGACTTTCGCACGGGCGACTTTGCCGTGGCGTTTCGCTTCCTCCCGCGGAGGGCACTTGCTGATCACATGAACGTCTTGCTCGTGACGACGGCCGCGACCGAATCCAGTGCGCTGAGCGAGGGGCTGCGTGAGGCGATCGGTAACGACGACGCCACGGTGCGCGTGGTCGCGCCGGCAACGAAGATCTCGCGCCTCGACTGGCTGACGAACGACGAGGATGCTGCGCGGAGTGACGCCCGCCGCGCCGCCGACAGCGCCACCGAGGCGGTAGAGACCTCGTCGGTAGAGGTGGACCGGACCAGTCACGACACGGATGCGGCTCAGGCCGTCGCCGACGCGCTGCGAACGTTCGCAGCGGACGAGATCGTGGTCGTGACCCGTCCGGGCGACGAGTCGACCTGGCTCGACGACGCGGCGATCGATGCAGCGCTCGAGGCTTCAGGCCTCCCCGTCCGGCGGGTTGTTCTGGCTGCGTCCGACTAGGCCCACGCGCCGCAGCGGACGCGCGCGGTCGATGAGTTTTCGCCGCTACCGCCGTCTAACCCTAGGTACGGCGCCGAGGTCCATCGTCAGCAGAAAGGAAAGCGCGATGCAGAAGATCACTCCATGCCTGTGGTTCGACACCGAGGGCGAAGAGGCGGCAGAGTTCTACACGTCGGTGTTCCCGAACTCGAGGATCGTCGAGGTCACACACTACGGCTCGGCTGGGCCCCGGCCCGAAGGGACAGTGATGACCGTGAGTTTCGAGCTGGACGGGCAGAAGTTCACCGCCTTGAACGGCGGGCCTGACTTCACGTTCGACGAGGCGATCTCGTTCCAGGTCGACTGCAAGACCCAGGAGGAGGTGGACGCCTTCTGGAGCAAGCTCTCCGACGGCGGCGAAGAGGGGCCGTGCGGCTGGCTGAAGGACAAGTACGGCCTGTCGTGGCAGATCGTCCCCACCGCCCTGCCCGAGCTGCTCAGCAATCCGGATCCCGAGAAGGCGCAGCGGGTCATGCAGGCGATGCTGAAGATGAAGAAGATCGAGATCGAGCCCCTCGAGCGGGCCGCCGCGCAGGCGTAACTCCAGCGGCCGGCCGGAGACTTACCCCGTCCGGGCTCGTTTCCTCATCCTCATTGCCTCCCCGCCGCCTCAGCGGGCTCGGTCGAGCCGACCGCGCGCCCGTCGTGCGGCGGCTCGATCGTCAGGCCCGGGAGCAACTGGTCGAGCCAGCGGCGGATGTACCACGACCTCTCCCCCAGCAGCGTGAGAAGCGCCGGCACGAGGGTCATCCGGACGATCAGCGCGTCCGTCAGATGGCCACGACCGGATGAGAGCCAAGAACTCATCGCTGCCGTAGGAGCGAAGCCGCGCCTGCGGCGGACGGCATCGTGACCTTACTTGCCGATGTCGTCGCCGCCTCGCGGGAGGTGGCCGGGACGCGCTCGCGCTCGGCGAAGACCGCAACGCTCGCCGGCCTGCTGGGACGGCTCGAGCCAGCCGAGATTCCGCTCGCGGTCGGCTTCCTCTCGGGCCTGCCGCGACAGGGGCGGGTCGGCGTCGGCTATTCGCGCCTCTACAGCATCGACCGCGTGCCCGCCGAGCAGCCCTCGCTCACGATCTCGGACCTCGATCGCGCGATCACCGGGCTTCAGGAGACCACGGGGAGCGGCTCGTCGGCGGGGCGCACCAAGGCCCTCGGCGAGCTGCTCGAGCGGGCGACCGAGCACGAAGCCGACTTCGTCAAGCGCCTCCTCACGGGCGAGCTGCGGCAAGGGGCGCTGTCCGGGCTGATGGTCGATGCGATCGCCAAGGCTGCCGGCGTCTCCGGCGCGAGCGTACGGCGCGCGCTGATGCTGTCGGGCGATCTCAGCCGCACGGCCGAGATCGCCATGACCCGGGGCGAGGACGGGCTCCGGAGCGTCCGCTTCGAGCTCTTCCGGCCCCTCCTCCCCATGCTGGCTTCGACCGCCGGGAGCCCCGAGGACGCCGTCGCGAGCTTCGAGCGCGCCTCCGTGGAATGGAAGCTCGACGGGATCCGCATCCAGATCCATCGGCGCGGTGAGGTGGTTCGGATCTACACGCGCAACCTCAACGACATCACGGACACGCTCCCGGGGATCGTCCGAGCCGTCCTCGACCTTCCGGTCGAGCAGGCCGTGCTCGACGGAGAGGCGCTATGGATGGGAGCAGACGGCCCCGCCGCCTTTCAGGAGACCGTCTCGCGAATCGACCGCGATGCGCCTCTGCACGGGGTCGTCACCTTCCTCTTCGACCTCCTCCACGTCGACGGCGACGATCTGTTCGACAGGCCGCTGGAAGAGCGCCTGGCGAGACTCCAGGAGATCGCGCCGGACCTGAGAGTTCCGGCGCTGCTGACATCGGATCCAGCGGCGGGACGGCGCGCGCTCGAGGCGGCCCTCCGCGCCGGACACGAGGGCGTCGTCGTGAAGGACGCAGCGTCGCCGTACGCCGCCGGCCGGCGTGGGAAGGCGTGGCTCAAGGTCAAGCCGGTGCGGACGTACGACCTCGTCGTGCTCGCCGCGGAATGGGGCCACGGGCGCCGGCAAGGCTGGCTCTCCAATCTTCATCTCGGCGCGCGAGACCCGACTACGGGCGAGTTCGTCATGGTCGGAAAGTGCTTCAAGGGGCTGACCGACGAGCTGCTCGAGTGGCAGACCAAGGAGCTACTCGCGCGCGAGACGGGGCGACGCGGGATCGCGGTCCTCGTGCGGCCCGACCTCATGGTCGAGATCGCGCTCGACGGCGTTCAGACTTCGACGCGCTACGCGGGCGGGGTGGCGCTCCGCTTCGCCCGCGTGAAGCGCTACCGACCGGACAAGACCGCGGCAGAGGCAGACACGATCGACGCGTTGCGCGCGCTTCTCCGCTAGGCGGCACGGCGGCACGAGAATGCCGCCCGTCACCGGCCGTACACTTGCGCCGGATGCTCTCCACCGACAGCCGGCGCGTCGAGCGCCGGGCCGCCCGTAGGCGGCAGACACGTCGTCGGCGAGCTACCGCTGCACTCGTGTTGCTCACCTGTGCAGCCGGCCTCGGGCTCGCCGTCACGCGCGGCGGAGACGCCGAGAAGGACGCGGTGGCGCCTGCCCCCGCAACACGCACGCCGGCGGCCTCGATACGACCGGCCGCGCTGCAGAGCGCCGTGGTGCACATCGCCGCCGTCGGGGACGTGACGATGGGCTGGGACGCGGGCCGGCCCGCCGACAACGGCGTCGCGCTGCTCGCGGGCGCCCGGCCGTTCCTCGTGGGGGACGTGGTGCTCGGCAACCTCGAGACGGCGCTCACGGATCGCGGTGCTGCCAAATGCGGTGCGGGAAGCTCCTCGTGCTATGCGTTCCGCGTCCCGCCGTCCTTCACGCGCGGGCTCAAGACTGCGGGATTCACGATCATGAATCTCGCCAACAACCACGCCTACGACTACGGCGCCGCCGGCCAGGCGCAGACCGTCGCCGCGCTCCGCAAGGCTCGTCTACGGACCACGGGCCGGCCCGGCGAGATCGCGATCCTGAAGGTCGGTCAGGCGCGCGTGGCAGTGCTCGGTTTCGCGACCTACCCGTGGGCGCAGGACGCGCGAGATCTCGCCGCGGCGCGAGCGCTCGTGCGGCGGGCGGACGCCGTCGCCGATGTCGTCGTGGTGACGGGGCACCTGGGCGCCGAGGGCGAAGCGCACACCCGCGTCCGGCCTGGGACAGAGCTCTTTCTCGGCGAGAACCGGGGCGACCCGGTCGCGTTCTCGCACGCCGTCGTCCAAGCCGGCGCCGACTTGGTCGCTCTGCACGGGCCGCACGTGCTGCGCGCGCTCGAGTGGTACAGGGGCCGTCTGATCGCCTACAGCCTCGGCAACTTCTCCGCTTACGGGAACTTCAACCTCTCGGGCCCGAGCGGGGTCAGCGCTGTGTTGCAGGCGACGCTGCGGGCGAACGGAGCGTGGGTCGAGGGCCGGCTCAGGCCGCTGCGGCTGGTCGGCAAGGGCGCCCCGGTGGCCGACCCGAGCGCTCTCGCGATCGAGCAGGTGCGGTCGCTCTCGCGCGCCGACATGGGGCGCCGCGCGCCGCGACTCACGGCGTCGGGCGCGATCCTTCCCGTGCGCGGCTGACCGGCCGGCTGCGGACCACCGGGAGCGGTCTCCCGGTGGTCCATCGAGCCGAGACCTGCTCAGCGAAGTGAGACCGCGACCTGCTCCAGGAGGTCCAGGGCGTCCTGCATGCCGGCCTCCATCCCCGAGTCGATGTGCGCGTCACGGTCGTCCTTGCTCGCGTGCTGGACGAGGATCGTCAGCGTCGTTCTCCCGTCCGGTTCCGTCAGGGTCAACGTGTTCAGCGCTTCCGCGTCGGGCATGCCCTCGTAGACCTCGGTAGAGACGATCCGCTCGTTCGGAACGATCTCGCGGTACTCGCCGTGGAAGGCGACCTCGAATCCACCCTCCGCCACCATCACGTACCGCCACACGCCGCCGACCCGCAGGTCGATCTCGGCGATCGTCACCTCGCCGCGGTTCGCGCTCCACCAGCGCCTGACCAGCTCCGGCGTCGTCCACGCCTCGTACACCAGGTGCCTGGGCGCGTCGAACTCCCGCGTGATCAGGATCTGCTCATCCGTGGGGAGCGTCACCGTCGCCGTCCCGCTACTCGTCACTGCCATCTCCCTCCTCCTTCTGCTTGAGCTCCTCCAACACGACGTCCAGTCGGTCGAACCGCTCCGACCACGAGCGCTCGTAGCTCTTCACCCAGTCATGGATGGGCTTGAGCGCGTGACCGTTCAGGCGGTACAGCCGCTGCCGTCCTTCGCCCCGGACGTCCACCGCTCCCACTTCGCGGAGCACCCTCAGGTGCTTCGACACCTGGGGCTGAGCCAGCCCGAGCAGCCGCACGAGGTCGTTCACGGGCCGCTCTCCGCCGGCGAGGGCGTCCAGGATCTGTCGCCGCCGGGGTTCGGCCACCGCGTTGAACGCATCTGCCGTCGTCGCTGCTCGTGCCACTCGAGCTAATCTATACCCATATTGGTATATGTCAAGACGGGACGGAATCGCCGTCTTCAGCGACCGCGTTCTCGGCGAGCCATGCCTTCGCGACCCGCTTCTGCGCACGCGTGAGCCAGGCCTCGGCGACGAGGTCCTGCAGCTCCTCCACCTCGAGGCGCATGAGGTCACCCGATCCGGAGGAGCACGGCGGCGTAGCCGTCGAAGTGGCGCGTCGTGAAGAAGACACCCCGATCGTCCGCGAGCATGAGCTCCTTGACGTCCAAGTCGGGGACACGGAACATGAGCACGTCGTCGAGCAACTCGCCCGTCGACGGATCGACGACGTCGGGCCGACGGCTGCGATGGCAGCAGAAGAGCTTTCCGTGCACGAGGTACGACGGACGCCCGTCATCCGACGTCTGCTTCGTCGTCTGCGGTAGCGCGAGCGCCAGCTCATCGAGGTCCGTCATCAAAGCCACGTCGCTCATTCTGACCCGCCACCCGAGGGTTAACCGCCTTCTGCTCGTCCTCCGTGAAGTTGCGCCCAGTCCTCAGGCTGGCGTGGCGTTGGGGCGTTTCCTGATGGATCAACAGCATGTACTTCATCGCTTCCTCTCCAGGGAATGGTCGCCCATGAGACGAACGGGCACCGCGAATCTGGACACCCTCCCACGGGCATTGGCTGCTGCGGCGATGATTTCGCCACCTCCGCACAGTCTTATTCGTAGGTACCCGGAGGAAGGAGTCAGATGAGCCCTATGCAGCGAGCCAACGTTGCGACGCTCGAGCTCGAGCAGTTCCCGCAACTGCCGGACGGCTTCCGTCCTGAGATCGCTCGGGTTGGGAAGCTCTTGGGCGCTGAGCGGACCGGCATGAGCGTCTACGAGCTGCCGCCAGGCGAAGCGATCGGTC
>Ga0183260_10004086_pt1 | contig 11657 bp, 15 predicted proteins | sample AntDrymUQ4972206_2_FD_129768 | JGI IMG/M metagenome (GOLD analysis project Ga0183260, IMG submission 129768) | Polar desert sand microbial communities from Dry Valleys, Antarctica - metaG UQ497 (22.06) (version 2) (version 2) | ecosystem: Environmental > Terrestrial > Soil > Desert | place...
TCGCCGCGGGTGCCTTGCGGCGCTGGCTGCTCGATCGCGATGCGCTGCCGGGCCTCCCACTGGTGACGGCGGTGCCGGTGTCGGTGCGGGACGAGAGCTCAGCGGCCAACGGGAACCTTGTCTCGGTGATGACGGTGGCGCTGCCCACCCAGCTGGCCGACCCCGCTGACCGGCTCGCTGCGGTGGCGAGCGACGTCGAGGTCGCCAAGGCGGAGTTCGACGCGCTGCCCGCGACGCTGCTGCAGGACTTGTCCGCGATGGTGCCGACGGCACTATCCGGACTGGCCGCGCGCGCACTGTTCCGGCTGGTCACCATGCCGGGGGTGCCGGTGAACCTGTTCGTGTCCAACGTGCCGGGTCCGCAGCTGCCGCTGTGGATCGCCGGTGCCCGGGTCGAGGGCATCTACCCGGTGTCGGCCGTCACCGAGCTGACCGGCGGACTGAACATCACGCTGTTCAGCTATGACGGGTCGCTGGACGTCGGCTTCGTCGCATGCCGCGAGATGGTGCCGGACGTCTGGCGGTTGGCGGGCTACCTCGTCGACGAGCTCGCGACCGTGGTGTCGCTCGCCGAGTCGGCCGTGGAGGAGTCGCCGGGGACCTGATGGCGGGCCGCCCGGTCGGCTGTCCGCCGCACCACGTCGATGAACAGCTCCCACAGTGGCGGCGGGATGTCGTGCGCCATGCCCGGCACCAGGACCAGCTCGGCCCCGGGGATGGCGGCTGCCGTTGCCCGCCCACCGGAGGGGTGCACGAGCTTGTCGGCGAGACCGTGCAGGACCGCCACCGGCATCCGCAGGTCGGCGAGGGCCCGCGAGCGGTCCGGCTGAGCGAGGATCGCCAGCGTCTGCCGGGCGCCGCCGACGGGGTCGTAGCCGCGCTGCCAGGTCTCGACCGCCCGCTCGGTGACCACGTCGTCGGAGATGGGGTAGACGCTGGAGGAGATGGCGCGCCAGCCCTTGAGCGCCCGCTGGATGTAGGCTTCCTGGGTGCGCGCCACCGGGCTGAGCAACATCGGGAACAGGCGTGGGTCCTGCCACCCGACCCGCCGCCGGCCGGTGGTCGACATCACCGATACCAGCGAGCTGACCCGGTGCGGCCGCGCGATCGCCATCGTCTGGGCGATCATGCCGCCCATCGAGACGCCGGTGACGTGGACCCGCTCGATGCCCAGGTGGTCCAGCAGTCCGAACGCGTCGCCGGCCATGTCGTCCAAGGTGTAGCTGGCGTGGCTCCGGTCGCCGGCGAATGCCTGCAGCAGGGTCTTCTTGCTCAGCGGGGTCGTGCTGGGGATACGGCTCGACCGCCCGACGTCACGGTTGTCGAAGCGGATCACCAAGAAGCCACGCTCAGCCAGCAGCCGGCACAGGTCGGGGTCCCACCACGTCATGGGCCCGCCGAGGCCCATCACGAGCAGCAGCGGGTCCGCGCCCGGGTCGCCAAACGTCTCGTAGGCGATGTCGATGCCGGTCGGCAACGACGCGAGGGCTTCGGTCATCCGGCCAGGTTACCCGCTGGTAGACACCAGGTGTACCACACGCATCAGGCCAGGCCCGGCAGCTCTGAGCGCCAGGGCGGGTCGGCACCGGGCCGGCTGCAGGTGATGGCCGCCGCCGTCACCGCAAGCTCACCCAGCCACCCCAACCCCACGATCCGCGGATTCTGGGCGGCTGATCCGCGGATTGTGGTCGGCCGATCCGCGGATTGTGGCGCGACGGCGAGCATGTCGTGTTCCAGCAGCGCAGCGAGCAGGGTCGCCATGACGGTGTCGCCGGCGCCGATGGTGTCGGCCACCTCGATCGACGGCGCCCGTACGGTCACCGCCTCGTTGCCGTCGTCGAGCAGCAGCCCCCCACCGCCGAGGGTCACCGCGGCCAGCCGGACGTCCGGGAGCTCGGCCAGGTCGCGGGCGACCCGCTCGGGATCGGTGCCGGGATAGACGACCTCGGCGTCCTCGTCGCTGAGTTTGACGACGGTCGCGCCCCCGGCCAGCAGCCGCGAGCGTCGGCGCACGTCGTCGAGGTCAGGAGTCACGCCGGGCCGTGCGTTGGGGTCGAACGACACCGGCACCCCGGCGCTGCGCGCGGCGGCCACCAGGTCGGCGACCCGCTCGGCCCCCGGCGTCAGCACCGCCCCGATGGAGCCCACGTGGACCAGCGCGAACCCGGCCGGGTCGGGCAGCTCGTCGGGGTCCCACGACAGGTCGAACTCGTAGGTCGCGGCGCCGTCGGCCTGCACGCGCGCGGTGGCCGTCGAGGTGGCCCGCTGTGGGGACAGGCGCAGCAGGTCCACCCCGGAGGCGGCGACGTGTCGAGCGATCGCGTCACCGCGGGCATCGTCACCGATCTGGACCGCCAGCGTGGTGGCGATGCCGAGCCGGGCCATGCCCACCGCAATGTTCAGCGGCGATCCACCCGGGTGCTCCTCGGCGGACTGGTCGCCGGATCGTTCGTCGATGCGGACGTCGACGAGCGCCTCGCCGACGACCAGCGCCCGGTTGGAGGAGGTCACGGTCAGCACTCAGCGATCGAAGTCGACCGAGGAGTACGCGCGCAGCTTGGACAGGCGGTGTTCGCTGGTGATCTCGCGGATCGTGCCGCTGCGCGAGCGCATCACCAGCGAGTGCGTGCTGCAGCCGTCAGCGCTGTAGCGAACACCCTGCAGCAGCTCGCCGTCGGTGATGCCGGTGGCGACGAAGAAGCAGTCGTCACCGGCGACGAGGTCGTCGGTCGACAGCACCCGGTCGAGGTCGTGGCCGGCGTCGGTGGCGCGCTGGCGCTCGTCGTCGTCGAACGGGCTGAGTCGCGCCTGCAGGACGCCTCCCATCGCCTTCAGGGCGCAGGCGGCGATGATGCCCTCGGGCGTACCGCCGATACCCAGCAGCAGGTCGACCCCGGTGCCGGGCCGGGCAGCCATGATCGCGCCCCCGACGTCGCCGTCGGTGATGAACTTGATGCGGGCGCCGGCTGCCCGGATTTGTTCGGCCAGGTCGGCGTGCCGGGGCCGGTCGAGGATGCACACGGTCACGTCGCCCGGGGTGCAACCTTTGGCCTTGGCCACCAGGTGGATGTTCTCGGCCACCGGCAGCCGGATGTCGACGGCGGCGGCGGCGTCGGGGCCGGTGGCGATCTTTTCCATGTAGAAAACCGCGGATGGGTCGTACATCGCTCCTCGGGGGGCCACCGCGAGCACCGACAGTGCATTGGACATCGCCTTCGCGGTCAACGTGGTGCCGTCGATCGGATCGACGGCGACGTCACACTCGGGGCCGGTGCCGTCACCGACCCGCTCGCCGTTGAACAGCATCGGCGCCTGGTCCTTCTCGCCCTCGCCGATGACCACGACGCCATTCATGCCCACGGTGCTGATGAGGATGCGCATCGCGTTGACCGCGACAGCGTCCGCGCCGTTCTTGTCGCCACGACCCACCCAGCGGCCGGCCGCCATGGCTGCCGCCTCGGTCACCCGGACCAGGTCGAGGGCGAGGTTGCGGTCCGGCGCCCGTGCCGGGGGGTCGAGGTGGCCCGGCGGGTGGGACTGGGCGTCGCTCGGTTGCGGTCCGTCGGGTGACATCGCACCATCCTCACGTCGAGCTGTGGGCTGTCGGTGTCTGGTGATCGTACAAACCAGGTGTCGTCCGCGTCAGGCGGCATAGACCTGGACCTCGGTCGCCTTGACGCTGGCCCACACCTCCAGGCCGGCCCGGAGGCCGAGTGCGGCCACGGCCGCGGGCGTTACGTCGGCCAGCACCGGCAGGTCCCCGCCCAGCTCGACGCGGACCGCGTCGCCGTGCGGCGTCAGGCCGCGAACGATGCACCGCCACACGTTGCGCGGGCTGGCCGTCGGCCGGGTCAGGTGCAGCGAGACCGCGGACGGGGCGAAGCTGCAGAAGACGTCGCCGTGGTGCGCGCCGGCCGTCACCACCTGGACAGCACCGGGGGCGCCGGTGACCTGCACCGCAGCACCGTCGGCCGTCCCGCGTACGAGGTTGAGGCCGACCAGTGCCGCCACGTGGGCACTGCGGGGCCGTTTGGCCACGTCCGCGGGCGGGCCGGACTGCACCACCGAGCCGTGGTCGAGCACGATCAGCTCGTCGGCGAGGACCATCGCGTCGATCGCGTCGTGGGTGACGAGCACCGTGACGCCGTCGTGGTCGCGCAGATGGCGGTGCAGGAACGTGCGCAGCTCGAGGACCGCGCGGACGTCCAGGGCGGCGAGCGGCTCGTCGAGCAGCAGCATCTGCGGCTGTGCCGCCAGGGCCCTTGTGATCGCCACGCGCCGCGCCTGACCGCCGGACAGCTGTGCCGGCCGCCGTTCGGCGAGCTCGCTCAGGCCGGTGCGCTGGAGCCATTGGCCGGCGCCGGCTCTCGCCTGCGTCCGCGACGAGCCCCGGTGGCGCGGGCCGAAGGCCACCTGGTCCAAGACCGACAGGTGCGGGAACAGCATCGAGTCCTGCGGCACGAGCCCGGTACTGCGCACCTGGGCCGGCAACCGGATCCCCGCACCAGGATCCTCCAGCGTGCGCCCGGACAGCCGTACGCGGCCGGCTGTCAGCGGCTGCAGTCCGGCGAGCACCCGCAGCACGGTGGACTTGCCGGCGCCGTTGGGCCCGAGGACCGCCACCACCCGCCCGGGCTCGACCTGCAGGTCGACAGCGAGGCGGAAGTCGCCCTGCCCGGCGTGCAGGTGAGCGTGCAGACCGTCGTCGTCGCTGAACCGGCCGGGCGGCGCCGGTGCGCTCACGCCGACACCCCTGGGGTCCACCGTTCACGCAGCAGGGCCAGCACGCCGACACTGACCACAAGGAGCACCAGGCTGAGCAGGATCGCCGCGTCGAAGTCGGAGTTGAGCGCTGTATAGACCGCAAGCGGCATCGTCCGGGTGGTGCCGGGGTAGCTGCCCGCGAAGGTGATGGTCGCGCCGAACTCACCCAGTGCCCGGGCCCATGCGAGCACCGCTCCGGACGCCACCCCCGGCATGGCGAGCGGCAGCGTCACCCGGACGAAGGTCTGCCAGCGCGACGCGCCGAACGTCGCGGCCACGTCGTCGTAGCGGGGGTCGGCCGAGCGCAGGGCGCCCTCGACAGCCAGCACTAGGAACGGCAGCGCGACGAAGGTCTGCGCGACGACGACGCCGACGGTCGTGAACGGCAGGCTCAGCCCGAAAGCCTCGTCCAGCCACCGCCCGGCGACGCCCCGCCGACCGAACGCGGTGAGCAGCGCTACACCGCCGACGACGGGGGGCAGCACCAGCGGCACCAGCACCAGCGCGCGCAGGGCCTTGCGGCCGGGAATGTCGGTGCGGGCGAGCAACCACGCCAGGGGTGTCCCGAGCAGCAGGCAGCAGCCGGTGGCAGCGGAGGCGGTCAGCAGGCTGAGCCGCAGCGCTTCGAAAACGGCAGGGTCACCGAGGCGCTGGGGCAGCGTCGACCAGGGGGCGCGGACGAGCAGCCCGACGACCGGGAGCAGCAGCAGCGCCAGTGCCGCCAACGACGGCAGCAGCAACTGCCACGGGAGCGCGCCGGTCGCTGAGGTTCGGGTCGAGCCGTCCGGGCGCGCCACGTGATCGACTGGATTACCCGGCCGGCAAGAAGCCGTAGGAGCCGAGAACCTGCTGCCCCTCCTTTGACAGCACGAGCTCAAGCCAGCTTGCGGCCGCGTCCGGTTCGGCGGCGTCCGTCAACGCCGCGATGACGTCGGCGTTGAGCGCCTGGTCGGACTCGGGCACGTCGATGACCGTGACGTCCGAGCCGGCGGCTTGGGCGTCGCTGGCATAGACGAGTCCGGCGTCCACCTCGCCGGTGGTCACCTTGGTGAGCACGTCGCGCACGTTGTCCTCCTCGGTGACCGGCTCGGCGCGTACGCCGACCAGATCGAGCAGGGTGCGTGACGCCGCGCCGCAGGGTGCGTCGGGCACGCACACGGCGTACGTCACGTCGCCGCGCTCGATGTCGTCGATGGAAGCCACGTCAGCGGGGTTGTCCGCTGGGGTGACCAGGGTGAGCCGGTTGCGCGCGAACACCTCGGGTGCGGCGGCGGTGAGCCCTTCGTCGACGACCCCCTGCATGGTGGCCTCGTCGGCGGTCGCCAGGACGTCGGCGGGTGCACCGGCGACGACCTGCTCGGCCAGCGTGCTCGACGAGTTGAAGGTGAGTTCCACCTGCACGTCGGAATGGTCGCTCTGGTACGTCTTCGCAAGCTCGCCGAAGGCTTCGGTGAGCGACGAGGCGGCCAGGACCGTGAGCTCGAGGGAGTCGCTGCTGCTGCTGCTGCCACTGTCGCTGCCGGCGTCCGAGCTCGCCGAGCAGGCCGTCGCCGCGACCAGCAGGAGCCCGAGACCGGCCGCCACCAACCGCCGCGGAGCGGCTGCACACGGGGCGTTCATGCCGTCCGTCCTGACGTCGTCTCGACCACGACGGTGGTGGCTTTGACGACGGCGTCGGCCAGCACTCCTGCCTCGAGCCCGAGGTCGTCAGCCGCCTCGCGGCTCATGAGGGACACCACCCGGTAGGGGCCGCAGACCAGCTCGACCTGTGCCATCACGGTGTCGCGGGTGACTGCGCTGACGATTCCGGGCAGTCGGTTGCGAGCGCTGGTGGTGGCCTGGTCGGTGCTGTGCCTGTCCGGCGTCAGGCCAGCGCGTTGCGCCGCCAGCGCCGCCAGGTCACGACCCTCGATGCCCCGCGCACCGCCGGTGGTCTCGGTGGTGGAGACGACACCCTGGTCTGCCCAGCGGCGCAAGGTGTCATCGCTGACGCCGATGATGGCCGCCGACTGGGTCATGCCGTACACGCTCATCACCGCAGGCTATCCGCAAATGCGGTATCAAGCGAGTGGTGGACCTCCCGCACTTGAGCAACCTGCGGCCCACACGATCCGCGGACGCGGCGATGTGTGACTTGACAAACCCAGGGACTGCGACGACTCATCACCTAGGTGACGGCGCCGCGGCTGATTGCACTGAAATCCCGGCAGACCCCGCGCTCGCATGCCAGGCTGCTGGATGTCAGGGCACCACCCTTTGCAGGACATCCGCAACGCTCTAGACTCGACGGGGCGGTGCTTGACCGTAGGCAGTCGATGTGGTAAAGGAGGCGGCGTCCGTGGTTCAGGCTGCGTGGCAGCGATTCCTGTCGTCCTTTCGGCGGGCGGCGCACTCTTTCGAGAGTGAACGAAGCGACAAGGCTTCTAGCTTCGAGTTGTTGGTTGACGTACGCCGAGACGACTTGGATGGCGGATACGTCGCCGAGGTTGTCGACATGCCCGGTGTCATGTCACAAGGTGACACCGAGGAAGAGGCGCTGGAGAACGTAGTGGAGGCCTGGAGCGAGGTCGTGACCGCCCGACTCGCTCGACAGTTCACGGAGCGCTCAAGTATGGACTCCGGAGGGGTCGAGACCGTTCGCTACGGCGTCAGCGCGGTCTAGGCTGTGGGGCAGGCAGACCTGCCTCTCGCCAGCGGGGAGAAGCATGCGAGAGCCCTGGAGCGTGCCGGGCTCGTCATCCTCCCTAGGCGTGGGCGGGGAAAGCACTTCTTGCTACAGCGCCCCGGCGCACGGCCCATCATCTCCATCCCGGACCACCGCGAGGTCAAGCGGTCGCTCCTTGCAAAGCAGCTGAAACTGGCTCGCATCTCCGAGAGCGAGTACGCGACCTACTTTCGTTGACCGGCGTCATCATCAACCACTTCTTGCGGACGGTCCTCCGGTTTGACCGCGAGGAGCGCCCGCAACACCTCCTCAGGCGTCAGCGGGGCGAGCGAGACCGGGTTGTCGCGGTCCGCATTGTCACGGTCGTCAGGCATCAGCGGCCTCGGGTTCCGGCTTGGGCGCAGGCCGGCGACGCGGATCGGGACCGCGTGCCGTCACCCCTCCCGCCGGGTGTTCGCCGCGAGCCGACGGCGTCGCGACTGGCGCCCCTTGTGGCTGGGCAGGCGCAGCGGATCGACCAGCCGCGGTCCGGCAAGCCGGCTCTCCAGCCTGCGCGCCTCGCGCCTGAGCGGCTGGGCGATGTACTCGCCGAGCAGGACCCCAGACGCCAGCGCGACCCCGATGCTGGCGGCGGTCAGCATGGGGAGGAAACCCGTTGACGTCTCGGTCGGTGAGCAGCTGGGAACAGCCCGCGGTAGATGGAGACGTCGGCGGCTCCGGCGCCGCTGGACAGGACCACCTCGCCCACCCGCAGCGCGAGATCGATGGCTCTGTAGACCTCGCGTGAGTTGTCGTCCACGCAGGCGTCCTTCCGGTTCCGTACGGCGGTTGACCGCCGGGTCGACGATGACAGTGACCGGAGGTCGGCAGACCCGCGGGGTGCTTGCGAGAATCGTGCGGTGAGCAGTCCCACCCCACCGCCGGTGTCTCCCCGCCCTGACCCGTCCATGCTGGACGTGGTCCGAGTGGTGGCCCTGCTCGCCGTGACCATCGTGACGATCGCCTGGCTCGGCGGTCTGTTCCGCGCCGACACCGTCGTCGAGCCCGAGGCGGTGGACTACGAGGCCGTTGCCCGAGGGCCACAGGTCGATTCGGGCTTCGCCCTGCTGGTCCCGGCGCGGCTGCCTGACGGCTGGCGGGCGACGAGTGCACGGTGGGGGGCCGCGGACCGGCACTGGCACATCGGCATCCTGACCGCCGAGCAGGAGTACGTGGGGGTGGAACAGTCCAGGCTCGACGCGCAGGCGGCTCAGGAGACCTATGCGCCGGGCGCGACGGAGGCGGGGGCGGTCCAGGTGTCCGGACGGCCGTGGGTGCGCCTGGTCGATGAGCAGACCGGCGCGGTCGCGCTGCTCGACGAGCAGCCGGAGTACACGGTGGTCGTGACCGGCTCGGCGCCCGAGACGACGCTGGCCGTCCTTGCTGAAACCCTGGCGCCGGTGCCGCCGCGGTGAACCGCCAGAAAGGGCTCAGCCGCCGTCTGACCGCTGCGCGGCGGTGGTGTCGTCGGCCGCCGTCGCCGCGTCGAGACGGGCTCGCGCGCCGTCGAGCCAGCGTTGACAGATGGTGGCGAGCTGCTCGCCGCGCTCCCACAGGGCCAGTGACTCCTCGAGCGTCGTGCCGCCAGCCTCGAGCCGTCGGACGACCTCGACCATCTCGTCGCGTGCCTGCTCGTAGGACAGGGCATCGCCGTCGGCCGATGCCGTCTCGGGCGGGGGCTGTGAGTCAGTCATCGCGAATAGCCTCCTGGGGGTCCGGCGTGGTCGGCGGTGCGGATGCGTCGTGGGGCAGGACCTGCGTGACCTGGGTGTGCAGTCGGCCGTCGGGCAGCCGCACCGCCAGCTGGTCGCCGACATCGGCGCCGTCCACGCTGGCCAGCACGTGGCCCTCCGCGGTGGTGACGACCGCGTACCCGCGCTGCAGGGTGGCCAGCGGTGACAGCGCGCGGATGCGGGCCACGCTGTGCATCACGTCGTCGTCGATGCGGTCCAGTCGGTGCACGAGGATGCGGCGGGCGCGCGCACGCAGCTCCAGCGTCGCCCCGCTGCGCTCCTGGACCAGCCCGTACGGGGCGGCGAGACTCGGCCGCGAGCGCAGCGTGCTCAACTGATGGCGCTCGCGCTCGACGTGGCCGCGGACGGCCCGGCGGAGGCGCTCGCGGGCGACCTGCACCGACGCGATCTCCTCCGCAACGTCAGGGACCACACGCTTGGCGGCGTCGGTCGGCGTGGACGCCCGCAGATCGGCCACCAGATCCAGCAGCGGTGTGTCCTGCTCGTGTCCGATCGCGCTGACCAGGGGCGTACGGACCGCACTGACGACCCGGACCAACCCCTCGTCGCTGAACGGCAACAGGTCCTCGAGCGACCCACCGCCGCGCGCGACGACGATCACGTCGACGTCGGCGTCGGCATCCAGCCGGCGGACGGCCTCGATCAGCTCGCGCGCGGCTGAGGTGCCCTGCACCCGGGTGTAGTCGACGCGGAACCGTACGCCGGGCCACCGGCGGCGCGCGTTGTCCACGACATCTCGCTCGGCCGCGGACTCGCGTCCGGTGACCAGGCCGATGCACTGCGGCAGGAACGGCAGCGGGTGTTTGCGCTCGGTCGCGAACAGGCCCTCGGCGGCGAGCAACCGGCGGCGCTGCTCGAGCCGGGCGAGCAGCTCGCCGAGCCCGACCGGCCGGATCTGGTCGAGGTAGAGCGACAGAGAGCCACGGCGGTCGTAGTAGCTGGGGCGGGCGTGCACGATCACCTTGGCGCCCTCGATGACCGGCGGGTCGACCACGTCGAGGACGGCAGCCGGGCACGACGCCTGCAAGGACAGGTCGGCCTCGGTGTCGCGCAGGGTGAGGTAGACGCGACCCTGGCGCCGGTTGAGCTCGGCGATCTGTGCCTCGATCCAGATCCACCCCAGCCGACCGATCCACTGCCCGAGCGCGGAGGAGACGGTCCGCAGCGGGACGGGAGCGTCGGCGGAGGTCTGCAGAGCCACCACTGCACCCTAGGCGTCCTCGCCGACACCCGGACCGCGCCCGGTCGGCCAGCCGGTGAGTGCGGATGGCCGCGCCGCGGCGCCTACCATGGGTTGGTGCCTTCGCTCAGTGCTGATCCGACCCCCGCCGACGTCACGCCGACCAGGCGGGTCCTGCTCGCGGCCCCGCGCGGTTACTGCGCCGGCGTCGATCGTGCGGTGATCACCGTCGAACGCGCTCTCGACGTCTATGACCCGCCGGTCTACGTGCGCAAGCAGATCGTGCACAACAAGCACGTCGTGCAGGGCCTCGAGCGGCGCGGTGCGATCTTCGTCGAGGAGCTCGACGAGGTTCCCGCGGGGGCGACCGTGGTCTTCTCCGCGCACGGCGTCTCGCCCGCGGTGCACCAGCAGGCGGGGGAGCGCAGCCTCAAGACGATCGACGCCACCTGCCCGCTGGTGACCAAGGTGCACCACGAGGCCAAGCGGTTCGCCGCCGACGATCTCGACATTCTCCTGATCGGCCACGAGGGTCACGAGGAGGTCGAGGGGACCGCTGGCGAGGCCCCGGAGCGCACGGTCCTCGTCCAGAACCCGGCCGAGGCGGCCAGCGTCGAGGTCCGCGACCCGTCGCGGGTGGCGTGGCTGTCACAGACGACGCTGTCGGTCGACGAGACCATGCAGACCGTCGACAAGCTGCGCGAGCGCTTCCCCGATCTGCTCGACCCGCCGAGCGACGACATCTGTTATGCCACCCAGAACCGGCAGCAGGCGATCAAGCAGATCGCGGCGCACTCCGACCTGGTCATCGTGGTCGGGTCGGCGAACTCCTCCAACTCCGTACGGCTCGTAGAGGTTGCCCTGGAGTCCGGCGCGGCCGCGTCCTACCGGGTCGACGATGCGAGCGAGGTCGACGCCTCCTGGCTCGACGACGTCAGCACCGTCGGCGTCACCAGCGGCGCCTCGGTGCCTGAGGACCTCGTCGACGGCGTGCTCGACTGGCTCCGGCAGCAGGGCTTCCCGCCGCCGGAGTCGGTGCGTACGGCCGAGGAGAGCCTGATCTTCTCGCTGCCGAAGGAGCTGCGCCGAGACATCAAGTCCGCCGAGGCCAGCAGCTGAACCCTCTCGGGGGGTCGGCGGGCTAGGTGATCGCCGCCGGCCCACGGCGGTCGCGACGGTGCAGGCGTCCCCGCAGCGCAACCACCGTCAGCGCGGCGGCGTGGGCGACCACCAGGGCGCCGGCGAGGTGCACGAA
>Ga0183260_10004087_pt1 | contig 11653 bp, 9 predicted proteins | sample AntDrymUQ4972206_2_FD_129768 | JGI IMG/M metagenome (GOLD analysis project Ga0183260, IMG submission 129768) | Polar desert sand microbial communities from Dry Valleys, Antarctica - metaG UQ497 (22.06) (version 2) (version 2) | ecosystem: Environmental > Terrestrial > Soil > Desert | place...
GACGCGGTAGGCGTCGGAGACGCCCTCGACGCTGCGCACCGCCTTGAGCAGATGGCCGAGGTGGGTCGGGTCGGCCATCTCGAAGGTGAACCGCGAGACGGCGACCCGGTCACGGGTCGTCGTCACCGACGCCGACAGGATGTTCACGTGCTGGTCGGACAGCGCGCGGGTGACGTCGGAGAGCAGCCGCGTCCGGTCGAGGGCCTCGACCTGGATCGCCACGAGGAAGATCGACGCCGCGGTCGGCGACCACTCGACATCGACGAATCGCGGCTGCTGCGCCTCGAGCGCCTTGGCGTTGACGCAGTCGCCGCGGTGCACGCTGACGCCGTTGGCGCGGGTGACGAACCCGACGATCGGGTCGCCGGGCACCGGCGTGCAGCACTTCGACAGCTTCACCCAGACGTCGCTCGCGCCCGTCACCACCACCCCGGGGTCGCTGCCCGGGCGCACCTTCGGCCGCGACGTGAGGGGGCGGGCGACCTCCGCGAGGTCCTCGACCGCGCCCTCGGCGCCGCCGAGCGCCTGCACCAGCCGTTGCACGATCGTCTGCGCTGAGACCTGGTTCTCGCCGACGGCCGCGTAGAGCGCGGTCACGTCCGGGTGACGCATGTCCTTGGCGAGCGTGGTGAGCGCATCGCCGGAGAGCAGCCGCTGCAGCGGCAGGCCCTGCTTGCGCATGGCCCGCGCGATCGCGTCCTTGCCCTCGTCGATCGCGTCGTCGCGGCGCTCCTTGGCGAACCACTGCCGGATCTTGTTGCGCGCCCGCGGCGTCTTGACGAAGGCGAGCCAGTCCTGGCTCGGCGCGGCGTTGGCCGCCTTCGAGGTGAACACCTCGACCACGTCGCCGTTGTCCAGCGGGCTCTCGAGCGGCACGAGGCGGTTGTTGACCCGGGCGCCGATGCAGCGGTGGCCGACCTCGGTGTGCACGGCGTAGGCGAAGTCGACCGCCGTCGCGCCGGTGGGCAGCGAGATCACGTCGCCCTTCGGCGTGAAGACGAAGACCTCGCCGGCGAAGAGGTCGAACCGCAGCGAGTCGAGGAACTCGCCGGGGTCGGCGGTCTCCTTCTGCCAGTCGAGCAGCTGGCGCATCCACTGCATGTCGTTCTTCGCCTCGACGGCGCCGCCGCCGTCCTTGTACTTCCAGTGCGCGGCGATGCCGATCTCGGCGGTGTTGTGCATCGCGAAGGTGCGGATCTGCAGCTCGACCGGCTTGCCCTCGGGCCCGATCACCGTCGTGTGCAGCGACTGGTACATGTTGAACTTGGGCCGCGCGATGTAGTCCTTGAAGCGCCCCGGGACCGGGTTCCACAGCGCGTGGATCGACCCGAGCGCGGCATAGCAGTCGCGGACCGACTCGACGAGGACGCGGATGCCGAGCAGGTCGTGGATGTCGGCGAAGTCGTGACCGCGGACGATCATCTTCTGGTAGATGGAGTAGTAGTGCTTGGGACGGCCGGTGACCTGCACCCGGATCTTCTGGTCCTTGAGGCTCTCGGTGACCTGCTCGATGACGCCGCTGATGTAGGAGTCCCGCGACGGCGCGCGGTCGGCGACCAGCCGGACGATCTCGTCGTACCGCTTTGGGTACAGCGTCGCGAAGCCGAGGTCCTCGAGCTCCCACTTGATCGTGTTCATGCCGAGCCGATGGGCGAGCGGGGCGTAGATCTCGAGCGTCTCGCGGCTGATCCGCTCCTGCTTCTCGCGCTCCAGCGCGCCGATCGTGCGCATGTTGTGCAGCCGGTCGGCCAGCTTGACGACGAGGACGCGGGAGTCCCGGGCCATCGCGATCACCATCTTGCGGATGCTCTCCGCCTCGGCGACCTCGCCGAACTTCACCTTGTCGAGCTTGGTGACGCCGTCGACGAGTCGCGCGACGAGGTCGCCGAACTCGACCCGCACGTTGTCCAACGTCGCCGGGGTGTCCTCGACGACGTCGTGCAGCAGCGCCGCGACGATGGTCGATGGGTCCATGCCGAGCTCGGCGAGGATCGTGGCGACACCGACCGGGTGCACGATGTACGGGTCGCCGCTGCGCCGCACCTGCCCGCGGTGGGCCTCCTCCGCGACCTCGTAGGCGCGGACGACCGGGCGCAGGTCGAGCTTGGGATGGTGCGTCCGCAGCAGCTTCAGAACCGGCTCGATCTCGGCCGGACCGGTCGTGGCCGGCTTCGGGGTGAGCCGGGCCAGCGCCGCCCGCACCCGGCGTGGCTGCCCGCTCGCACTGCCGGCGGCGTCCGGCGGGAAGTCCGGCGGAGGGCCTGCCGTCCGGTCCGGCAGCGCGGAGTCGGCGTACGGGTCGGCGGGATCTGGCCGGGCCGCGGCCGCCGGCGCGGCCGCCGCGGTCGGCTCAGGCACAGTCGGCTCAGGCACAGTCGGCTCAGGCACAGTCGGCTCAGGCACAGTCGGCGCAGCCGGAGCGCTTTGCGCAGCGTCCTGCGAGGTCGTGGGGGCGACCTCAGCCGGCACGCGGCACTCCTGTCAGGTGCTCGTCAGGACATCCCACGATACCGCGGGCGGTACGGCCGATTCCGCGCGGCTCAGTAGGTCAGCAGGCTGTGCACCGGCAGCCCGTCGAGGCGTGAGCGCCCGCCGAGGAAGCCGAGCTCGATCAGGACGCTGCAGCCGACGACCGCCGCGCCGGCCGCCCGGACCAGGGCCGCGGTGGCCGCGACCGTGCCGCCGGTGGCCAGCACGTCGTCGACGACGAGCACGCGGTCGGCGGGCCCGAACGCGTCGCGGTGCACCTCGAGCGTGGCCTCGCCGTACTCGAGGGCGTAGTCCTGGGACAGGGTCGCCGACGGCAGCTTGCCGGCCTTGCGGACCGGGACGAACCCGGCGCCGAGGTGATAGGCGACCGGCGCGGCGAGGATGAACCCGCGCGCCTCGATGCCGACCACCTTGTCGACACTGCCGACGCCGGCCTGCTCGACGAGCGCGTCGACCGCCGCCGCGAAGGCGCCGTGGTCGGCGAGCAGCGGCGTGATGTCCTTGAACATGACACCCGGCTGCGGCCAGTCGGGCACGTCGCGGACGCGGCTCGCCAGCAGCGTGCTGACGGCGAGCCGGTCGGTCACCGGCGCTTCTTGCCGCTGGGCCGGCCGCCCTTGCGCTTCGGCGGACGGGCCGGCCGTGGCGGGGTCGCCGTACCGCGACGAGGCGCGGCGAGCGCCGGCGCGTCGTCGCTCGCGGTGACCGAGGCACGGGCACCGGCCGTCGCCGTAGCGACCCGGCCGCCGGTGACGCCGCCGGCCCGGCGCGCCCGCACCCGCGAGGCGAGCGCCTTCATCTGCGGCTCCCGCTCCTTCAGGGCGACCAGCACCGGCGTCGCGACGAAGATCGAGGAGTAGGTGCTGACCGCGAGCCCGATGAACAGCGCGAGTGCGAGGTCCTTCAGCGTCCCGGCGCCGAGCAGGCCGGCGCCGATGAACAGCAGGACGGAGACCGGGATGAGCGAGGTCAGCGACGTGTTCAGCGAGCGCATGACGGTCTCGTTGAGCGCGTGGTTGGCCGCGTCGGAGTAGGTGAGTCGCGAGCCGCCGGTGATGCCCTGGGTCTCCTCGCGGACGCGGTCGAAGATGACCACGGTGTCGTAGAGGGAGTAGCCGAGGATCGTCAGCAGCGCGATGACGGTCGACGGCGTCACCTCGAACCCGCTGAGCGCGTAGATGCCGGCGGTGATGAACAGGTCGTGGAACAGCGCGGTGAACGCGGCGACGGCCATCTTCCACTCGAAGCGCAGCGAGATGTAGCCGATGACCAGCACGAGGAAGAAGAACAGCCCGCGCAGCGCCTTGGTGCGCACCTGGTCGCCGAACTTCGCGCCGACGGTGGACGGGCTGACCGCGTCCTCGTCGAGGTCGAACTCTCGGGCCAGCGCCTTGGTCACCTTGGTGGCGACCGCTGGCTCGAGCTCCTCGGTCTGCACGCGCACGTCGTCGGCGCCGACCTCCTGGTAGACCGCGACCTCGGCGCCGGCGTCCTCGACAACAGCGGTGACCTGCTCCCGAGTGGCGCTGGGCGCGGTGAACTGGAACACCGCCCCGCCGGTGAAGTCGATGCCGAGGTTGAGCCGCAGCACCAGCAGGCCGAACGCGCTGATCAGCAGCAAGGCCGCCGACAGCCGGTACCAGGTCTTGCGCCGGCCGATGAAGTCGACGTTGGTCTCGTTGCGGTACAGCCGCCCGATCGCGGACACGTCAGGACTCCTTGGCGAGACGAGCCGACGCCGTGGTGGCCGTGGGCGACGGGATGAGCGACCGGATGCCGAACCGCGGCCCGTCGGCGAAGCGCGCCGACCGGGCCAGCATGGTCGTCACCGGACGGGTGAAGAGAAAGAACATCGTGACGTCGAACATCGTCGCCAGCCCGAGCGTGAACGCGAACCCGCGGACGGCGCCGACCGACAGGATGTACAGCGTCGCGGCGGCGAGGAACGACACGAAGTCGGCGGCGAGGATCGTGCGTCGCGCGCCGACGTACCCACGGTCGACAGCGACGCGGGGCGACCGGCCCTCGCGCAGCTCGTCCTTGATCCGCTCGAAGAACACGACGTAGGAGTCGGCGGAAATGCCGATCGACACGATCAGCCCGACGATGCCGGCGAGGGTCAGCGTGAAGTTGATGTCGCTGTTGGCGAGCAGGGTCACCGCGGCGTAGTTGAGCGCGCCGAAGACCAGCAGGCCCGACGTCACGACCAGGCCGAGCGCGCGGTAGTAGAGGAGCAGGTAGACGACGACGATCGCCAGGCCGAGCACGCCGGCGAGCACGCCCGCGTTGAGCGACTCGTCGCCGAGCGTCGGCGAGATCGTCTGCGTCTGGGACTGCTCGAAGGCGATCGGCAGCGCGCCGAACTTCAAGACGTTGGCGAGGTCCTTCGCCTCCTCGTCGTCGAACTCACCGGTGATCTCGCCGCGGCCGTCGGTGATCGGCGTCGAGATGTTGGGCGCGGACTGCACGACGCCGTCGAGGACGATGGCGAGCGGCTGGCCCTGGTACTTCTCCGTGACCGCACCGAAGGTCTTCGTACCCTCCTTCGTCAGCTCGAAGGTGATCAGCGACCGGCCCGTGGTGGGGTCGATCGTGGCGTTGGCGGTCTTGAGCGCGCTGCCGGGGACCTCCGACGGGCCGAGGATGTACTTAAGACCCAGGTCCGGGTGGCAGGCGATGATCGACTTCTTCGGGTCGTCCTGTGCCGCGATGTCGGCGACCTGCTTCTCGTCGGTGCAGTCGAGCTCGATGAACGGCTCCTGCAGCGCGACCAGATCGGCGGCGCCGCCGGGCGACGCGGCCGGGGAGGCCGCGGCGGAGCCGGACGCCGCGGGGGCCGGCGTACGCGTCGCGCTCGGCTTCGGCGTGGCCGCCGCCGTCGGGCTGGCCTGCGGCAGCAGCGCGGAGGAGATGGCGCGCTTGTTCGCGGTGGTCGACGGCGACGCCGGGGCGAGGGTCGCGGCCGACGAGATCCCGGCGCTGGCCGATGGCGACGGCACCGCCGTGCCGGAGGGCTGCGGGTTGATCGACGCGAGGACGCTCGGCTCGGGCGAGGGCGGCGTGGCATTCGGGTCGCCCACGGCCTGGGACAGGATCGGCCGGAAGGTCAGCTGGGCGGTGCGGCCGACGAGGTCGAGCGCCTCGTCCCGGCCGACGCTGGGCAGCGCGACGAGGATGTTCTCGCCCTCGCGCACCACCTCGGCCTCGGCGACGCCGGTGCCGTTGACGCGCTGGCTGATGATGTCGACCGCCTTGTCGAGCCGGGCGGTCGTCACCGGCCCCTCGGTCTTCTCGGAGTCCGGCGTGAGGATGACGCTGGTCCCGCCGCGCAGGTCGAGGCCGAGCTTGAGGCTGAGCGGACCCTCGTGGTTCGGGCGACCCGGCGCGACAAGGATCCACGCGAAGGCAGCGACGAGAGACAGGAGCAGCACGAGCAGGGAGCGGAGCGGACGGTACTGCGGCTTGCTGGCCACGGGGCGGTTCCTCTGCTAGCCGGGTGTGACGGGAGACGGGTCGACCTCGACGGCCGGGTCGGCCACCTCTGGGGCTGTGTCGTCCGGATCTGGGACGAGCCTGGCCACCGCGCCGCGCGCGAACCTCAGCTCAACACCGGGCGCGACCTCGATGCGCACGTCCTCGGCGTCGACCGCGGTGACGGTGCCGTAGAGACCGGCGGTGGTCATGACCTGCTGCCCGGGCGCCAGCGCCGCCTGCGCGTCCCGCACGGCCTTCAGCCGGGCCTTCTGCGGTCGTACGGCGAGGAAGTAGAACCCGCCGACCAGCAGCACGAGGAAGAGGGGCGACAGCGCATCCACGGTGTAGGGGCAGCCTCTCGGTCGGGACGTCGGGCCGGAGCCCGAGGCAGGGAGCAGACGTGCTTACGGCCACAGCAAGTTCGCCGTGGCCGTCCCGACACTCTATCCGGGGCCCGAGCCGCCTCACAACGCCCGGCCGGCTTGCGCGACACGCCGACGCGCCTCGCCGCCGCGCGAGGCGTCAGGTGCCATCGTGACAGGGACTAGTACATCGGGGTGGTTTCCGGAACCACCCGTATCCGACGGGCCGTCCGGCTCGTCCTAGAAGAAGAAGGCGCCGAGAACCGACCGAGGACAGCGAACGTCAGGAGGTGGTCGAGGTGAAGCAGACCCGGATCACACGTACTGCCCGCACGTCGCGCCGTCCTGCCCCCGCGCCGCTCGCGCCGGTCCCCGTCTCCCCCACCAGCAGCACCGCCGCCGCCGGATCCCTTCTCGGCCGCATCGACCGCGTCCTCAACGGTCGCTAGCCACCGGGAAGCAGACCACCGGTCCGTCGCAGGACAGCCGCACCCGGGCGCCCGGCTCGGCGCCGCCCCCCCTCGCCACCCTTGCCAGCACCGCGGTGCCGTCGCGCAGTCGCACCCGGAGCATCGCGTCGTGGCCGAAGTAGAGCCGGTCCTCGACGGTGGCGGTGCCACGCGCCGACGGCGCCACCCGCACCTGCTCCGGGCGCACCACGACCGTGACGACGCCGGCGTACGACGTTCCACCGGGGTCGGCGACGGGGATGCGTCCGAGGACCGTGTCGACGACACCGTCCCGCGCCGTACCCGGCACGAGGTTGGCCTCGCCGACGAACGTGGCGACGCCCAGGTCGGCCGGCGCCGCGTAGACCTCGGCCGGGCTGCCGACCTGCACCACCTCCCCGTCGCGCATGACGGCGACGCGGTCGGCGACCGACAGCGCCTCCTCCTGGTCGTGCGTGACCAGGACGGCCGTGGCGCCGGACGCGCGGAGCATCTCCCGGACCTGGCTGCGGATGGACAGCCGCAGCGCCGCGTCGAGACCGCCGAACGGCTCGTCCAGCAGCACCACCGACGGCGCCGGCGCGAGCGCCCGGGCGAGCGCGACCCGCTGCTGCTGACCGCCGGAGATCTCGTGCGGCATCCGCCCGCCGAGTCCGGTGAGCCCGGCCAGCTCCAGCATCTGCGCCACGCGTCGCTCGTCCGCCCGGCCGGCGGCCCGTAGGCCGTAGCCGACGTTGGCCGCGACGCTCAGGTGCGGGAACAGCGCCTGCTCCTGCGGTACGACGCCGACCCGCCGTCGCTCCGGCGCGACGTGCACGCCCGGCGCCTCGACGATCGCGCCGCCGACCTCGACCCGGCCGGCGTCGGCCCGCTCGAACCCGGCGACGAGACGCAGCAGCGTGGTCTTCCCGCAGCCTGACGGGCCGAGGACGGCCACCAGCGCACCGCCATCCACCTCGAGATCGACGCCGCGCAGGACCTCGACGTCGCCTCCGTCGCGACGCGACCGCCGGAAGGACTTGCGCAGCCCCTCGACCCGCACGGCCGTCGTCACAGGCCACCGCCCCGACGGGTGAGCAGCCAGGTGGGCACGGCGGCGACGAGCACGAGGAGAGCGGCCGGCGGCGCGGCGGCGGCGTACTCGCCGGCACCAGTCTCCTCCCACACCAGCACGGACAGCGTCTGCAGCGACGTCGGACGCAGCAGCAGGGTGGCCGGCAGCTCCTTGATGCAGGTGAGGAACACCAGGGCGGCGCCGGCGGCGACGCCCGGCGCCGTCAGCGGCGCGGTGACGGTGCGCAGAACCCGCCACGGCCCGCTGCCGAGGGACCGCGCGACATCGTCGAGCACCGGCGGCGCCTGCACCGCGGAGGCGTGCACCGCGCCGACGGCGAGTGGCAGGAACAGCACGAAGTAGGCGAACACGAGCAGCGGCAGGCGCTGGTAGAGCGGGTCGGCGTACCGCGTCGCGAAGAAGACCAGCGACAGCGCGATGACCAGGCCCGGCAGCGCATGTCCGGCGTACGACGCCCGCTCGACCGCACCGGCCAGGGGGCTGCGGTGCCGCGCGGCGAGCAGCGCGACCGGAACCGCGGCGGCGACCGTGACGACCGCGCCGAGCGTGGCGACGGTCACCGAGCCGAGCGCGGCGCGGCCGGTGTCCGCGAGCGATCCGCCCTGCGAAAGCCCGCGGGACAGCCAGGTGACGATGGTCAGGCCGGGTACGCCGAGCGTGAGCGCGCTGAGCCCGGCCGTCACGGCGAGAGCGGGCCACCGCCAACGGCCGAGGTCGACCGTCGTGGCGCGCCGGGCGGCGCCCTGCCCGGTTCGCGCGTAGCGCGCGGCCCCGCGGCTGCGACCTTCGGCGACGACGATCGCGACGGTGACCACGACGAGCAGGCAGCCGAGCACCGCGGCCGGCGTACGGTCGAAGCTCGCCTGGTAGGACTGGTAGATGACCCGGGTGAAGGCGTCGAAGCGCATCAGGCTGACCGCGCCGAAGTCGCTGAAGACGTAGAGGGCGACGAGCAGCGAGCCGGCGGCGAGCGACGGCCGCAGCTGACGCAGCGTCACCGACCGGAAGGTCCGCCACGGGCCGTGGCCCAGCGAGCGCGAGACTTCCTCCAGCGCCGGGTCCAGGCCGCGCAGCGCGGCGGCGACCGGCAGCAGCACGTAGGGGTAGGAGTAGAGCGTCAGCACCAGCCAGGCGCCGGTGAACCCGGCCAGGCCTGGGAAGCGGGAGATGTAGGCGAACCCGGCGACGTACGTCGGGATCGCCAGCGGGAGCGCGGCGGCGACCCGCCACGCCGCCGCGCCGGGGAGCCGGCACCGGGTGGTGAGCCAGGCGAGCAGCACGCCGACGACGGCCGCCGACGCGGTGACGGCGACGGCCAGCCCGACGCTGCGCGCGAGCAGCGCGCCGGTCCGCGCCCGCAGCAGCACGTCGAGCGCCGCGCCCAGGCCGCGGTCGGTCGCGCGGACGCCGAGGTAGACGACGGGGAGCAACGCAGCCGCCGCGACGAGGACCGCGGGCACGGTCAGGCCGAGCGGCGCTCGTCCGCGCCGCGCCACGCGCGGGCGGGGCGGCGCGACCTGCCCCGCGGGCGCCGCGCTCAGGTGACGCCGGTCTTCTCGAGCAGGGCCAGCGTCTCGTCGAGCGTGTCCAGGTCGGCCAGGTCGATCTGCGGACCGGCGACGTCGGACAGCGGCGGCAGCCCCTCGAACGGCGTCACCCCGGCGGCGAGCGGGTACTCGAAGGTGACGTCGCGGAAGTAGGTCTGCGCCTTGCGCTCGAGCAGGAAGGAGACGAGCCGGCGGGCGTCGGCGTCGCGCTTCGTGCCCTTCAGGACGCCCACTCCCGCGACGTTGACGAGGGCCCCGGGGTCGGCGCCGGCGAGGAACTTCACCTGCACGTGCAGCTCGTCCGCGCCGACCTCCTTCGCCTTCTCGAACCAGTAGTAGTGGTTGATCAGGCCGAGGTCGACCTCGCCGCGCTCCACCGCCTCGAGCACCGCGACATTGCTGTCGTACTCCTGGGCGTCGTTCTGCTGGAAGTCGCGCAGCCACCGCTCGGTGCGCTCCTCGCCGCGCAGCACCCGCATCCCCGTGACGAACGCCTGGAACGACGCGTTGGTCGGCGCGAAGCCGACCCGGCTGCGCCACTGCGGGCCGGTGAGGTCGAGGACCGAGTCGGGTACGTCGGCCTCGCGGATCTTGCGGTCGTTGTAGGCGATCACCCGGGCCCGCCCGGAGACGCCGACCCAGGAGCCGTCGTCTGCGCGGTAGCGGTCCGCCACGGCGTCGACGAGCGGCCCGAGGTCGGCGAACCGGTCGGCCTTGGCCAGCGCGCCGAGCGCGCCGGCGTCCTGGGCGAAGAAGACGTCGGCGCGGGTGCGACCGCCCTCCTCGAGGATCTGCGCGGCGAGCTCGGCCGTGCCGCCGTACCGGCGCTCCACCTCGATCCCGGTCTCCTCGGTGAACCTGTCCAGCACCGGGTCGACCAGGTTGGGGTTGCGCCCGGAGTAGACGGTGAGCGTGTCGCCGCCCCGGGCGAACGGGCCGACGCAGGCGGTCAGCGCGAGGGCGACGGCGAGCGCCGTGAGGGCGGGGGCGAGGCGGCGCACGACGGAGCTCCTGGAGAAGGGGGCTTGTTAGGGTGACCTTACTTCACCCTTCGTCGCTTAGGCCGGTCCGGACTCCTCCGGCGGCCGCTCGTCGAACAGCGCCGGCGCGAATGGCGCCACGGCCGGCGCTCGCAGGCCCAGGTGGGCCCACGCCGCCGGGGTCGCGACGCGACCGCGCGGGGTTCGGGCGAGCAGGCCGGCTCGGACGAGGAACGGCTCGGCGACCTCCTCCACCGTCTCCGGCTCCTCGCCGACGGCGACGGCGATCGTGGTGAGGCCGACCGGGCCGCCGCCGAACCGACGGACGATCGCGTCGAGGACGGCCCGGTCGAGCCGGTCGAGGCCAAGGGCGTCGACCTCGTAGAGCGTCAGCGCCGCCTGCGCGACCGGCCGGGTGACGACGCCGTCGGCGCGCACCTCGGCGAAGTCCCGGACCCGCCGCAGCAGGCGGTTGGCGATGCGCGGCGTGCCCCGTGACCGCCCGGCGATCTCGTCGGCGCCTTCGGCGTCGAGGCGTACGCCGAGCAGCCGGGCCGAGCGCTCGAGAACGCGGGCCAGCTCGGCCGGGTCATAGAGCTCCATCCGCGCGACGAAGCCGAAGCGGTCGCGCATCGGGCTGGTCAGCAGCCCGGAGCGCGTGGTCGCGCCGACGAGCGTGAACGGCTCGAGCGGGACCTGGATCGCCGTCGCGCCCGGGCCCTTGCCGACGATCACGTCGATGCGGAAGTCCTCCATCGCCGAGTAGAGCAGCTCCTCCGCCGGCCGGCTCATCCGGTGTATCTCGTCGATGAAGAGCACCTCGCCGGCCGCGACGGCGGTGACGATCGCGGCCAGGTCTCCGGGCCGCTCGATGGCCGGGCCGCTGGTCACCCGGATCGGCACGCCCATCTCGGCGGCGACGATCATCGCGAGGGAGGTCTTGCCGGTACCCGGCGGACCGGCCAGCAGGATGTGGTCGGGCGGCGTACCGCGCGCCTTCGCCCCGGCGAGGACGACGGCGAGCTGCTCGCGCACGCGCTCCTGGCCGACGAACTCGTCGAGGTTGCGCGGCCGCAGCGACGACTCGGCCTCGCGCTCGTCCGGCGTCGCCTGCGCGGTCAGCGCGATCGGCGCGATCGGCTCCGCGACCTCGGGGCGGTCGTCGTCGCTCATGCCCGCCGGTCCAGCGAGCGCAGCGCGAGCTTGAGCGCGCCGCCGAGGTCGGCCTCGTCGAGATCCGACGGCAGTCCGGCGACCGCATCGTCGGCATCTCGAC
>Ga0183260_10004088_pt1 | contig 11645 bp, 11 predicted proteins | sample AntDrymUQ4972206_2_FD_129768 | JGI IMG/M metagenome (GOLD analysis project Ga0183260, IMG submission 129768) | Polar desert sand microbial communities from Dry Valleys, Antarctica - metaG UQ497 (22.06) (version 2) (version 2) | ecosystem: Environmental > Terrestrial > Soil > Desert | place...
GGGCTTGCAGGCGCTGCTTGGCGCGTTGCTCGGCGACATGCAGCTGCGTTCGGCCTGGCGCCGCGCGCCGTGTACGCGCGGCGGCCACCACGCCTACCTCGGCGGTCTGCTCGAGCACACGGTGGCCGTCGGGACGCTCGCGCTGGAGGCCTGCCAGCTGCACCCGCGGCTGGACTCCGACCTGCTGCTCACCGCCGCCCTCGTCCACGACCTCGGCAAGACCCGCGAGTTTCACTACGGAGCCGAGATCGGGCTTAGCGACGAGGGTCGCCTGCTCGGCCACATCGAGCTCGGGCTTGTGCTGCTGCGCGAGCACGCTGCCCGGGTCCCCGCGCTGAGCGCCGAACGCCAGCTCGCGCTCGCGCACTGCGTCCTGTGCCACCACGGTCCGGATCCCGCCCCGGGCCGGCGCTTCGCCTCAGCCGAGGCGCTCGCGCTGTATCGGCTCAACGCGGTCGACGCGGCCGTCAAGGACGCGCTGGAGCACGGGCTTCGTCCCTAGGCGCCGACGCCGAACAGCCCGCTGACGAGGCCCCCCATAGTACTGATCGCCGCGAGCTTCAGCGTTCGGCGCGTCAGCATGCGCGCCATACTAGAAGTCATGTCAGCCGCGGCCACGCTCGTCGAGGCGCTCGAGCCAATCCGGGCCGATCCGGCCCGCTCGGCGGTGCTGCTCGACATCGATGGGACGCTCGCGCCGATCGTTCGCCTTGCCGACGACGCGCACGTGCCCGAGCCGACCCGCGTCCTGTTGATTGCCGTAGCCAAGCGCTACGGCGTCGTCGGCTGCATCTCCGGCCGCCGCTCGGCGACCGCGCGGCAGATGGTCTCGCTCGGCTCGATCGCCTACGTCGGCAACCACGGCGCGGAGCTGCTGCGCCCCGGTGGCACCGAGGTCGAGATCGATCCTGAGATCGCCTCCCACGAGCAGGCCGTGCGCGACTTCGCCCACGAGGTGTGGAATCAGGACCTTCAGCGCCTGCGTGTCCGCGCCGAGGACAAGCGCGCGATCGCCGCGTTTCACTGGCGCGGCGCACCGGACGAGGCCGCCGCCGAAGACGCTGTGCGCACGATCGCCGAGCAGGCCGAGGCGGCCGGACTGCTGACGCACTGGGGCCGTAAGGTGCTCGAGGTCCGACCGCCGGTCGCGCTCGACAAGGGCCGCGGCGTGCGGCGCCTGCTCTCCGGGCGCGGTCTCCTGGCCGGGCTGTACGTCGGCGACGACCTCACCGACCTCGACGCATTCGCCGGCCTGCGCGCGCTCGTCGAGGAGCGGGAGCTCGGCGCGGCCGTCTGCGTGGGGGTGCGCTCCGACGAAACCCCGCCGCGCCTGGAGGAGGAGGCCGACGTGCTCGTCGACGGGCCCCGCGGCGTGCGCGAGCTCCTGAGGGCACTGGCCGCCTGACGGGGCCGCCTGCGGATGCGGTTCGTCGACTTCCTCCGCGCGGCAGTCTTGCTGTGTGCCGGCGCCGCGACCGTACTGGCCGCCGTCACGGTCCTCGGCGCGAGCGCGGAGGAGAACGACACGCTCGTGTTCGTCGTCGCCGGCTGGTGGTTGGTCGGCGGGCTGATCGGCGCCTGGATGGGCCGGCGCGGTCAGACGAACATGCCGATCGCGCGCCTGCTCGCATCGGCGAAGTCGAGCACCTCGCTGCCCGAGCAGCGGCCCGGCAGCCTGCTGCTCAACCGGATGTGGCCGCTGCTGCTGTCGACGATCCTTGCGCTCGGCCTCGGCCTCATAGCGCCGCAGGTGCCAGGAATCGCGTGTGGCTTCGCGATCATCGGCGCGCTTGCGTGGCGCCGTCAGGAGGCCGCGGTGACGGCGATCGAGGAACGCGACGGCGTCGCGTTCTACGTCGAGCCGACCCCCCCGCTGAAGCCGATCAAGCTGATCCGCGCGCCCGGCTTCAGGCGTGACCTGGCGTCGGCCAACGGCGCCGCGCGGCGCTAGAGGACCGCCGGAGTCGTCGAGCAGGAGCGCCCCTGCTCGGCAGGACCTCGAGGCGGCGATGTGGAGCAATATCACACTCGGCCGCGCCGGTCGGCGCGACGATCAGCTTGATCGTCTCACGTCCACCGAGGATCTGTGGCCCCCCTGTTACTGCCCGCGTTGCATGTCAGCTCATGGTCGATCCGCCCGGTCACGCGGGGGCTCGCGGAGCGGCGGAGCCGGCCTGCGCGCCCTTCGGCCGTGGAGCTGGCGGAGTAACTCGTGGTGCCGAGGCCGAAGCCGCCGAGGCCGCCCGTCGCGCCGGCGCGCCGTGCACGTGCCGGCTCGCCGCAGCCCGCCGAACGGGACCACGCGGCGACACCCGTCATACATGCCGTCGACTGGATCAACGAGCGCACGTCGCTGTCGGGTGGCGCGCGGTGGCTGCTGTTTCCCAAGGTGCCCAAGGGCACCAACTGGTTGTACACGCTGGGCTCCGCGACGCTGTTTGCGTTCCTCAGCCAAGCGGTTACCGGTGTGTTTCTGGCGATGTACTACCGCCCTTCTGCCAACGAGGCCTACGAATCGGTGCGACACATCACCAATGACGTAGGCGGAGCGGAGTTCGGGGTGGCGACGCTGTCGCGCTTCTACGCCTTGCACATGCTGCTGCTGCCCGGCGCGATCGCCACGCTGATCGGCGCACATCTGTACCTCGTCGCCAGGCATGGCACGACAGCGCCGCCGTGGCTCCACGCCGAGGGCGAGGCAGCGGGCCAGCGAACATGAGGCGCGATCTACGGCTTCTGTGCGTGCGCGGTGATGTCCTGTCCGGTTCCGAGCATCCGCAACGGCCGTTGGGCATCGTCGCTGATCACCTCGCCGCGAGCGTGTAAGAGGCGAACCACGCCGTCGGGGCGGATGATGCGATGCTCAAGTGCATATGGCTGACGGGTCTCATAGGCCGTCTGTACGGTCGCCTGCATCCGAGCACGATCGTCGGGATGAACGAGTGACAGAAACTCCTCGAAGCTGCGCTGGACACCGGGCTCGACGCCGTAGATGCGACACATCTGCGCTGACCACCGGATCACTCCCGCGGTGATGTCCCACTCCCAGCGTCCGAACCCAGCGTTGGGTTGCACGGCCGCATCGGTCGTCTTGCGGGCGGTGATGTCGCGGACCGAAGCGTAGCTCGGTCCCTCGCTTACGCCGGCCATCGTCGTTTGATCGATCCTGCGCGCGTCGCCGTCTCGAAGTGTAGTTGTCACCATTTCACAGCTATCGGCCGGCCGGCGCGCGGGCTTTAGCGTCAGGCCGGTTAGCCGCGGGTAACGGCCGCTCGCCACCGTGGCAATGCAAGGTGATCGCGTGTCAGCGCGACCGACGATCAGCCGCATATCAGTGTGTAGGCTGTGCCGGCTGGTGCTGGCTCGGGGCGAGGAGGAACGCTCCGATCGCGATGTCGGGATCGATGTGGTTGGCGCCCAGAAACGCGACCACGCTGCGTTGCAGGATCTGCTCGATACCGGCGGTGAGCTCGGCGCTCATCACCTCTTGGAAGATCCTGCGTGTCGCGAGCACGACCTCGGCACGATCGTTGTCGACGAGCGTGAGCTCGCCCGTCGTCAGCATGTCCTGCAACACGACGATCACCATGTCGTCGGCGATGAAGGTGCGAGCCTTGCTCGGCCCGCGGCCCGTGTACTGGCCAAACAGACGAACGGTCAAGGTAGAGATCGCGGCAAGCTTGGGACCCTGGTCGGACGGTGCCGAGTCGCCGGCGGTCACCGAAGGCCGCAATCCAGCGCCAGAGCACAGCCGCACAGCCGGTCGCGGAGCGCTTCCCCGTTGGCCTCGAGCGCGTGATCGAACACCGACAGCACGTGACCGACCGCGCTCGCTTGCGGCCGATCTGCCCCTTCGCACGCTGCGCCCACACCTTCCCCCGTATGACGACTGCCACTACCCTACAGCTTGCTCCGTCAAGTGGAGCAGTGACACCGCACGAAGAGGTTGGACGGGCACGCCCGTCAGCCCGGGTCTCTGCCCGTGCGGCTGGATGCGGAAGGATGGCAGCTGATGCCCGCCGTCGACGTCCTCCTCGTCTCGCTCGGCTCGACCGGCGGGCTGCGCGCGGCTGACGACGAGCTCGTGGCGGCGCTGCAGCGCGCCGGCGCGAACGTCCAGATCGCCCGCGCGCGGCCGCCGCGCGCGGTCCGCACGTACTCGCTGACCGACCTCGTGTGGGCGAACGCGGCCCGCAGCGCCGCCGCCGCCGGGATCGCCGAGCACCGCCCGCGCACGGTGCTGTACTCGACGGTCACCGCGGCGCTGCTGTGGCCGCGCCCGGGCGCGATCCGCTACGACGCGCCGGCGGCCGCGAACAGGCCCGGTCGCCACGGCTTCTGGCAGCGTCCGCTGGAACGCCGCCGCCTGATGACCGCGCCGCTGCTCGTCCCCGTCGATCCGGGAACGCTCGCCGAGACGCCGCTGCCGCATGCGGCCGCGCTCGTCGTGCCGATCCCCGTCGAGCCCTCGGGCGACCTGACGGCGCCGCGCGACATCGCCGCGCTGACCTACGCGGCCAACCCGCACAAGAAGGGACTGGACCGCATCCTCAGCGCTTGGGAGCGCGCCCGGGCGGAGGGCGAGCAGCTTGTCGTCGCCGGCGCAGACCTGCGCCTCGACCTCGCGAGCGTGCACGTCACCGGGCGCCTCGAGCCGCGGGCCTACCGTGCGCTGCTGCGGCGCGCACGCGTCTTCGTCGCTGCTCCGCGCCGGGAGGATTACGGTCTTGCGCAACTCGAGGCGCTCGCCGACGGCTGTCAGCTCGTGACGACCACGGCTCCGGGCCCGTACGCCGCCCTCGCGCTGGCGCGCGCGCTGGACGCAAGGCTCGTCGTCGCGCCCGACGCCCCGCCGCTGCTGGTGGATGCGCTGCGCTCGGCGCTGGACGCACCGCTCGCCGGCTACGCCCGCCGCGCCGCGGCGGCGATCGCCCCCTTCCGGCGCGCGTCCGTTGACGCCGTCGTGCGCGATCAGCTGCTGCCGCGCCTGCTGGCCTGACGCTTGCGCAGCGCCGCAAACTGCGCCCACGGCCGCGTGTTCGCGACATGCTCGGGCGTCAGCCACGCGCGCCGCGCCGTCACGATCCCCCAGCGCATGTGCTCGAGCCGGCTCGTGCCGTGCGCGTCGGAGTCGACGAGGATCGGTACCCCCGCCTCGGCCGCGGCGCGAGCGTGGATGTCGTCGAGGTCGCGGCGGTCGGGCGCGGCGTTGATCTCGAGCATCGTGCCCGTGCGAGCGGCGGCCTCGATGACCGCGTCGATGTCCAGCGCGTAGGCCGAGCGCCGCTGGATCTTGCGTCCGGTCGGGTGTCCGATGGCGTCGATCCAGGGGTGCTCGGTCGCGGCCACCATCCGCTTCGTCATCTCGGCGCCCGGCATCCCGAACGACGTGTGCACCGAGCCGATGACCCAATCCAATCGCGCGAGCAGCTCGTCGTCGTAGTCGGGCGATCCGTCGGGCAGGATGTTCGTCTCGGTTCCGGCGAGCACCTGGATGCCCTGCAGGCGGGCGTTGACCTCGGCGATCCGCTCGATCTGTCGCTCGAGCTCGTCGGGCGTGACGTGGTCGCCGAAGCCGTGCGTCGCGGAGTGGTCGGTGATCGCGATGTACTCGTAGCCGCGCTCGCGGGCGGCACGCGCCATCTCCTCGATCGTGTTACGGCCGTCCGAGGCGATCGTGTGCATGTGCAGGTCGCCACGGATGTCGTCGAGCGTGATCAGGCGCGGCGGCGCGAACCCCGGGCCGAGCTCGCCGCGGTTCTCGCGCAGCTCCGGCTCGATGTAGGGCAGGCCCAGGCGCTCGTAGACCTCCTCCTCGGTCGCGCAGGCCAGCGTCTCGCCGCTGGCGTCATCGAGGATCCCGTACTCGGAGACGTGCAGGCCGCGACGCACCGCCGCGTCGCGCAGGGCGACGTTGTGTGCCGCCGAGCCGGTGAAGTGCTGCAGCAGGTTGCCGAAGTACGCCGGCTCGACGACGCGCAGGTCGACCGGCAGGCCGGTATGCGTGCGCCCGCGCGCGGCGTGCTCGTTCGGTGCGGAGGAGGACTCGATCGCATCGACGTCGGCGAGCGCGCGGACGAGCGCGCCGGGGTCTGATGCCGTCGCAATGATGTCGAGATCCTTGACCGAGTCCGCGCCGCGGCGCGCCGAGCCGGCCAGCTCGACGCGCTCGGAAGCCGGGTGCTCGCGCAGCGCGGCGACGATCTGGTCGCCGACGTCGAGTGCGCGGTGCAGCAGCGTGCGCGGCGCCGGGCGCTCGCCGATGCCCGCCGCCAGCGACGACAGCACCGACTCCTCGAACTTTGGCCCGAAGCCCTTGATCCCGCGTAGCTGCTGCGATTCCGCGGCGGTCCGCAGGGCTTCGAGCGAGTCGATGCCGAGCTCGTCGAACAGCCGCCGCGCGCGCTTGGGTCCCAGGCCGGGCAGGCGCGTCATCTCGATCAGGCCGGCGGGATAGCGCGCGCGCAGCTTCGCGGCAGCGTTGATCGTGCCGGTCTCGAGCAGCTGGACGAGCTTCTCCTCAAGCGTCCTGCCGATCCCCGGCAGCTCGGTGACGCGGCCGCGGCGCGTCAGGCCGGCGATCGAGACCATCGACTCGCGCATCGTCTTCGCCGCGCTGCGGTAGGCGAGCACGCGGTGCACGACGGCGCCGTCGAGCTCGTAGAGGTCGGCGAGCTCGTCGAACTGGGCGGCGATCTCGAGGTTTGAGGGGTCGGCGGTCATGGTCGCAAGGCGGGACCCGTAGGGTACGCGCGCCGATGCCTCACGACGCCTGGCTGATCCTGCCCATGTACGACGAGGCCGAGAACATCGAGCCGATCGTCGACGCGGCGCTGGACGTGTTCGCACGAGCGGCGCCCGGTGCGCACCGGATCCTCGTCGTCGACGACAGCTCGCCCGACGGCACGGGTGCGATCGCCGACCGGCTCGCCGCCGAGCACGCCGCCGTCGACGTGCTGCACCGCCCGCTGCGCGAAGGGCTCGGCCCCGCCTACCTCGCCGGCTTCGACTACGCGCTGCGACACGACGCCGCGTTCGTCATCGAGATGGACTCCGACTTCTCCCACGACCCGGCCGATCTCGCGCGGCTGCTCGCGGCGGCGCAGGAGGCCGACCTCGTGCTCGGCTCGCGCTATGTCGCCGGCGGCGCCGTGACCGACTGGGGACGCGTGCGCAGGACCGTCAGCCGCGGCGGCTCGTGCTACGCGCGCGTCGTGCTCGGCGTCGATGTGCGCGATCTCACCGGCGGCTTCAAGTGCTTTCGCCGCGAAGTGCTGGAGGCGATCGACCTGCCGACGGTGCGCTCACGCGGGTACGCCTTCCAGGTCGAGCTGACCCATCGCGCGATCGGCGCTGGCTTCCGCGTCGTCGAGCTGCCGATCGTCTTTCGCGACCGCCAGCGCGGCCGGTCGAAGATGTCCTGGCGGATCGCGGGCGAGGCCGCGTGGCTCGTGCCGCAGCTGCGCTTCGGGCGCCGACGAGCTCGCATATCCGGCTAGGCCTGCCGGGGCTGAGCGAGTCTCGCGGCGCGCCGCGTCGATGCAGCGGTCGTGCAGACATCCGATCTCGTGCTCGTCCGCGGGCTTGCGGACACGCGAGCAACCCTGGATGCCTGGAACGATCGGCCCTGGCCGGTGCTCGCCCGCTGGTTCGGCGGCTCGCTGGCGATCACATCGCTGCTGCTCGTCTCGGTCTGGTTCGTCGCGACGCAGTCGGTTGCCGATCCGGTTCCGGTCACGTTCGCTGGCCTCGACGGCAGGCCGCAGCTGGGCCAGGTCTGGCTTGTGCTCGGACGCAACTCGCTCGTGCTGGCCCTGCACGCGTTCACCTGCATCGCGGGCTTCATCGCCGGCAGCTCGCTGCCGCTGGCAGCCGAGCAGCGCAGCGGCCTCTGGCGCTGGGTGCACGACAAGGCCGGGCCGCCCGCGATCGCCTTCGTCATCGGCGCGACCGGGTTCTCGCTGATCACGCAGACGTTCGTGCTCGGCCGCGGCGCGGCGTCACTGGCCGCGCATCTGGACATCGGCCCCGGTCTGCTGCTGGTCGGCCTGCTGCCCCACGCCCTCCCCGAGCTCGTGGCGCTGTTCCTGCCGCTCGCGGCGTGGATGATCGCCAGCCGGCAGCGCGACTGGCACGTCCTGCTGGCGGCGACCGTGGTCACCGTGATGCTCGCCGTTCCGCTGCTGGTCGCGTCGGCATTCGTCGAGGTCTACGTCAGTCCCGGCCTGCTGCGCTCGCTCGCAGGCTGAGTCGCGCCGCCTCGGCGGGCCTGGACCGTCGATCGCGCCTGACGCCGGACGGACGCTCAGCGCCCCTGACTTCATTTTGTATAGTGGACGCACACCCACTTCCAAGGAGACGTCCATGGCCGGTTCCATCATCGAAGTCACAGACGACAGCTTCCAGGCTGAGGTCATCGAGTCCGAGAGCCCCATCCTGGTCGACTTCTGGGCTCCCTGGTGTGCACCGTGCCGCGCGATCGCGCCGCTGCTCGAGGAGATCGCAGCCGAGCGCGAGGATCTGCGGATCGTCAAGCTCAACGTCGACGAGAACCAGGAGACGGCCGCGTCGTTCGAGATCCTGACGATCCCGACGCTGATCCTGTTCAAGAACGGCGCCGCCGCCAAGCGCCTGCAGCCGAGCCGCTCGAAGAAGCAGATCGAGGCGCAGCTCGAGCTCCAGCCCGCCGCGTAAGGATCCGAACCGGCCGCGCGCCACGCGCGGCCGGTCCGATGTCCTGCTAGGAGGTCGCGCCGGCGGTCGCAGCCGCTGGCCGGCCGAGGCCGTTGGCTACGTCAGCCCCGAGGTCGGGGTCCACGTTGGTCCAGTATTCCACGACGCGGCCCTGCATCTCGGGCTGCACGTCGGGGTCGCCGGCGTGGCCGACGATGTTCGCCGCCAGGTGGTCGCGATCTGTCTGCGACATGACCTCGCGCACCAGCGTCCCGGGCTGTGCGAAGTCGTTGTCCTCCGGATGGTCCTCGTAGGGGCTGCGCACGATGTCGCCCTCGACGTGCCAGGTCGCCAGCTCGCCGTAGCGCTCGATGTCCGCCCGCGGCCCGCCGAACGTGTTGGGCGCGTACACGGGCTGGTCGGCGGAGTGCTTGTAGCGCATCGCGCCGTCCTTGTTGTAGCTGTGGACAGGGCACTGCGGCGCGTTGATCGGCAGCTGGTTGTAGTTCGTCCCGATCCGGTAGCGGTGCGTGTCGGGATAGCTGAACAGCCGCCCGAGCAGCATCTTGTCCGGGCTCGGGCCGATCCCGGGCACCATGTTCGCCGGCTCGAACGCGGCCTGCTCGACCTCGGCGAAGAAGTTCTCCGGGTTGCGATCGAGCGCGAGCCGGCCCACGGGGAGGAGCGGGTAGTCGCCCTTGGGCCAGATCTTCGTCAAATCGAAGGGGTTGAAGCGGTAGTCCGGCGCGTCGCCGAAGGGCATGACCTGGACGGACACGATCCACTCCGGGTGGTCGCCGGCGTTGATCGCCTCCTGCAGGTCGCGGCGGTGGTAGTCGGGATCCTCGGCGGTCATCGCCGCGGCCTCTTCGTCGGTGAAGCTCTCGATCCCCTGCTGCGTGCGGATGTGGTACTTGATCCAGAACCGCTCGCCGCCGGCGTTGATCCACATGAACGTGTGGCTGCCGAAGCCGTGCTGGTGGCGGTAGGTCCGCGGCGTGCCGCGATCGCTCATGAGGATCGTGACCTGGTGCGCCGACTCCGGCGACCGCGTCCAGAAGTCCCACTGCGCGTTGTGGCTGCGCCGGTCGGTGTCGGGCATCCGCTTCTGGGAGTGGATGAAGTCCTGGAACTTCGACGGGTCCTTGACGAAGAAGACCGGCGTGTTGTTGCCGACGAGGTCGTAGTTGCCTTCCTGCGTGTAGAACTTGATCGCGAAGCCCCGCGGGTCGCGCATCGTGTCGGCCGAGCCGAGCTCGCCGGCGACGGTCGAGAAGCGCAGGAACAGTGGCGTCTGCTTTCCGACGCCGTTGAACAGATCAGCGCGGGTGAACTGCGAGACGTCCTCGGTGACTTCGAAGAAGCCGTGCGCACCGCTGCCCTTGGCGTGCACGACGCGCTCGGGCACCCGTTCGCGGTTGAACTGCGCCATCTTCTGGAGGACGTAGTGGTCCTGCATCAGCAGCGGCCCGTTAGGTCCGACCGATAGCGAATGCTCGTCGCTCGGTGCCGGGATGCCTGCATCTGTCGTGGTTGGCGGAGGCGTTGTGTCCTCGCTCATGCGATTCCCCTTCCTTCGTCGTGAGTGGTCTGGCACGCCGGACCTGTGCCCCAGTAGGTGACGTCGGCTCGTTGATCACGTACCCCGATGCGCTCGCGGGAATCGCCGACGCCCCGCGACGCTAGCACGTTGCCTGGAGTGATTCCAATCTGTTAATCGGTCCGTTTTCGCCGCGCGTGCGTCAGCCGGCGCGGACGACCCAGATGCGCAGCTCGCGGCCCTCGATGCTGACGACTTCGACCTGGCCGTTTGCGGCCGCATAGGTGACCATCAGCGCGAGCACCTCGCCGCTCAGGTACGCCTCGTGCGCCCGTGCGGCCGCGAGCAGCTCGTCGTCGCCGTCGAGCCTCAGCTCGATGCGGTCGGAGATCTCCAAGCCGGCCTCGCGGCGCGCGTTCTGGACGGCGTGGACGATCTCGCGTGCAAGGCCCTCCCGCCGCAGGTCTTCGTCCAACGCCAGCTCCAGTGCGACCGCGTGTGAGCCTTCGCGCTCGAGCTGGTAGCCGTCCAGCGGCGCGAGCGCGAGCTGCAGGTCGTCCGGTCCCAGCGTATGGTCGTGCCCGTCGATGAAGACGCCGACCGGCCGGCCGTCGCGCAGCGCCTCCGCGACGTGCGCCGGGTCGAGCGCCGCGACCGCCTCGGCGACCAGCGGCATCGCCTTGCCGAAGCGGGGCCCGAGCGTGCGGTAGTTGGGCTTGAGCGTGTACGAGCCGAGCTCGCCGGCCTCGGAGACGAAGCGCAGCGCCTTGACGTTGAGCTCCTCGCGCACCACGCCCTGCAGACGCTCGATCGCCTCGCGCTCGCGCCCCGACGCGACGACGACGGCCTCGCGCAGCGGCTGGCGCACCTTGAGCTTCGCCGCGCCGCGGGCGGCGAGTCCCAGACGCACGGTCTCGCGCGCGATCGACATCGCGACCTCGAGCTCGATGTCACGCGGCTCGACGACGGGCCAGTCGCACAGGTGCACGCTCGGCTCGCTGCCGTCGAGGTTGTCGTAGATCTCGTCGGCGACGAACGGCGTGTACGGCGCGAGCAGCTGGGCAACCGTCACGAGGCAGTGGCGCAGCGTCTCGTGCGCGGCGCCGTCGCCCTCCCAGAAGCGCCGTCGCGAGCGGCGCACATACCAGTTGGAGAGATCGTCGACGAACTCCGCGATCTCGCGGCCGCCGTTGGTCGCGTCGTAGGCATCGAGCCGCGCGGTGACGATGTCGATCGTCGCGCTCAGGCGCGAGCGGATCCAGCGGTCGAGGTCGGTCTGCGGGGCGGGGGGGTTCGACTCCGTCACGGGATACAAGGTCGAGAAGGCGTAGGTATTCCACAGCTGGCGCAGGAACAGGCGCACCCCCTCGCCGATCGCCTTGGTCGAGAACAGGTAGCCGTCCCACGGCTGCTTGGAGGTGAAGAAGTACCA
>Ga0183260_10004089_pt1 | contig 11644 bp, 13 predicted proteins | sample AntDrymUQ4972206_2_FD_129768 | JGI IMG/M metagenome (GOLD analysis project Ga0183260, IMG submission 129768) | Polar desert sand microbial communities from Dry Valleys, Antarctica - metaG UQ497 (22.06) (version 2) (version 2) | ecosystem: Environmental > Terrestrial > Soil > Desert | place...
AGCGTGTTCTCGGGGCTCGCGTCCCAGTTGTGCATGTGACCGTCGACGATGAAGTACTTGTCCCCGTTTGATTCGTACACGGCTATCTCCCCTTGTCGTGGGTCAGGTGGGCAGGGTGGGTGAGGCCGACGGGCGCGCGAGGCCCTCGGCCAGGTCTCCGAAGCCCGGGGCCACCACGGCTCCGGGCTGGGCGAACGTCTCCTCGGCGACGAGCGCCTCGGTGGTGAGCATCAGGGCGGCGATCGACGCGGCGCTCTCGAGCGCCGAGCGCGTCACGCGGGCGGGGTCGATCACGCCGGCCGCGATCATGTCGCCGTACTCGTCGGTGAGCGCATTGAGGCCGTGCCCGGCGGGCAGCGTGCGCACCCGATCGACCACCGCGCCGCCGTCGTAGCCGGCGTTCGATGCGATCCAGCGCAGCGGCTCGGACAGGGCGGTGCGCACGATCTCGGTGCCGAGCTCGTGGTCGCCCTCGCGTCCGAGCCCGTCAAGAGCCCCCTCGGCCTGCACGAGCGCGGTGCCCCCGCCAGGCAGGATTCCCTCGTCCACCGCTGCCCGCGTGGCCGCGAGTGCCCCGTCGAGGCGGCGCTGCTTCTCGCCGAGCTCGACCGGCGTGGCCGCGCCGACCTTGATCACGGCCACGCGCCCGGTCAGCTTCGCCAGGCAGGTTGAGAGCGAGACGCCGAGGTCAACAGCCAGGCGCTTCGCGCTCAGCCCCGCACCTCCCCGGCCGACCGTGTCGAGGATCCGCAGGGCCCGCCGAGTGCTCGCAGGGTGCGCTTCCGCACCCTCGAGCGCCGCCGCCTCTCCTCCCAAGTGCCAGCCGTGCACAACGCCTCCCCGGACGTGGTCGCCGCTCGCGGAGCTTCGGCCGTAGGGCGGCGCCGCGGCAGCGCCCGCCACTATAACCGGGCGCCAAGACCCTCACACGGTGCGCTGTCAGCGGCGCTTCTTGCGCTCGGCGGGCTTCTTCTTGCAGGCGGCGTCGCCCGCTTCTTCGCCCTAGCGCGCATTCTCTTGGTGAGAGCGTCGTTGCAACAGACCGTTCCGGCCTTGATCTCGCGCACGCACCGGACCATGGTCTCCAGGTCGTGCGTGTCGACGTCGCCCCAAAGGCCGAAGCGCTTGCCTTAACCAACTCGATCGCCTTGTCGAGCGTCCGCACCGCCACGATCGGGGCGCCCGAAGGTCTCCTCACGCAGCAGGTCGGTCTGCGGGGGCGAGCCGGTCATGACCGTGGGGCGAGGAAGTGCCCGCGCCCCTGGTCGGCGTGCCCGCCCGCGATCGCGGCCGCGCCGGCGGCGACTGCGCCCTCGAGCTGGGCCTCGACCTTAGGCTCGCTGGGCCGCCGAGACCATCGGTCCGAGATCGGTGTTCGGATCCTCGGGATCGCCGACGACGAGCGACTCCGTCTGCTCGACGAACGCTGCCACGAAGTCGTCGTGAAGCGGCTCCATCACGTAGAAGCGCTCGGCCGAGGTGCAGACCTGCCCGGCGTTGAGGAAGGCCGCCCAGACGCCGCCGCCGCTTGCCGCCCTCGCGGGTCATCACGAGCGCCAGCTCCTCGGTCATCGCGCGCAGGCGGGCCGCCACCTCGTGCAGCAGCTCGGCGCGCTCGAGCGCCGGGATGCCCGCCCGCGAGCGCAGCTCCGAGATCGGCCACCTGCTCGCCGGCGATCAGCAGGCGCGTCTCCACGCGGGCCACTGTACGTGCTGCCCTCCGGCCGAGCGGCGACAATCACGCCCGTGAGCGGCGACGAATGGATCAGCGCGGCGGCAGCCGAAGTCGCCGCGCGCGCCGAGCGCGAGCTCGAGGCGCTCGTGGCGGTGTCTTCGCCGTCGGGCGATGCTCACGCCGCCGAGGAGGCGGCGGCGGTCGTCACCGCGCTGCTCCCCACCGAGGCCGAGATCGAACGCCCAGCCTGCTCGACGCCTGACTATGCCCCGGACCTGATCGCCCGAGTCGAGGGGCGCGGCGAGCGCCGGCTGGTGCTCGTCGGCCACGTCGACACGGTCATATCCCACTCCGCCCATCGCCCGCTCGAGCGGATCGGCGACCGCCTCGTGGGTCCGGGCACGATCGACATGAAGGGCGGTGTGGCGCTCTCGCTCGGCGTCATGAGGGCGCTGACCGCGGTGGTCGACTCGTTCGCCGAGCTGACGCTGTTGCTCGTGACCGACGAGGAGTGGCGCAGCCGTCCGTTCGCGCACGTCGAGCGCTTCGCCGGCTACGACGGCTGCCTCTGCTTCGAGGGCGGCGAGCTGACCGGTGAGGGACACGACGGGGTGGTCGTCCGCCGCAAGGCCGCCGGAACCCTGCACGCGACCGCGCACGGCGCCGCGGCACACTCGGGCTCCGCGCCCGACTCCGGTCGCAACGCGCTGCTGGCGCTCGCGGCCTGCGCGGCGGAGGTCGCCGCCCTCCACGACCCCGCCGGATCCGCGCGCCTGACCGCCGTGCCCACGATCCTGCGCTCAGGCGAGGCGTTCAACGTCGTGCCCGACTCGGGCGAGCTCTACTGCGACCTGCGCGCGGACCTCCTGGACGCCTTCGAGCCGGTGCTCGCGGCGCTCCCGCGCGAGATCGGCGGCGTGCGGATCGAGGCCGGCATGGCTCGCCGCTGGCCCGCGATGGACTCCCGCGCGGCGACCGAGGGCCTCTTGGAGGATGCCGGCAAGCGGCTGGGACGCCCGGTCGTCGGGGTGGAGCGGGGTGGCGCCAGCGACGCCAGTCACTTGGCCGAGACGATCGCGCTGACCGTCGACGGCCTCGGCCCTATCGGTGGCGGCGCGCACACCGACCAGGAGTACGCGCTGGCGCCATCGCTCGAGAGCCGAGCCGAGGTGGCGCTGGCCGTCGCGGCCGCGCTGCTACGGATCGACTGAGGGTCGCGTCAGGGGCACTGCACCAGCCGGCGCGGGGCCGGCATGACGCACAGGTCCTTGCGCGCCGGGGGGCTGGTTCGACGGATGCGGAAGCGCGTGTACTTCCCGATCGTGCGCGGGCCCATGACGACGCGCACGGTGAGGACCGTGCCGGCCCTGAGCCTGCGCTCGAAGCGACGGAACCTGACCGGGCCATCGCGACGCACACGCACGCTCGCCGCCGGCCGGCCGGCAGGCACGCCCCGCCGACGAGCCGGACAGCCTCGGCCTCGACAGCCGATCTCGATCCGTGCCGGCGCCGGCGCCCTGACCGTGAGCAGGCGCACGCGGGTCCCCCTGCTCGAGACGGCACCTAGTAGGCGCACTACCGGGAATGGGCTCAAGAGCTCCGGCGGCCGTGGCAAGATCGCCACGGCCTGCCTGACGTTGTGCTCCGCGCCGTCCGCATCGACCACGCGCAGCCCGACCGAGTAGCTGCCCGGCGCCGCGAAAGGCCGCGTCGCGGAGGGCGTCGCTGCGTCGTCGAACTGCCCGTCCCCGTCGAGGTCCCACGCCTGGCTCGCGATCGGCCCTTCTGGGTCGGTCGAGGTCGACGTGAAGGTGACGACGTCGTCGGTGAGGGGGGAGGCGGGGAAGAAGGTAAAGGCGGCGGTGGGGGGGCGGTTGGCGACGGTGACGTTGCGCGTCTGGTTAGCCGCGCCATCGGCGTCCGATACACAGACGGTGACCGGGTACGTTCCCGCAATTCGGAAAGCGTGCTCGGCGACCGTCCCGGTTGCGTCGTTGCAGGTTCGGTCCGCCTCGAAGCTCCACGTGACCGCTCCTACGGATCCCGAGGCATCGAATCGGACCGTCTCGGCGGTTAGGGGCGTGGCCCGCGAGTAGGTGAAGGAAGCGGTGGCAGCTCGAGACACATCAGCCCCCGCCAAGCACACAACCGCCACGACCATTGGGACCAGCCCATGGGTCACTGACCGCCGACACAGCTCCACACTCGCCATTCTTAAACCCCCGATTGCCCTGCAAAAGCGTACCTGCTGGCGTCAGTCAGGCAGCCACCGCCGCAGCCAGCCCGCCTGTGCCCCCTTCGCGCGCACGGCCGCCTCGGGCAGCAGCGAGTCGGGCAGCGACGAGCCGAACTGGCGCGCGGCCTCCTGCATGTCGTCGTAGCCGACGAGCGGAACCGAGAGGTCTGCGGCGACCTCGTCGGCGGCCCGCTTCTGGCGTCCTCCCCAGCCGTCGAAGAAGGCGAGCGCGCAGATGCGAGCGTGCTCCGCGCGCATGCCTCCTCGATGCACCTCGATCCGTCCCCACATCGTCACGATCCCGGGCACGGTGCGGAAGTCGATCTTCGCGAAGCGGTGCGGTGGTGAGTGGTAGGCGTAGATGCCGCAGCGGCAGTCGGGGTGGGGCGCCCGGTGTGGCTCGTGCAGGAATCCCTGTCCGTTCGACGCCACGCTCTGGTGGCAGACGGCGTGAAGCACCGGGTCGTGCCAGCGCACGGGCACGTAAGGAGAGGAGATGTGACCGTCGAGGGTGCGCCAGGACCGAAAGCCGACGACGGGCTCGATCAGGTCGGGCGCCTCGGTCGTCACCGAGGCAGCTTCTCGGGCTCCTTAGCCGGCTCGCGCTCCGTGTCGGGCATCGGCTCCTCGAGGGGCTCGGGCTGCTCGCTCGGCCGCTCGATCGGCTCGACGGTGATCGTCCTCGACGGCCCTGGGAGCGACATGACCGTGGTCGATCCTCCCCGCAGCCGCTCGCTCACCTCCTGCCAGCGCTTCATGACCCCTCCTTGCCCTGGTCGGCTGAGCGCTCGAAGTCGAGCGCGCACGAGTTGATGCAGTAACGATCGCCCGTAGGCTGCGGGCCGTCGTCGAAGACGTGGCCGAGGTGTGAGTCGCACGAGGCGCAGATCACCTCGGTGCGCCGCATGAAGAACGACTTGTCCTCCTCGGTCGCCACGTTCTCGGGGCTCGCCGGCTCGTAGAAGCTCGGCCAGCCGGTGCCCGAATCGAACTTCGCGTCCGAGCGGAACACCTCGGTGCCGCAGGCGGCGCAGCGGTAGACGCCGGGCTCCTTGGCGGCGTTGTACTCGCCGGCGAAGGCGCGCTCGGTTCCCTTGCGGCGCATCACCTCGTACTGCTCGGGCGTCAGCTCGCGGCGCCACTCCTCATCGGTCTTCTGGACTTTGGTCGGCATGTGCTACCTCCTTTGAAGCGAGGTTACCGACGCGGCGAGCCGAGCGAGAGGGCATAGCCTCCGCCCTCGTACCAGGCGCGCAGGCGATAGCCGCCGTCGTCGTAGGCGCGCTCGACGCTCTCGCGCGTGAACTTGCGCGAGATCTCCGTGAGGATGCTCTCGCCCGCAAGGAAGGTGACCTCGGTCCCGAGCGCCTCGATCCGCACCACCTGCGGCCGGCGGCTGCGCAGGCGCAGCTCGATCCGCTCGAGCGTGGGGTTGTAGAGCGCCTCGTGACGAAAGGAGTCGAGGTCGAAGTCGGCGCCGAGCTCGCGGTTGACGACCGCCAGCATGTTGAGGTTGAACTCCGCCGTGACGCCACTCGCGTCGTCGTAGGCGGCCTCGAGCACCTTGGGGTCCTTGACGAGGTCCGTGCCGAGGAGCAGCGCGTCCCCCGGCCCGACGACCGCCCGCAGCTCTGCGAGCAGGGCGCGGACCTCGACCGGCTGGAAGTTGCCGATCGTGCCCCCGAGCAGCGCGACCAGACGGCGCCCGCCGGCCGCGGGCGCGAGCCGGTCGAGCTGGCTCGTGAAGTCGCAGACGTGGGGGTCGATCGCGATCCCGGGATAGCGCTCGGCGAGCGACGGCACCGCGGCGTCGAGCGCGGACGCGCTGACGTCGACCGGCACGTATCGCTCGAGCCTGCCGCTCGAGGCGATCGGGTCGAGCAGCAGCGGCGTCTTGGTCGACGAGCCCGAGCCGAGCTCCACGAGCTCCGTCGGCTCGACGGTCGCCACGATGTCTGCGCCCACGCGCTCGAGCAGGGCCGCCTCGGCACGCGTCGGGTAGTACTCCTCGAGCTCGGTGATGCGCTCGAAGAGCTCCGAGCCGCGGGGGTCGTAGAAGAGCTTGGGCGGCAGTGTCTTCGGCGTCGCGAGCAGCCCGCGCAGCACTTCGCCCGCGAGCGCCGTCCAGGTCTCGGGCGAAGCTCCCGGCTCCACCCCGGCGGCCTCGAGCGCGGCGACGTCGGCCGCGGTGCTCACGCTTCGCCCACGCAGCGGAAGCCGGCGAAGATCTGGCGGCGCTGCGGCAGGTCCCAGTTACGGAAGGTCGTGCTGGCGGTGCGGGCCCGGGTCGCCCACGACCCGCCGCGAAGCACGCGGTAGCCCGCGCCGAAGAAGATCTCCGAGTACTCGCGGTAGGGGAAGGCGGCGAAGCCCGGATAGGCGCGGAAGTCGCTCGCCGTCCACTCCCACGTGTCGCCGACCATGCCGAGCACCCCGTAGGCGGAGGCCCCCTTCGGGTGCGCGCCGACCGGCGCCGGAGCGAACGCGGTCTGGTCGAGGTTCGCAAGCGCGGGGTCGGGCACGGCCTCGCCCCACGGGTAGGTGCGCTTGGCGCCGGCGGCCTCGTCCCAGGTGGCGGCCTTCTCCCACTCGGCCTCGGTCGGCAGCCGCTTCCCGTGTGCGCGCGCGAAGGCGTCGGCCTCGAACCAGGACACGTGCATCACGGGCTCGGCGAGCCGGGGCGTGCCGACCCGCTCGAACGAGCGCGTTTGGCCGTCCGCGCCGAGATAGAGCGGGCGCTCGACGTCCTCTCGACGTCGCCAGGCCCAGCCCTCCGCGGACCAATGCTCACGGCGCCCGTAGCCGCCGCCCTCGATCCACTCGAGGTACTGCCCGACCGTGACGGGCGTGCGATCGATCGCGAACGCGGGCAGCTCGACCTCGTGCCGCGCGCGCTCGTTGTCGTAGGCGAACTCGTCGTGCCCGGCCCCGAGCAGGAACGGCCCGGCGGCGACGGTGACCATCTCCGGCCGGCTGCCGCGTGCGAGCCCGGCGATCGGGCTGCGTTCGGGGACGAAGATCCCCGCCGGCGCGAGCTGGAGGCCCTGGAGCATCGTCTCGTTGTGCTGGTGCTCGTGGCGCAGCACCATCTCCCAGACGAAGCCGCGGGCGTTCAGCGGGTCGGAGCTCTGCGAAAGATCCGCTCGCGCGAGGACCTCGAGCGTGCGTGCGCGCACCTCGTCCATGAAGGCGCGTGCTTCGCGCAGGGGAAGGAATTCGAGCTGGCCACGGTCGGAGCGGGGCGTCTCGGTGGCGTCGTAGACCTCCCACAGGTCGGGGCGCAGCGGCGCCAGCCCACCCGCCCGATGGCACAGCCATAGGTCCTCGAAGGCCGCGATGTGGCCGAGATCCCACGCGAGCGGGCTCGCGATCGAGTTGTGCTGGCGGTCGGCGTCCCGGTCGGAGACCGGCGCGACCAGCCAGAGCGTCCGCTCGCGCGCCTCCGTGAGCAGGCCACCGTACAAGTCGGGCAGCGCCTCGACCCCTCCAGGGGGCGGTGATTGAACCTGTGGGAACGGCACGAGCGGGTCACGCAAGGGTAGGCGACCGCGGCCTCGAGCGGCGTAGGTTGGCGTCGATGCGCCGACCGCGCGATCCCGCCATTGGCCGCCGCCGGCTCGCGCTCGTCGCGGCCGCGCTTGCCGCGCTCGCGCTGGGCGCGGTCGTCGGCGCGCGCACCGGCTCCGTGCCCGAGCGCGCACAGGAGCGATCCGAGACGGTGGCCCCCGACCCCGCGCCGCGGCGGGCGTCGCCCGAGCGCCAGGTCGGCGAGCTCCTGATCCTCCGCTTCGCCGGCCTGCGGGCGCCTGGCTATGTGACCCGGGCGCTGCGCGAGGGGCGCGTCGCGGGGGTCGTCCTCTTCGCGGACAACGTCGAGGATCCACCGCAGCTCCGGCGCCTGACCGCGCAGCTCCAGCGGGCGGCGGGCGGCGACGCGCTCGTGTGCACCGACCAGGAGGGGGGCGTAGTGCGAAACGTGCCGTGGGTCGGCCCCGCCTCGCCCCAGCCCGCTCAGTCAACGTCCGCGCTCGCCGCCGAGGCGGCAGGCGAGGCGGCGCGCGGCCTGCGCGGCGCAGGCGTGAACGTAAACCTCGCTCCCGTGGCCGACGTTCCGAGCGGCGCCGCGCCCGTGATCGGTGGGCGGGCGTTCGCGGGCGGGCCGGCGCGGGTGGGGGCGCTCGTGCGGGCGGCGATCGGCGGCTATCGAGCCGGTCGCGTCGCGGCGACGGTCAAGCACTTCCCGGGCCTCGGCGCCGCGGGCGCCAACACCGACGACGCGCCGGTGACGATCACGACGAGCGCCGGCGAGCTCGAACGGCGCGACCTGGCGCCCTTTCGGGCGGCCGCGGCGGCCCGAGCGCCGCTCGTGATGGCCTCGCACGCGCTCTACCCGGCGCTCGACCGCGACCGGATCGCATCGCAATCGGCGCCGGTGCTGACGCGGCTGCTGCGCGGCCGGATCGGCTTCGACGGGGTGGTGATGACCGACTCGCTGGAGGCAGCCGCTGTGACCGCGCGGTCGTCGGTCGAGATCGCGGCGGCGCGGTCGGTGCAGGCTGGCGCGGATCTGCTGTTGATGACCGGACAGGGGAGCTACACGCGCGTCCACCGCCACCTTGCTCGCCGCGCCAAGCGCTCGGCCGCGTTCCGCGGGCAGGTCGAGCAGGCCGGCGCCCGCGTCGCCCGGCTCAAGCGCGGCCTCGGCCCGCCCTCCTAGCCTGGCCGCTCGTCCCGCGTGCCCCGGGGCCCGGCGGATCGGGCGGGTTCAGACCCCTCAGCGGGCGCGCGGCGCGAGCCTGATCGCGCCGCAGCCGACGCGACCTCCGGAGTCGCCCGTGGCTCGGGTCTCGGCGTCCGGCCCGGTCGCCGGCGGAGTGCCGGTCTGGTACCGCGGTGGGACGTTCGCCTGGTTGTCGCGGGCGGCGTGGATGATGATTGCGCTGCCGTCCATGTCGAGCAGCTCGGGTATGCGGAAGCGGTCGGTCGTGAACATCGCCCGCGTCTGGCCCGAACGCGTGACGAGCAGCGGCGGAAAGTCGCCGCGATGGTCGCCGTGCGAGACATTGTCCGGGTTCCAGTGCGGCCCGGCCGAGGCGAACGGCGTCACCACGCCGGCGGGGTTGCGGGCCGCCGGGTCGCATGCCGCGACCGCGTGGATGTGGAAGCCGTGGTATCCGGGCGTGAGGCCGCGGGCCTGGATCCTCACCGACACACTGCCGCCGCGCTGAGGCGTCAGGTCGAGCCTGCCGATCACCTTCCCGTCGAGACCCCTGATGAACGACCGGGCGCCACGCTCCTCGTCCTGCGCTCCGGCGCTTCCGCCGAGCGCTATCGCCCCGAGCGCTCCCGCGGCGGCTCCCGCCACCAAGACCCTCCGTACCAGCGCGCTTCGCATCTGCTCTCCAAAGATCGTCGTGGTTGTCCTGCGCAAGGCGCGCAATTAGTACCACGGCTCGTGGAGCCTCGTGACGGCTACCGCGACTCCCGTGTCGAGCCGATCCCACCCAGCGTCCGCGACCGCGCGGGCGCCTCGTGCTCGCGCTCGAGCTCGCCGGCCAGCACGGTGGTGTCCTCGTCGACCTCGGCCTCGACGAGCTCGTAACGCTCTCCGTACTCCGCCAGGATCGCCTGCTCTGCGTCCTCGACGGTGACGCCGCGGACCTCGTCGTCGACGGCGCCGGTGATCGACGGATCCCAGGCGAGGCCGAGCGCCGCGTAGACGGGCTCCAGCACCCGGCGCACGCGCTCGGGCTCCCTCACGACGACGACGCCTCCGACGTGCGCGGCGCGGGCCACCACCCGCTGCCCCACCCCCATCAGCTTGCGCGCTCCGCGTGCGTTGACGCTGTATGCCCCCGGGCAGTACTCGCCCGGCACCTCGCCGACGCGTGCGTCTACTCCGAGGCGAGCAAAGGCCCGGGCCATCAGCGCCGACGTGTCGTCGAAGCGATCGTGCGTGCCCTCGACCGGATGCGGGTCCGGGACGGTATGGGCGAAGGCGACGGTGTGCTCGTGGAAGACGGCCGCCCGCCCGCCCTCGAGGCGCTCGACGCCCGCGAAGCCCTCAGCATGCGCCGCCGCGATCGCCTGGCGATAGCCGTCGCTGACCGCGTCCAGGCGGCCGAAGGTGACGATCGCGTCGGGGCGCCAGATCCGCAGCGTCTCGGGCAGGTCACCGGCTGATGCCCGCTCGAGCAGCGCCCGCGAGAGAGCCATGTCGAGCGCCGGCCGGCCCGCGAACGATTGGCGAAGGAGGCGCAGCGTGGGGGCCATGCGGCCAGTATCGCCCGCCGCCCGCCTGCTGCGCTCGACTACTTCTTGGCGGCCTCGAAGTAGGGGTTTGCGCCGCTCGCGTGGTCGGTCACGTCGACCACGCGCAAGACCTCGGGCACCGATTCGGTGACGGCGACCTCGATCCCCTGGCTGAGCGTGACCGAGGCCATCCCGCAGCCCTGGCAGCCGCCGCTCAGGCGCAGGTAGGCGGCGTCGTCCTCGACCGCCACGAGGTCCGCCCGGCCTCCGTGCGCGGCGATGCTCGGGTTGATCTGCTGCTCGAGCACCTGGAGCACGCGCTGAGCGACGTCGCCCGACAGGTCGGCCGGCGGGCGCGTCCCGACAGCGGGGCTCGGGCTGGCAACCGGCTTGTTCGGGTTCTCGAGCCGCAGCCCCCCGCCACCAAACGGGTCCTCGGACCACTCGACGAGCGCGCCGCGCACCTTGTCGAAGCTCGGCTCGGGGATCACTATCGCGAGGTCGTAGTGGCGCACGATCGCGTCGTAGGGCCCCGCGGCGTCGAGCGGCTTCAACGAGATGTCGTAGCTGTACTCGCCGTCCTGCTGCCCGCTGACCTCGATCCACATCGCCTGCGCCTCGGGCTCCGGCGCCTGCGCGCGAAGCGACAGCACCTTCGCGAGCGCATCGTCGGTGATGTCGAGGAATGGCTCGTCCGCGCGCGGCTCTTGGGCGCCGCTCGGCTCGTGGATATGCAGGCGAAGCTCCATCGACCGCTCGTACGATACTCCCATGCCGCGGGTGCTCCTGCTGATCCCGAGCGCGACCTACAGGGCGCACGACTTCGTCGCCGCGGCGGCCGCGCTAGAGCTCGAGCTGGTGGTCGCCTCGGACCGTCGCCAGGCGCTCTCGGCAGTGCTCGGCGACCGCGCCCTGACGCTGCCGCTGCGACGGCCCGGCGAGGCCGTCGAGCGGATCGAGGAGCTGCACGCGCGCGCTCCGCTCGACGCGGTGGTGGCGGTGGACGACCAGGGCGTGCGCGTGGCCGCGCTCGCCGCCGAGCGCCTGGGCCTGCGCGGCAACCCTCCGCAGGCGGCGGAGCGCACGCGCGACAAGGGCGCGATGCGCGCGGCGCTCGAGGCGGCGGGCGTGCCCCAGCCGGCCTACCGCCTGGTCGCGCCCACCGACGACGTCGCCACGCTGGCCCTGAAGGTCGGGCTTCCGTGTGTGGTGAAGCCGCTCGCCCTCTCCGCCAGTCGTGGCGTGATCCGGGCCGACTCGCCCGCGGGCGCAGCGGCGGTGGCCGAGCGCGTGCGCGCGCTCCTCGCCGAGGCGGGTGAGGCGGCCGGCGCGGCGCTGCTCGTCGAGCGCTACCTGCCGGGGGAGGAGGTCGCGATCGAGGGCCTGCTGCGGGGCGGGCGGCTCGAGCTGCTCGCGCTGTTCGACAAGCCCGATCCGCTCGAGGGGCCCTACTTCGAGGAGACGCTGTTCGTGACCCCCTC
>Ga0183260_10004090_pt1 | contig 11643 bp, 10 predicted proteins | sample AntDrymUQ4972206_2_FD_129768 | JGI IMG/M metagenome (GOLD analysis project Ga0183260, IMG submission 129768) | Polar desert sand microbial communities from Dry Valleys, Antarctica - metaG UQ497 (22.06) (version 2) (version 2) | ecosystem: Environmental > Terrestrial > Soil > Desert | place...
GTTCGCGAACGCGAGGAGGACGATGATCCAGGGCGATCCGATGGCTGGCATCAGCACGAACGGGATGACCAGACTGCCGATGATCGCCCCCGTTGTGTTGACCGCGAGCAAGGTGCCCGATTCGGTTCCCGCGTGTCCATGCTCGTCGCGGAGGAGGGCCGACGCCATCGGAAATGCGATGCCCATGATCGTGGTGACGGGCAGGACGACCAGGAGCGCCAGACCGAACAGCCCCTGGATGGAACCGACTGGATTGCTGGGATCGATGGGTTGCGGCTGGCTGATGACGAACACGAGGCCCAACACCACGAGCCCCCCCACCGCGAACTGGGAGACCGCAAGCAGGCGTACGGGATTTGAGATCCGATGTCGGAAGGAGTTGAACGTCGTGGCGCCCAGCGCGATGCCGATCAGGAACAGGGTCAAGATGACCGTGAATACGTAGGTGTAGCCGCCGGTCCCCGATGCGAGGAGGCGTGTCCAGGTGACCTGGTATCCCAATGCCGTCAGGCCGGAAACGAACGCCACCGCGAGCGGCAACCAGGTGACGCCGGTGGTGGGCCCGCCATATGGCGCCGAGGCTGGAGCACGCTCGATCGTCTCGCCGGTGTCGCCACGAGCCAGCCACAGGGCAACCAACCCGGCGATGGCCGAGCAACCCGCACCGATCGCAAGCGCACCGCCCAGGCCGAAGATCTCGATCAGGGCGAGGCCCGCGACCAGCGTCCCGATGACGGCGCCCATCGTGTTCGCCGAGTAGAGACGGCCGAACGCCTGGCTTAGGGCGGCCGCCCGCGAGAAATGCCGGACGAGGGCCGGGAATGTGGCACCCATCATGATCGTGGCGGGAGCAAGGGCCAGCACGGCGAGGACCATCCGAGCGACGGCCAGCATCGGCGTTCCTTCGAGCGCCGGGTAGATCCCGCGGTAGGCCTCGTGGATGAGCCCGAACGTCAAGGGCGTGACCAGCACGACCACGACCAGCACCAGCTCCAGGATCCCGTACATCCGCAACGGCGACCGCACCCGGTCGGCGATCCGTCCACCCACCGCGGCGCCGATCGCCATCCCCCCGAAGAAGCCGGTCAGGATCGCCGAGACCGCCTGGGTCGTGTTACCGAACACCAGCACCAGCTGGCGTGACCAGACGATCTCGTAGATGAGCCCCGCTGCCCCAGAGAGGATGAAGATGCCGACGATGGCGGCGCGTGACCTCATGGGCTGACCTCTTGTGGCTGGGGAGGTGTCCGCCCGAAGAGCGCGACGACCCATTGTCGTAACGGGATGGATCCGCGTCGCGACGAGACGATCCACGCGACGACGGGAAGCACGAAGAAGGGGAGATTCTGGAACGAATACCAGAGCTGCACGCTGGAGTTCCGCGCGATGGTCGGATACTGGAGCCACAGCCCGAGGAACGGCAGGCTGGCCAGCGCGAGCACCCCGAGAGCGATCCACCAGGACTTCGACGCGATCCCGAGCAGCCCGAAGAATCCCAGTGAGGGCTTGATGGACACCAGCACGGCCGGCCAGGACCAGCGCACGCCGCCGGCGATGAAGGCCGCGATCCACATGTCGGAATTGCCGAACAGGATCTGGGCAGGGCCCTTGGGCAGCGCAAGGATCAACAGGAGCAACGTCCAGCCGAACGCCACCGGTTTGCACCACCACACGACGTACATGACGAGGCCTAACGGCAGAACCCACCACAGGAGATTCGGGAGGTAGAGGAACGGCACGAAGAGATACAGGGCATGCGGTGGGTACAGGTTGTGGACCTGGGTTTGCACGACATACGGGCCTGCAAGCTGCTCCGGTGTGTAGTACGTGCCGGTCGCGAGCCAGCGGTCGGCGACGAACCGGTAGTAGTCGAGGTCCGTGCCGATCGCCTGCTGCGCGTCGATGATGCCGAACAACAGAATCGTCTCGGAGACGATCACGACACCGATCACGGTGGTCAGGCCGACCCACAAGGGCTGCAGGGAACGCGTGCGGGCTCCGGCGGTCAGGTCGTGTCTCCATTGTTCGGTGATTCGTGCGACAGCGTCAGATGTTATAGGCCCAGTACACGCCCAGCGCCATCACCACGGTCCCGAACGCGATCAGCAGCTTCCACCCTATCGCTACCCCGCCACGATGCACGGCGGCCAGGCCACACAAGGCCATCACGAAGGGGACGGAGTCCAGGAAATAGCGGTAGCCATACTGGAGCCACCCGCCGCCGTAGTAGAGCAGCGTCGGGATGAGGACCGCGATCGTCGCGCCGGCCAGCCACCAGGCGCGCGGCCGTCGCCAGTCGGCACGTAAAGCGAACAGGAGGCCAGGGCTGGTCACCAGCACGGACATGCCGAGGCCGTCGGGCTGGAAGAAGGGCGGCTGAGGGATGAGTCGGGGAAGGTGAATCAGGAAGTAATCGAGGTTCATCGGGATGTGGGCGACCGAGAAGAGGCCCACCTGACGCTGGCGCTCGAGGAAGTCGTTCAGCGTGGCGAGCGCGTATCCCGATTCGAGCGGCGTCTCGAACCGCAGCTGGTTGTAGAGGAAGAATCCCGCGATCGACGGGACCACGCCGAGGGTCAGCAGGACCCACGTTCGCCACGGGATGGCGCGACGAGCCCGCTCGACATACGCGCCGAGCGCGACGCCGGTCTCGCGGGTACCCGTCGGGAGGAATTCGGGCAGGAGCATCAGGGCGTAGAGCGGCACCGCAAAGGCCAGCGGCGCCCTCGTCAGGAACGCTGCGCCTGCATACACGCCGATAAGCCAGGCGCGCTGGCGCCCGAACACCTCGATGAGACAGGCAAAGGTGAGAATCGTCGCCACGAGGTGCCCCGTGTGCCAGACGCCCCCGCGTGTTGTCACCCACAGGATCTGCGTCGAGAACCCGAACAGCATGACGAGCCAGACCCGGTCGAGGATCCTCGCGACACCGATCCTCCCGAGCAGCCACCAGCACATGCCTACACCGGCGGCGGCAAGCAGTGCGTTGATTATCGGCTCGAGACGGTCGGCAGTCGGTGCGCCGATGATGGCGACCAGCGGCATGAAGGCTACGGCGGGGAACGGCGCGAACGGAACGTAATGCCGCCCCGCGATCGTGATGACGTCATTCGGGCCGAGCTTCACGTCCAACCAGGTCCGGCCGTTCAGGAATGCCTCGGCCAGGTAGAAGAAGTCGCCGCGACCCGCAATGTCGCCACGACCGGCGAGCCAGTACACGATCGCCGAGATGGCAACCACCAAGAGGCCCGCGTTGGTAGCACGCCGGCTGTTCACCCTGCCAGGGCTCCCACCCGCGCGCGCCAACCAACCCAGAACGTCAGGCCGAGGGTGGCCCAGAAGACGGCCGGGTAGACGATCGGAGGCGTGACGCCGACCAGCGGCCAGGCGGTGGCCAAGGGGATGAGGATCGCCCACCACCTGCCCGCGGACAGGAGGTACGCAACCGGCAAGAGCAGGATCACCGCGTAGTGGTCCCAGAGGATCGGAGAGACCAGCTGGCTGGCGATGACAGCGACGAGGTACGAGGCCTCCTCGGACGCCCACCGGACGGCAGCCAGGAAGACCGCGACTACCCCGACCGTGCTGAGGATCTGGAGGATCCACGCGGTCGATGCATCCACGCCGAGCTGATACGCGACGGCCCCCGGGGTGAAGTTGTGCTCGGTCGTGATCGGCTCGCTCACCGTCCGCAAGAGCGTCAGGAAGTCGGCCCAGGCTGAGATCCCGGCCAGGAGCGTCGCCAGAAGGGCGAGCACGAGCAGGGCGACCGCTCCGACCAGCACGGCCGTGATCCGACGAGTCAGCAAGGCCCAGACCAGCACGAGACCTGGCTGTAGCTTGATCGCGGCGCCGATCGCACCGCTCACGCCCAGACGCCTCGGGTCGCTCAGGCCGCGCCACCCGACCGCGAACGCCAGGAACAGGACGGGCCCGACCTGACCCAGCTTCACCGCATGGACGAACGGGAACGACAGCCCTGCCAGAAGCACGATCCACCAACGGACGGAGCGCGAAACCGGAAGGATCGCGACCCCCACCAGGAACGCCGCGATCGACAGCATGATCCACGTCCACGTCGCCGTCCCGGCCGCGAGCAGACCGAACGGCAGGAGGAGCGGCGCAAAGGTCGGTGGGTAATAGAAGAGCCCGAAACCGCCCGTCTCCGAGAACGACATGTCGTAGAGCGGCTGCCCATCGATCAGTCGGACGGCGGCCTGGTGGTACGCCAGGAAGTCGAAGCCGAGCGTGTCTCCGGCGGCGGCCAAGTTCGCCGCGAGGCTGCCGGCGAACGCCAGGATGGCGAGGATCGGGAGCGCCGTGCGGGCCAGTCGATCCACGGTGTCGCGAGTGATCACGCTTGCTCCGCGGCGCTCCGACGACTGCCTCGGTGGATCAAGGGGATCCGGAACAGGTCCCAGGCCACCCGCAGGGCGAGGCCCGGTCGTGCTCGCATCCGCGACCCACGCTTGTCGTACCAGCGGACCGGGACGATCGCGAGCCGATAGCCACGCCGCCGAGCGAGATAGATGAGCTCGACGTCGAAGACGATGCTGGTGACGCGCTGCCGGGAGAACAGGTCCTGCGCGGCCTCGCGGCGGAAACCCTTGAAGCCGCACTGCGTGTCCTGCACGGGGCCCACGACCCACAACGAAGCGAGGAGGTGGAATCCCTTGCCGAGCAGGCGTCGGTATCCGGGCTGCGTCGCGCGCATGTCGGAGCCGTCAGGCTGGATCCGTGACCCCAGCGCCACGTCGTGATCGGCCAGTGCCTCGACCAGCAGCGGGATCTGATCCGGAGGTGTCGCCATGTCGGCGTCGGTGAAGACCACGAGCTCCCCGGTCGCGGCCAGCATCCCGGCGCGGACTGCTGCGCCCTTTCCTCCGTGCGACACGGTCAGAACGCGGAGCGTCACACCAACGATCTTGCCGGCCACCTCCGGCCGCGCCTCGACGATCGCGGCCGTGTCATCCGATGAGCCGTCGTCGACGACGATCACTTCGATCGAGGCGGGGAGCTCGGCCGCCCCGGGGGCGCCGTCCCGTGTAGTGGCGCCGCGGCGCGCCAGGTAGCCGAACAGCTCATCAAGGGCCGGGCCGATCCGCTCGGCCTCGTTGAACGCGGGGAGGACCAGGGTGAGGCTCACGGGACCCAATACCCTCCGAATGACAGGATCGCCACGATCGTGAACAGCCCGACCGAGATGGGCGGCCAGGCACGCCGCGCGAAGGCCGAACGGCGGTTGGCCAGGATCCAGGCGAAGGGAAAGGCCAGCATGGTGATCCGCCCGACCGCCTCCAGGGAGCCACTGGACAGTTCGGCCGCGATGAACAGGACCGGCACGAGCCAGTACTCCGGCCGGAGCCGATCGACCCGGACGAATACCAGCAGGAAGATGGACCCGAGGAGCGTCAACAGCAACGCGGCCAGGTAGGGAGAGAACTTGGCCCCCAGCGTCTCGGTGGGCGCCGAGCCACCGATGCCTGCGCGCCCCCAGGCCTGCTGAGCGTCCAGGAATGCCGTGAGACTGCCCGTGATCGATGCGATGTACAGGAGGAAACCCGCCGCCGCCAGCGGGCCAAGGAGTAACCAGGCCTGCGACGGCCGCGGTCGCCAGCCATCCTGGCGAAGCATCACGATCAGGAGCGGCAGCAGCAGCGCCACGCCCTGAAGCCGGCACAGGACGGTCAGGGCGAGGAAGATCCCTGCCCACGCACGGTGGCCTCGTTCGGCCGCCAGGAAGGCTGCGACCATCAACAACAGGAACAGGCTTTCCGTGTACGCCATGGCGAAGGCCGAGGCGAACGGATAGATGACGAGGAGGCCGGCCGCCATGGACGCGCGTCGTCGGCCCAGGTAAGGCGTTCCGAGTCGAACCAGCAGGGCCAGGGCTGCAAGGAACGCGACGTTCGAGACGAGCACCGCGATGAGACCCTCGAAGCCCGGGAACGGCAGCGCGAGGACGCGGACGACGATCGGATACAACGGCGCAAACGCCACATTCGAGTAGGCCCCGGCGACCGGGTCCGCCTGATAACCATCCCGAACGATGCCCAGGTAATACCAGCCGTCCCAGCTGGTCAGGCTTGTGAGGAGCGGGCCACCCTCGCCCGGGTCGATAGCGGCATTGCGCGGAATCAGGAGCTCGGCGACGAGCGCCGCGACGATGACCAGCACCCGCGACGCGACGAAGATCGCCACCAGCCCGGTATCGAGGCGCAGGTCGCCAACGAGCGCGCCGATCCGGTTTCCCAGCGCGCCGCCCCACGCAGGCATGGTGAGCGACGATCCGGACATCCCGGGCAGTCTACGCGGTGCGGTCGCCGAGCTGGCGCCGAGCGATGCCAGCCTGCCCTTCGCCAGCCGACATCCCCGGCCGTGCGCTGTCAGAATCACCGGCATGCCGAGGGAAGCCCGTCAGTCTGGCTCGGATCAAGAGATGGCGGTGAACTGGCGCTTGGCCCTGCCGGTCATCATTTCAGTCTTCTTCGCGACCCGGATCCTGACGATCCTTCTTGCGGTCTTCGTCGAGACGATTCAACCAGCTGGCCCCGCCCTGTCATGGGATACCCGCCCAGTGCTGACAAGCCTGACCGGCTTCGATGCGATCTATTACCTGGGCATCGCCGCGGAAGGCTACCACCTGCAGCCGGTCGTGGACGATTTCCCAGACTGGGTGTTTTTCCCTGGTTATCCAGCGGTGACAAGGCTCGTCTCCGTGGTCACGCTTGGCGACATCGCCGTTGCGGGCGTGCTCGTGGCCAACGTCGCACTCCTCGGGGCGCTAATAGTCTTGTTCGCACTCACGCGTCGATACTTGGACCACGAATCCGCGTCGCGCACCGTGACCTATATCACGGTTGCGCCGGGCGCGGTCGCCTTCGGGATGGCCTACAGCGACAGCCTCTTCTTGTTGGTATCGGCTGGTGCGTTCCTCGCGGCAGAGCACCGACGGTGGCGATGGATGGCATTCCTCCTTGGGGCCGCAACGCTCACTCGGCTGCCGGGTGCCCTGCTTGTCATTCCACTCGCGGTCCTGCTTTGGAAGCGCGACGTCAAGGCTTGGATGCCATGGTGCGGTCTCTTGGTCGCGCCGATCGCGCTGGCGGGCCTGGGGCTCTACCAGAACGCCGTCCTTGGGGATCCCACGGCATTCCTGACGGGTCAGGAGCATTGGAACTTTGCGCCCCGGTCGGGCGGTGATGGCGGTCCGATGGGTACCGCGCCGATGAGTCCCGTGGCGCCGTTGCTGACGTTCGTCCTCGCCGTGTATCTGTTCCTGTTCGTGTACGCGAGGGTCGACCGCATCCCGTTGCCGTACCTGGTCGTGGGCGCGCTGGCGGTGCTCCTCTCCCTTGGCTCGCTGAGGCTCCTCTCGGTGGCCCGTTACCTCGCCGTTGCTTGGCCGTTCAGCTGGCTCGCCGCAGGTAGGGACCCGCCCTGGCTCCGAGCGGTATGGCCGATCGCATCGACCGGCCTCTTCATGCTCTTTGCAGTCTTGCATTTCACGGAGGCGATGGCTCCATGAGTGCGCAGGCGTGCGTCCTGACGCGCCGAGTTCGTGGCTCTCGACTAGTAGACTCGGGTACAGGTAGGACCTTCAGGTAGTCGCGTCGAGAGGGGTCCAGTGCGGAGACTGATGCAACGACGGCGACCCGGAGGAGAGATGCACCAACACGAGCACGCCGCGCACGGCGTTGAGATCGAGCCCGGCACGCCCGCCTGGTCGGAGTGGGTCAAGGACTACTACCGGGATGTCGAGACCTACGACTGGGTCGATGTCGCCGACAACCTCCGCGGCCTGGAGGCGTTCTTCCACCGCAACCGGGCCTGGGTCGTGCGCCGGATGGTCGCCAAGTACGCCACCCCGGTGCCCCCATCCTCGATGCCGGCTGCGGCACGGGTCTGAACCTGCGCCACTTGCCGAAGGGGGACGGGCGTCGACATCAATCCGCGCAATGTCGAACTCCTGCGCCAGCGCCTGCCGGACCACACCGTGGTCGAGGGCGACGTCGAGGCGCTGCCCTTCGCCGATGGGAGCTTCGGGACGGTGCTCTGCACCGAGGTCATCGAGCACATCCCGGACCCATCAGCGGCGCTGGCCGAGTACCGCCGGGTGCTTCAGCCGGGCGGCCTGCTCATCGGGTCGGTCCCGGCACGCTCCGCGATCTGGAAGCTGCGCTTCCTGTCGAGCACGTGCCCCCACAGCGAGCCGTTCCACAACGAGTACCTCCCGCACGAAGTCCGCGCGATGCTGGCCGGCTGGAAGGTGGAGCACCTGCGCTTTTCGCTGCTCCATTTCAACGTCCTGTTCGTGGCCCGCAAAGTCGCCTGATTCGCCCGGGGCGGGTAGCTCCAAGCTAGGCCATTCGTACCGTGCGGACGGGCCCGGACCCGGTGCTACGCTGCACCGGCCGTGCGTATCCCCCTCCTCTTGTACGGGCTCGCCCTCGTCGTCCGTCTGGTGCTCATCTGGCACTTCCCGGACCCGGCGTATCCCGACTCCTTCTACTACGTCGACGTCGCCCGGGCGCTCGCCGCGGGCAACGGATTCAACATCGACCTCATCTGGATCTTCCCCGAGGTCGGCGGCGTCCTTCCGGCCGAGCCGGTCCTGCCCATCCCCTCCAACGCTCATTGGATGCCTCTTGCGTCGCTCGTCCAGGTACCGTTCATCCTGGCCTTCGGAGAGGTCGCCTGGGCTTCGGCCTTGCCGTTCGCCTTGATCGGCGCAACGGCCGCGCCACTTACCTGGTTCATCGCCCGCGATGCCGGCGCACGACGGATGGTGGCACTCGGCGCCGGCATCCTGGTCGGGATCCCGGTGCTGTCGCTGACGTACATGGTCCAGCCCGACAACTTCTCCCTCTACCAGCCGCTCGTCGTCGCCGCCCTGTGGATGGGCGCGCGCGGCCTCAAGGGCTCTCCTCGCTCGTTCGCGTTGGCAGGGCTCCTGGCCGGGGTGGCGACGCTGTCCCGGAACGACGGCCTGCTCGTGCTGTCGGCGCTCGGGATCGCCTTCGCCTGGGACCGCTGGCGGGCCTGGCGGGCAGGTCGGAAGGGCGCCGTGGCTCGGCCGGCGATCCCCCTCGGCGCGGCGATCGCCTGCGTGGGGCTCTTCGTGCTGGTGATGGCCCCGTGGTGGCTTCGGCAGCTGGCGGTCTTCGGAGCCATCTCCCCGTCGAGCACATCGGGGCGGGTGTTCTTCATCCGCGACATGGGCGAATGGAACAGCATCACCACGCCCGCGACCCTGGATCACCTGCTCGGGATGGGCATCGGTCCGTTACTGGAGACCCGGATCGGGGGTCTCGGCTCTGCGCTGATGATCTTCACGACGTTGATCGCCGGCTTCGTGCTGGCGCCGTTCATGGTCATCGGTGCCTGGGCACGTCGGCGCTCCCTCGACTTCGGGCCGTTCTTCCTCTACGCGGCCGTGCTGTTCGCTTTCTCGGCCCTCATCTCTGCCGTGCACGTTCCTGGCGGGACGTTCATCCATTCGGCGGTCGCCCTCGCGCCCCACGCCTACATCCTCGCGCTCGAGGGCATCGCCATCGCCGTGGGCTGGATCGCGGCGCGCCGGCGCGCGTGGGATCCCACGACCGCCACGACCATCTTCACCGGGGCCACCTTGGCCTTCGCCGCGGTCGCCGCGCTCTTCGGCTCGCTGTTCGTGCACCAGGTGTGGGCTGATAGCCGCGCGAAGTTCGTGGCCGTGGCCGACGGCCTCGACCGCGCGGGAGCACCGAAGACTGACCGCGTGATGTCCATCGACGCGTCCGGGACCAAGTACTGGACGGGCCGTGGCGGCGTGGTCCTGGTCAACGACCCCATCGAGACGGTGGAGCGCGTCGCCCGCGCCTACGACACCCGCTGGCTCGTGATCGATGGCGAAGACAGCGTGAAGGCCGCCGAGCCGATCCTCGACGACGTCGCGAGACCAGCCTGGCTCGGCGAACCGATCGTGCTGCGTGAGGAACCGACTCCCCTGGTATTGCTGCCGATCGTGCCCGCGTCATGACGCGCCGCGAAACCGTTCTCACCGGACTCCTGATCTTCGCGGTGGCGCTGGTCGTGCGGGCCTACTTCGCGGCGCAGATCGTGTTCCCCAAGCCCGAGGACACGGCGTACTACGTCGGCGTCGCACGCAATCTGCTCGAGGGGCGCGGACTCGTGAGTGATGCCCTCTGGAGCTACGGCACCCCGCCGCTGATCTTCCCGCGCCCGGCATTCGAAGTCTGGATGCCCTTGCCGACCTGGTTGGCCGCGATCCCTATGGCGCTATTGGGAGCCACGTTCGCAGCCGGGCAGGTCTCCAGCCTGGTCCTGGGGGCCATCGTGCCGGTGCTCGCCTGGCGAATCGCAGCGGACCTTGCCGAGGAGCGGGGGCTGTCCGCCGAACGAGCCCGGACGCTGGCCCTCGGCACCGGCCTGACCTGCGCCGTGTACCTGCCATTGCTCCTCCACTCGGCCCTGCCGGACTCCACGATGCCATTCGCCGTCCTGGCGCTGGCGGCGTGCCTGCTCATGTCCTGCATCGCCCGGGATCCGCGCCGCGCCGTCTGGAACGATCCTCGGCTCGTCTCGCTCGGCGTCGTCCTGGGCCTGACCGCGCTGACGCGCAACGAGGCCGCCTGGCTCGCTCTCGTGTGGGTGGTCATCGCCCGGACCGCAACCGGCACGACTGTCCCACAGCGCGTCCGGATGATCGGCGTGGCGGCGGTCGTCGCCGTGGCGATCTTCCTCCCGTGGGCGCTGCGGAACTGGGACGCCTTCGGGAGTCCGCTCCCGGGTCAGGCCATCACCAACGCGTTTTCGGTGACGGGACACGACATCTTCGCCTGGAACGACCCGCCGACCCTCTCGCGCTATCTCGCGGTCGGGCCGGGACGGCTCCTGGAGATGCGGATCGAGGGTCTGTGGCACAACCTCGCGAACGTCTTGCTGTTGCCGGGGTTCCCGATCTCGCTAGTCGGCGTGGCGGCGCTGCCATGGCAGGCGCGGGGCAGGACGCTTCGGCCCCTGCTCCTGCTGGTAGTCATCACTTTCGTCGTCACGAGCCTGGTCTTTCCCGTCGCCACCACCTGGGGCACGTTCCTCCACGCGGCAGGCCCGGTCCACGTGCTGCTCGTGATCAGCGCCCTTGGCGCGCTGGACGCCGGATTGGGACGTCTCGGGTCGCGGCGGGGTTGGACCCGACCCGTCGCGTGGCTCGGCGCGGTGCTCGGGATCTTCGGGAGCGTGCTGTTCTCCGCGGTCCTCCTGCCGACGTTCGGCGGTGGCTCACGGGCCACGGCGGCGACGTACGAGGAGCTCAGCGCAAGGATGGCGGCCATCGCCCGGCCGATCGATCGGTCCATGGGGCCGGTCATCAGCAATTTCCCGATCTGGGTGGCCGAGACACAGCGTGTTTCGACACTCGCGCTGCCGGATGAGCCGGTCGACGATGTTCTGGATCTCGCGCGGACATTCGGTGCCAGGATCCTCGTGCTGACCTCACCCGAGAGCGCGCACTGGCCGGCCGAAGTCGAGCCCGGCGCCCGGCGCAGCGACTGCTTCAGGGCCGTTGACCTGGGCTCGTGGGCCGGCCACGGCGACGACCCGCTCAAGGGGACGACCGTCTACGACATCGTGTGTCCGTGA
>Ga0183260_10004091_pt1 | contig 11643 bp, 10 predicted proteins | sample AntDrymUQ4972206_2_FD_129768 | JGI IMG/M metagenome (GOLD analysis project Ga0183260, IMG submission 129768) | Polar desert sand microbial communities from Dry Valleys, Antarctica - metaG UQ497 (22.06) (version 2) (version 2) | ecosystem: Environmental > Terrestrial > Soil > Desert | place...
GGTGTTCGTGAGATCGGCCCATAGCAGCGTCGGGATGATTGCGCACGTCAGGATGAGCAAACCTCCCATCGTCGGTGTGCCGGCCTTGGTGCGATGTGTCGCCGGACCGTCATGCCGAACGACTTGGCCGATCTGGAAGTCGCGGAGCCGCCGGATCATCCACGGCCCGAGGAACAGCCCGATCGCGAGGGCCGTGATGCTGGCGCCAGCCGTTCGGAAGGTGATGTAACGTGCGACGTTGAGGATCGGCACGTAGTCGCTGAGATACTGGAGATAGAACAGCATCAGGCGAACTCCGCCTTCAGCCGGTCCACCACGAGGTCGAGACCGATGCCGCGCGATCCTTTGACAAGAACGAGGTCGCCCGGACGGACGCGCCTCAACACTTCTTCGACCGCGGCGGCCTGGTCGGCGACCACCGCGATCTGTGAAGACGGTAAACCCGCAGCCTTGGCCTCGTCGGCAAGTGCCTGCGCCGCCACGCCGCCTACGGCCACCAGCAGGTCGAGATCGGTGGAGTAGGCAGCGCGCCCACACTCGCGGTGCAGTCGATCCGCGTGGGTGCCGAGCTCCAGCATTTCGCCCAGCACTGCGATCTTGCGCGCGCTTCCGTTCGCGGCGCCGAGAATCTCCAGCGATCGCTTCAGCGCCGAGGGGCTGGAGTTGTAGGAATCGTCTATGAGTGTGATCCCGCCTGGCAGGCGCAGCAGCTCGCCGCGATGGTGCGCGGGCTGGAGCTGTGACGCTCGATCCGCGATCGCCTGCAGCGGGACTTCGAAGTGAACCGCTACCGCGGTCGCCGCCAGGATGTTGGACAGGTTGCCGAAGCCGGTCAGCGGAGTGTCCAGGGTGAACTCACCGGCAGGTGTGCGCACCCTGGCGCGAATTCCGTCCAGTCCGCGCATTTCCACGGCGGAGGCCTGCACGTCCGCGAGATCCGCGGTGCCGAAGGACAGCAGCCTGCCGCGGAAGGCGCGCGCCCGGGCCATCACCCGGGGATCGTCCGCGTTGGCGACCAGCACCGTCTCGGGCGACGCGCCTTCGAGTATCTCGGCCTTGGCATCGGCGATGGCGTCCGCGGTCGCGAAGAATCCGATGTGCGCATCGCCAACGTTCGTCCAGACGCGGACTTCGGGCTCCGCGATGGCGACGAGCGTGCTGATTTCACCGGGATGGTTCATGCCGAGTTCGACGACTGCCACTTCGGGCCGGGCGCGCAACTCGAGAAGCGAGAGCGGCAGCCCGATGTGATTGTTCAGATTCCCCTTGTTGCGGAACACGCGGTAGCGCGTCGACAGCAACTCCGCGCACACTTCTTTCGTCGTGGTCTTGCCCGCGCTCCCGGTGATTGCGACGACTTTTGCGCCGGACTCGCGTCGAACGTGACGCGCGATCGCCTGCAGTGCCACGGTCGTATCGTTGGCCTGCACAACCACGGCGCTCTCGCCGATACTTCCAATAACCGTGGCATCGTCAACAAGCGCGCCGGTGGCCCCACTCGAGAGCGCTGCGGCTACGAACTGGTGGCCGTCGAACCGATCGCCGCGGATGGCCACGAAAAAATCGCCGGCCGCGACGGCACGCGAATCGGTCGCGATCCGGCCGATTGGCGCCGTGCCATTACCTGCCACGATGCGCCCGCGGCTGGCGGCGGCCACATCTCCGGCGGTGAGCGTCAACGAAGTCACGCGCTACGACACTTTCGATCCAGCGCGGCGTTGCGCCAGCGCTGCTCGCGCAACATCCACATCGTCGAATGGCAACGTCCGCTCGCCGATCACCTGGTACTTTTCGTGACCCTTGCCGGCGACCAGCACCAGGTCACCTCGGTTCGCCTCGCGCACCGCCCGCTCGATCGCCGCCTTACGATCCACGATGGCAAGAGACGGCGTCGCCCTGGGCCCCTGCCCTTTCGGTCCGACTCGGTCAGCCGGCAGCACGATCCCGCGCTTGATGTCGTTGATGATCTGCTCGGGATCCTCCGACCGGGGATTGTCAGACGTCACGACCACCATGTCGCTGAGCCGGGCCGCGACGGCGCCCATCAGCGGCCGCTTCGACTTGTCACGATCGCCACCACACCCGAAGACGGTGATGACGCGGCCCTGCGCCAGCGGACGCGCGGTCTCGAGCAGGTTCTTCAACGCGTCGTCGGTGTGGGCGTAGTCGACCACGACGCGGACGTCGTCGTCCGGGGCGGAGACCACCTGAAATCGTCCGGGCACGTCCTCGAGCGTTCTGACACCCTCCTCAACTGCGCTGAAGGGTAGATCGAGCGCCGTGGCGGTCGCGACTGCGGCGAGGATGTTATAGACGTTCGGCCGGCCGACCAGCTTGGATCGGATCTGCACAGTGCCGCGCGGGGTCCTCACGTCGAACGAGAGACCATCGAGCGAATAGGAGATCGGTCCTGGTGTGACATCAGCCGCCGCGTCGATCGCGTAGCTCACCGGGCGTGTCGCCGCCGCGGCAAACTCACCGCCACGCCGATCGTCAGCGTTGGTGACGCCGACCGCGTTCGATGGGAGCAGCGAGAACAGCCGCCGCTTCGCGACGAAGTACTGCTCCATGTCGCCATGGAAGTCGAGGTGGTCACGGGTCAGGTTCGTGAAGATGCCGGCAGTGAAGTGAAGATGATCGGCGCGGCGCAGCACCAGCGCGTGCGACGAGACCTCCATCACACAGGCTGTGCAGCGCTGCGCGACCATGTCGCGCAGCATCCGCTGCAGTTCGGGCGCCTCGGGAGTCGTTCGCGCCGCTTCGTGTTCACGCTGTCCGATGCGGTAGCCGACGGTGCCGATCCGCCCGCACTTCATGCCGGCGGCTTCGAAGATCGAGGCGAGCACGTAGGAAGTCGTCGTCTTCCCGTTCGTCCCTGTGATGCCGACCAGCGACAGCTGCTCGCTCGGGCGGCCGAAGAACTCCGAGGCGAGTGCGGCGAGCGCGAGCCGTGCATCGGTCACCTGCAGCCACGCGGTCCGGATGCCGGCCGGAGCGGGAGCCTCCGCGAACACCGCGATGGCGCCGCGCGTGATCGCTTCGCGCACGTAGGACGTGCCGTCGGCCTGCTGCCCACGTAACGCGACAAATACCGATCCCGCGACGGCCTGGCGCGAGTCATACACGACGCCGGTGACGATCGGATCGGTCGAGAGCTCCGCCTGCGCCAGCAATCCGCTGAACGGTCCGTGCGCAGAGACAGTGCGGAGGAGCTCACCCAATGTCATTCAGGTCGGCCTCGGGGTGGCACACCCTGGGTCGAGGGCTGGGACAGCGACTTCGGCGCGGTGCGGGCGAACTTGAGCAGCGCGGCCTCGCCTGGGACCAGGGTCGCCCCGGGTTCGGGAGATTGCTCGATCACGAATCCGCTGCCGGAGGTGCGCGGCACGAGGCCAAGGCCCGTCACCGCTACGACAGCCTCGCGGCTGCTGAGGCCGAGCAGGTCTGGCATCACGCCGTCCTGCGCCGGCTGGACGACCCGTTCGCGGACCTCCGCGATGCCGACTGGACGCGGGCGCGGCAGCTGCCCGCCGCTCTCGGCGCGCGTTACGACGACGGGCGATGGCGCATTCACCGTTGGGCCGATGCCGAGGTGACGCAGCGACGCTTCGGTGATCCGCTTGAAGATCGGCGCCGCGACGGTTCCACCGTAAGCGGTGACCTTGCCGTGGGGCGAATCGATGACGACGATGACCGTCAGCGCGGGCTTCCGCGAGGGAGCGAAGCCGACGAACGAGGTGTGATACTCGCTGTCGGAGTAACGTTCATTGATGATTCGTGCGGCAGTACCCGTCTTGCCCGCGATGGTGAAGCCATCGATCTTGGCCGCCGTTGCGGTGCCGCGTTCGACAACCGCCTCCATGATGCCGGTCAGCGTGGCGGCGGTCTCGCTGGACACAGTGCGGCGGAGCGCCTTCGTTGCGACCGGCTCGCGGCGACCGTGACGGACGATGGCGCCGAGCAGGCGCGGCTCGTAGAGTGTCCCGCCGTTTGCGACCGAACTGACCGCGGCCGCCATCTGGAGCGGCGTCACACCGATCTGGTAGCCCATCGACACCGACGCAAGTCCGCTTTCGTTGAGGTCTTTGGGTCTCCACAGGCCGGCCGTCTGACCGCGGAAGTCGGGCGAGAGCGCCTGGCCGAAACCGAAGCGATTCACGTACAGACTGAGACGCTCGGCGCCGATCCGCAATCCCGCCTTGATGGCGCCGACGTTGCTGGACTTGACGATGACGTCTTCGAACGAGAGCGCGCCGTAGGTGTGCACGTCGCGGATCGCCGGGCGCCCGGCGATCTTGATGTATCCAGGGGCGCAGTCGATCAAGTCCGACACACCGTAGAGGCGTTCCTCGAGGGCGGCCGACGCGGTGACCAGCTTGAACGTGGAACCGGGCTCATAGACGTCCTGGATGACGCGATTCTTGCGGTCCTCGTCACTGAAGGCGCCGTAGATATTCGGATTGAAGGTCGGGTAATTTGCCAGCGCGAGGATCGCGCCGGTCTGAGGATTCATGATGACGACCGTCCCCGAAGCCGCGTTGTGCTCCCTGACGCCTGCTTCGAGCTCGCGTTCCGCGATTCGCTGCAGGTACTGGTCGATCGTCAACTCGAGACTGTCACCAGCGGTTGCGGGAACGGCTTCGAGGACGGCCATCGCCTGCCGACGTGAGTCGACCTGCAGCAGCAGCCGGCCCTCTTTGCCGCGGATCACCCGGTCGTAGGTCGCCTCGAGCCCGGCGAGGCCGACGTGGTCGCGACCGACATATCCGAGCACATGGGCGGCGAGCGATTTGTTCGGGTAGTACCGCTTGCTTTCGGGATAGAGGCCAACGCCCGTCAGGTCGAGGGCCCGCACGCGATCCGCGATGTCAGGTGACACTTCGCGCTGGATCACGGTGTACTCCCGGCGTGCCTTGGCGAGCCTCACGATCTCGTTTTCCAGATGAAGGCGCTTCGTGGCGTCGCAGCCGATCGCCTCGCAGATCAGGCGCACCGTCTTCGGTGGATCTTCGATGTGCATCGGATCTGCCGCGACGGTGAATGCGTCAACGCTGAACGCGAGCAGCCGACCATTGGCGTCGGTGATCGTGCCGCGTTTGGGCGGGGACTTCACCGTCATCAACTGCTGCTTGTCGGCCTTGGCCTGCAGTGCCTCGCGGGCGATGACCTGCAGATAGAAGAGGCGCGCTTCGATGCCCACCGTCCATGCGGCAAACAGCACCGCACAGACCAGCACGCGCGAGCGCACGGTCGAGCGCCACTCGAACGGCGTCTGCGCCGACTCGCGGCGCGCCACCCGTTGCGCCGGCATCGCCCATGGGAGCCTGAATCTGCTGCTGGCGTGCTCTTCGGCCATCGAATACTCCTGCGGCGGCGAGTCTGGTTAGCGCGCGGCGACGATCGACTTGCCGGGGGGCGCGGCAGGCGTCACTCGCTCAATGACAATGGCTCGATCAGCTGGTGGGGCGATCAACTTCAGGGTTTTCGCCTTCCTCTCGATCACCTCGGGGGCGCGAAGCGTTTCAACTTCGAGCGTCAGGCGGCGATGGATCTCGAGCTGGTCCGCATACTCGGACTGCAGCCGCTGCATCTTGTAGCCGTGATGAAGCAGCTCGGAGTTCTGCCAGGCAGAGAACAGCAGGACGGCGACGAGAAGCCCGCCCACCCAGAGGGAGCGCCAGATCTGTCGCTGCCGCGCCTCGTCGACCTCGCGGATGATCGGGTTGTTGCGGACATCCTTCTTGATTGCGTATTCGAAATCCACGCCGCTCATGCCAGCCTCTCGATCGCCCGCAGCTTCGCGCTCCGGGCCCGGGGATTTCGTGACACTTCCTCGTCACCAGGGACCATCGGCTTGCGCGTCAACACCTGCCACGCATCACTTGCCGCCGCAATCGCACGGAAGGTGTGCTTCACGATGCGGTCTTCAAGCGAGTGGAAAGTGATAACGACAAGCCGCGCGCCGGTCAGCAGCCGGTGAGAGGCGTCGGTCAAGAACGTGTCGAGCCCGTCGAGCTCACGATTCACCCAGATGCGCAGCGCCTGGAAGGTCCGCGTTGCCGGATCGATGCGCTGATAACCGCGAGTCGGCACGGCGCGGCGAACGATCGCGGCGAGCGCACCAGTCGTCTCGATCCGGCCGACGGAGACCTGCTGGACGATCGCCCTGGCGATGCGCCGCGAGTGGCGCTCCTCGCCAAACTGGAAGATCACGTTGGCCAGGTCCTCTTCCTCGGCGTCCATCAGCAGGTCGGCAGCGGTCGGGCCCTGCGACTGGTCCATGCGCATGTCGAGCGGCTCGTCGCGGCGGAAACTGAATCCCCGTCCGTCCGCATCGAGTTGCATCGACGACACGCCCAGGTCGGCGAGCACGCCGTCAACGCCGCTGACGCTCCGGGCATCGAGGACCGTGGCGAGCTGCCGGTAATCGGAGTGGACGAGCTCGACGCGATCACCGAACGCCGCCAGGCGTTCTGCGGCGATCCGCAATGCGTCTTCGTCTCTGTCCAGGCCAAGAAGCGCGTCGGCGCCGCTGCCAAGGATCAGCGCGCTGTGCGCACCGAGCCCGACCGTGCAGTCCACGTACTGTCCGCCTCGCGACGGCATCAGCATCGACACGACTTCAGCCGGCATGACCGGCTCGTGGGTCGGTGCGTCCATGGCGGTCAAATTCCAAACTCCGCCAGCGCGCGCGCATCGTCGTCCGTGTAAGGATCGTGCTGGAGCTTGGCCACGAACCGATCGTGGTTCCAGACGTCCAGGTAGTCGTAGTTGCCGAAGACGTCGACCTCGCCGGACATCGCGGCGGACTCCCGAAGGCGCGCATGCAGGATCACGCGGCCCTGGTTGTCGAACGCAGCGGTCTGTCCGAAGTAATTGACCCGGTCGAAGAACTTGGTTCGAGCCGGATGAGTGGAGGGGATTTTGGCCATTTTTTCTTCAATCGCCATCCACACCGGCATTGGGTAAATGCGTACGGACTCCCCCGTCAGGCTCGTCACGAACACATCCGAGCCGTGCTTGTCCTCCACGAGGGCACGGAAGGCGTTCGGGATCTTGAGCCGCCCTTTGTCATCAATTTTGGCGGTGTGATTGCCCCGGAGCACGTCTTTTTACTCCACTTTGCTCCACTAATTTCCACGGCGATGGTAGAGAAGGCCGACTGGGATGTCAACCGCAAAATCCGCAACTCAAAGTAAATAATAGAGTTACGTTAAACTTTCGCCCTCGAAGCTACGGCGAACCCAAGGCAGGGCTCGCGCAGCCGCGTGCTAGGATGGGCAAATTCACCGCATGGGGCAGGCATGAGCGTGCGTACGGTCCTCGTTTGCGAGGCGCAGGTCCCGTTCGTCCACGGCGGCGCCGAGATTCACGTGCGCGAGCTGGTGCGGGAGCTTCGCGAACGCGGCTATCTTGCTGAGCTCGTCAGTGTGCCTTTCAAGTGGTACCCCAAAGAAGAGATCCTGCCGCACGCCGCCGCCTGGCGACTGCTCGACCTCAGCGAGAGCAACGGCCGGCCGGTGGACCGGGTCATCGCGTCCAAGTTTCCAAGCTACTTCGTCAGGCATCCGCACAAGGTCGCTTGGCTCATTCACCAGTACCGGGCCGCCTACGAGCTCTGCGGCACTGAGTACAGCGACTTCTCGCACACCGACCTGGACGTCGGCCTCCGCGACAGACTGATTGCGATCGACAGCGAGATGCTCGGTGAGTGCCGGGCAATCTTCGCGAACGCCCGCAACACGGCCTCACGGTTGAAGAAGTTCAACGGGCTCGACGCCATCCCCCTGTATCACCCCTCACGACTCGCGCGCCGGCTCCGCGCCGGCCGCTATGGCGACTACGTGCTCTCGGTCGGACGGATCGAATCGGTCAAGCGCGTGGACCTCATCGTCCGCGCGCTCGCCGAGGTGCCCGGTCCTCTGCGCCTCGTGATCGCCGGGGACGGCACGCAACGGGCAAATGTCGAACGCGTCGCATCCGACGCTGGCGTGTCAGACCGCGTCATGTTCCTCGGCATGGTGGCCGACGACCAGTTGATCGACCTCTATGCCGATGCGCTGGCGGTCGTCTATCCGCCTTTCGACGAGGATTTCGGCTACGTCACGCTCGAAGCGTTCCTCGCGCGTAAGCCGGTGATCACATGCGTCGACTCGGGGGGCCCGAACGAGTTCGTGCGGAACGGGATCAATGGGTGGAGCTGCGAGCCCCAGCCATCTGCACTGGCGGACGCCATCAACGCCGCCGCATCCGACCGCGCTGCGACCGCGCGGCTCGGTGATGCCGGACACGAGGTCGCCAGCACCATCACCTGGGATGGCGTGATCGAACAGCTGGTCGGCTGATTGCCAAATCGCCGGAAATTGCCATAATCGACGCGCCGCACCCTGTGAAGAAGCTGATCATCCAGATTCCGTGCCTCAACGAGGCAGAGACGCTGCCCGCCACGCTGGCCGACCTGCCGACGTCGGTGCCCGGCATCGACGTGATCGAGGTCCTCGTCATCGACGACGGCTCGAAAGACGGTACTGCCGATGTCGCGCGCGCGCACGGTGTCCACCATATCGTTCGGTTCACGCGAAACAAGGGGCTCGCCGCGGCGTTCATGGCGGGCATCGACGCCTCTCTCAAACAGCACGCCGATTTCATTGTCAACACCGACGCAGACAATCAATACGCCGGCAGCGACATCGGGAAGCTGGTGGCGCCGCTTCTGAGTGGCAGCGCGGACCTCACGATCGGGGACCGAAACATCGCCGAGCTGCAGCACATGTCGTGGCGCAAGCGACAGCTGCAGGCACTTGGAAGCTGGGTCGTCCGGCAGGTATCGAACACCTCCGTCCCGGACACGACGAGCGGCTTCCGTGCCTACACGCGGGAAGCAGCGCTGCGCATGACGATCGTCTCCGAGTTCTCCTACACGCTCGAGTCGATCATCCAGGCCGGCAAGAAGCGGATGGCGATCGCCCACGTGCCGGTGACGACCAATCCGCGCATGCGCACGTCGCGGCTGTTCGACAGCATCTTTGGGTACATCAAGCGCTCGTCAGCGACAATCGTCCGCATTTACGCGATGTACGAGCCGCTGAAAGTGTTCTCGTACATCGGCCTGACCATCTTCGGCGCCGGCGTCCTGCTGGCACTTCGATTTCTCTACGAGTACTTCACTGACGTCACGTTTGGCGGCCGCATGGTGCAGTCGCTGATTTTTTCGGCCGTGTTCATGATCATCGGCTTCCAGGTGTTGCTGATGGGATTGCTCGCCGACGTCATCTCGGCCAACCGCAAGCTCCTGGAGGACCTCCTGTACCGCGTCCGCCGGATCGAGCTCTCCGACCGCCGGGACGAGGATTAATGGCGGCACCTTCCTCGGTCTCCATCATCGTGCCTGCATACAACGAGGCGTCCGCCATCGCCGGACTCGTTTCGGCGTTGCGCGCAGCCTCGAACTGGCACGAGATCATCGTCGTGGACGATGGCTCGAGGGACGACACCGCGACCCAAGCCGCTGCAGCCGGCGCGACAGTGGTGCGGCACCCTTACAACAAGGGGAATGGCGCCGCCGTGAAGACCGGCATCAGGACGGCGACCGGCGAATACATCCTGATCGTGGACGGCGACGGGCAGCACCAGCCGGAAGACGCGCAGCGCCTGGTGTCGAGGCTCGGGGAGTACGATCTCGTGATCGGGGCGCGGAGCACCGGTACACAGGCGACCCACGCCCGGCGGTTCGGCAATTCAGCATTGAACTCTCTCGCGAGCTATCTGACCGATCGCGAGATCCCCGATCTCACGAGTGGATTCAGAGCGGCTCGCCGGGAGCATCTTCGCGAGTTCCTCCACCTGCTGCCGAACGGGTTCTCGACTCCGACGACGACCACGCTGGCGTTTATCAAGGCCGGGTACAACGTCGCGTTTGAGCCGGTTGAGGCTCGTCAACGCGCCGGGCATTCAAAGATCCGGCTGGCGCGTGACGGAGCGAAGTTCGTGATGATCATCCTTCGGATCGTGACGCTCTTCAGTCCGCTGAAAGTGTTTCTCCCCGTGAGCATTGCGCCTTTCGTTGTCGGCGTCGCCTACGCGGCGTGGACGATTTATCACGAGATGCACGTGACCAACACGTCAGTCCTTCTGATCACGCTGGCGGTGATCGTGTTCCTGGTCGGCCTCGTGTCCGAGCAGATCTCCGCACTCCGTTTCGAAGGCCGCCAGTAAACCGGAATGGATCGCGCCCGCAGCCGCCGGCTGATCCTCGCAGCAGCGGTGCTCGGCCTGATACTGCGCCTGGCCTTCAGCTTCTTCTATTGGACCGACAAGCCGCTGACTCACGACGAGCGCGAGTACCTGGCGCTGGCGCACAGTCTTTCGGAGGGCCGCGGCCTGACGTATCCGGACGACCACGAGGTCGGGACCGGGCAGCAGTTCGGACGCGCTCCGGGCTACCCCGCCTTCCTGTCCCTGCTGGCGCCCGACCCAGCCGCCACTAGTACCCCTGCCGGGATCAAAGGCGTGCAGGCCGCTCTTGGCGCACTCGTCGTGCTGATGATCGGTACGCTTGCGACACGCGCATGGAACCCGGCAGCCGGTGCTGTCGCTGCCGTCATCGCTGCCGCCTACCCGCCACTCGTGTGGATTTCCGCGTACGTGTTCAGCGAGTCGCTGTATATGCCGATCGCGTTCGGATCCGTCCTGCTGCTCGCCGCGGCGTGCGAGCGCGCGCACACCGAGCAGTCCACCCGGGGCGGCGGTGCCCTGATCATCGCGGCGGGGCTGTTGGCCGGTGGTGCCGTTCTCGTCCGGCCCGGGATGCTGTTCTTCCTCCCGCTGGTCGCGCTTTGGTTCCTTCGTCGGCGACAGTGGTCACTGGCGCTGGCGTTCTGTATTGCGGCGTTGGTCGTGGTGGCGCCATGGACGCTGCGAAATGCGCGGACCTACGGACGCCTGGTACCGGTCGCGTCAGAGGGCGGAGTGACGTTCTGGACGGGCAACCACCCGATGTCCCGCGGCGAGGGTGATCTCGCCGCGAACCCCGATCTCAAGCGCGCCGAGATTGCGTTCCGCGCAGCTTACCCAGGGCTGACAGCCGAAGAGCTCGAGCCTATCTACTACCGGGACGCTGTCAGCTACATCCTTCAACATCCAGGCTGGTGGATAGGGCTCCTCGCCAGGAAAGCCTTCTACACCGTGGTCCCGTTCGGGCCGTCGTATACGCTACACTCCACGAGGTATCTGCTGGCTTCTGTGATCCCGTACCTGCTGCTGGCGCCGGTCGCCGTCGTCGGACTCGGCAGGCTCCTGCGGCGAAGCACGGCGACACCACTGCTGCTCCTGGCGCTGTCGGTCGTCATGACATCACTCATCTTTTTCCCTCAAGAACGATTTCGCATTCCCGTGCTCGACCCGACGGTGATCGTCTGTGCATCGGGCGTGCTGGCGTCGAGGGGTCGCCGTCCACAGTGACGGCGCTCGTCGTGTGCCCGACGTACAACGAGCGCGACAACCTGCCGCTGCTGGTCCGCGGTGTTCTCGCGCACGACGGTTTCAACCTGCTCGTCGTGGACGATGGGTCACCGGATGGAACCGGGGCGGTGGCTGACAGACTGGCAGCCGAGCACCCTGGGCGGATCGAAGTGATGCACCGGA
>Ga0183260_10004092_pt1 | contig 11641 bp, 7 predicted proteins | sample AntDrymUQ4972206_2_FD_129768 | JGI IMG/M metagenome (GOLD analysis project Ga0183260, IMG submission 129768) | Polar desert sand microbial communities from Dry Valleys, Antarctica - metaG UQ497 (22.06) (version 2) (version 2) | ecosystem: Environmental > Terrestrial > Soil > Desert | place...
TGCTGCAGCGCGCTGCAGGTGAACTGCTCGGGCCGTGGATCGGACCTGCATTGATCACATGCCTCTGGACGGCACTGCACATCAGCTATAGGTCATGGGACGCCTTCTACATCACCCTTTTGGCAGGCACTCTGTTCGCCATCGTCGCTGGCCATACCAGAAGCATTTGGGGTGTCACCCTAGCGCACGGTCTCGCCAACGTTACCCTGCTCCTCCTAGCACCGTTCCTCATGGACCAGGGAGTGCTGCCGGTGTGAGCTGGCGACGCTCCGGAGCAGTCGCCAGCGGACCGAGGCCTCCTCCTGATCCAACCGGCTGGATGGTCACTGGACGGTCAGCGGTATGCGTTACGCGTATGCGTGCAGCAACCGGACGACTGCGACGGTGCCAGATGCTATGCCAAGCGGAATGATCCCAATGTTCAGACCTCGGGCAAGGTCACGATGCAAGCGCAAGCGCTGGCTGCCGAAGCCGGCTACCTCCTTCTGGGCCACAAGTGCCAGAAACGTGATGACCACAATCAGCGCCAATACGCTGGTTGATGTGATCGGTAGCTCGGCGGTTGACGCTACGGCAGGAGAGATCATTGGCTCTGTAATGATCGCCGAAATCATGGGCCCCAGTGTTCCTCGAAATCCTAAATAAATGGGTGTAGCAGTGAGTACAGGTACGACCGCAATCAACCGTGAAAACGAGCATCTGAGGGTGCGGTGGCGCGGGTCCAGGGCGCACACTCTCCGACGTGATTGCCACATCGCGTCAGGAGCCGTGCCCCGTGGACCCGCAGACCCAATTCTGCCCGAATGAGGGCTGTGTCGCCAGAGGACAGGTGGGGCAGGGGAACATCCGCGTCCATAGCTGGCACGAGCACCGCTACCGGTGCCGGAGGTGTGGCACAACATTCGCGGCGACGACGGGCACGCCGTTCTACCGGCTGCAGACGGCGGCCGAGACCGTGACGCTGGTGGTCACGCTGCTGGCCCACGGCTGTCCGCTCCAGGCGATTGTGGCGGCGTTCGGAATGGACGAGCGGACGGTGGCGGCGTGGCAGGCCAAGGCGGGCACGCATTGCCAGCACGTGCATGAACACCTGGTGCAACAAGGGGGGCAGGGCGCCCTTGAGTTGCAGCACGTCCAAGCCGACGAACTGTGGGTGAAGGTGGTCGGGGCGAAGGTGTGGATGGCCATGGCGATGGCGGTGCCATCCCGGCTGTGGTTGGGGGGCGCTGTCAGCGCCCAGTGCGATGGCCGGCTTATCGCCACCCTGGTCGGGCTAGTGCGGGCGGCGGCGGGGCACGCCTGGGGGAAGAGCAGCCACCTCCTGGTTTGCGTCGATGGACTGGCCAGCTACGTGACCGCATTCGGGCGCGCCTTCCGGCTGCCCGTGCGTACCGGGCAGGTGGGACGGCCACGCCTGGTACTGCCGGACGGGTTCCTGCTGGGGCAGGTGGTCAAACAGTACGCGAAGCGCCACGTCACGGGTGTCGTCCACCGTGCCGTCTGTGGTACCGCGACGGCCATTATTGCGCACCTGGCGGCGACGCACGGTGGCACGGTGATCAACACGGCGTACATCGAGCGGCTCAATGCCACCTTCCGGCAGCACCTCGTGCCCCTGGTGCGGCGGGGCCGCGCGCTGGCCCGCACGACCACCGTGCTCACCGCCGGCATGTACCTGGTCGGCGGCGCCTACAACCTGTGCTGGTACCACGACAGCCTCCGACAGGCGGCGCCACCTGGCGCGCCCACGCGGTGGACCGAGCGCACGCCGGCCAGGGCGGCGGGGCTCACCGGCCACCGCTGGACCATGGCTGAACTGCTGCACTACCAGGTTCCCTTGCCGGCTTGGGTGGCCCCCAAACGGCGGGGCCACCCTCCCAAACGTGTGCTGCCGCTGACACTTCCCTCAATGCCACCGCCTGCGGTGGCCGCGGCATGATCAGGTTAGACTGGGGCGGTACCGTGAGTACACAGGTGATTGCACTATCTACCGTCTTCTTCCATTGATAATTGGCACGCTAAACTCTAGACCGCACGACCTCTCAGGTCGCCAGTTGCGGAGGCGATGACGACCACCACCGGAGCCTGCTACACACTAACACGGAGATACGGACATGATCACACGCAATCGCCCGTCCAGAAGTCGGGCGCCGTTGGAGTTCCGGCTACCACCAGCGGCCGTGCACCTGGCAGTCCGCCTGCTCCCGCCCGTACTTCTCGATGTGGCGAAACTACTGCCGTTTCGCCGAGTGCTGGCCGGTGCGCCGGAGTGGGAGTACGTGCCGGACGGTTGGCTCCGAACGACCGAGGTGGGCGAGGGGTGGAACGATGCCAGCGTGGTGGAGACCCAGAAGCGAAAGTGGCCAGCATTTCTTGATGCCGCCTCAGGTACAGGGCCGCTCGCCGTGGCTCATGAGATGCCCACCCCAACGACGAATGACTACATCGCACACAATACGTTGATGTCGTTTGGGTATGTCCTGGCACTGACAGCCCGAAGGAAGGACTCAATTTCTGTCCTAGACTGGGGAAGTGGCGTCGGGCACTACTACGTCCTTGCCTCGAACTTACTGGAAGGCGTCTCCATGCACTACCACGGGAAAGATGTCCCTGCGTTGTGCCGGGCCGGCCGGGAACTCTTGCCTCAAGTGACCTTTCACGAAGACGATGAGTCGTCACTCTCACGTTCGTATGATCTCGTGTTTGCTAGTGGGTCGCTGCAATACACCGAGGACTGGAAATCGTTGGTGGCCAAATTGGCTCGTGCTTGCAATGCGTATCTGTACGTCACGCGCCTGCCCACAGTGTTCAAGATGAACTCGTTTGTTGTTCTCCAGCGACCATGGCACGCGGGCTACCGAACCGAGTACAAAGGGTGGTTCCTCAACCGCGATGAATTCGTTACGCATGCAGAAGGTCTTGGCTTGAATCTTGTACGTGAGTTTCTGGTGCAGGAAAAACCCTATGTCGCCAATGCGCCGGAACAGTGTGAGTACCGTGGGTATCTGTTCCGGCCTCGCCGCTCTGATCCCTAACTGTTCCCTTCACCGGCGGCCAACAGAGCGCCTAGTGAGATCAGCCGGTGAAGCATGTGACGCTCCTCAACGTTCAACGGGAAGATAGTATCGAGCATTGAGCGCCTTCTCCTTCGTCGCGGCTCCGGCCGCCAGTCCAGGCGGCTAGGCGGCTATCCCTGCGCCTGCACCAGGAACCGCTCGAGTGCAACCTCGTTCAGATCGCCACCGGCAAACACGCCCACGGCGCCGCTGCTCAGCGTATTGTCCTGCAGGGTGGCAACTGGCGTGCCGTTGACCAGGAAGGTGAGCTGCGCGCCGGTGGCACGGACCACGAGCTCGTTCGGCGCGTCGCCCGGGCGGACCGCGCCCGACCGAGTCCACGGGAGCAGGTCGATCCAGCGATCGCCCTCCCGGCGCCACACGCCCACTTCGCCGCGGTCGCCCACCTCGAAGACGTAGAAGCGCCCGCCCTGGCTCAGTCCGTCGCGCTGCGCCCGTTCCCGGTCGCGCACAATCACGCCGTAGCCGCCGCCTTCTGGACCCGCTACCTTCCTAAAGATGGCCGTTACCACCACGTCCCGCAGCGCATCGGGAACCGGTGCGGCGAGTGCGACGAACCGGCCCGGCTGGCGGGCATGGAGGCGGTAGCCCCCGTTATCGGCATACCACGCTGTCGACTGCGGGTTATGCGGCCAGCGTCGGGAGCCTGCCTCAAACCGTTCGTCAAGCACCACGCGCAGCGGCGGCGCCGTCACGGGCGTCGCGGTGGGGGCCAGTGCGGTTGGGGCAGCCTGCGTCGACGCTCCGGACCTTGCCGGTGGGGTGTACTCGACGCAGCGCTGCGCGTTACCTAATGGCGCAGCGTTGCCCGCCGCATCCACTCCAACAACGGTGTAGCAGTACGTTCCGCCTCGGCTCAGCCGCGCGTCGCTAAATGTCGTCTTAGTAGTCTCGCCGTTCCGGTTGATCTGCGTCCCGAGAACACCAGGCGATGTTGAGCGAAAAACGCGATAATATCGAGTCCCGGATGCATCGTCGATCGAGGGTAACCATGTCAGCAGTGGTGGAGACTGTGTTTGTGCTGAGGCGCTGAGACCGGCTACTGGTGGCGGCGCAGCCACATCCGGCGATGCATTCGTAGCCACGAAGCGCTCGATGACTATGGGCGTAGGAGACTGGGAGAAAAGGAGGCCTGCCCATGTCCCTTCGAGGACAGTGGTCTCGCTCTCTACGATGAGCGCATCATCCAAATAGGCTGCGACTCGCCTTCCAAGGACTGCAACTTTGATGGTGTGCTTGCTGCCCGCGGCGACGCGTCCGGTAACACTAGTTGCACCAAGAAAGCGACTATTGCCGTTGGCGCTCTCCCAAAGTTCGATCTCGGCGTCGGCAGGACGCACCAGGAAGCGAGCCCAGACAAAGCCCATTCCCGCGAAGTACCTCACGACTGGGCCGCCCGACCAACTCTCATCGATAGTGTCATTCAAGTCCATTGGCAGCCTGACCGTCGTCGCCGCGGCCATATCCGTCAATCCAGTCGCCACCGCAGCCAACCCATTTCCACCTGCTGTCCCGTCGTGAGGGACCAAGGCGAGCTGCCCATTGCCAGTCACCCACGTGCCGCTGTACTCACGCCAGGGTCTTCCATCCTTTACTGCACGGTTCTGCAACCGCCGGGGACTCTCATCACTAAATGAGTCCTCTACGACTGTCTGCAATGCACTGCTCGCCACACTGGGCGCGGGTCCCACCTGAGCGGGGAGGGTGACTGTCTTGGGCCACACCACGAACTGCTGGACCACTGGTGAGGAGTTTCCGGTGCCGAAGCCGATCCCAGCAGCAGTGGCGGATGCGACCATCGGATCGACAATACCCTCCGATCCCGTGACCTCCATGCCATTCAACCAGATATTAATGACTGGCCCATGCGCCCGTACGACCACCCGGTGGGTTTGACCTGGCACACACGCCGCCATCGCGATCTGGTACGGCACAGTCATGGCACCACTGGCCGTTCGTAGGACCTGGACAGTATCCGCGCCGCACCGGACCTGCCACCAGTTCTGCTCGTCCTGGTAACGGAAGAAGAGCGACGGTCCGGTGCCAGCGCCTTCTGGAACGCTGACGATCATCTCAAAGATGCCATCCGACACAGTCTGGTTGAGGACAGCGCGGGCGTCCTCTGAGCCTACCCTGGTCATCCCGCCGCCAGTCAGGTGCGCCACCCCAGTAACGACTTGCCAGGACAGGTTGCCTACCTCGGTACGGCCGAGGGTTGTGGATGCCGGGCGGGAGAAGGTGTCTGCAGCCCGCGCGAGACCGTAGGGAGTGGAGAACTCGCCAGGAAGATCGATCACCTTAACAGTCGACGTAGCAGCTTCGGTGTGCCTTGCTTCCACACCCACGTACAGGTCACCCTGTTCTCCAGCGTCATCGCGCCCTACCCAAACGAGTGTCGCCGTGGGAAACGTTCCGAAAGCACCACCGGAGACGAAATGGTAGGAACCATTGGCACGCAGCGTCGTTGCCAGCACATAGTCAATCGGCCGGGCAACCTCGCGACTGTAGAGAAGTTGTCCCTGAGGAGTCGAAACTGCCAAGCGCAAATCAGGGCCGCCATTGCCTGCGTCGCTCCCCACCGAGTCGAAGCCAGTACCGTACCCTGTAGAGGGCGGCTCGGATGGAAATGCTTGCGGCGACAGCAGGAAGAGTGGGCCGCGCACCGTACCCACTCCAGGCCGGGCAACGGCCACTATCGTTCGGCCAGGCTGCCAGGGTAAAGTATCAACCGAGTAGAGACCAGGATCAGACCAGGTCCTCGGCGAGTCTGAACGCCGTATTTCGAGAGTACCCTGGGCAACAGCCATTTTGCTTTCGTCGGATACCTGCCACTTGCCTCGGTCGAGCATCTCACCGTCGAACGAGTCGTAAAACAGGGGATGAGCGATCGTGCTGTATTGCGTGCTATTGCGATTCAGTGACCTTGCGATATCACCGTTTCGCTGAAGTAGCGCTTGCGGCTCAAGTTGCAGCCCAAGCACAATCACCAGCACCAGAGATAGCGGTGCCAGTACCAGAATGGCACGTGCTGATGTCCTTATGGTGTGACCTCCAAGTCGAGAATACATCTAGTTCTGTACCGCTTTTGGTGCAGACTGGTGGAGGTTTGATTGAGCAACCCTAAGCGTCACCCGGTTCCCCCGTGTCCACCACTACAAGCTCGAACAGGCGGCCGTCACCACCATCGAATGGAAGCACTGCACCAAGCGCGTGCCATGCCCCTGTCTCCACGTTTCGTAGCCAGCCTTCCGTGTCAGGAACACTCAACCTGAGATGCTGCCGGTCGCAGCTCCGGTTAACCACTACCACGTAGATCGTCCCTAGTTTGTCGATGAGCGTGCTCGCGTACGGTTGATACGGTACGGGCAGCTCTGCCTCGGCCAAAGCCCGCGCACGGTCAGGCACTTTGCGCAGATCCCCCAACACTGGGCGCAGCGGAATCGTCCGCCGCGCAAGATCGGACACTTCGGTGAGGAGCGGAGGGTTATCACGCAATCCGGTCCAGAACTGCTGCGTGCTATAGGTGAACCAGAAGACACCCTTTACGCCTTCGCCAACTGCAAGCCAGTGTTGCAGGCGGACCTCCTCACGCGTTGGCTCACGCAAAGCCGTATCATCAGGCGAGGCCGGGTCGACGTCGCGACTTCCGCCGTGCGTCTGCAACACCACCCATACCGGCACCTCTCCTTCGCCGAGACTCGCTACGTGCCGGAGCCGATTGACAAGCCAATCGACGGTAACACGTCCCTCGCGGCGCGTGAAGTCACAAGGGGGACTAACCGTGAGAGCTGGATAAACATAGGTGAGTAGGATGTCGGGGCGCGCTGCGAGGGCGACCTCGTCATGTCGTTCGACGAGCGTGGGTGCGGCTGGACGATGAGGGTCTCGCTCCCTGAAGGCTTGAACCGCCAGCGCAACCTTCGACGCTAGTCTATCCGGTGCGTCGTCCATGACGTTATAGCCCATGAGACTACGATGGTGTCGCACGTGGTCGACCAGAGGAAAGATGATCTGGCGTGCGTGCTCGATCGTGTCTGGAGCATCCGCTGGCCAGAGCGCATGATTGAGCTCAGCATGGTGCGAGAAGACCACACGGAACCCGAGATCGTCAGCTATGCTCAGCAGCGGTGCGTCACGGTAGGTGAAGTTGTTGGTAAAGAGTACGCTGTCAAACTGACGCTTCTTCAAGTCGGCCACCATAGCTGCGAAGTGAGTCGGGCCACCCACGTGATTGGCGTCCTCGAAGATGCCGTAGGTGAAATCGGGTGCGGTTGGGCTGAGTTCTCTCGGAGCAGGATCCACATCATGTGTGGCGTTGGCACTGGCACCGGCGGGCGTCGACACTGCAAGGTCAGCAGCGGCCTCTTCAGTGCCGGCGTGAATCGCACCGAGAGCATGCCAAGCATAGGTTGCGGTCAGAGACGCCAGCAGTGAAAGCACCAGGCACAATAGCAGCGACAGGGAGGTAGAGCGCACAATCACTCTCTACTGCATAACACACCGCTACTTTGTTGGCCCACGTACGTAGATGGCCGTGCTGCCGGCAGATACGCGTAGCGCTGAAGCGAACCACTTATGGGCTTGCCTCTAATGAGCCCCCGCCTGCGGGGGAACCGAAGTCTCCCACTCTGGCGGGCGGTCGCACTCTGCATACTCGTAGCGTGCGCCGCCCTCCTGAGCACGCGCGCTTGGTTACTCTGGGAGGCGACGCGTCAGCCACGAGGGACCGTACGTGAGGTGTTCCGAGAGGTATTCGATACGCAATCGATTAACCGGAACACCTGGATACCGCGAGATGGCCAGCAGAACCTAGCGCCAGAGGTTTCCGGCCTGGACATCACCGGATGGCAATCCTCCCCCGGCTGGGGTGACCCCGGGATGTATTCCGTGCAGGCATTCTCTCACCAGGCTGGACGAACGCTGGCCGTGAGCGCTCGTACGCTCGTAGGAGCCGTCAACGGACCGCTCTTCTTACTCTCACCCAGCCGGTTTCCGGCCCATCCGACATCCGGCGGTTACGGCGCTGGTTTCACTTCACGCCTTGGTCTCGCCGGCAATGGTGGCCGCGACTTACGCTTGACCGCCGTCACTCCCAATGGCGAGATACGGTACGGCCCGCTGGTCGCCGAAAACCATGGATATCTCTTCACAACCACCCTGCGGCCGGCAGGCAGCTTCCACTTTGTCTCAGGTGGCGCGATGGGAGCATTCCCAGAAGCAACGCTGATGTGGGTGACCGAGAATAGCGCCGGCCGCATGCTGCACGTTGGCATAGACACTCACAAGACACAGGCGAGCGTCAATTTCATTCGTCTGCTCGATCTTTCGGGTGCATTTGCTACACAGGATGGTCTGGCCATCGCCGCCGACACATTCAAACGCAGTGGCGCCGGCAGTCTGGGAGCCACGCCCAAGGGCGGCTTCATGTGGCGCGTCGAAGCCGGTGAGTGGCAGATGACTGGTGCCGGTCTCGTCCGCAGGCCCGCTAGCGACGCGTCGGCGACCTTCGACCCGCAGGCCCCAGACGGCATCTTCGAGGTAACCTTTTCGACTCCAAGAGGCGAGTTCGCCAGCCCCAGTCTGTACGTCCGCTACCTAGACGAGAGCAACTGGCTGCGCTTCACCTGCAACACGAGCATCGTTCGCGTCGAACAGGCGGTTAATGGCGCCGTGTCTCCAGCCTATCAGAGCGGTGCCACGGGGTGCGCGCCAAACGCCCAGCATCGGCTGGTGGTGAGGGCCCATGGGGATAACGTGGATGTCTGGCTCAACGACAAAGGGATCGGGATCGAAGAAGACGGTCTAACGCTTGCCAATCCTTCTACAGGCACCCGAGGCACCCGGGTTGGCTTGGGCGTAGAGGCGGGAGCTGCCTCACCCACATTCCTGCGCATGGCGGTTTGGCCGCGGATGGTGACCTTGCCGGAGGAAGTCGGACCGTTTCCCCCGCTCCCGGATGCCGGCGTACAGGTGATTGCCTCAGACACCTTCCTCGGAGAGTCAGGGACACGGCTGCGCCACCACCGTCCTGCCGTGGGCGAGCCATGGACCGAGCACGGGCGCGAGTGGGTGATAGGGCACGAAGGGCTTATTCCCCCAGAAGATGGCGGTCTCGCCACGCTCGACGTGGGCGTTGCGGACATGACCGTCACGACCACAGTGCGCTTGGCCACGGGTAGCGGCTGGGGCACGACCGACGGCTGGCAGGTCGGACCGGTCCTCCGCTACTCCGATCCGCAGAACTACATCTGGGCGCGCTTTCTCTACCAGCAAGGTAGTCCCGAGATTGAACTCTGGGAGCGTCAAAACAGCACAACCCAACAGCTCAACGCAAAGAATATTACCGGCCTTGTGGCGCCCGGAGGCACACACGCCATGCGAGTTGCCGCCCTCGGGCCCCGACTGGTGGTGTACCTCGATGACTTGCCAATTGCCGAAGGAACGACGTCACTCCTCCACGGTACTCGCGCCGGGTTGGTGATCGATGAGGATGCGGTGAACGTCAGCACCTTCACCGCCTTCCAGGTTGCGCACACGAAAGCCGCTCCGTCGGCGGTGCAGCCAAGCCCAGCGCCCACAGGTATCGGCTCGGCTCCGCACGCAGCGGCCGTCCCAGCATCGGGTGGGCCTGACCATCGGAGGGCGGGTAATGGTGCAATGATCCCGACGACTGATCCTCCTGCGTTGCACGCGGCCGATCCCAGCCGCTCTCCTACCGCCATGGGGCAGGGCGTTCCGCACGTGCCCGTCAACTATGACGCCGACGTTGAAGCTTGGTGGGCTGCTCACCCCTTCAATCCGGAGCGCCCAGACGCCATCCCCGTTGGAGGGATTGGCTCTCCTGAACCGATGGTCGACGTGACACGGGACTTCCAGCGTGATATCCAGGCTGCGATCGATGCACTGCCTCCCACGGGTGGAACCTTGTTCTTTTCGCCCGGCACCTACACCGCCGAGTTCACGCTCGCCGGGAGAAATAACGTGCACTTCATCTCAAACGGCGGGGCCACGCTCCGTGCTGGCACCACTCCCGTCTTGGCCAGCATTGGCGGCTGCCGGCTCGCTCTGGACTATGGGGCCTTTGCCCGTGCCGTGCGGCTTGGCTCCGATCCCCAGCATGGGAGCGCTATGCGCTGCCTCATGGACCGAGCCCGCAATATCTACTTCCGGGATTTGACATTCGATGGCGATAATCGGGCAACAACTGCCATCCATTTGGCGGCAGTAGCGGCCGTTGTGTTTGATCGCGTCACTTTCCACAACTTCGTAGATCCCATGGTGTCACATGGCGGCTTGGTCGATGGGGCTGCGATGCTTGACAACGTCTGGTGCCGGGAGTGTCGGTTCGTTGGGCGAGCACGGTGGGCGCTCTACCTCGATGGTCTTCACGGAGGCGGCGTGATTAGCTCACGCATCGAGGACGGCTTCGCCGTTGGTGGGTTGCTGTTCCTTACCAACGACGATTTCACCGGTCGCTATGTCGATCCAGACGTTTGGCATCCGAGTGGGATCAGAACGGGAGCGTATATTGTCGTCTACGGGAACACGTTTGCGGCTGGCGGCTACCAAGCAATGGGCATTGCGGCGCGGAACGTTCTCGTGATGAATAACACCGTCGAAGGGTATCTCCCCCGCGGCTTTGCCGGCTTCGATACCAAGAGTTCGATGATCTGGCCCGACCTCATATACGAGTACTTTGGTAGCAAGGTTATTGGCAACCGCACAAAAGACCTCTCTGCGCTCGCTGGCTTTAATCAGGAGAGCGGAACGCACAATCCCGCGTGGAGCAATCGCGCACGGCTTGGCCGGTACAGCGTGCGCGATAACGTGATCGAAGGTGCGGCGGCGATGACGGCACTAGTGCGTGAGCGAGGCGACATCGATGGTCCAATCACCGTCGAGAATAACTGCGTGAACGGGCGAGAGTACAGCACCAACGAACCATGTGGTGCTCCTGATGTCAGGCCACAGACGACGCCGTGAAGGTCCCGATAACCGGCACAAGTTGCCGGTTCTGAGACCACCACATGCACGCGTATGAGATGGACTGGCCGCTTTCACCGTTGGTGGGGTGTCAGGGGCACCAAATGATAGATCTGAGCTGAGCCGTTGTCGTAGACGCGAATCTGATCGGCCACCGCGGGGAGTGGTAGCCCGAGCCGTTGCGCGCGCCGGCGGATCACATCGCTCACAAGAAAGTCCCTACCCACGGGACGCAAATGGTACCTGTCCACGCGGATCGTGCTGTTAGGTCGCTCTGACACTGGGACCGCCGCCAGCACGTCTAGTAGGTAGACCGTACTCAAGCGCTCATCAAAGTCTGCCGAGACCGTCGTATGTCGCATACTCGTGGTGGCCCAGCGCAACGCCTGAAGCTCCTGTGCCTCATAGAACATCCATTTCTGGCTCAGGAGTGGTTCATTGGTCGTCTTGAGCAGGCTAAGCAGCGCTAGACAGGCGGCCGAAGCCGCCAACCCGACGCGAGCCATCCGCGCCCACGTCGTACGAGCCGTCAGCCACGGCGCCACGCCTCGAACAGCAACCGGCACCGCGATCAGCGCAAA
>Ga0183260_10004093_pt1 | contig 11636 bp, 15 predicted proteins | sample AntDrymUQ4972206_2_FD_129768 | JGI IMG/M metagenome (GOLD analysis project Ga0183260, IMG submission 129768) | Polar desert sand microbial communities from Dry Valleys, Antarctica - metaG UQ497 (22.06) (version 2) (version 2) | ecosystem: Environmental > Terrestrial > Soil > Desert | place...
CCGGGCCTACCAGGAGATCTTCGCCGGCCTGTACACCGACCCGGCCGGCGTACTGCAGACCGTCTTCGACGAGAACCACGAGGAGATGGTGATCGTCAAGGACATCGAGCTGTACTCCACCTGCGAGCACCACCTGGTCCCCTTCCACGGCGTGGCGCACGTCGGCTACATCCCGAACAAGGACGGCAGGATCACCGGCCTGTCCAAGCTGGCCCGGCTCGTGGACCTCTACGCCCGCCGCCCGCAGGTGCAGGAGCGGTTGACCGGGCAGGTCGCCGACGCCATGGTCGCCCGGCTCGAACCGCGCGGCGCGATCGTGGTGATCGAGGCCGAGCACCTGTGCATCTCCATGCGGGGCATCCGCAAACCGGGTTCGCGCACCGTGACCTCGGCTGTCCGCGGCTCGCTGAAACGCGACGCGACGACCCGGGCCGAGGCGATGAGCCTGATCCTCGGGCGGTAGACCATGCTCGACCCGCTCGCCGATCACGGGCGGACCCTGGTGCTGGGCGTCCTCAACGTGACCCCCGACTCGTTCTCCGACGGCGGTCGGTACGCCGATGTCGCGGACGCCGTCGCGCACGGCCTGCTCCTGCACCGGCAGGGCGCGGACATCGTGGACGTCGGTGGCGAATCGACCAGACCCGGGGCCTCGCGGGTGGCCGCCGCGGAGGAGATCCGCCGCGTCCTGCCCGTGGTGGCCGAGCTGGCCGCGAACGGCGTACCGGTCAGCATCGACACCACCCGGGCCGCGGTGGCCGAGCGCGCCCTGACCGTCGGCGCGGCGCTGGTCAACGACGTCAGCGGCGGGCAGGCCGATCCCGGGATGGCTGCGGTGCTGGCGGACGCCGGAGTGCCGTGGGTGCTCATGCACTGGCGCGGACCCAGCGCCACGATGGACCAGCTGACGGCGTACGACGACGTGGTGGCCGATGTCGGCGCCGAACTGTGCCGCTGCGTCGACGCCGCCGTCGCGGGGGGCGTCGACCCGGCGCGGCTGGTGCTGGACCCGGGTCTCGGTTTCGCCAAGCGGGCCGAGCACAACTGGGCCCTGCTGCACTCCCTGGACCGGCTCGGGGCACTCGGCTTCCCGATCCTGCTCGGCGCGTCCCGCAAGCGGTTCCTGGGTCACCTGCTGGCCGGGCCGGACGGCGCACCACGCCCGCCGGCGGAGTGTGACGCCGCCACGGCGGCGGTTACAACGCTGGCCGCCGCCGCCGGGGTGTGGGGGGTGCGCGTGCACGACGTGCCGGCCAGCGTGGATGCGGTCCGGGTCGCCGCGGCCTGGCGGACCGGCGCCGACGCACTCCGCTCCGCGGAGGCGCGAGGGTGACGAGCGATCGGATTGCGTTGACCGGGCTGCGGGTCCGCGGGTTCCACGGCGTGTACGCCGAGGAGCGGCGTGCCGGGCAGGACTTCGTGATCGACGCCGTCCTATTCCTGGACCTCACGGCGGCGGCGGCGTCGGACCATGTGGCCGACACCGTCCACTACGGCGAGCTGGCCGAGGCGCTGGCCGCCGTGGTCGGTGGCGAGCCGGTCGACCTGATCGAGACCCTCGCCCAGCGGTTGGCCGACGTGTGCCTGGCCGACCCGCGGGTCGAGGCGGCCGAGGTGACTGTGCACAAGCCGGCGGCGCCGATCCCGTTGAGCTTTGCCGACGTGGCGGTCACCCTGCGCCGGGCGCGATGACGCGGGTCGTGCTGTCGATCGGCTCGAACCTCGGGGACCGCGCCGAGCATCTGCGGGCGGCCGTGGCAGCGTTCGCGGACGTGCTCGTTGCCGCCTCGCCGGTGTACGAGACGCGGCCCTGGGGCCTGGTCGAGCAGCCGGCGTACCTGAACGCCGTGCTCGTGGTGTCCGCCGACGAGGCCCCGGCGTACTGGCTGGGCCGGGCGCATGTGGCCGAGCAGGCCGCGGGGCGCGAGCGCGACGTGCGCTGGGGTCCGCGGACGTTGGACGTCGACGTCGTGGACGTGGCGGGCGTCCGCAGCGACGACCCGGACCTGACCCTGCCGCACCCGCGGGCGCACGAGCGCGGCTTCGTGCTGCGACCGTGGCTGGACGTGGAGCCCGCCGCGACGCTGACCGGTCGCCCGGTGGCGGACTGGCTGGCCGAGGTGGGGGAGGACGGCGCCGTACGCCGTGACGACGTGGTGCTCGGGTGAGGTTCACCCGGGTGCGCGACCTGGTCGGCTTGGCGGCGGCCGCCGGCCTGGTGTCCTGGTTGGTCATCCGGCAGGTGTACGGCGATCTGCCGGCGTTCCCGGTCTTCGTCCCGGTCTCGCTGGCGGTGCTCGCCGCAGTCGAAGCGGTGCTCGGCCTGCAGGTGCGGGCCAGGATCGCCCGGAAACCGGGAACCACGCCGGTACCGCCCCTGACCGCCGCGCGTGCGGTGGCGCTGGCCAAGGCCTCCTCGCTGGTGGGGGCGCTGGCCACCGGCTTCTGGGCCGGGTTGTTCGGGTTCACGCTGCCCAACCAGGACTTCCTGGCCGCGGCCGCCTCCGACAGCCGGACCGGGCTCGTCGGGATCGCCTGCGGCGTCGTCCTCACCGGCGCCGGCCTGTGGCTGGAGCACTGCTGCCGCGCTCCCCGCAGGCCCGATGACGACCAGGCCGCTCGCCCGGCCTGAGAGCAGTGGGTTCCTTCGCGAAGCTTCGGCCCGCTTGCCGGTCACAGACGACAACTCGGAGCGCCGGAAGGTGTGTCCGTGACCGGTAAGGGTCTTCGCCGCTGAGGGTGGTTCGGTGACGCGCCGAGGGCGGGCGGTTCGACGGTAGGGAGGGCCGGGGCCTTCAGGATTCGCAACGACGAAGCAGCGGATCCGATGAAGGCCCCGGTGACATGGACTGTAGAGATGGCGGCTGCCTGACGGCTGCGGTGATGTTCGGCGTGCCCGGCATTCGGGTGCTTGCCGCCGGTGAGGTCGACGGCGAGCTGCACCTTCTCGTCGAGACGACGGACCGCATCGGTGGATGCCGGTCGTGCGGGGTGGTCGCCGCCGCGCATCGGCGGCGGGAGCATCTGCTGCGCGACGCACCGTTCGGGCACCGGCCGGTGGTGGTGATGTGGCGCAAGCGGGTGTTCCGGTGCGCCGAGCCGGCGTGCCCGGTGACCACGTTCTCCGAGGATCACCCGCTGGCCGCCGAGCGGGCGGCGTTGACGGCTCGGGCGATCACCTGGGCCACCGACGCCCTGACCTGCGATGACACCACCGTCTCGGCGTTGGCGCGCCGCCTCGGGGTGGGCTGGCACACCCTGTGGCGGGCCGTCCGGGTTGAGGCCGCCCGCCGGGTCGCCCGACCCGGGCCGGCTGGGCGGGGTCGTCGCCCTTGGGCGTGGACGAGCATGTGTGGCGACCCGGCCAGTACGGCGCCGACCGCGACGTCACCGTGATGGTCGACCTGACCCGCGGCCCAGACGGCCGGCTGCGGTGCCGGCTGCTCGACGTCGTCCCGGGCCGCTCCGGCACCGCCTACAAGAGTTGGCTGGACGCCCAGACCGAGCAGTTCCGGGCCCGGGTGAAGCACGCCGCGCTGGACCCGTTCCGGGGCTACGCCAACGCCCTACGCGACCGGACTCGGTGACGCGGTCGCGGTTCTGGACGCCTTCCATGTGGTGAAACTCGGCACCCAGGTCGTCGACGAGGTCCGCCGCCGCGTCCAACAAGACACCGTGGGCCGGCGCGGGCACCGCGATGACCCGCTCTACAAGATCCGCGGGCTGCTCCGGCACGGAATCGAGAACCTGAACCCGCGCCAGATCACCCGCCTGGACGCCGGACTGACCGCCGGCGACCCGAGCTGGGAGGTCACCGTGGCCTGGCAGTGCTACCAGCAGCTGCGCGCCATCTACCACGCCCCGAACCCCGCCGAAGGCAGACGCAGGGCCGAGCAGGTGATCGGCAGCCTGCACAGCTGCCCGATCGCCGAAGTCGCCCGGCTCGGGCGGACACTGCGGGCCTGGCGGCAGCAGATCCTGGCCTACTTCCACACCCGCGGAGTCAGCAACGGCGGCACCGAAGCCATCAACGGAGTGATCGAGAAGACCCGCCGGCTCGCGCATGGATTCAGAAACTTCGGCAACTACCGGCTCCGCCTGCTCCTGGCCGCCAACGGCGCCCGGCCCTACCCCCGCCGAACCCCGCCCATCACCCCATGACCACCCACAGCGGCGAAGAGCCGGTAATCTCTGCCGACATGGCCTAAAAGTAGTCGAGCAGCGCAGCGGCCGGGCCACAGCCGAGCAGATCGAGCGCGGCCGGGTCGCCACCCCCGCCGGCCAGCCCGGCCCGCACCACGCCGGCGCCGGTGGCCACGCCGCAGTACAGCGCGGCGAAGCCGCGGACGCTCAACCACAGCTCGGGCGCGGCGGCGGCCGGGGTCAGCTCGCCGCGGCCGTCCGCGATGGACAGCTCCCAGTTCCCGACGTTCCGCGGGGCGAGAGCGTCGGCGAGGGTGAAACGGACCCGGCCGGTTACGTACGGCGGCCAGCCGCGGTCGGCCACCGCCCGCACGGCGTCCACGGGCCGGTGCATCCACAGCTGCTGGACCACGTCGGTGGCCCGCTCCAGTGGCAGCACCGCGGCCACCGCCTCGGTGGCCGGGAACGTCAGCCCCACCGAACGAGCCACCATGCGCCACCCGGCCAGCACGCCGATCAGGGCGCGGGTGGCGTCGACGGTCGTCGCGTGCAGGTGGTGAACCTCGAGCTTCGCCTCGGGTCCGTAGCCCCGGCCGCGGCTGAAGCCGAGCACGCCGACTGGGACGCCGTCGGCTTCGGCCACTGTGATCGCGTCGATGTCCTGGCCGAGCGGCTCGTGCGGCGGCAGGTCGAAGATGCCGCCGCGCCGCGTCAGCAGGCCGTTCGTCCCGCGGGCCACCTGTTCGTAGAGATCGGTGAGCAGGTGCACGTCCTCGGGACCGCCCGGCCGCAGGACGAGACCGGGCACGCGGACCGCGGGCAGGCTCGCGGTGTCCAGGCTGGCCGCCAGCGTGCCGCCGGTGACCTCCCAGCCGAGGGAGCGGTAGGCCGCGGACACCGTCGGGTACAGCGCACTCACCGCCGCACGACGGTCGCGGGCGTCGGCTAGGAGCCGGGTCAGCAAGGCCCTGGCGACTCCGGTGCCACGGACCTCGGGCGCGACGACGACGCCGCCGACGTCGGCGGCCACCACCCGCCGCCCGCCCCACCACTGCTCGTGTCCCACGTCGGTGGCCTTGCCGACCAGTCGGCCGCGGGCGTCGAACGCGCCGAGCCGGGTGACGCCCGGCACCGGTTGCAGGAACTGGGGCGGCGGCTCCGGCGGGCCACCAAAGGCGAGCCGGCCCAGCTGGTAGCCGGCGGGGATCTCGTCGTCGGTCAGCGGCCGGATCGTCAGCGACACGCGGGCGAGCCTGCCACGATGCCGAGGGAGGAGAGGAGTGATGTCGTGACGACGTACGTCCTGGTGCCCGGCGCCTGCCACGGCGGCTGGTGGTACGAGCCGCTGTGCGCCCGGCTGGCCCAGCACGGCCACCGGGGCGTCCCCGTGACCCTGACCGGCCCGGACCCGACCGGCCGGCGCCCAACCGTCCCGTGAACCTCGACAGCCACGTGGCCGAGGTGGTGGCGATCCTGTCCGCTGCCCTTCTTCGACGAGCGCGCCCGCCCGCACCCGATCGGCACCTTGCTGCAGGCGGCCCGGCTGACCGGAGCATGGCGTCGCGTCCCGGTCCAGCACCACGCGTACGCCGAACAGTGGCCGACGGCCTCGCCGTTCACGGCCACCGCCCATCGCCTGCGGTCGGAACCCTGAATGGACCGTGCACGACTGGGACACCCGGCACAACGTGATGCATGACGGTCCGGACCGCGTCCTGGACGTGCTGCTGTCCCTCTGAGCCGGGGCAAGGGCAGCCTGTCCTGGCTGGAGGGATGGCCGCGGTCCTGGTTTCCTCGGGGCCGTGACCGACGCCGACAGCACCGCCGTCCACGAGGGCGAGCCGCACGCCGACGGTCTGGCCGGCCGGCTGAACCGGCTGCGGGCCGCGGTCCTGGGCGCCAACGACGGCATCGTGTCCGAGGCCGGGCTCGTCGTCGGAGTGGCCGGAGCGACCACCGACCAGACGGCGCTGTTGGTGGCCGGGTTGGCCGGGCTGGTGGCCGGCGCGGTGTCGATGGCCTTGGGCGAGTACGTGTCGGTCAGCAGCCAGCGCGACGTGGAGTCCGCCCTGGTCGACAAGGAACGCCGCGAGCTCGCCGAGACCCCCGAGCAGGAGCTGGCCGAGCTGGCCGCGATCTACCGCGGCAAGGGCTTGCGGGCCGCCACCGCCGACCAGGTAGCTCTGGAGCTGACCGAGCACGACGCGCTGGCCGCCCACCTGGAAGCCGAACTGCACCTCGACCAGGACGATCTCGTCAGCCCCGTGCAGGCGGCCCTCGCCTCGGCGCTGTCCTTTGTCCTCGGAGCGGCGCTTCCGCTGCTGGCCATCCTGGTCACGTCGATCGCCTGGCGGGTTCCGGTCACCGTGCTTGCCGTGCTGGTCGCGCTGGCCGTCACCGGTGCGACGAGCGCCCGGCTGGCCGGTGGCGACGCCGGCCGGGCGGTGCTGCGCCTCGTGCTCGGTGGTGCCGTGGGGCTGGCGGCGACGTACGGCATCGGGGTCGCGTTCGGTGTCGGTCTGGGCTGAGCCTCAGCCGCCGAGGTAGAGGACGGCGTACGCCGCCAGCCAGTGCTCGACCATGTAGTCCGCGCCGGTCACGACGGGCAGCGCGGCGTCGGCATGCGCGCGAGCGGCCTCGACGAGCACCGGCCGCCGCTCATCCGACGGCGGCAGGTGTGCTTCCAGCCGGGTGAACGCGAACGTGCGGTAGAGGTTCAGCCCGTGCAGGTGGGCGATCTGCCCGTCGGTCGGTCGCTCACGACGGCCGGCGTACGCAGCGACAGCGGTAGCACGGGCAGGAAGGCCGCGAACCAGGAAGCGAACTCCTCCGCCGGCAGCACCGCGGCCATCAGCTCGGCCTCGGTCAGCGCGCCGGACAGGAAGTCCGCGCCGCCCGGTTCCCAGGCCGCCGGGTAGTCGTGGTCCTCGCCGAACCACCGCCGTGCCGCCTCGCTGATCGCCGAGTGCAGGTCCGGGCGGGTGGCGGCGTACGGCAGCGCCCGGGCCAGCCCGAACGCACTGTTCATGTGCGCGCCGTCTCTGGTCGGGTACGTCGCGCGCGGCAGCCAGTCGACGTACAGCTCCGCGATCTGCGACGCCAGGGGGGCCAAGGCCGCGGACCAGTCCCACGCCTGATCCCAGGACTCCAGCTCGGCGGCCAGCATCAGCGTCCAGCCCCAGCCGTACGGCCGCTCGAACCCGGGCCGCGCGGCGAAGTAGGCCGCCTCCGCTTCCAGCGCCGCCGCGGACAGGTGCTCGTCGAGCACGGCGCGGATCTCGGCGGCCGGTACCGCGGAGGGGACGAGCCGCAGCAGCCGGACCAGCGCCCAGTGCATCTCGACCGCGGAGTGCCAGTCGAGGCAGCCGTAGAACGCCGGGTGCACCTCTCGGGGAGTCGGCCGGTCGTCCGGACCCTCCATGAGATGCCGCAGGTGGTTCGGGTACTCCTGCCGCACGGCGTCCAGGATCGTGCGGGCGTACCCCAACCCGACCGCAGCCAGCGGCTCGGTCACACCGCCGCCTCCGCGGAGGAGTGCGTCGGCGGTCACACCGCCCCCGCGATCTCCGGCTCCGTGCCGTCGACCGAGCGGCGCAACGCCGCGTGGAGGGACTCCGGCGTGAGTACGCCGAGGAACCGGGACCCGTCCAGTACCGCAACCCAGCCCGCGTCCATCTGCAGCATGGTGGCGAACGCCGACTTCAGGGACGCGTCGGCGGGTACCCAGGCCTCCATCCGGTGCCCGCGGCTGGCCACGTCACCCTCGCCGGTCGCGGCCTCGCGGGAGATCCAGCCGTGCAGGTTCTCCTCGTGGTCGAGCACGACGGCCCAGCGGGCGCCCTCGCGCTGCAAGGCCAACCGGACGTCGCTCAAAGCGTCGTCGACGTGTACGACGGGCGGGTGGTCCAGGTCGTCGGGGCCGATCGGGGTCACGGCGAGTCGTTTGAGCCCCCGGTCCGAGCCGACGAAGCCAGCCACGAAGTCGTTCGCCGGCTTCCCCAGCAGGTTCGCAGGCGTGTCGTACTGCTCGACCTTGCCGCCCTCGCTCATGATCGCGATCCGGTCTCCGAGGCGGACCGCCTCCTCGATGTCGTGGGTGACGAACACGATCGTCTTGCGGACCTCGGCCTGCAGGCGGAGAAACTCCGACTGCAACCGCTCGCGGACGACCGGATCGACGGCCGAGAACGGCTCGTCCATGAGCAGGACCTCGGGATCGGCCGCCAGCGCCCGGGCCACGCCGGCTCGTTGGCGCTGTCCGCCGGAAAGCTGGTGAGGGTAGCGGTCACCGAACGTCGAGGGCGTGAGCCCGACGGTCTGCATCAACTCCTCGACGCGCTCGGCGACCCGCTTCTTTTCCCAGCCGAGCAGCCTCGGCACTGTGCCGACGTTGGTTCGGATGGTCTGGTGCGGGAACAGGCCGACGTTCTGGATCACGTAGCCAATGCGGCGGCGCAGGAGCTGCGGATCGACCGAGGTGACGTCCTCCCCGCCGAGCAGAATCCGGCCGGTGCTCGGCTCGATGATCCGGTTGATCATCTTCATCGTGGTCGTCTTGCCGCAGCCGGAGGGGCCTACGAGGACCGAAAGCTCGCCCGCGGCGAAGCTGAGGTTCAGCTCGCCGACCGCGACGCTGCCGTCGGAGTACGTCTTGCTGACCCCCTCCAGATCTATCGCGGCCGCGCCGTGCTCACCCTGCGGGGTAGCGTTCACGAATGACCTCTCCAGCTGGGGTTCCGGCCCGGTGGGGGCCTTGAGCGGGTCCGTACTCGCCGTCGAGGGTGGTGCCTCGAACCCGTGGATCAACCTCGAGTACCTCTCCGACAACTGGGACAGGATTGTTCCCTACCTCGGCGAGCATGTCCGACTCACGCTCATCTCGGTGCTGCTGGGCACCGTCCTGGCCCTACCGCTGTCGGTGGTCGCGCACCGCCTCCGGTACGCCGCCGGTCCCATCCTCGGCGCCTCGACCCTGCTCTACACGATCCCGTCGCTGGCCATGTTCGCGTTCATCGCACCGATCACCGGCCTGACACCAACCACGGTGATCATCGGTCTGGTTCTCTACTCCCTGGTCATCCTGGTCCGCAACTTCCTGGCCGGCCTGCAGTCCGTGCCGGCGGATGTCCGTGAGGCGGCGAGAGGGATGGGGTACGGACCTGTGCAACTGTTCTTCAAGGTCGAGGTGCCGCTTGCCCTTCCGTCGTTCATGACCGGTCTGCGGGTGGCCACGGTGTCCACCGTTGCCCTCGTCACGGTCGGGGTCATCATCGGTCAGGGTGGGCTCGGCCAGCTGATCGTGGTGGAGGGATTCCGGCGCAACTACTTCAAGGCGCCGATCGTGTTCGGGACGATCCTCTGCGTCCTGCTCGCGCTGCTGCTCGACCAGATCCTTGCCTATGTCGAACGCCGGCTGACGCCGTGGACTCAACGGCGGGCCACGTGAACGCCTTCGAGGGGGCCCTGCGCTACCTCAACGACCCACTGAACTGGACCCGGAACAACGGCATCCTTGACCTGATGGGCGACCACCTGGCGATCAGTGGGCTGGCCATGCTCTTCGGGCTGCTCGTCGCGTTGCCCCTCGGCATCTGGTTGGGGCACACCGGTCGCGGCGGCAGCTTCGCCGTGGGCATCTCGAACACCTCGCGCGCCGTCCCCACCCTGGCCATTCTCACGATCATGGCCATCACCCCGCTCGGCTTCACGATCTGGGCCCCGGTGATCGCGTTGGCGGTCTTCGCTGTGCCGCCGATCCTGGCCAACACCTACGTCGGTTTCCGAGAGGTTGACCGCGACGTCCTGGAGGCGGCGCGCGCCATGGGGATGGGCGAAGGGCAGGTCATCCTGCGGGCTGAGTTGCCGCTCGCGATGCGCTTGATCACCACCGGCGTACGGACCGCGGCCGTGCAGGTCGTCGCGACCGCCACGCTGGCCGCACTGCTCGCCGGCGGGACCTTGGGGCGCATCATCCGCTCTGGCTTCGGGACCCAGGACTACGGCGAGGTGCTGGCCGGAGCGCTGCTGGTGGCGTTGCTGGCGCTGCTCACCGAGGTGGTGCTCGCCGGTGTGGGTTGGGCCCTGACCCCGGGCCTAAAGCGCATCCCCTTCCGCGGCTGGTTCCGCCGCGGCGGAGCGCCGGCGGAGACGGAGGAGGCCCTCGCCGCGCTTCCGGTGGGCGAGGTCGCCAGGCCGACGGTCTGAGCCGCTTATTACAACCTGGCAACGACACCTGCCCGGTGTTGCGCTTGGGTCCGCACTGGGCAAGGCTGATCGATGCGGGAGACCTCCCGCCAGACACGCGTGCCGGCGCTCAACGCCGCACGGGACACAGAAGGCGGGATCATGCGTCCCCGTTCAACGCGATCGTTTCTCCTGCGCAGTGCCACGGTTGTCCTGACCTCGGTGGCCGTGTTCGGCTCGGCCGCCTGCGGCGAGTCTGGCTCCTCCGGTGGCGGCAACGACCCCGGAAGCGAGGCCAGCGGCGAGGCCTGCGCCCCCGTCGAGGGTGACGACCTCGTCCTGCTCGAGGACGACATGGGCCTGCAGCAGGTGGACAACATCATCCCGGCGGTGAACGCCACCGCCGCCACCCCCGAACTCCTCGCGGCGCTGGACGGCGTCTCGAGCGCACTGACCACCGAGACCTTGATCGAACTGAACGCGCAGGTCGACCTGGAGTTCCAGTCGGTCGAGGACACCGCGGCGGCATTCGTCGAGGAGCAGGGGTTGGCCGACGGCGTTTCCGGCGGCAGCGGCGCGCTCACGATCGGGGCCGCTGGCTTCACCGAGAACCTGATCTTGGGCGAGATGTACCGGATCGTGCTCAGCGCGGCCGGCTACGACGCCACGGTGACGCAGGTGGACAACCGGGAGCTGTACTACCCGGAGCTGACCGGCGGGAACATCCAGGTGGTACCCGAGTACGTCGGCACGCTGGCCAACTTCATCAACGGCGCGGTGAACGGGCCGGAGGCCAACGAGTCCGATCCGCCGGCCAGCGGTGACCTCGACGAGACGGTCACCAACCTCACCGCACTCGGCGAGCAGGTCGGTCTGGTCTTCGGTACACCGTCAGAAGCGCAGGACCAGAACGCCTTTGCCGTCACCTCGACGCTGGCCGACGACCTCGGTGTAGCCACCCTGTCGGAGCTGGCCGAGGCCTGCGGCGACGGCTCGTTAGTCCTGGGCGGCCCGCCGGAGTGCCCCGAGCGGGTCTTCTGCCAGCCAGGGCTCGAGGACACCTACGGCATCAACTTCTCCTCGTTCGAGGACCTGGACCTGGGCTCACCCATCATTGAGGCCCTGCGCTCCGGTGTGGTTTCAGTCGGTCTGGTCCTGTCTACGGACCCGAATCTCGCCTGACGGACCGGAGCACGAGCCGTCTGTCAGGTCCAACCACCGGGCGGGAGCTGCTCGCCGGCCGTCACGGCGGCGGCCAGCCGGTTGCCAGGCGGCGCCAGGGGGCAACTCCACTCGGGGTTGTAGGCGCA
>Ga0183260_10004094_pt1 | contig 11634 bp, 9 predicted proteins | sample AntDrymUQ4972206_2_FD_129768 | JGI IMG/M metagenome (GOLD analysis project Ga0183260, IMG submission 129768) | Polar desert sand microbial communities from Dry Valleys, Antarctica - metaG UQ497 (22.06) (version 2) (version 2) | ecosystem: Environmental > Terrestrial > Soil > Desert | place...
CCGCGCACCAGTAGACGTCGTCGGGCTTGACGTCGAAGACGGCCCAGTGGGTGAAGCTCGCCCCCAGAAGATACCCGGCGCTGGTGTGCATGATCCCCTTGGGCTTGGCGGTGGTTCCCGACGTGTAGAGCAGGTAGAGCATGTGCTCCGAGTCGACCGGCGCGGGCGGGCAGTCCGCCGATTGGCGGTCGACGATGTCGTGCCACCAGACATCGCGGCCATCCTTCATGGTCACGGGCTCCCCGGCATCGCCCACGCGGCGAACCACCAGGACATGCTCGATCGTCGAGGTCACGTCGATCGCGTCGTCCACCGCCCGCTTCAGGTTGACTGCCTTGCCGCGTCGCCAGCCGCCATCGGCGGTGATCACCAGCTTCGCCTTCGCGTCTTCGATCCGGCCCGCCAGCGCTTCGGCCGAGAAGCCACCGAAGACGACCGTATGGGGAGCGCCGATCCGCGCGCAGGCGAGCATCGCGATGGGCAGCTCAGGGATCATCGGCATGTAGATCGCCACTCGGTCGCCGGTCTGCACGCCAAGTTCCAGCAGGGCGTTCGCCGCTTTCGAAACCTCGCGCTGCAAGTCGGCGTAAGTGATCGTCCGGGTGTCACCTGGCTCACCGATCCAGTGGTAGGCGACCTTGTCGCCGAGGCCGGCCTCGACGTGGCGGTCGACGCAGTTGTAGGCGAGGTTCAGCTTCCCGCCGACGAACCACTTGGCGAACGGTGGATCCCATTCGAGCGTCTTCTCGAAGGGGGTGTCCCACGACAGCCGCTCGCGCGCCAGGCGCTCCCAGAAGGCAACGTAGTCGCGCTCGGCCTCCTCGTATAGGTCGGCCTTGGCGTTGGCGTGCGCGGCGAAGGCGGGATCGACCGGGAACCGTCGGCGCTCGGCCATCAGGTTCTCCAACTCGGGCTCGCTCATCGAGCCGGGCGGCCCGGTGTCAGTCATGGGATGATGCTATCGGCCGCCATCAAGGCCCGACGTGTCGGAGACGTCGTGCGTCGGATCGGCGCTGGCGACCGTCGTCGCGTCGGGCTCTTGTGGTCCCAGGCTCTTCCCCGCAGCCGCCGCTGCCTCCGATGGCCCGTCCGGCACGGCGCGCCAGCCGATCACGAGGCGCTGGCGCGCGCACTCCTCGACGATGAACCGCCGCAGCTCACCCGCGGCGTCGAAGCGACTCTGGGGCGTGACCTTGCCGAAGACCTTCACGAACAGGCCACCCTCGGCGATTCGCTCGACGAGCACGACCCGCGGTGCTTCAAGGAACCTGGCCGGCCACTGTCCACTGAACAACCTTGGGGCTCATGACTTCTTTCACAACAACCAACTGATCGGTAGGTCGAACCGTCACAGTTGGCTGTTGGCTAATCCGCGTTCGAACTCTAGGCGGGTACCGGCAAGCGGGAACGTGACTCAGATGAATCGGATCTATGAGACGCCGACGACGAAGTCGTACGCAATAACTAAGGTGATTGGATGGGAGAGTCAGCAATTGAACGACTGGGTGTGCAAACATGGCGTCGGTCCAACGTATTTCGGCCGGCGGTGTGGTCAGATCATCAATGCTGACACTACTTGGACATATAACAACAAGATCACGCCAGCGAAGCAGGCGAACTTCGCCATGAGCGTCGGCGATAGCGGAGGCCCTGTGGCGTACAATGCCGGCATATTCGGAATCGTCGCTACCGTCCAAGGCCACTATCAGTCGCACGGGACGTTGAGCGTGACATGAACGTATGGCTATGTCTCGCCCAGGACTGCAGCGCGCCATAGGGATGACTGCCACACGGGAGGTGGAGTCGAAGTCGTAACAGTGGGTGTTGCGATACGCGCTGAGGCGGATGCCGCACGGTGCTGAAGCTTGTCGTGGTGGCCGCTGCGGCTAGTTTGGTCACGTCGTGCAGCGGTCCGCCCGACGCTGACGGGATCGCGGAATGTCTCGGCGGCGCAACACCTTCGCGTCCTGCGGCAGGCGCCACGCCGACGCCAATGAGGCCCGACGTATCGCTTCGCGATCTGGCAGATCCAGCGATAGAAGCGGTGTCAGCCAACGCCGGCAGCTTCGGCGGTGCGTTCATGAACAGATCGCACACTGCGTTATGCGTTCTCCACACCGTGCCCGAAGATCAGGCCAAGTCACTCATCGAGCCGCACGTAGCGGCGGGGCTGCCGATTGTTTGGATTCGCGTTCAATACAGCTCAGCCGAACTCGAACGGGTCCAGTCGGAGATCGTCCAGCTCTGGCACGCCGCCGGTGTGCAGAAGATCAACTCGGTATCAGTGGCCGTCGAAGCTAACCGGGTGGTCGTTTCGTTGCCGGCCAGACAGCCGGATCTCGAACTCCAGCTCCGCCAGCACTACGGCGATGTTGTCGTGATAGAGATCGAACCGCCAGACAAGCCGGCGGCTGGGAAAGTGCACGTTCCTATCCTCTGATCCGTACACGACGGCATTACCGGAAGAGCGATAAACACCGGCTCGCGTAATCGGTTACGGGTTGGCTTCCGCCGCGATCCAGTCCAATTAGGCCTATCCCTCGTCCCGGGCCGCCGTCGCGGCGCGTGTCGTTGCCGTGGCGTCGTCCACCGGCGCGTTCGCACCCGGAGATTGTGGAGTTTCGCGGTCAGGCGCGGCCGCTCGATCTGCGGCTCCGCCCCAGCCGAGCGAGAGCTTTTGGCGGACAGCCTCTTCGACGATCAGCCGGCGCAGCTCCCCAGTGGCACGAAGCGACTCTGTGGCGTGACCCTGCCGACGACCTTCACGATGAGACCCTGCTCGGCGATCCGCTCGACGCGCACGACGCGCGGCGCCTCAAGGATCCTGCCCGTCCAGGTGGGTTCGTCCGCCAGCCGCTGAGCCGCGGCGTCGACGGCCGCGGAAACCCGCGCGAGGTCCTGCTCATAGGGAACCGGGACATCGAGGTTGATGCCTGCCCACGTGCGCGTCAGGTTGCTGGCTGTCTGGATCAGCCCATGTGGCACGTAGTGGACGGTGCCATCGAAGTCGCGCAAGGTGGTGCGGCGCAGGCTGACATCCTCGACCGCGCCGGTCACGCCGGCGATGTTGACGATGTCTCCTTTCGAGTATTGGTTCTCTATCAGGACGAATGCGCCGGCCACGTAGTCGCGAACGAGATGTTGCGCGCCCAGACTCAACGCCAATCCGACTATGCCGAGGCCGGCAATAGCGGGACCGATGTCCAGGCGCAGCACCTGGAGCGTCATCAGGAACGCGATGATCAGGATGATCACGCGGACGGCGCGGTAGACGAGGCCCTCGAGGGTGTGTCGTCGCCGCTCGACTTCGATCTGCGGGACGTCCTGCGCCATCCCCTCGGCGGCCTCTCGTGCGAACAGCCGGTCCAGCGCGGCGTTCACCGTGACGTGCGCGAAACGCAACGCGACGACCGTGGCCGCTGCGACCAGCAGGATCTGGAAGACGACGATCCACGCGCCCTGGGCGGCGAGTTGGTCGATCAGGCGCTGGAGTTCGGCCATGGACGCTAGGTTATCGGGGCCTGCCGCGCCGTCGGATCTAGGACGAGATGAAAGGTGCCTGGCGGATGTAGGTGTCGTCGGTCAGCGCAGCCACCATGAAGTGGGCTAGATCTCCCTGGCTGATGCGAAAACCGCGGGCTGTGTCGCCGACCCGGTAACTGCCCGTCGGTGGGCCCTTGGTTACGCGCGGGGGGCGCGGCGCGATCCAATCGAGGTCGCTTCCGGCGATGATGTCGAGCTCGCGCTGCTTCGCCCGTACCACGTGCGGCACGAGCGTGCGAACGGTCGCGCTGGCAATGCGTGCGCTGAGCGATTTGCTTTCACCCGGCAGGGACGCCGCCGCGCCCGAAATCGTCACCAGGCGCTTCACCCCGTGAGTCTTCATGGCACCAATCAATGCGAGCGCGAACGATTCGAACAGTGCTACCTGGTCGGCGGAATTCGAGCTCGGACCGAGGACACTGATCACCGCATCCACGCCAGCAACGGATTCGGTCACGTGAGCTCCATCCTCAATCTCGCCCTCGACCACGGTCTCGCCCGGCCGGAGGGGCTCCAGCTTTGCTGGGTCACGTGCGAACAGCACGAGCTCGTGGCCTGCCGATAGTGCACTCTCGCGCACGTGTTGGCCTATGCCACCGCTGGCCCCAAAGATCAGAACGCGCACTGTGTTCGCCTGCGCTGAAGCGCGGCTGAAGCGCTACCGACGCGCATTGACCCAATCGGGCAGCTCGCGGCGCAGGGTCGCCAGCGGCAGCGTCCCGTGGCCGAGCATCTCGTCGTGGAAATTGACTATGTCGAAAAGGTCGCCATCGCGCTTCTCGAGCTGTTTTCTGAGCGCGACGATCTCGCGCATGCCGGTCATGTAGGCAAGGGCCTGGCCGGGCCAGGTGATGTAGCGGTCGGTCTCCGTCTCCGCTTCGAGCTGCGAGAGCCCGATGCTCAGAAGGAGCTGGACCGACCTGTCGCGGCTCCAGCGGAAGGCATGGATTCCCGTGTCGACAACCAGCCGTGCCGCGCGCCAGGCCTGGGCGTCGAGCATGCCAAGCCGCTCCCATGGCGTCTCGAAGAGCCCCATCTCGTCGGCCAGTCGCTCGCTGTACAGCCCCCATCCCTCGGCGTAGGCGGCACCGGTCAGCCGTGAGCCGAAGCGCCGGAAGTCGGGCAGATCCGTCAGCTCGCTCTCGATCGCGATCTGGAAATGGTGACCCGGGGTGGCCTCGTGATAGGTCGTGGTCGCGAGCCTGTGGAGCGGGCGATTCTCCGGCTGATACGTGTTGACGTAGTAAATGCCGCCGCGCGAGCCGTCGGGCGCGGGCGGGAAGTAGAACGCCGGGGGTGCCTCCGCCTCCTGGTAAGGCTCGACCGCGCGTACCTCGCATGTGGCGATTGGCAACCGGCCGAAAAGACCAGGCGCCAGGGCGTTGGCGGAATCGATCTGGCGACCTGCGCGCTCGACGATCTCTGCCCCGTCCTTGGCGTAGTTGCCCTTGTCCGCATCGAGCGCCTCGCGCATGGCGGCCGTATCCACGTAGCCGAGCTCCTTCGCGATCTCAGCCGTCTCGTTGCGGATCAGGTCGAGCTGCTCGATCCCGTAATCGTGGATCGCCCTGGGCGTCTCCTCGAGCGTGGTCGAGGCAAGGATCATCGTCGCGTACAGCGCCTCGCCATCTGGCAGCGCCCATACTCCCTCTCCCTCACGAGCAAACTCGGCGTAGCCCTCAAGCGCGGCGAGATGATCGGCAAGCGCCGGCTGGACGTTGCGCTCGATGGCCTCGCGGAGGCGGTCGCGCGACTCGCCGGTGAGCTCTGGGTGAGCAATCACCAGGGGTGATTCGTCGACCGTCGCGGTGGCTGCACGCCGAGTTTGTTCGATTACCCGCGCGACCACCGGGGCCGCCGCGGTACGTCCAGCGGCAATGCCGTCGAGCAGGTTCGCGCGGTGCGCGGCGAGATATCCGGGAAAGGCCTCCAGCCGACGGATCGCACGATCCATCCGCTCGGGCGTGTCGAGTCGCTGGAAGCGCGACATGTCCCCGGCCAGGTTCTGCGGGCCGGCCATCTGGTCGATCGCCTCGAAATGGTGAACATCGTGAGCTTGCTGGCGGAGCCAGATACGGGCCACGACCTCGAGCATGTTGAGGGTGATCGCGTCTTCCTGGGCCAGGCCGTCGCGGCTGATCTGCGACGCGTCTTCGAGGAAGCCCTTCAACCCAGCGACCTCCTCGTGTCGGCCTTCGGCCGACGGGTCGCTCAGACGATCGTCGTATCGCTCATCACCGAGGACAGTCGCGTACATGGGCTGGCGGGCAAGGAACCACTGCCAGAACCTGTCGGCCAGCTCGAGGACCGGGCTTCCGAGTTCAGGGCTGTTGCTCGCCTGCGGTTTTGCGACCGCTGTATCCGTCACGCGCTGCCTCCGTTGATCTAGGTATGGACGCTGAGCCAAAGTGGACCGTGGCGTCAGCCAAAGAGCGGGAGTTGCTCGGCCTCGCGTTCGATCTCCGGATCCAGCCCCAGCACTGGCGCCAGCAGATCGAGCCCCGCCTCGTCGCGGGCGTGCAACCGACGCAATTGATCGGTTTTGAGGATATGCCAGTTCTGCTCGTCGAGCGCCCGGCGGAGCAGTGGCGATCTGGCCAGCTTGAGTCTGACAAGCTCAGCACGCTCCGGCGGAATGACCAGGAAGCGAACGATCGTCTCGTCGCTCGGAATGCGCGGACCGCGGCGCAGGAGCGCGTCAGTGACCATCGCCGTCCACTCGACCTCGAACATGAAGGTGGCCTTGCCTCGCAGATACCAGATGCAGTCGATCAGCTCGAGAGTGGCTGCGTCACCGGCCGCGACGAGCGGCACGTAGGCGCGCTGTTCGTCCTCGCTCAGCAGGTCGTTGACCGTCCAGCCGCGGTAGTGGCGGCGCCGCTCCTTGTCGGACACGTGGCAGCGCAGGCCCAGCCGGTGCCCGTACTCGACGAGCAGGCCGACGAGCTCGCCGTGCTCCACGTGTCGTGCCGTCAAAGCGTCCTGTGGCCGAAGCGCGACCTGGGCAGATGCGGGATCGCGGTAGCTGTCCAGGATCGCCCGCACCATTTCCGAATCAGGCGTGTCGTGGCCGCTGAACATGCGAGCCACGCGCTCAAAGAAGAGATCCTCATCGATGCCCTGTGATGTCGACAGCAGGCCAAACACCGCCCATTCGAGGCGATCAGAGAGAGGTGGCCGAGCCTGGGCCAGGTCACGTTCGGCGCGCAGCCACCAGCGACCGGGTTCGAGCTCGAGCAGGCGAGGATGGTCGGGCCGTCGCAGCTCGCCCATCACGATTTCCATCAGCAGGCGGACATGGTCAGTCGCCGAGGCTGAGCTGAGCGCCCAGTCGGGCGGAGGTGTCGCGCCTGCCGCGGGCTCAGGTCCATTGCCTGCATCGAGGACTGAGGGCTGCTCATCGGCGTCGGCGTCCGCTTCGGCGTCGGCGTCCGCTTCGGAGTCGGCGTCCCCGTCGGTTGAAGCGCCGATGGTCGCAGCCTCGGCTTCGTTGAACGTCTGGGTTCCCACCAAGCGACGCAAATGGCCCAGCCAATCGAGACCGATGAGCACCTCGCCGAGCAGTCGCTCCGCGCTCGCCGGCTCGCCGCGTGCCTGGAGGACGCTCACCGCGACCTGCGTCACCGCCTCCTCGACGTCGGCAAGCGCGAAGGGCTTATCAGGGTCGGCCGGGCGCAGGTCACCGAGGTCGGCATGGCCGTTCGTTTCAGTCGCCGATGGGCCGAGGGTGAATTCGAGGATTCCGCTGAGCTGGTTGCCCGACTCCGCCAGCAGAGCCGAATTCAGCCGGAAGCCAGCTCCGACTCCGCCCAGCACGCCCGCGACCAGCCCCGACGCCCCACCCCGGTCGAGGATGACCACGGCGCTCGCGTCACGGGCGAGGACGGGCCGCACGGCAAGGAGCGAGCGGCGCAGCGCCGTCGCCTCGCGGCCACGGTCGTTGCGCGGCGGCGGGCCAAAGATCCACTCGAGTGGCAGCGTCGCGGCGGCCTGCCTGCCGAGCACCATGGAAGTGGCAAGGTACGCAAACGAGGCATTCTCCACGCTCCAGCGGACGGGGGGCTGGGTCAGAACGAGGCGAACGCGAGACCTGGGATCGAGGCGGCCGGGGAGCACTGGCCGACGTGACGAGAACTGGGGCTCGTTGCCGGCCCACGCCGCCGGCCCGGTGCGTAGAACCACGTTGGCCGTGCCGTCGATGAGCGCCTCCATGTCCTCACCCGGTCGCGGCTGGAACGTGCCGGTCCCCTGCTCGACGCGCGATATGAACGACCGAACCTCGCGACATCCCTCCTCGAAGGCCAGCCACGGGTTGCGCTCGCGCCACGCGACGGAGGCCGGCGGCTGAACGCGGCCGTGTCGGATGCGAAGCGCGGCGACGCGGCCGGGATAGCCGTTTAGCCTGCTAAGAGGCAGCAGGGCGTGAGCGAGCCCGAGGCGCATGCCGGCGTCGACAGGCTCGGCACGGAGGTCATTGTCGAGCCGACCGACGATGGCCTCGAGTGCCACGAGCGTCCGCGGCGTGTACAGCCCGAGCAATTCATCTGGCAGCGTGTGCAACGTGTGCTCCTGCGATGGGCGCGCAAAGCCGTCCGATGAGGGCGGAGGTGGCGGAAACGCGAACCGCGCGCGGAGCGCGGCGACCGCCGGAGCCGCATCGACCATCTCGTGAGCGGCAGCAACGTCCTGCTCGTCGACCCGCTCTACTCGCAACTGACCGAGTTGCGAGTTTGCCTTGCAGAACGAGCATCGGAACGCCTTTCGGGTCGGAGCCTTCGGGTCCGGGGAGTCCTGTTCCCAGATGAACTCCTCGACGACCACCGGCCGGCCACACGTTGGGCAGCGCGACATGAACGGTTGCTCCAGCGCCCGACGGAGTTCCACGTCGCCGCGCGGATGGGTGGCGAGGGTCGAGATGCCGGCGTCGAAGTGGCGCAGGTCCGGGGGCCGCATCACCACTTCGGCCAGCAAACGGGTCAGCGCAGTCGACTCGCACGAGTAGACACGCCGCAGGGCGCCGATCGCATTGCGCGCCACCCACCCGCCGCGACCGTGGAGGTCGATGACGACGTCGCCGGGCGCGGTTCGCGCAGCAAGCTCGGCGGCGACGACGTTCTCGGGCGGTGGCGGCGCAAGGCGTTCGAAGGCGGGCAGTTGAGGACCCGGGTTCGGCTGGATGAGAGAGGAGAGCGGGTCCGCCATCGATTGCGAGTCTAGCCGCGCCTTGCCCTTCGGCAACGTGTCGTTACAGCGCCGCCATTCCGGTCGTTGGCGGCGCCCGGCACGCCGAATGCATCACCTGTCCGGAGAGCGGGCATCACAGACCTGCGTTGACGTTCCAGTCGCGGTTCGACGCGTAACACGAGTCAAACGACACTCGAGGCACTGCTGCAGGCGTCGATTCGCGGCAGGCGTGGCTCTTATCGCGACTCTTGACAGGAACTGACGTCAGCGACGTGGCGCGGGAGGACCCAGACGCGGGGCAGACGGTCGGCGAGGCGCCGGAGCCGGCCCACCGGACGGTTAGGTCTCGGCGTCCTCGTCGACCGCTTCGACCGGCTCCTCCTCGACGAACGCCTCGTCCTCGGTCACTTGGGCCGTGAGGACGCGGCCAATGTCCTCGATCTCCTCGTCATCGTCGTCCAGTTCGAGCTCGTCCTCGAGGTCCATCTCCTCACGGATGAGCGTGCCCTTCGTGTACGGGCGCATGTCGCTCACCTTGGCGGCGGTCGGGAACGAGACCTTGCCGTAGTTCGCCGGATCCTGGTAGGTCTCACGGATGATGATGCGCACGTCGCGCTCGCCGATGCTCGTCACGCCGGCGGCGTACTTGTTGCCCTCGGCGATGAGCTTCAGCAGTCGAGCGGCAACGCGCGGCTCGACGTAGCCGATGTGCTTGCCGTTCGACTTGGCTTCCAGGCGCGGGCCGTCGGACGAGAGCTCGACCGCGTCGCCGGGATTGACCTGGGCCAGCCGCTTCGGGTCGACCAGGTCGACAAGGTGGGCGAAGCCGGTCTTGCCTGTCTCCTCGACGAAGATCGAGACGGGCGCCTTGCTGCCCTTCTGGGCGGACACGGTCTTCTTGCCGGCCTCGGCCATCAGCATCCGCAGCCGTCCGATGTTGCGCTCGGCGATACGGTTGGTGGGATCGAGTGCCAGCGCGGATTGGTAGTGCTCGCGGGCAGTTGCGAGCTCGCCCATCTCCCAAAATGCGCGGGCGAGGCGGTTCTCGGCCTCACTGTCCGGTCCCAGCTCGAGGATGCGCCGGTTGATCTCGGCGGCAGCCTCCCATTCGGCGGCAGTCGCAGCGGCGATTGCCTGCTCGACCAGCTGTCGGCGCAGTCGGATTGTGTTGACGACGGGCGTGGCGCCGCCGTCGGTAATCGAAAAGCTCATGGTGTCCTTCGGGTGGGTGTTCTGGGGTAGGGCCCGCGCCCAACGGCCGAGCCACTGCGACGTGCGTCGTCGGTGAGTCGTGCAAAGGCTACCATTCGAGCGCGAATGGCAGCCGGCATGCGGGCCTGGGCTCCCACGTCGCGGCGCGAGGAAACGGCCGACAGATGACCATGCCCGACCTCGTCGCGACACGCGACGTCAACGCCCTGACCGAGTGGTTGGCCCAGGCCGACCCGCTCGAGATCGCCGAGGAGCTCGGCCGCCTGCCGGTGGCCGACCGGGCGATCCCTTTCCGGCTGCTCCCCAAGGACCGCGCCCTCGAGGTTTTCGAGGCCCTCGATCCCCTACACCAGCAGGAGCTCCTCCAGGGACTGCGTGAGGCGAGCGTGCGCGAGCTGGTCGAGGACATGGACCCTGACGACCGCGCGCGGCTCGTCGACGAGATGCCCGCCAAGATCGCCAAGCAGGTGCTGGGCGGCTTGTCGCCACGTGAGCGAGCGCTGACAGCAACGCTGCTGGGCTATCCCGAGAACTCGGCCGGCCGCGTGATGTCGCCGGAGGTGGTCAACCTCAAGGCCAACCAGACGGTGGCCGATGCCCTGGCCCGGATCCGCCGCATCGGCGGATCGGCGGAGACGATCTATGCGCTGCCGGTGACAGACGACGAGCGTCGACTGGTCGGTGCGCTCGGTCTGCGCGACCTGGTGCTGGCCGATCCCAATACACAGGTCGGCGATCTGATGGATCGCGAGGTCTACTCGGCCCGCGTCGACCAGGACCAGGAAGAGGTCGCCCGACTCATCCAGGAAGCCGACCTTCTCGCGCTGCCCGTGGTCGACACCGAGGGGCGGCTGGTGGGCATCGTCACGGTCGATGACGCCATGCGCATCCTCGAAGAGGAGCAGACCGAGGACGTGGCCCGCGCCGGCGGCGCTGAGCCGTTGGAGCACCCTTACCTGTCAACCTCGGTCCTTGGCCTGGCACGCACCCGGGTCGTCTGGTTGATGGTCCTCATCGTCGCCGCCACCCTGACAGTGAATGTGCTCCAGCTGTTCGAGACGACCCTCGACAAGGTCGTGGCGCTGGCATTGTTCATTCCGCTCGTCATCGGCACCGGCGGGAATGCCGGCTCGCAGTCGGCGACGACCGTGACCCGCGCGCTGGCAGTGGGCGAGCTGCGTCCCACTGACGTGCTGTTGGTAGTGCTCCGGGAAGCGCGAGTCGGGCTGATCCTCGGCGGGATGCTGGCCGCGCTTGCCTTCCTGCCGACACTGCTGTTCATCCCCGATCAGCGCATGGCCGTTGTGGTGTCGCTGACCCTCCTCAGTGTGTGCACGCTGGCCACGCTCGTCGGCTCGCTGTTGCCGCTTCTCGCACGGCGGCTGGGTTTCGATCCGGCCGTAATGAGCGCGCCTTTGATCTCGACGCTCGTCGACGCGACCGGGCTAGTCGTCTATTTCCTCATCGCCAAGACGATCCTGGACATCTGATGACAGGCGGCGCGATGGGGCGTCGCGGCCTCGTTCGTCGCGCTCAGCGTTCGGCTGGCCCTGTCGGAGCGCTAGGCAACCAGGGAGTCGGTCAGCGAGCTGCGACGGCCGACAGAAAGTCGTCCAACGGGAGGGTGTTCAGAACGTCGCGCGGCTCGAGCCACGCACGGCGAGCCTGGGAGATGCCCCAGTCGAGGTTGTCGAA
>Ga0183260_10004095_pt1 | contig 11634 bp, 7 predicted proteins | sample AntDrymUQ4972206_2_FD_129768 | JGI IMG/M metagenome (GOLD analysis project Ga0183260, IMG submission 129768) | Polar desert sand microbial communities from Dry Valleys, Antarctica - metaG UQ497 (22.06) (version 2) (version 2) | ecosystem: Environmental > Terrestrial > Soil > Desert | place...
AATCTAATTCTACCGCAGTGAATCCTTTTATGTGCAAATCGGGACGGTGCGCCTTTATTTGCTTCAACAGTTCTGCAAAGTAATACAAGTTCATTTTGGGGTGCACACCACCTACTATGTGCACTTCAGTCTCAGGTTTGTTATCATAACTTTTTACAATATCAAGCATCTGTTCGGTGCTCAATTCCCAACCTTCATCCCGATGTGCATACAACCGGGAGTAAGAACAGAAATGACAGGAAAAAACACAGACATTCGTAGGCTCAATATGAAAATTCCTGTTGAAATAAGTTTTATTGCCGTGTAATTTTTCACGAATATAATTAGCCAATGCACCTAAATAAGATAAGCTACCGATTGTGAAAAGAGTGTGTGCTTCTTCATTGGAAATCCTGGTACATGAAAGCACTTTATTGCCAATTTTTTTGAGGCTTCCTTCCTGTGAATTTATGATGGTACCGATTTCTATATTCATTATTGTTTGATCACACGTTCTGTGATTTTTCGATCTGCATAAACTAAATTGACAAAATAAACTCCTGCTGCATTTCGGGATAAATCTACAGGAATCAAAGTGTTTGCATTTCCACTAAAGCCTTGTTTCCAAACCACTTGTCCTGCAACATTATGAACAAAAACAAATCGAAGATCTTCCGGTTTCCTATAATGCCGGATCACAAAACTATTTCTTGTAACCGTTGGCACAACGAAATATCCTTTTTCTTTCAATGCTTCAGGAACCACTTTTGTATAAAGCGTTACATCATCAATGAATAAATTGTTTTCATAATTACCACTGAATCGAAAATAAATTTGAAATCTTTCTTCTGAACTACTCAGCCATTGGCTAAGGTTTAGGGAGTCTTTTCTCCACTGACCCGAAGAAGGAAAAAATTCTACTTCCGGCCTGTTGCTTATTGTTTGTAATTCATTGCCCCACTTTTTATACATAGTAATAAAGCTGTTTCCACAATCTTTCGTAAGTAATACGCTCAGCGTATCAATATCAACTGGTGGTGTAGATATAGGATTGCTATAGATTGCTGTTGCTAATTGAAATGTAAGGAAAACAGAATCTTTATTGCTGAAAGAATATGGAGGCATCACCAGGTCATCGTAACGGTGATGTGTTTCATTATTCCAGTCATTAAAAGATGCAGATCCGGGCTCCTTTTTACCTACCACTTTATTCCATTCCCAGGTAATATCTCCATCAGGGTTTATGATTGTCCAATTAGTGGGTGGAAAAATGGGTGAATCAAATCCCTCTTCTATAATCGTATTCAATGGCTTCACCGGGGCAATTGAAAAGCTTACCCTTGCCGTATCATTCAGGTTGTTTTCATCTTTACCTCCATTAGGATTTGCCGTATAAATAACCAGGTTTTGCTTTCCTGTATTTCCTGATAATTGAGGCAGCGTAACGTTTGTTTGTGTATATGGCAATAAGTTTCCCATCCAATTATAAACCTGCAGAGTCGCTCCGTTCAATGAATAGAAAATCTGCAATGTAGTCAACGGTTTATCACCACTGTTGCGGATAATAACTGATGGAGAAAAAACCGCACACTGCGGAGAGGAGGTAAGTGGATTTAAAATTTTTATTATACGGGCATCCCTGCCGTGTATAACCGGATGCTGGTAAGTGAGTGAACCTAATATGGGAGAGCGATCCGGAGAGGTTGATAATGCAGATATCATTCTTGTTTGCTGTCCTTTTGTAAACATTACCATGGCTACATCATCACTGTAATCCATGAAGTTTTGATACATAATGCCGGGAGGAACCGGCGAGCATTGGTCTGTAACTATTTTACCAATACCATCAGGGTCAGGGTTACCTTCAGTTTGTTGGGCCTGGTTGGGTGTATCATCATTACCTGCGAGGTCATCCGGAAAATCACTTCCACCGCATCCGCCTCCATCATCGCCCCAAATATGATGCAGATTGAAAAAATGCCCAAGTTCATGTGTAGTGGTTCTTCCCTTATTAAAAGCTGGAAATAAGTATGAGGCACCACGACCGAAAGCTCTGTAGTCACAAGTAAATCCATGAAGATTAATGTCTCTTGGATCACCGGGAAATACAGAAATGCCAAACACATTTGAAGTGCCTAAATTAACAACCCATATATTCAGAAATTTTGCCGGATCCCAAGCATCACTTCCGCCTTTTGCGCTTATTTTAGCATTGTCAGAAGATAAAAAATTGAAAACAGAACTATTTGTCACCCGCACTATTCCATTTGAAGGCTCACCCAAGTCATTTTGCTGAGCCAGTTGAAATACAATTTTACTTTTTCCAAAACGTGGCTTGAATGCAGGAGGAATGCGTACTGAGTCAGCATTCATCCCACTAAAGTCTTCATTGAGCACATCTATCTGGCTTTTCAAAATAGCATCAGTTATTTGTAACTGCAGTGCAGCGTCTGCAACTACATGAATTACAATGGGAATAGTATCTATCAACACTTGTGTCGCTGATTTTTTTGCTCCCGTCTTTTGTGCTTTTGTATTTAGCTGTAGTTGATTGGCTTCAAATTTCTTTTTAAAATCGGGGCTTGCTTTGAATGCCTGCTCATAATATTGAATTGTACCGCAACGTCTTTGTTGTAATGGAGAAATGGTTTGAGCCCCGGCTGTAAGGTGAAATAAAAAAACCAGTAAGAACAAGGGAATTACAATCTTTTTCAAGGCAGATGCAATTTACGCAATAATGGAAGCTTTTTGAGTTCTATACTCAGTATAGAAGTTAAATACGTTTTAATACATTCCATAGATTACATCATTTAGTAAATTCGACAATAATTTTCTCATCATGGAAGAAAAAGTCATAAATACAGATACTGAAATCCTTGGTGACACTCCGCTATTTTACGTACAAGAGTGCCTGTTAAAAATCTTTTTGACTATTTAAATTCCGGGGAGTCTATCAATTATTTTTTTTGATGATTTTGAAGGTGTGCAGCGGGAACATGTAATCAAGGTACTTGAAATGTCAGAACATTTGATTCAAAAAAAGTCAAATGATTTCATGAATATCTTGCTTGTTGAATGTGTGACAAATTTATAAAAGCAAAATCAAAACAAAGCCCCTGCTATGCAGCCGCACATAAGGCAGGCAATCGTACCACCTAATAATGCTTTTAATCCCAACTCTGTAAGGTTTCTTCTCTGGCTGGGAGCAAGTTGGCTGATACCCCCGATCTGTATGCCAATAGATGCAAAATTAGCAAAGCCACTCAGCGCATACGTTGTAATAAGAATAGATTTCTGATCCTTCATAGCCGTTAGCGGATCTTTTTGCATATTGGAAAATGAAAAAAAGGCATTAAACTCATTTAAGATTGTCTTTTCACCTAATAGTGAACCTGCCTTTAGCATCTCGCTGCTGTCTATGCCTATTAACCATGCAATTGGGGAAAATATATATCCCAGGATCATTTGAAAAGAAAGTGTTTGATAGGGTGTGTTGGCAGCAATAACACGATTAAGCGTTGTCCAATCACCAATTTTAGCAAGCATGTAATTGAATACAAATATGAGCGCTGTAAAAGCGATTAACATTGCACCGACATTCACTGCGAGTTTTAATCCATCTGTAGTACCGATTGAAATAGCATCTAAAAAATTATCACCTAATTTTTGTTTGGGAATCGTCACATCAGTGATCACAGGTTGCGTTTGCGGAAAAAGCATTTTTGCACAAATGATTGCTGCAGGTGCACTGAGTATAGATTGGGTCATCAGGTGGAGGGCAAAGTATTCCTGCCCCCCGGGATTGGATGCACCTAATAGAGATACATAAGCACCGAGCACACTGCCCGCAGTATTTGCCATACCACCGATCATGATACAAAGTATTTCGGAACGGTTCATTCTGTCGAGGTAAGGTTTGATCATGAGTGGGGCTTCCGTTTGGCCCATAAAAATATTAGCAGAAGTAGAAACACTTTCTGCACCGGATATTTTTAGTTTGCTCAAGACCCAGGCAAATACATAAACCACTTTTTGCAGAATACCTGTGTAATACAATATGGATGAAAGAACAGAGAAAAATATAATTGTAGGCAGAACCCTTACGGCGAAAATGAACCCCCAGGAATCAGGGCGCACTTCAATTAAATTGGAAAAGATAAGCCTTGTGCTTTCTATTTCCACGTCTATCATTCTTACAAATGCACGGGAAAGGAATTGAAAAAACGCATTGATAAAACCAACCTGAGTCACACCCAGGTAAAAGGCGATCATAGCAATGAGCGCATAAATAATAACCCGCCAGTCAATGGCTTTACGGTTGTTGCTAAAAATGTAGCAGACCAACAAAAGGAAGGCCATTCCCAGTGAACCACGACCGAGGTTGGTTAAAGTATCATTCATGCAGTTGGTTTTATTTCAAAAGGACAATATACAAACAATCTTGTTTTGGGTAAAGCAAGAATCTTTGTTTGAATCATGTACATAAAAAAAGCCTGTCAGTCACGACAGGCTCAAAATAATTTAAAAAGCTCTTTTTACGACAAATGCGCCTCTATCTTTTTTACAAAGTTGGATTTCGGTTGTGCGCCAACTAATTTATCTACTACTTCGCCATCTTTGATAAATAAGATCGCAGGAATAGAGGTAATACCGTAGTTCATGCTCACCTGCGGATTTTCATCCACGTTCACCTTACCTACATTTACCTTGCCTTCGTATTCTTTAGACAGTTCGTCAATTACCGGTCCTATAGCACGGCAGGGCCCGCACCATTCTGCCCAAAAGTCAACGACTGTTAATTTCTCTGAACTTAATACTTCTGTTTTAAAATTTGAATCTGTGAATGCTTGTGCCATATTTATCTTTTTTTAATGTCTGAATGTAAATTAGTTAAGATGCAAATTTAAGCCCAAGGCCTTTTATATGAACAGTTGTCAGCTATTGTTGATAACTGTCAGTAGAATTAAATATTTCAAGTTTTCAAGGATTACTCTCACCACCCGATGAGGAGGTGGAGGAAGGCATGTGTTAAGTGTAACGTGAATTGTCAATGGTGAATGGTCAATATTCACCGATTCACCATTCACGAATTAAACGCCACTTTACTAATTACATAGCATTACATCGCTGTTACCTGCACTTCGATTTCAGGTTTGTCTTCGAGAAAATGGATAAGATCATCATTGATCTCGATGCCGCTGTCCATTGTTACGAGGCTGGCTTTGAGAGAGGTCTTAGGTTCCGAAACTATAAAACGCAATGAAGATTTCCCCGGGTTTTTCTTAAAGTTATTTTCTAAAAACAAAATGGTTTCTTCCATGATATTCCGTACATCCACTTCAAGCTGCAAGCTTTTAGTTAATTGCTTTTTCACATTTTCTGCCAAAGCGATTGTGCTTATTTTAAATTCAAATTCAGATTTATTAAATCGTTGTTTGAATGATCCATTTATGAATATAGCCTGACCTTGCTGCATATAAGGACTATAACGAACATAGTCATCACCAAACAAAACAATTTCTGTTTTGCCACTATAATCTTCCAGTATAAAAGATCCGAATTTATTTCCCTGCCGCGAAAACCTGTGGTTACAAACAGATACAAGACAAATCAATTTGTACGACTTTCCAGCACCGGCTAAAATTTGCGACTCTTTTACTTCATTAAAATCCTGCACTTTGGTAATTCCAAAATGTCTAATCTCAAATTTATAATGATCCAGCGGATGGCCACTTAAATAAATCCCCGTTACATCTTTTTCTTTATCCAGTTGTTCTGTCAGGCTCCAATGCGGACATGGACTGATAATTGGTGGCCTAATGTCAAGTACTGCGGGTAGGTCGCCAAATAAAGTGTTTGTATTATTCGTAGCCTGTGACTGTACAATATTTCCAAACCGGATCATTTTTTCAAGGCCGTTTTGAGTTTCACCTTCTGGAACGCATAAGTATTGCGCACGATGCAAAACAGGGAAAGCGTCAAAACTGCCGGCACATACCAGGCTTTCCAGTGTTTTTTTATTTACACTGCGTTGGTTAATTCTTTTGATAAAATCAAATGGATCGCTGAAAGGTCCTGCTTCTTTGCGTTCTGCTATTATACTTTCAATAGCTGCTTCACCCACACCTTTCAGCCCACCTATTCCAAACCGGATCTCACCTGCCGGATTCACAACAAATCCTTTATGCGATTCATTGATATCTGGCCCCAATACTTTTAATCCCATGCGCTTGCATTCCTCCATGAAGAAGGTTAGCTTTTCACTCACATTGGCATGATTCAATACTGCTGCCATATACTCTGCAGGATAATGCGCCTTCAAATATGCTGTTTGATAAGCTACATAAGCATAACAGGTAGAGTGCGATTTATTAAAAGCATATTCAGCAAAGGCTTCCCAATCTGTCCAGATCTTAGCGAGTTCTTTTTGAGGATGCCCATTCGCTGTCGCTCCTGAAAGAAAACTTTCTTTCATTTTATCAAGCGTCTTCCGGTCTTTTTTACCCATTGCTTTGCGCAATACATCGGCCTGTCCTTTGGTGAAGTTTGCTAGCTTTTGCGCCAGCAACATTACCTGCTCCTGATACACTGTAATGCCATAGGTTTCCTCAAGATATTCTTTCATTACAGGCAGGTCGTATTTCACATCTTCTCGACCGTGCTTACGATCTACATACTGTGGTATATAAGCCATTGGGCCGGGGCGGTACAATGCATTCATAGCAATAAGGTCGGCAAAACGGTCAGGCTTTAATTCCTTGAGGTATTTCTGCATACCCGGGCTTTCAAATTGAAATGTGGCAATGGTATCGCCCCGTTGGTATAGCTCATAAGTTTTAGGATCATCAAATGGAATGGCATCTATATCTATGTCCACACCATTTTTTAATTTGATCACTTCGAGTGCATCTTTTAGAATAGACAAGGTCTTCAAACCCAGGAAGTCCATCTTTAAAACACCTGAATCTTCTATTACGCTGCCGTCAATTTGTGTAATGCAAAGATTGGTTTCCTTCGAAGTGAATACAGGTATCAACTCGGTGAGGTCTTTTGGCGCAATAATAATACCTGCTGCATGAATACCGGTATTGCGAACTGAACCTTCGAGGCGTTCTGCAATGTGCAATACATCGCTTTGCAATCCTTTAGCATTATATATTTCCCTCAACTTTCTTGCATTCTCTACATCATCACTTCCATACTCTTCACCCAGTGACATGGCGCCATCCCTGGCATTGAGTGGTGCATGCAACATTCTTTTCAGCTTGGTACCAGGCCGGTCAGATACCAGTTTGGCTAGTGCATTGGATTCCGGAAGTGGCAGATCCATTACCCTTGCTACATCTTTAATGCTCATTTTAGCAGCCATAGTACCATAGGTTACAATTTGAGCCACTTGGTTTTTACCATATTTTTCCACAACATAATCAATCACTTTTTGTCTGCCCTCATCATCAAAATCCGTATCAATATCCGGCATTGACTTACGATCGGGGTTAAGAAATCTTTCAAAAAGTAAATTGTATTTAATGGGATCAATATTGGTGATACCGATGCAATAAGCCACTACGCTACCTGCTGCAGAGCCCCTGCCTGGTCCGACAAATACTCCGAGGTCTTTTCCTGCTTTTATAAAATCACTTACGATGAGGAAATAGCCTGCAAAGCCCATGGTTTTAATAGTGAACAATTCAAAATCAATCCGCTCTCTCAAATCTTCTCCTATCTCACTGTATCGTCCTTTTGCACCTTCGTATGTGATGTGTTTTAAATATTCCCATTGGTTCAAATTTGCATCATTATGTAATAGAAATTCTTGCGGTATGGGAAAAGCAGGTAATAAAATATCTCGTTTTAGCTGGAGCAATTCTATTTTGTCAACTATCTCATTTGTATTGTCAATGGCTTCAGGCAAGTCTTCAAACCTTTCGGTCATTTCCGATGTAGATTTGAAATAAAACTCATTGTTCGGAAATGCAAAACGTTTCCCTTTTGCAGCTACATCATCATCTGCAAATGCCCCTAATTTTTCAGTTGATTTTTTTTCTCCGGTATTAATACAAAGCAATGTATCATGTGCATCGTAATCCTGTTTGTCTACATAATGGGAATCATTGGATGCAATTATTTTAACGTCATACTTACGGGCAAATTTGATGAGCACCTCATTAACTTTATCCTGATCGGCCATGCCATGCCGTTGAAATTCTACATAAAAGTCTTCACCAAACAAGTCTAACCACCATTTAAATTCTTTTTCCGCGTCTCCTTCACTTTTCTGTATGATTGTTTGTGGCACAAAAGCGCCCAGGCAACATGTGGTTGCTATCAATCCTTCGTGATATTGTTCAATAAGTTTTTTGTCAATACGTGGATATTTGCCATACAATCCCTCCATATAGCCCAACGATGAAAGTTTCATCAGGTTTTTATACCCTTTTTCATTTTTGGCTAATAATATTTGGTGGTAGCGGGGATCTTTTTCATCCTTGGTGAATGTTTTTCGATGCCGGTCTGTCGTAACATAAAACTCGCATCCTACAATGGGTTTTATTTTAGGATTACCCTTTTCATCTACATGCTTATAAGCTTGTGCTACGAAATTAAAAACCCCGAACATATTTCCATGGTCACTGATCGCCAGGGCCGGCATGTTATCATCTATTGCTTTTTTATATAATGCTGAAATGGAAGCCGCCCCATCAAGTAAGGAATATTGGGTATGGACGTGTAAATGGGAGAATTTCATTTATTATAAAATGTCTTAACCGTTAATTAAATGCGATGATGGCGCAAAATACGGATCGTTTGTACAATATAAACCTATAATATCCGTTGAATAACTTCCACAATTCGGGGAGAAACAATTACTTTCGTGCCCGAAACTAACCACCTATAAAAAAGCTAAATGGTAAAACAAATTCTTTTTATAGCATTTGCGTTCTTAATTGGAACGTCTTCTCTCTCAGCTCAGACTCGCAAATCCCACAAATCTCATTTTAAGTTTATAGACGATATTGAAATTTCATTCTTTACCAAAAAAGAAGCGGGTCCATCAAACTCACCCTTTCGAATTGATCCTGTTTCCATACCAGAAAAAACCCTTCCCTCATTTGTAGAAAAAGGGATTGAAATGGCAAGCTCTCTCCAGATAAAATATTCCTTGCTTTTAGATACGGAAATAGAGCAAATAAAAAATCTGGATCTGTTCGGGCTTGTTGATGATTGGTTTGGCACTCCATATCGTATGGGAGGTACTACAAAAAAGGGTATTGATTGTTCTGCCTTTGTACAGATCATGTATGCAGGACTTTTCGGGCTTGCAATTCCCCGCACAGCCCGCGAGCAGTTTGGAGCTACCCGTCAGATATCACGGACAGAACTGGAAGAAGGCGACCTTGTATTTTTCAATACACGTGGTGGTGTATCGCATGTAGGCATCTATCTTCAAAATAATAAATTTGCTCATGCCGCTTCTTCCGCAGGTGTTATGATCTCTGATCTTTATGATGAGTACTGGGCAAAACGCTTCCTGGGTGTCGGACGGTTTGACAAAGTTCAATTAGCATCTCTTTATTCACAGCCCTAATTTTCTTTTTAAAGTAGTGCTCAATGGCTCCAGATCCGGCGATAGCTTAAAATAAAAAGCTGTAATGCAAAACAGGATTAGAAAGGCCATGCTCCTGCAAATAATACCAATCCAGCCTTGCAGGTTTTGAAATAAAAAATAAATAGCAAAAAAACAGATTGAACCATGAACGAGCACTCCTAAGGTTCCGAGTGTAAAAGGCTGCATATTGAATTTTCTTTTTAGAAAGATAATCCGGATTGCATTGTAAATAATATAAGACAATAATGCTGACCAGGCAGAGCCTATGATGCCGTAATTCTTTACCAGTATAATGTTTAGAGGTACTATTAACAGCAGGAGAATAATGCCGCTGAAAAAATCAAAGCGCCAGTAATTTGAAGTGGCTATGATTTGTCCGTTTACTCCGGTACCCATATCCACTATATTTTTTATTGCCAGTATAAATACCACCCACTTCCCTTCCCGGTATATCACATTCACGTTTAGTGCATCTACCACTGCATCATAATTCAGCCATATCATTGAAAAAATAAATATAGAAACAAGCAGCAGGTTAATGCTGGAGCGTTTGTACAATTTATCTATGGTTGGATAATCTTTTTCTTTCCAAGCTCTTGCCAATATGGGTATTGATATAGAAGCAAGGCTACGTTGGGGCACCTGTATCACATTGGCGAGGTAAGAACTAAAATCGAAAACGGCCCCATAATTCAAACCCCGAAAAGAAGCAATAGCAAGAAAATCCACACTTTGTGCTCCAATATTTACAAGGGTTCCACCATACACGTAACTCATAAGGATCAACATCTTTTTCCGGAATTTTTTGGTGACCCTACTGATGTGACTCACCAACTGAAACTCATGTAAACGAATAAGATAAATGAGCAATGACACAAAGCTTAATGCATATAACAAAGAGAACAACTTAATGAAAAGATCGAAATTTTTTCCGGTTAGTACAAAGAGTAAGATCAACAGTGTAGTGGATATACGGAAGCCTGCTTCGCGAAGAAAATTGGGTACTAAAGTTTTTCCGATGCTCCATGCATAAGCTTCTAACAGTGAAAAGAAAAGTAAAAAGAATGTGAATGGAAAAACCCAATAGTAATACTTGAGAATGAGTGGCGATTTGACGATAAACTTGCGAACCACAACATCTTCGAAGAGAATGCCCCCTCCTAATGAAAGTAAAAAGCCAACAAAGGCTACCAGTAGGGTGATGGTGAGGAGATCATTTTTATCTTTCGGGATATTGTCTTTGTAATATGGATAAAATTTATAAAATACAGAACTCAATCCAAAGCCTGCAAACCCGTAAAAAAAATGGCCCATCACGATGAAGGCTCTAGTGAGACCGTACTCCTCCGGGGTAAATAAACCCTCTTTTACAAATAGATAGGTATTGAGTGCCCCAAAAGCAAATCCAATGTAGATAAGAATAGAGGAAATGATACTCTGCCTTCGAATTGTGCTCACACGGTAAAAATAGTGAAATGATGTATTGAGATGAGCTTAGGGTTACCAGAGAAGTTCTGACATATTCTTCTGATTAAAATCATTAGAAAAAGATGCTAATTTGCATCGGCATGATGCTATGACTTGAGCTGACAGGGGTTTTAGAGATGCCATTGTATTTAATCAAAAACAAAAATTATAAATTATAAACTTTTCGTACAATAATATAGCTGATCACAATAAGCATCAGCAATATCAGGATTGTGATCCACAACCAAGGATTCACTTTTATATCCAATTTTTGCCTGCGCTGTTTTCTTTTAACTGTTTTCTTTTTCAGGTCATAATTCAATTGTTCTACAAGCAGCCGGATGTCAGGTTTTTGTTTGAATGCCTGTAAACCCTCCAATGCTTCAGATTCAAAGTCACCGTCCAGCAATTGCTTTTCTAACTCGTGTTGTTTTTCATTGGTGAGGTCTCCCTGCAAATACTGTATCAATATTTCCTGATCTACATCAGGATTAAGATGAGCAAGTATGTCCTTTAAATTCTCTTTCATTTTCTAATAGCTTCGCCTAATTTTTTTTCAACCAAAAGTTTGAGATTCC
>Ga0183260_10004096_pt1 | contig 11633 bp, 10 predicted proteins | sample AntDrymUQ4972206_2_FD_129768 | JGI IMG/M metagenome (GOLD analysis project Ga0183260, IMG submission 129768) | Polar desert sand microbial communities from Dry Valleys, Antarctica - metaG UQ497 (22.06) (version 2) (version 2) | ecosystem: Environmental > Terrestrial > Soil > Desert | place...
CCGCCACCCGCCGGTCGGTCTTGGCGACCTCGGACATGTCCCCGAGACGGGTGGTCCCGGCGTCGCCGGTGCGGGTGTAGATACGGGTGAGGTGGACCATGCCCGCGACCCTAGTCAGCCGGCACCGGATGGACCGGGCCGGTGGTTGCGGTCGGCGGCGATCAGGTGCAGGGCGCGGTCGACATCGTCGGGCCACACCAGCACCTGGCCGCGCGACGCGACCGCCCGCGAGGTGGCGCGCACCCCCTCGGCCACCAGGAGCCGGCGTAGCCGTTCGGCCTCGTCGGGCACCGTGGCCACGACCCCGATCAGCAGTCCCTGGGCGGGATCGGCCACCCGAGCGCCAGTGCGCCTGCTCGGCCGCATGGTCCAGCGCAGCAGCAGCGCGAGCAGCGCCACCACCACAGTGATGGTCAACGGGATGTAGAGGTAGTCACCTCCCGAGCCACCAGACAGCGGGACCGATGCGAGCACCCACCCAGTCTGCCCTGCCGTGCGGCGCGCCGCCCGGGCGTATCACGAGCAGCGTGCGACCCTCCTGTCGGGTGCCGGGTGCAACCGATCCGGCTTCCGTCGCGTCTGTACCAGTGCAGACCACCTCTGGGGGCGCCCATGCAGCTCGACCAGCAGGTCACTGAGTTCACCGGGGCGCTGCCCGGTCACGTCCGGCTGCCGCACCGGCTCGACGGGTCGTCGGTCCCGGCGGTCCGCGTCGTGCTCGATGCCACCGTTGATCGCTGCCTTCGCGGCGGGGCCGAGGCGGCCGGGGCAGGTGTGGTGCTAGAGATGGCGGACGTCGAGTGGATGGACCTGACCGGTCTGGGTCTGCTGGTCGGGGTCAACGAGCGGCTGCGCCGCGAGGGCCACCAGCTCGTGCTGCTCGACCCGCCGCGCCGGTTGCGCCGGGTGCTGGCGGTCAGCGGGCTGGGGCGCGTGCTGCACGCCACCACCGCTCAGTGCGCCGGCTCCCTACCCGGCTGATACCGCCGACGCTGACCCGGGGCCGAGTTCGGCCTACGCTGCGGCAATGACCGACGCGCCGGCTCGCGATCAGCCGTGGGTGATGCGTACGTACGCGGGTCACAGCTCGGCCGAGGGCTCGAACGCGTTGTACCGTGGCAATCTCGCCAAGGGTCAGACCGGCTTGTCGGTGGCGTTCGACCTGCCGACTCAGACCGGTTACGACCCCGACCACGAGCTCGCCCGCGGCGAGGTCGGCAAGGTGGGCGTGCCGGTGCCTCATCTGGGCGAGATGCGCCGGCTGTTCGCCGACATCCCGCTCGACGAGATGAACACGTCGATGACGATCAACGCGCCGGCGATGTGGTTGCTCGCGCTCTATCAGCTGGTTGCCGAGGAGCAGGGTGTCGCTGCCGACCGGCTGCTCGGAACGACGCAGAACGACATCATCAAGGAGTACCTGTCGAGGGGCACCTATGTGTTCTCGCCTGAGCACTCGCTGCGACTGACGACCGACACCATCGCGTACACGGTCGACGCGATGCCACGCTGGAACCCGATCAACATCTGCAGCTATCACCTGCAGGAGGCCGGCGCCACTCCGGTGCAGGAGCTGGCATACGCACTAGCGACCGCGACCGCCGTACTTGATGCCGTGCGTGACTCGGGGCAGGTGCCGGCCGACAGGTTCGACGCGGTCGTCGGACGGATGTCGTTCTTTGCCAACGCCGGCGTGCGGTTCGTCGAGGAGATGTGCAAGATGCGCGCCTTCGTCGAGCTGTGGGACGAGCTGACCCAGCAGCGTTACGGCGTCGACGACGAGCGGATGCGCCGGTTCCGCTATGGCGTGCAGGTCAACTCGTTGGGACTCACCGAGGCACAGCCCGAGAACAACGTGCAACGCATCGTGCTGGAGATGTTGGCGGTCACGCTGTCCAAGGACGCCCGCGCGCGAGCGGTCCAGCTGCCGGCGTGGAACGAGGCGCTCGGCCTGCCGCGGCCGTGGGACCAGCAGTGGTCGCTGCGTCTGCAGCAGGTGCTCGCGCACGAGTCCGACCTGCTCGAGTACGAGGACCTGTTCGCCGGCTCGCCCGTGGTGCAGGCCAAGGTCGACCAGCTGGTCGTCGGTGCTCGGCAGGAGATGGCCAGGGTCGAGGCGCTCGGTGGCGCTGTCGAGGCGGTGGACTACATGAAGCAACAGCTGGTGACCTCGCACGCAGCTCGGCGGGCACGCATCGAGTCTGGTGCCGAGCAGGTGGTAGGCGTCAACTGCTATGTCGACACCGAGCCCTCACCGCTGGTCGCCGACCTGGACACGGTGGTCGAGATCGCCGATCCGGCGGCCGAGGCAGCAGCCGTCGAGTCGGTGCGTCGCTGGCGTGAGCAGCGCGACGCGACCGCCGCGCAACAGGCGCTCGAGCGGCTGCGCGACGACGCCAAGTCGGGCGCCAACCTGATGGCCGCCACCCTGGAAGCTGCCCGCACCGGCGTCACCACGGGGGAGTGGGCGGGGGCGTTGCGCGAGGTCTTCGGCGAGTACCGAGGCCCGACGGGTGTGTCTGGCGCGATCGGCGTCACCGTGCCGGGTGAGCTGCTGGTTGTGGTGCGCGAGCGGGTCCGTGCGACCGGCGACGCGCTGGGCCGTCGGTTGCGACTTCTGGTCGGCAAGCCAGGCCTCGACGGTCACTCCAACGGGGCGGAGCAGATCGCCATGCGCGCCCGCGACGCCGGCTTCGAGGTGGTCTATCAGGGCATCCGGCTGACCCCGGCCGACATCGTTGCCGCAGCGGTTGCCGAGGACGTGCACTGCGTGGGCCTGTCGATCCTGTCCGGCTCGCACCTCGGGCTCGTGCCCGCCGTGCTCGACGGCCTTCGCGAGGCGGGCGCAGGGGACGTACCGGTCGTGGTCGGCGGCATAATCCCGCCCAGTGACGCTCGTCGCCTCGAAGCTCTCGGCGTCGCGGCCGTGTTCACCCCCCGCGACTTCGCGCTTACGGCGGTCGTCGATCGCGTGGTCGGCGTGATCCGCGAGGCGCACGGGTTGATCGACTGACAGGGCTAGGCTCCGAGCGTGGCGGACCAGCCCCGGGTACGGCTTCCTGAGCGTGCCGCTTCACCCGTACGCGCTCTCGGTGCCCGGCTCGCGATCGGGGTCGCCCTACTGGCGATCATCGTGACCGTCGTCTACATCGACCGCCTCGGCTACACCGACAACTCAGATGACGGGACGCTCGACCTGCTCGACTGCGTCTATTACGCCACGGTCACCATGACGACGACCGGCTACGGCGACATCGTGCCGGTCGACGACAGCGCCCGGTTGGTCAACGTCATCGTGGTGACGCCGTTGCGGGTGCTGTTCTTGATCCTGCTGGTCGGCACCACCCTCGAGGTGCTGGCCAGCCAGGGACGCCAGCAGTGGCGCATCACCCAGTGGAGGCGACGCATGCAGGAGCACGTGCTGGTGATCGGCTATGGCACCAAGGGCCGCAGCGCGGTCCAGACCCTGCGTGACAACGGCACCCCAGCGGAGGCCATCGTCGTGATCGACCCGTCTCCCAGCGGGGTCAGCCAGGCGCAGGAGGACGGTCTGGTCTGCATCGTCGGCGACGGGACCAGGCGCGAGGTGCTGATGCGCGGCGCCGCCGACCAGGCCCAGCAGATCATCGTCACCGCCGACCGTGACGACGCTGCCGTGCTGATCACGCTGACGGCGCGCGCCGCCAACCCAGAGGCGTTCGTCGTGGTCGCTGTGCGAGAGCAGGAGAACGTGCCCCTGGTGCGGCAGAGCGGCGCCGACGCCGTCGTCACGTCGTCGGAGTCGGTCGGGCGGCTGCTCGGGCTGTCCACGGTGAGCCCTGCGCTGGGCGCCGTGCTGGAGGACCTGCTCACGTCGGGCCACGGCCTCGAGGTCGTTGAGCGCGACGTCCAGCCTGACGAGGTGGGCAAGGCGCCACAGGGGTGTGCCGACCAGGTGATCGCGGTCGTACGAGGCGGCACGGTGCACCGGTTCTACGACCCCACGGTCACGCAGCTGGCACGGGGTGACCGGCTGATCGTGGTGCGGTCGGGGGAGGACCTGCCCTGGGCGGCCCGACCCGGTGCCTCCTGACCGGCGCCGGAGACTCAGGCGGCGAGGGCGAGTTTCTTCTTCTTGGCCTTGACCAGGCGGCGCTTCTTGACCGTGTAGCCGGGGGGGAGCGTGCCCTCTGCAAGCAGCCGGATCGGGCAGCGCTTGCAACGAGGCTTGCTCGTGCAGCACTTCTTCTTGGGCGCCATGCCGGCACGCTAGCACGGTGTTAGGGGAGCCTCACCTGACCGTTCGGGCAGAGTCGGCGACCTCTAGGATGAGCCGACCGTCGTCTTGGCCAGGAGGTCCTATGCCCGCCGCGCGCTTCGTCGACCAGCTCAACGCCCAGATCGGGCACGAGTTCGCCGCGCACCAGCAGTACGTCGCGTGCGCCGTGCACTACGACCTGGCGACGATGCCGCAGATGGCCGCGTTCTTCTATCGCCAGGCCGTCGAGGAACGCGACCACGCGATGATGATGGTGCAGTACCTCGTCGACTGCGACGAGCCGGTCGTGGTCCCGGCCGTGACCGCGCCCCAGTCCACCTTCGCCGACATCGTGGAGCCGGTACGGATCGCGCTTGCTCAGGAGCGTCGGGTCGCCGACCAGATCAACGCGCTGACCGCCACGGCCAGGGAGGAGAACGACTTCGCCTCCGACCAGTTCATGCAGTGGTTCATCAAGGAGCAGGTCGAGGAGATCGCGACCATGAGCGACCTGCTCACCGTCGCGACCCGCGCAGCCGACGACATCGAGGCGATCGAGGACTACGTCGCTCGCGAACAGGGTGTCGAGACGGCAGACCCGACCGCTCCTCCGATCGCAGGCGCCTGACCCACGAGCTTCAGAACAACCGCAGGCTGGGGTCGTCAAGTCCGCGCAGCGCGTCGTAGTCGACGCTGACACAGGTGATGCCGCGGTGTCCGGCGAGCACGCGCGCCTGCGGACGGATCTCCTGTGCCGCAAAGATGCCGCGCACCGGAGTCAGCAGCGGGTCGCGGTCGAGCAGCATCAGGTAGCGGGCCAGCTGCTCGACGCCGTCGATGTCGCCGCGCCGCTTGACCTCCACCGCCACCGTGGCACCACCCAGGTCGCGACACAGCAGGTCGACCGGCCCGATCGCGGTGGGGTACTCGCGGCGTACGAGCGTGAGCTCCTCACCCAACGTCTCGGGGTGCTCGGCGAGCAGCTCCTGCAGGTGCCGCTCGACGCCGTCCTTGACCAGGCCGGGGTCGACGCCGAGGTCGTGGCTGGAGTCGTGCAGCATCTGGCTGATCGCGATGCGCACGGTGTCGTCACCCTTGGCCGCGCTGACTGTCCAGGTCAGCATGCTGTCGGTTGTCGTCTCCTCCGCGAGCCGGCACGGTGGCGTCATCCACATCAGCGGCTTGTAGCCGCCCGCGTCGGCGTGCACGAGCACCGAGCCGTCGGTCTTGACAAGGAGCAGCCGGATCGCCTCGGGGAGGTGCGCTGACAGCCGTCCGGCGTAGTCGACCTGGCAGCGGGCGATGACCAGACGCACAAGTGGAGCGTAGTCGGGTCGCGGTCGCCACCCTCCGCCCAGCAGCCGGGCCGGCGGCGGCCGTACCCTGCGAAACTGCGGAAGGTGCCGGCCTCCGTCGGCGTGTCGTCCGCGTGTCTCCGCCGGTTCCGGGCGGGGGTGGGGGGCGTGGGAGACTTCGCCGCATGGCACGGGACTTCTCCACCGTCGGGGTCGTGGGGCTCGGCACGATGGGTGCCGGCATCGCCGAGGTGTTCGCCCGGCAGGGCGTCAAGGTGGTCGGCGTCGAGCGCGGTGACGAGCAGCTCGACCGCGGCCGCGCACACGTCGAGCACTCCACCGGCCGTGCGGTCGCCCGCGGCAAGCTCACCGAGGACGAGCAGCGCCAGCTGGTCGACCGCATCACGTTCACCACGACGATGGCCGACGTCGCCGACTGCGACCTCGTGATCGAGGCCGTCGTCGAGCACCTCGACCTCAAGCGGCAGATCTTCACCGAGCTCGACGGGATCGTCCGTGACGACGCGGTGCTCGCCACCAACACGTCGTCGCTGTCGGTCACCCAGATCGCCGCCGCCACGAGCCGCCCGCACCGGGTGGTCGGGATGCACTTCTTCAACCCGGCACCCGTGCAGGCGTTCTGCGAGGTCATTCGTACGGTTGTTGCAGCGCCAGATGTCGTCGACGACGTGCTTGCGCTCGCTCGTCGGCTGGGCAAGAAGCCGGTCGTCGCCGGCGACAAGGCTGGCTTCATCGCCAACGCCCTGCTGTTCGGCTACCTCAACCACGCGGCTTCGCTGTACGAGATGCGCTATGCCACCCGCGAGGACATCGATGCCGCGATGCGCCTGGGCTGCGGCTACCCGATGGGCCCGCTCGCCCTGCTCGACCTCATCGGGCTCGACACTGCCTACGAGATCCTCGAGACGATGTACCTGCAGGGGCGGGACCGCCTGCACGCCCCGGCCCCCATCCTCAAGCAGATGGTCACGGCTGGTTTGCTCGGTCGCAAGATCGGTCGCGGCTTCTACAGCTATGACGGTCCCGACTCGTCGGCGGTGGTGACCGACGGCGACACCCCCTCGGAGGCTGCCGAGCCGCTGGTGCGCCGCCCGGTACGAACCGTCGGGGTCGTCGGCTCCGGGACGATGGCGAGCGGCATCGTTGAGGTCCTGGCCCGGGGCGGCTTCGACGTCACGGCAGTCGTCCGCGCCGAGGGCAAGGTCGCCACGCTGGTCGGCACCGTCACCCGCTCGCTGGACAAGCAGGTGCAGCGCTGCCGGCTGGACGCGGCGGCCCGAGACCTGGCGCTCGCACGGATCACCGCGACCACGCGGCTCGACGACCTCGGCGGCGTCGACCTCGTGGTCGAGGCGATCGCTGAAGACCTGTGGGCCAAGCGGACGCTGTTCGAGAACCTGGACGAGATCTGTCGCCCCGAGGCGATCCTCGCCACGACCACGTCGTCGCTGCCGGTCATCGAGTGCGCCTCGGCGACCGGCCGGCCCTCCCAGGTGGTGGGCATGCATTTCTTCAACCCCGCTCCTGCGATGAAGCTGGTTGAGGTGGTCTCGACCGTCGCGACCTCCGCGGAGTCTGCGGCGACGGTACGTGCGGTGTGCGCCGAGCTCGGCAAGCACGCCGTGTCCTGCGGCGACCGGGCCGGCTTCATCGTCAACGCGTTGGTGTTCCCGTACCTCAACGACGCGGTCAAGATGCTGGAGGCGCACTACGCCACTGCCGACGACATCGACACGGCGATGAAGGAGGGCTGCCGGCTGCCGATGGGGCCGTTCGAGCTGCTGGACGTGGTCGGCAACGACGTGGCGTTGTCGATCGAGCGGACGCTCTACCTGGAGTTCCGCGAGCCGGGCTTCGCTCCCGCGCCGTTGCTGGAGCACCTGGTCACCGCCGGATACCTCGGCCGCAAGACCGGCCGCGGCTTCCGGGACCACGCCGCCCGCTGACGCGGCCACTGCACCTTTCGCTGGTACCCCAGCGAAAACGACCACGCCGCCGCTCGCGGCCACCTCCCCAGCGAAACGTGCGCTTTCCCAGCGAAGCAACGCCGGGGAGGCGCACCTTTCGCTGGGTCACCAGCGAAAACGACCGTCGGCTGGCCTAGCCTCACCACCATGTCCCGCCCCATCCGTGGCACCTCGGTGCTGCCTGCGCGGCGAACGCCGCTGACACTGCACACGGCCGACGGACTCGAGCTGGTGGGTGAGTTGGCCCTTCCTGCAGAACAAGACCCGACTGCGACACTGATCTGCCTGCACCCGCTGCCGACGCACGGCGGGATGATGGACAGCCACGTGCTCCGCAAGGCGGCGTACCGGCTGCCTGCCCTGGCCGGCATCGCGGTGCTGCGCTTCAACACCCGCGGCACGGCCAGCGTGCAGGGCACCAGCGAGGGCGCCTTCGACCACACAGTGGGAGAGCGGTTCGATGTCGCCGCTGCCGTGGAGCGGGCGGAGTTCGACGAGCTGCCCGCGGTGTGGTTGCTGGGCTGGTCGTTCGGCACCGACCTCGTGCTCAAGTACGGACTCGAGGAGTCGGTCGCCGGGGCGGTGCTGCTGTCGCCGCCGCTGCGGTTCACGACCGACGACGAGCTGGACGCGTGGGCTCGGGACGGGCGAGCGCTGGTCGCCGTCGTCCCCGAGCACGACGACTACCTGCGGCCAGCAGCCGCGCGGGAGCGGTTCGCCCGAGTGCCCCAGGCGGAGGTGGTCGGCGTCGATGACGCCAAGCACCTGTGGGTGGGGCACACCGAGCGGGTGCTCGATGAGGTGGTCACCCGTGTCGCACCCGGTGTACGGACCCCACTGCCCCGCACCTGGGACGGCAGCCTCGAGACCGCCGACTCGTCGGTCTACGCCGACGGTGCCACCGGCACCTTCGGCCGCTGACAGTCAGCGCTGCTCGGACTCGACCGGCGCCAGCACCTGGGTCTCGTCGGCGGGAACGTCGTCGGCACGGGTTTCGACGACCTCGCCGCGGGTGGACGGCGTCTCCTGGGTGCGCGCCTCAGCAGACTCGTCGGCAGGGGCGTCGACAACCTCGGCGGCCGGCGGCACCGCGGCTGGAGACTCCATGGCGCGCTGGGGGGCGGGCGAGGGTTCCGGCTCGTCATCGTCGGTGCCGGTAAAACTCGCCACCATGTCACGCAGGGCCGACAGCTGGCCGACGATCCCGTCGCGTCGCCGCCGTACGGTGTCCAGCTCGGCGCGGGCGGCGCCGATGTTGCGGTCGAGGTCGGACTGTGCCTGTGCCGTCAGGTGTGCCGCCTCGCTGCGAGCGGCACTGACCACCTGCTCTGCCTCGCGCCGGGCGCGGGAGATGGCGCGCTCTGCCTCGGCGGCGGAGTCCTCGCGCTGCTTGGCCGCCTGCTGGGCCGCGGCGGACGCGCGCGCCTCGGCGGCCGAGGCGCGCTCCTCGGCCTCGGTCACCAGTCGCAAGGTCTCGTCGGTGGCGAGCGTGTGCGACTCAGCGGCCTCCTTGGTGAGGCGTTCGCGCTCGACGGCGAGCACTCGGCGGGCCTCGGAGACCTCGCGGTCGGCGCTGGCCCGCGCCTGCTCGGCCTCGCGCTTGGCGGTGGTCCGCAGGCTGGTGGTCTCCTGCTCGGCGGCCAGGCGCACCTGGTCGGCCTCGCGGCGAGCGCTCGCGACCAGGTCGCGCGCCTCCGCCGCCGCGGCGGCACGTTCGTCGTCAGCGGCGGCGCTCAGCCGGGTCCGTTGGTCCTCGAGGTCGCGCAGCTGCACGAGCCGGGCGTCCTCGGTCTCCTTGGCAGCAGCCGTACGCAGCGCCTCGGCGTCGCGCTGCGCCTGGCTCAGCATGGTCTCGGCCTGCTCCCGGGCCCGGGACAGCATCTCGTCGGACTGGTCCTCGGCCATCGACAGCAACTCGGCGGCCCGCCCGCCGAGCCCGGCATAGGTCGGCCGCTCGCTCTCGTCCAGGCGTCGCTGCAGCTCGTCGACCTGCTGTTGCAGCTCGGCGATCTGCTGCCCGGCCGCGGCCTCGGCAGCGCCGAGCTCGCTGACCCGGGCATCCACCGCGGTCTGGTCGTAGCCCCCCTTGCGCACGACCGGGAACGCCGGCGTCGTCGGTCGGGTGGGCTCCGCGGCCGGCCGGCGCTGGTCGAAGATGGACAGTCCCTGCTGGTCGGCCATGCCGTTTCCCTCGTCGTCGCGGGTCTCATGCCTGGGGGCTGCGCTGGTCTGCGGCGCCAGGTCGAGTATGCCCCTAGTGGCCGCGGAAGCGATTGATGCTGTCGTGGTGTCGCTCGCGCAGCTCCGGGTCGCGGACACCCAAGCCTTCCTCCGGCGCCAGGCAGCGCACACCGACCTTGCCCTGGTGGCGGTTGTGGTGCACCTCGTAGGCCGCCTGACCGGTCTCCTCCAGTGCATAGGTCCGCGACAGAGTGGGGTGGATCCTCCCCTTGGTGACCAGCCGGTTGGCCTCCCACGCCTCGCGGTAGTTTGCGAAGTGGGAGCCGATGATGGTCTTGAGATTCATCCACAGGTAGCGGTTGTCATAGCTGTGCAGGAACCCGGAGGTGGATGCGCAGGTCGCGATGGTGCCACCTCGGCGGGCGACGTAGACGCTGGCCCCGAACGTCTCCCGGCCGGGGTGCTCGAACACGATGTCTGGGTCCTCCCCGCCGGTCAGCGCGCGGATGCAGGCGCCGAGGCGGCGCCACTCTCGCGCGTCCTGGGTGTTCTCGTCGCTCCAGAACCGGAACTGCTCGGCCTGGCGGTCGATGACCAGCTCAGCACCCATCCGCCGGCACAGCTCCACCTTCTCGGCCGACGACACCACGCACACTGGGATCGCGCCGCCAGCCAGCGCGTACTGGGTGGCGTACGAGCCGAGCCCGCCCGACGCGCCCCAAACCAGCACCACGTCGCCCTGCTTCATGTCGGCGCCGTTGCGCGAGACCAGCTGGCGGTAGGCGGTCGAGTTGACCAGGCCTGGTGACGCCGCCTCCTCCCAGGTCAGGTGAGCGGGCTTGGGCATGAGCTGGTTGGCCTTGACGAGGGCCAGCTCTGCCAGCCCTCCGAAGTTGGTCTCGAAGCCCCATATCCGCTGCTCAGGGTCGAGCATCGTGTCGTTGTGCCCCTCCGGGCGTTCCAGCTCGACGGACAGGCAGTGCGCCACCACCTCGTCGCCTGGTCGCCACGCGTGCACGCCCACCCCGGTACGCAGCACCACGCCAGACAGGTCGGAGCCGACGACGTGGTACGGCAGGTCGTGCCGCTTGCCCAGCGGCGACAGCCGGCCGTAGCGCTCCAGGAAGCCGAACGTCGACATCGGCTCGAAGATCGAGGTCCACACGGTGTTGTAGTTGATTGCGCTCGCCATGACGGCGACCAGGGCCTCACCCGGGCCGACCTCGGGAACGGGAACCTCGTCGACGTGCAGCGACTTGCGCGGATCCTTGTCCTGGGGCGCGCGGTCGTCGAACATCCCGATCTCTTCCTTGCGGACGACCACGGCGCGGTACGACTCCGGCACGCGAAGTGCCGAGACATCCTCGGGGGCCGCGTCACCGGCGAGGATCGCCTCAAGGATGCGCTTCACACCGGTGCCTCTCGACGGTCGTGGACAGGTCGCGGGCGGAGGCTACCGATCATCGGGCATCGAGCCCGCGCGCGGGCTCGACCAGCTCGACCAGGACGCCACCGGCGTCCTTGGGGTGCACGAAGTTGATCCGGCTCCCAGCCGTGCCCCGGCGGGGTTGGTCGTAGACCAGCCGCAGGCCGCGGCCCCGGAGCAGCTCACTGACCCGCTCGACGTCGCCCACCCGGTAGGCCAGCTGCTGCAGCCCGGGACCCGAGCGGTCCAGGAATGCTGCGAGCGCCGAGTCCGGCGACAACGGCGCCATCAGCTGCAACCGGGTCTCACTGGTGCCGACGGCCAGCATCGCCTCGCGGATGCCCTGCTCCTCGTTGACTTCCTCGTGCACGGCGTGCAGACCGAAGGTGGTGGCATACCACCCGAGCGCCTCGTCGAGGTCGGCCACCGCGACGCCGACGTGGTCGATCGCGATGATCAGACCCGCAGGAAGGTCGGGCAGGCCCGGCAGGGTGGGTTGGCCGGGC
>Ga0183260_10004097_pt1 | contig 11632 bp, 15 predicted proteins | sample AntDrymUQ4972206_2_FD_129768 | JGI IMG/M metagenome (GOLD analysis project Ga0183260, IMG submission 129768) | Polar desert sand microbial communities from Dry Valleys, Antarctica - metaG UQ497 (22.06) (version 2) (version 2) | ecosystem: Environmental > Terrestrial > Soil > Desert | place...
GCCGACACGGGATCCGAGTCAACGGCATCCACCCCGGCTACATCTGGGGCGACTCGGTCGAGTGGTACTTCGACCACCTCGGGAAGAAGCGCGGCATCAGCGGCGAGGAGGTCTACCGGGAGGTGGCCGATCAGACGTCGCTCAAGTACCTCCCGCACTCCAGCGAGATCGCCGGGTCCGTCCTGTTCTTCGCGTCCGACCTCTCCAAGCCGGTCACCGGACAGAGCCTGGACGTGAACTGCGGGCACTGGATGGCCCCATGATCAAGCTCACCGTCCTGGTGAAGCGGAAGCCGTCCCTGTCGGTCGAGGCGTTCCACACCGAGTGGCGGGCCCACGGCCGGATGATCGCCGACGAGCCGGTGTTCGCGCAGTACATCCGGCGGTACGAGCAGCATCACCGAGTCCCGGCCGACTATCGCAACGGCGACACCCACGACGGCATGGCCGTGCAGTGGTACGACAGCTACGCCGGCTTCCTCGCCCTGCTCCAGACCCCGGAGTACGCCGCCAAGATGCAGCCCGACGAGTCGCGCATCCTCGACCTGTCCGGCATGGTGGTGCTCTTCACGGAAGAGGCGGAGGTCTTCATCGGGTGAGCGACATCACGACCGGCGCCGATGGGCTCGCCCGCTGCTGGTGGCCGGGGGAGGACCTGGCCTACGTCGCCTACCACGACGACGAGTGGGGCCGACCCCTGCGCGACGAGCGAGCTCTCTTCGAGCTCATGTCGCTGGAGGCGTTCCAGGCCGGACTCGCCTGGATCACCATCCTGCGCAAGCGCCCGGCCTTCCGAGTGGCGTTCGAGGGCTTCGATCCAGCAACCGTTGCCGCCTACGAGGAGCCCGACGTCGACCGGCTGCTCGGAGATGCCGGGATCGTGCGGCACCGCGGCAAGATCGCCGCCACCATCGCCAACGCCCAGGCGGTGGAGGCGCTGCGAGAAGAGGGCTCGTCGCTTGTGGACCTGCTGTGGTCCTACGCCCCGGCGCCGCGCTCGGCACCGCTGCCTGATCGAGACGCCATCCCGGCCCTCACACCGGGGTCGGCCACCTTGGCCAAGGTGCTCAAGCAGCGAGGCTTCCGGTTCATGGGCCCGACCACCACCTACGCCCTGATGCAGTCCGCCGGCCTGGTCGACGACCACCTGGCCGGCTGCCACCGGGCCGCTCAGGGTCAGGCGGATGGGGCCAGCTAGCGTCCTCGACCCCGCCCACCAACCAGCGAGCAGTTCAGCCAGATCCGGGTCCGCCGGCTGGGCCAGGGTCAGGCGGCCCCCGAGGCGGTCGCTCGTGCGGGAACGCCGTCACCGCAGCTGGTCGGCGTAGGTGTCGGTGCCGGGGACGGTCGGGATGAACGGTGCCGTCCAGAGCATCTCGCCGACACCGTCGGCCTGGAGGCGGTCGGCCGCCGCGCGCTGCTCGTCCCACCAAGTGTCCGGCGGCGCGGTCGTGAACGACAGGTTGAGCAGGCAGCCGTCGATGCGGTCGTGGCCCGGCTGGCTCACCGGAGCGTTGGGAGGCAGCGGGATGGGTGTGAAGCCCAGCTCGAGCTCAGGGGCGAACGTGCGCTCGACGTACGACGCGAGCTGGGCCGCGTCCACGCCCGAGGCCGGACGGACCAGGGTCGCCGTCACCCCGCCGAAGGCGTGGTCGAGGGCCAGCTCGGCGGGCACCGCGCCGTCGCCGGCGGCGGCCGTCGACGCGTGGCGGTACAGCAACGTGTGGACGTGGTCCCGCTCGGTGAACATGCGCCCGTTGGCGTGGAGCCACTGCACCTGGCGGAGGGCCCAGTCGATGTGGTCGTCGTGGTGCCCGTCGAGGATCCAGTAGATCGCCAGGTACGAGCCGAGGTGGATGCCGCCGAACAGCTCGGGCTCGGCGCCGAAGCGGAGGTCCTTCAGCGGACGGGTGGCGACGAAGCGGCGGCCGGCGAACAACCACGGCCCCACCATGCAGCCGGCGTAGAAGTGGTCGCGCTCGTACCAGCGGTTGTACGCCACCTCGTGCCCGGGGTGCGGCTCCACGAGCGTGAACAGCATCGACCCCAGCCGCACCTCGCCCCCGATGTCGCTCACGGCGCCGGAGCCTACGATCCGCCGATGCCCGGTGATGACCTCGTACGGATGGTGCCGATCCTCACCGCTCGTGAGCTGCCGCCGGTGGTGGCCTTCTACGAGGGACTCGGCCTGCAGGTCACCGCCGACTACGGCGACTACGTGCTCCTCGCCGCCGACGCCGTCGAGGTCCACCTCTCGCAGTGGGACGACCACGACCCGCTGACCACGGCGAACATGCTGTACCTGCGGGTGCGCGACGCCAGCGCCTTGTACGACCGCCTCCGCGATGAGCTGGCCGCCGAGGGGCGCCTCTACCTCGCCCCGGCATCGGGCATCACCGGTGAGCACATGGTCGAGCTGCGTGGGTTGGAGGAGGCCGGTCACCCGGTGACCCGCCTCCACGAGATCGAGGTCAAGCCCTGGGGCCAGCAGGAGTTCGCCGTGATCGACCCGGCCGGCACGCTGGTCCGGGTCGGTTCGCCCACCCCGTGACCGACCGGCGCCGCATCTATCTCGACGGCAACTCACTCGGCCCGCCCGCCCCCGGCACGGCCGAGGCGCTCCGCACGCTGGTCGAGCAGTGGGACGACGAGCTCATCGGTGGCTGGAACGCCGGCTGGTGGGATCTGCCGGTCGCGGTCGGCGAGCGCATCGCCCCACTCCTCGGCGCCGGCCCGGGCCAGGTGGTGGTGGGCGACAGCACCACCGTGCTCTGGTTCAAGCTCGTCAGCGCCGCCCTCCGGCTCCGTCCCAGGCGCCAGACGATCGTCACGCCGACCGGCGGCTTCCCGACCGATCGCCACGTCATCGACGCGCTGGGCGCTCCGGTGACGGCGGTGGCCGCCGACGATCTCGTCGACGCCCTCGGCGCTGACACCGCGGTGCTGGCGCTCTCCCACGTCGACTACCGCAGCGGCCGCCGCCTCGACCTGGCCGCGGTGACGGCCGCCGCCCACGAGGCTGGCGCGGTCGTGGTCTGGGACCTGTCGCACTCGGTCGGCGCCATGGACCTGCATCTCGACGCCGCCGATGTCGACTTGGCCGTGGGCTGCACCTACAAGTACCTCAACGGCGGCCCCGGCTCGCCCGCCTTCGCCTACGTCGCCGAGCGCCACCTGCCGTCGTTCGACCAGCCGATCCCCGGCTGGGTGGGCCACGCCGACCCGTTCTCCATGTCGGAGGTCCACGTCCCCGCCCCCGGGATCCGCCGCGTCCTCTCCGGCACCCCGTCGATCCTCGCCCTCGCCGCGCTGGCCGTAGCACTGGATCGCTTCGACGGCGTCGATCTCGGTGCGCTCCGGGCGCACAGCGTCGCGCTCACCGATCGCTGCCTTGCCCTCGCCGACGAGATGGGCCTCGACACCGTCACGCCGCGCGGCCCCGAGCACCGCGGCAGCCACGTCGCCCTCCGCCACCCCCACGCATGGGCCGTCGTACGAGCATGCGTCGACGCTGGCGTAGTCGGCGACCACCGCCCCCCGGATCTCATCCGCTTCGGCGTCGCCCCGAGCCACCTCACCCTCGACGACGTGGACGAAGCCATGACCCGCCTCGCCCACATCCTCGAGACGGGATCCTGGGAGCGCTGGACGGACGCCCGTCGCCCCACCGTGACCTGACACCCACGGGATCTGTGTGCGCTCAGCACCGCATGCCGGTCATCCACGCACACAGAAGCCGTCGGGGTCGGGCTCGGGGTCGGTCAGGTGGTGATGCCGTGGCGGTCGAGGCCGAAGGCGCGGATGGCGTTGCCGCGGAGGAACTTCCAGGTCTCCTCCTCGGAGAGGCCGGATTGGGTGCAGATGCCGTTGGCGACCTTCTTGGAGTGGGGGAAGGTGCTGTCGGCGTGGGGATAGTCGGTCTCGAAGCAGATCTGGTCCATGCCGATGGCGTCGCGGTTCTTCAGGCCCGTCTCGTCGTCGAACACGCAGCCGTAGATGCGGTGGTGGATGTAGCTGGACGGCTTGTTCGGGAGGCTGGTGCCAAAGGAGTTGTCGCCCCGCTCGGCCCAGAGCTTGTCGGCGCGCTCGATGACGTAGGGCATCCACCCCACCTGGCCCTCGGAGTAGGCGATCACCAGCTCCGGGAAGCGCTCCATGGTGCCGGAGAAGATGTAGTCGAGCATCGAACCCATGGCGTTGGAGAAGGTGAGGGTGGAGCTCACGATGAAGGGCGCGTCGGGGGAGGTGGCCGGCATGCGCGACGACGAGCCGATGTGCATGCAGACGACCGTCCCGGTGTCCTGGCAGGCCTGGAAGAACGGGTCCCAGTGGCGGCCCTTGTCGTGCACCGACGGCAGCCCGAGCGGGTGCGGGTTCTCCGAGAAGGTGACGGCGAAGCAGCCACGGTCGGCGTTGCGGTGCACCTCGGCGGCGGCCAGCTGCGGGTCCCAGAGCGGGATCATGCCGAGCGGGATGAGGCGACCCCGGCCGTCGCCCGCGCACCACTCCTCGATCATCCAGTCGTTGTAGGCCTGCACGCACAGCAGGGCGAGGTCCTTGTCCTCGCGCTCGTAGAAGGCCTGTCCGCAGAAGCGCGGCAGCGTGTTGGGGAAGCAGATCGACGCCTCGACGTGGTTGGCCGTCATGTCGGCCAACCGGTCCTGCTGGATCCAGCAGCCGGGACGGATCTCGTCGAAGGTGACGGGGGTGACGTCGAGGTCCTCGAAGTCGAGGGCGGCGCTCAGCTTCGGGAAGGGGTAGACGAGGTCGTCGTAGAGCCACCAGTCGCACGCCTCGCCGCCCGCGACCCCCTTCTCGTACGAGAACACGCCGCCCTCGAAGCTGAACCGGGCCGTGTCGCGCACGACCCGAGGCCCTCGGTCGAGGTACTTCTTGGGCAAGCGGTCGCTCCAGAGCGTCGGTGGCTCGACCACGTGGTCGTCGACGGAGATGATGAACGGCAGGTCGTGGGCCATGGCCCGATGCTAGAACCTGTTCTAGTTTCTGTCAGTCGACCATGGTGTCGGCGCGTCAGGTGCGGTCGCGGCCGTCTGGCTCGGCGTCGACGGTCTCGTCGTCACGCTCGGCATCGATGTCGACGTCTGGGTCGATCTCGTCGGCCCGGGCATGCAGCGCGCCGGCCTCGTTCCGCAGTCGCTCGGCGTCGAGACGCTGCTGCTCGGCGGCCAGCCGCTCCCGCTCGGCCCGAGCCGCCCGCTCGTCAGCCTCCGCCATCAGCATGTCGGCGTCGACGACGGCTACGTCGGCCAGGTCCCGGGTCTCGGCGGCCTCATAGCGGGCCTCCTTTTGCTTGTGGGCGGTGCGACGCCGGGCGGCGACCAGCGCCAGGATGACCACGACGACCACGGCGATGACGATGATGACTGCGGTGTCCATGGGCCCCCACTACCCAGCGAAATGATGTCCGACACCGGGCCTCGGCCGCCGAGTACGGTCCGCGCCGTGGGGGAGATCGAGCGGCTGACCGCAGCTGACGCCACCGTGGACCTCGTTGTCGACGCGCTGGACCGGGACGGCTGCGTGGTTATCGAGCGGTTCATCACCGCCGCCAAGGTCGCGGCCCTCAAGGAGGAGCTGGCCCCGCATCGCGCGCAGACGCCGACGGGTCGCAACGACTTCGAGGGCTTCGACACCCGGCGGATCTACGCCCTGTTCGCCAAGACCCGTGGCTTCGACGAGCTGGCCATCCATCCGCTCCTCGGCGGGGTGCTCGATCGGGTGCTCGGCCCCCACCAGCTCAGCGGGCCGGTCGGGATCGACATCGGCCCCGGCGAGTCCGCGCAGGGTCTGCACCGGGACGACGTCGTCTACCCCATCCCGTGGCCGCACCAGCAGGTGGTGCTCAACACGATGTGGGCCCTCGACGACTTCACGGTCGACAACGGCGCCACCCTCGTCGCGCCCGGCAGCCACCACAGCTCACCGGCGGAGATGCCTCCGGCTGCCGACGCCGTCGCGGCCACCATGTCGGCCGGCTCGGTGATGTTCTACGTCGGCACCGTCTGGCACGGCGGCGGCGCCAACCGCACCACCGAGCGGCGTCTCGGCGTGATCCTGGAGTACGCGGCGTCGTGGCTGCGGGCGCAGGAGAACCATGTCACCGCGGTAGCGCCAGAAGTGGTGCGCACCCTGGAGCCACGCCTCCAGGAGCTCCTCGGCTACAACATCCATCCGCCGTTCCTCGGTTACGTCGACGGCCGCCACCCCCGGCGGGCCCTCGGTTCGATGGAGCGCTGACGGATGCAGCCGATCGGCACACCGACGACGGAGCAGAGCATCGACGTGGACGCGCCTCCCGAGGTGGTGTGGGCCATCCTGGCCGACGTCATGCGCACGCCGGAGTGGAGCCCGGTGTGCCACCGCTGCGAGTGGATCGACGGCCATCGCGAGCCGGTCGAGGGGGCGCGGTTCCGGGGTCACAATCGCCTCAACGGTGCCCGCTGGTCGCGCGACTGCGTGGTCACCTCCGCCGACCCCGGGCAGCTGTTCGCCTTCTCCGCCCTGTTCAAGGGGCAGGAGTCCACGCGCTGGAGATACCGCACCGACGCCCTTGGGGCGGGCACGCGCCTGAGCGAGGCCTACGAGATCGTGATGGTGCCCCCGTGGCTGCGCGCCCTCCGTCGGCTGCCGGGAGTCGTCGCCAAGACGACGAAGGACACCGAGCACAACATCAGCACCAGCCTCGAGCGCCTCAAGGCCCTGGCCGAGGGCACTGCCGGGGCTACGCGGTGAGGATCTCTACGATCCGGGCCTTGTAGGCGGCGTGGGTGGCCCCAGCGTCGGCGAGGATCTGGGAGGCGAAGCCCTCGGCGTCGCGGAACAGGGCCAGCACCAGGTGCTCGGTGCCGATGTAGTTGTGGCCCATCGACAGTGCTTCGCGGAGGGCGCCGCTGAACACCTCCGTGGCGCGCGGCGTGACCGGTAGCTCGGCAGGACCCATCACCGTGCCCCGGGGCGAGCGCGCCAGAACGGCGGCCGCCACGGTGCGCTCGGTGAGTCCCGACTCGGCGAGGACGGTCGCGGCGATGCCTCCCGGCGGGAACAAGCCGAGCAGCAAGTGCTCCGTGCCGACGTAGGCGTGTCCCAGGCCGCGGGCGGCGTCGATGCTGGCGGGGTAGACCCGCCGGGCCCGCTTGGTGAAGTGGCTGAAGCTCGGGGGGCCGGCGTAGCGCTTGTGGGCGGCTTGCCGGGACACGCCGAGCGACTCGCTGATCTCGGCCCAGGTGTGGCCGGCGGCGCGACACCGGTCGACGAAGTGGCCGACGAGGGAGTCGCTGGTCTCGGTCAGCTCGGCGGCGGTGGCCGACGCGGTGGCCAGGTGGGCGAGCGGGTCGGGGGCAGGCGAGTCGGCCTCGACGGAAGCGATCAGGTCGGGCAAGGGGGGTGCGGGAGCCATGTGTCAACTTGTAGTTGACAGATCCCCTTCTGTCAACTCTGGATTGACGGCGTGGCCGCCCCCTCGCCTACGGTGGGCCCATGACCGCTCAGCAGACCATGACCGACGTCGTCACCAAGGCGATGAACCTCACCCACAAGGCGATCCTGAAGGCGTCCGGCGGCCGGTTCGGGGGCAAGGTCCTCGGGATGGTGGCGGTCGAGCTGCACACCATCGGCCGCCGGTCGGGACAGCGCCGCTCGGTGATGCTCACGGCCCCGATCCACGAGCCCGACCGCGTCGTGCTGATCGCCTCGAAGGGTGGTGACGATCGCCATCCCGACTGGTACCACAACGTCGTGGCCGAGCCCGACGTGGAGATCACCGAGCACGGCACCACCCGGCCGATGCGAGCCCGGACGGCGACGGCGGAGGAGAAGGCAGAGATGTGGCCGGCCATCGTCGCCGCCTACAAGGGCTACGCCGGCTACCAGAAGCGCACCGAACGCGACATCCCGGTCGTCATCTGCGAGCCGCGGTAGTGGCTGCCGCCGGGTACCGGCTCCTCATCGGAGGCGAGCGGGTCGACGGTGACGGCGGCGTCTACGACATCCTGAACCCGGCCACCGAAGCCGTCGTGGCCCAGGCGCCCGAGGCATCGGTGGCCCAGGTGGAGGCGGCCGCGGCCGCGGCCGCCGACGCCTTCCCGGCGTGGAGCCGCACCAAGCCCGAGGAGCGGGCGGCGCTCTTGAACCGGGCCGCCGACCTCCTCCGGGAGCGGATGGACGAGCTCGTCCCGCTGGTGCAGGCCGAGACCGGGGCCACGCAACGGGTGGCGTCGACCATGCAGGTGCCCACCTGCATCGAGCGCTTCCGCCGCTACGCCAAGGGGGCCCTCGAGCCCACCACCATCCCGTTGCCCCCCGGCGAGATGCCCACCACCGCGCTGGCCGCCGGGGGCCTGATGAGCGCCATGGTCGTCCGGCAGCCGGTCGGCGTGGTGGCCTGCATCACGCCCTACAACTTCCCCATCGTGAACATGGCCGGCAAGATCGGCCCCGCCCTCGCCATGGGCAACACGGTCGTGGTGAAGCCCGCTCCGCAGGATCCGCTCGCCGTCGTCGCCTTCGGCGAGGTGCTGCACGACGCCGGCTTCCCCGCCGGTGTGGTCAACATCGTGACGGGATCATCGCCAGAGGTCGGGCAGGCACTCGTCGCCTCGGACCACGTCGACATGGTGAGCTTCACCGGCTCCACGCCGGTTGGGCAGGCGATCGGCGAGGTGGCCGGCAGGGGCATGAAGCGGCTGCTTCTCGAGCTCGGCGGCAAGGGCGCCGGCATCGTGTTCGACGATGCCGACCTGAAGACGGCCATCGGCTCCATCGCCAGCGTGTGGGCCTTCCACAGCGGCCAGATCTGCACCGCGCCCACCCGTGTCATCGCTCAGCGCGGGGTCTACGACCAGTTGGTCGCCGGCCTCCAGGCGGCCGCCGGCCGTCTCAAGGTGGGTGACCCGCTGGCCCCCGACACCGTCGTCGGCCCGCTGATCTCCGAGGTGCAGCGCGGCCGGGTCGAGTCGCTCATCGCGACCGGTGTCGAGCAGGGCGCGGAGCTCGTGGCGGGCGGTCAGCGGCCGGACCTGGCGACCGGCTTCTACGTGGCCCCCACCCTGCTCGCCGGCTGCAAGCCCGACAACGCCGCCGTGCAGCAAGAGTTCTTCGGACCCGTCGTGGTCGTCGTGCCCTTCGACGACGAGGACGAGGCGGTGGCCATCGCCAACGGCACCGAGTTCGGCCTCTACGACTACGTCTTCTCCGGCGACACCACCCGGGCGCTTCGGGTGGCCAAGCAGCTCCGCACCGGCAACGTCGGCCTCAACACCGCCCAGCGCAACCACGAAGCGCCCTTCGGCGGATTCAAGATGAGCGGCGTCGGCCGTGACGGCGGCAGCTTCGGCCTCCACGCTTACTCGGAGATGCAATCCATCATCTGGCCGGGGTGACGAACGACACCTTCCCTGTAACGTAATAGTACGTTACTGTCGGTACATGGGGCCGCAGCTGGGGACCGAGGTGCTGCTGGCGCTGCTCGACGTGGGCGCTCCCGGCATCGGCGGCTCCGAGGTGCAGGACCGGCTGGCCGCGCAGGGTCGGCGGCCGGGCGCCGACACGCTGCTGGTCGCCCTGCTCTCGCTCGAGGCCGCTGGCCACGTGGCCGTCGAGCGGGGGACAACAATGCGCTTCGCCCTCACGGCCCAGGGGAGCGAGCGGGCCTACGAGCTGGGCGGAGGACAGCCCGTGCACCTTCAGCTCCTCATGGCGGACCTGGTCGGCTTCACCTCGTTCACCTCCATCCACGGCGATGCCGCCGCCCACGCGGCCGCCGGCGCCCTCCACCGGGTCGCCTCCGACGCCGTGGGCCACGGCGGGGGCGAGGTCTTCAAGGCCTTGGGAGACGGGTTCCTCGCCTGGCTCCCGCCGGCGGCCGACCCGGTGCCCGTGGTAGCGACCGTGGCGGCGGGGTGCGAGCGGCCCGACGGCGAGCCGTGGCTCCTGCGGGCGGCCAGCCACGTCGGCCACCCGATCCGGCACCGGGGCGACCTGTTCGGCGGCGACGTCAACCTGGTGGCCCGGCTGTGCGCGGCGGCCGCCCCCGGTGAGCTGGTCCGCTCCGAGGGCGCCAGCGCCGGTGCCGAGCAGCTCGACGTGCGAGGCCTCGACAGGCCCGTCCCGATCCAGCGGATGGTGATCCCGTGACCCGCCTCTTCGGCCGCGGCGAGCTCAAGCGGGCCCTGCTCCATGTGGCCGCCGACCTCGGCCCCACCAACGGCTACGCCATCATGCACGGCCTGGCCGAGCGGGTCGGCGGCTCGTGGCAGCCCAGTCCCGGCGCCATCTACCCCGCCCTGCTGGCCCTCGAGGACGGGGGCCTGCTCGCCGGTCACGAGCACGACGGCGCCCGGCGTTACGAGCTCACCCCCGCCGGGCGGGCGGCGGTGGCGGCCGACCCAGGTGTGCTCGACGCCGCCGCCGGTCGCGCCCTGCGCACACCGGGACCACCGATGACCGTCGGCGCCCTGCTCGACGGGCTGATCGACGCCGCCCCGAACCGCGATCACATCCTGCGGCCCGCCCAGGTCGACCGCATCGAATCCCTCTACCAACCGCTGCTCGCCGAGCTGCAAGACATGACTGCCCAGGAGGCACCCTGATGGACGACTTCGCCCTCGCCGCGTTCCGGGAACGAGAGGCGCGCCAGATCCTCAAGCGCCGAGCGTTCTACCTGCACCTGGCCATCTTCGTGGCCGTGCAAGTGATGATCTTCGTGATCTGGGCCCTGGCCGGCGGCGGGTTCCCCTGGTTCCTGTTCCCGCTGATGGGTTGGGGCATCGGGATCGTCGCTCACGGCGCCACGGCCTTCTTGATGTCCCACCCCGACGACATCGTCCTCGAGCGAGAGCAGCGTCGCGCCGCCAAGCCGTAGGGCTGGTCGCAAACTAGAACGTGTTCTAGTCTCCGGTCATGGCGACCTATGACCTGGTGATCACCAACGGAACGGTGGTGGACGGCACCGGCTTGCCCCGACGTACAGCAGACGTCGGCATCCTGGACGGTCGCATCGCCGCCATCGGCTTCATCGATGCGAACGAGGGCGCTCAGGTGATCGACGCCGCCGGCCGGGTGGTCGCCCCCGGGATCGTCGATCCGCACACGCACTACGACCCGCAGCTCACCTTCGAGCCCTACGGCACGTCGAGCTGCTACCACGGCGTCACCACGGTGGTGGCCGGGAACTGCGGCTTCTCGGTGGCGCCGTTGCGGCCCGGGGACGCGCCGTGGCTCATCCAGCTCTTCGCCCGCGTTGAGGGCATGGACGCCAGCGCCCTGGAGGGCATCCCGGTGGACGGCTTCGAGAGCTTCCCGGAGTTCCTCGAGTCGATGCGCGGGAAGATCGGCATCAACGCCGCCTTCTACGTCGGGCACTGCGCTCTGCGCCGCTACGTGATGGGCGACGCCGCCCAGGAGCGAGAGGCGACCGCCGACGAGATCGAGCAGATGGCGACCCTCGTCCGGGAGGCCATGGAGGCCGGCGCCGCCGGCTTCAGCTCCACCCACTCGCCCACCCACGTCGACTCCGCCGACCGACCGGTCCCGTCCCGCCTGTCCAGCCTCGACGAGCTCAAGGCGCTGGCGGAGGCGGCCGGGCGGGCCGGCCCGGGCTCGCTGGCCTACCTCCC
>Ga0183260_10004098_pt1 | contig 11632 bp, 9 predicted proteins | sample AntDrymUQ4972206_2_FD_129768 | JGI IMG/M metagenome (GOLD analysis project Ga0183260, IMG submission 129768) | Polar desert sand microbial communities from Dry Valleys, Antarctica - metaG UQ497 (22.06) (version 2) (version 2) | ecosystem: Environmental > Terrestrial > Soil > Desert | place...
CGCGGTCATGACGTAGACACCACTGACCGCGAGCAGCGCGACGTCAACCCCGGCCACGTCGTCCATCTCAGGAACGACGTCGCTGTCGCCCGAGTGGTAGAGACGCTCGCCGCGGATGTTCAGCAGGTAGCCGACACCACCTGCCTCGCGCGGGTGGAAGACGTTCCCGGACACGTCGCGCTTGGACGTGTTGTAGGCCGCGACCGCAGCGATCTCAACCCCGGCGGCGAAGTCGGGCTCGACAGCCTCGCCCGGGACGATCGAGACGACGTGCCCGCTCGCGCGCTCGGCAACTGTCGGCGGCGCGACCAGCTGCGTGTCGTCGTCGGTCAGCCGTTCGACGTCCTGCAACGAGAAGTGGTCGTAGTGGCCGTGGGTGATCAGGATAAGGTCGGCCTTGGGGCCGTCGGCGACCCGATACGGGTCGATGTAGATCATCGTGCCACCGGCGTCAATGCGAAATCCCGAGTGGCCCAGCCACTCCACCGAGTCGAGCAACATCGCTCAAGGATAGTCGCCCACCTACACCCCAACGGGCGATCCAAGGAGCCGCGAGCTGGAGCGCCGCGGGGCCCGCGGATATCATTGCGGCGCTTTGCGAGCCTTCGCCGTCTTCCTGCGACGCCGCCCGCGCGAGCATGCCCCTCGGGCGCGGCGCTTGGCAGCTGGCCTCGCCGTCCTCGCCGGTGCGCTCGCGCTGCTCGCGCTGGCCGCGCCGCTCGCCCTCGGCGACGTCGCAACGCCTCAGTCGGGCGGCTCGCCAAACGCCGACAAGATCGCTGAGCTGTACAAGATCGCGCTCTACATCGCGATCGTGGTCTTCGTCGGCGTCGAGAGCACGCTGATCTACTCGCTCGTCAAGTACCGCGCTCGACGCGGCGGCCGCGAGGCGCAGCAGATCCGCGGCAACACGGCGCTCGAGATCGGCTGGACGGTGGGCGCGGTGCTTATCGTCGTGGCCCTCAGCGTGATCACGTTCGTCTACCTCGGCGACATCACGACCCCGGCCCAGTCGGGTACCGCGGGGCTGCGCGCCGGAGCCGTCGAGCTCGCTTCGCTGAACCAGCCGGAGCCGCCGGGACCGGCAAGGCCCCTGCGGATCGGCGTCAATGGCCAACAGTTCGTCTGGCGCTACGACTACCTCGACGAGGAACGGCTCCCTGGCGGCCAGCCGCTGTCGACGTACTACGAGATGGTGGTTCCGATCGACACAACGGTGACGCTCCAGATGACGTCGCAGGACGTCGTCCACTCGTGGTGGATTCCGGAGCTCGGCGGGAAGGCCGATGCGGTCCCCGGGCACACGAACGAGACGTGGTTCAAGATCTCGAGGCCAGGCGTCTACGGCGGTCAGTGCGCTGAGCTCTGCGGCGAGGGACACGCTGACCACCGCGCACGGGTGCGAGCCGTGAGTCTCGGCGAGTACAACGCGTGGGTCGGTCGCCAACGCCAGGACCTGCTCGCCGCACGCGACGAGTTGGCATCCGCGCGCAAGCAGCGCGAGGGACCCCCTAGGGAGGGCGAGGGACGATGACCACGACGACACGACACCCACACTGACGCCGCCAGCGCCCCCGTCCGCCGGTACCGCCGCTGCGCCGCGGCCCGAGATCGTCGTCGACGGCCTCCATGCGGAGCCGACCGGCTGGCTCGCCTGGCTGAAGACGACCGACCACAAGCGGATCGGGGTGATGTACCTCTTTGCGACGTTCGTCTTCTTCATCCTCGGCGGAGTCCAGGCACTTCTGATGCGGCTGCAGCTGTCTCAGGCGGACAACACGCTGATCGATGCGCAGACCTACAACGGTCTCGTCTCGCTGCACGGCACGACGATGATCTTCCTGTTCATCGTGCCGGTGCTCGCCGGCTTTGCCAACTATTTCGTTCCGCTGATGATCGGCGCGCGCGACGTCGCCTTCCCGCGGCTGAACGCACTCACCTTCTGGCTGCTCGTCTTCGGCGGCATCACCTTCTACGCAAGCATCTTCTTCAGCCCGCCAACCGCCGGGTGGACCTCATACGCGCCGCTCTCCGACGACGCCTTTCTGCCGAGCGGCGGCATCGACGCCTGGATCTTCCTGATCCACCTGACGGGCCTCTCGACGCTGCTTGGGGCGATCAACCTAACCGCGACGATCCACAACATGCGCGCCAGGGGAATGGGCTGGGGGCGGCTGCCGCTGTTCGTCTGGACCGTTCTCGTCTACAGCTACCTCGCCATCCTTGCCTATCCGGCGATCGGCGCGGCCGCGACGATGCTGATGACCGACCGCCACTTTGGCACCGCGTTCTTTGACGCGACAGGCGGAGGAGACCCGCTTCTCTGGCAGCACCTCTTCTGGTTCTTCGGGCACCCTGAGGTCTACATCATGATCCTGCCGGCCTTCGGGATGATCTCCGAGATTCTGCCGGTGTTCGCGCGCAAGCCGATCTTCGGCTACAAGGCGATAGTCGCCTCGACCGCCTCGATCGCCTTCCTCGGCATGCTCGTCTGGGCCCACCACATGTTCGCGACGCCCGTCTCTACGGCCGTGCTCGCGTTCTTCATGCTGTCGTCGTTTGCGATCGCGGTCCCAACCGGCGTCAAGATCTTCAACTGGATCGCGACACTCTGGCGTGGGACGATCGTCTTCAAGACCCCGCTCTACTTCGCCGCCGGCTTCATCGGGGTGTTCTTGATCGGCGGGCTGTCGGGGGTCATCCTCGCGATCTTCCCGGTCGACTGGCAGCTGACCGACAGCTATTTCGTCGTCGCCCACCTGCACTACGTCCTCTTCGGCGGCAGCGTCTTTGCGATCTTCGCGGGGCTCTACTACTGGTTCCCGAAGATGTCCGGGCGGCTGCTCTCGGAGGCGCTCGGCAAGCTCTCCTTCTGGCTGATGTTCGTCGGCTTCAACATGACCTTCCTGATTCAGCACTCGCTCGGGCTGTCCGGGATGCCGCGGCGGATCTACCACTATCCGCAGGGCGCCGGCTGGGAGGGCTACAACCTCGTCTCGACGGTCGGCTCGTTCATCCTGGGGATCGGCGTGCTCGTCACAGTGGCGAACGTGCTGGTCAGCCTGAGGACGGGCAAGCGAGCCGGAAACGACCCCTGGCGCGCCAACACGCTCGAGTGGTTCACGTCCGCCCCGCCGCCGGAGAACAACTTCGACGTGATCCCGCGCGTGCGCAGTCTCGAGCCGATGAAGGACATCCGCCGCGATGTAGCGCGCGGGGGCGCCACAGCGGTCGGGTCTGTGGCGCAGCCGGTCGCGGAGATCTAGCTAGTTGCGCTGGCGCGTCAGCTCATCGGATGGCGTCCACGGGCGGATCGGCTCACGGTACGACGGCCAGATGGCCGCCCCCTCGTGCGCCTTTCGACGGCTCGCGCTCGTCACCGTGCTGGCGACGTTCTGCCTGATCGTCCTCGGCGGGGTCGTGCGTGTCTCCGACTCGGGGCTCGGCTGCGGCCCCGGCGGCAGCGGCTTCCACGGCTGGCCACTCTGCAGGGGCGACGTCGTCCCCGGACTAGACCTGAACGCGATCATCGAGTACGCCCATCGGGTCACGGCCTCGCTCGTCGGGCTGGCGATACTCGCGCTGGCGGCACTCGCCTGGCGCGCGTCGCGGCGCGGCGGTGGCGCCCACCCGCGGCTCGTGCGAGCCTCGCTGGCGGCGGCCGCCCTGGTCATCGGCCAGGGCCTGCTCGGCGCGGCGACCGTCGAGGGGAACCTCGACGAGGCGCTTGTGGCGACGCATCTGGGGCTCGCGATGCTGCTGCTCGCGCTCGTCCTCTACATCTGGCGGGGATCGCGCCCTGACGTGATCGGCGCGCCCCCGTCAGATGGAGGTCGCGGTTTTCGGCCGCTGGCGCAGGCAGCGCAGGCGGCGCTGCTCGCGGCGATCGTCGCAGGCGGCTATATGGCTGGCACCCAGCACTACGGCCGCGCCGACTACCAGCTCGGCGACGGAGCTCATCACGCCTGCGGCAAGGAGTTTCCGACCTGCAACGGCGAGCTCCTGCCCTTCGGTCAGGCGCAGCTCGTCGACATCCACCTGGCACACCGGGTCCTGATGTCCGTCGCGACGCTGCTCTTGGTGGCGCTGGTCGTACTCGCTCTGCGCCGGCGCCCGAGTGCGGGCGTCGTCCGCTCGGCGCTCGTGACGTTGGCGCTGCTCGTAGCGCAGCTCCTGCTCGGCGCGCTGAACGTCTGGCTCGACGAGTACGAGGCTCTGATCGTCGCGCACCTCACGGTCGCGACCCTTCTCTGGGCGACTTTGGCGGGCCTGATCCTGCAGCTCTATGAAGTGCCCGCGGCGGCCGCGCGCCGTCCCACCCAGCGTGTCGCCCAGGCGACCACCGCGGTCGCCGCCTGATGGAGGCCGGCACCCGAACCACCACGCCGCTGAAGCGCCCGGGTACGGCCCGGGCGGGTAGCGCGGAGGTGCAGCGAACCGGACACCCGTTGCCGGTCAAGCCGCCCGCAAAGGATGGGCCGGTACGGCGGCCGGTACGGCGGCCGGTACGGCGGCCGGCCCGCCGCCGGCTCACGGGGATGGCGGGCGTCCGCCAGCTTGTCGCCGACTATTTCACGATGACCAAACCGCGCGTCCAGTCGCTGCTGCTGTTCACGACCGTTACAACGATGTATGTCGCCGGTGACCCATCGCCGGGCCTCGTGTTGCTGACGTGCCTCGGCGGCGCGCTCTCGGCTGGTGGTGCCGGAGCCATCAATCACTGCCTCGACCGCGACCTCGACGCCGCGATGAGCCGCACAGCGAATCGCCCCGTCCCGGCGGGGCGTGTCTCCGCGGCCGCAGCATTCGTATACGGGGTGGTGTTGCAGGTGGCATCGTTCGTCGTCCTCTCGGTTGCGGTCAACCTGCTCGCCGCGACGCTCGCTCTCGCAGGATTCCTCGGCTACGTGCTCGTCTACACGGCCTGGCTCAAGCGGACGACCCCGCAGAACATCGTCATCGGGGGCGCCGCCGGGGCGGTGCCGCCGCTGGTCGCCTGGGCCGCGGTGACCGGATCGCTCGAGCCGGGCGCCCTCTACCTGTTCGCGATCGTCTTCTGCTGGACCCCTCCCCACTTCTGGGCGCTCTCGCTGTTGATGAAGGAGGAGTACGCGCGTGCCGGGGTGCCGATGCTGCCGGTGGTCCGCGGCGAGATCGAGACCCGTCGACAGATCGTGCTCTACGCGCTCGTGCTCGTCGCCGTGACGATCTTGCCCTTTGCCAGCGGGTTGTTCGGCGCGGCGTACCTGGCTTGCGCACTCGTGCTCGGCGGCGGGCTGGTCGTGCTGGCACTCCGTCTGCGCCGGCGAGGCGACCGCCGCTCGGCGCTGCGGCTCTACCTCTTCTCACTCGCCTACCTCGCGCTCCTGTTCGCCGCGATGGTGATCGACACCCACACGTGAGGACCCGCCGTTCAACGCGTGCGACGAGCCGTTCAAGGCCTGCGGCGGGCCGTTCAATGTGTCCGACGGGCCGTTCAATGTGTCCGACGGGCCGTTCAATGCTTAGGCTGGGCCGTTCAACGCGCGCGACCGGCCGTTCGCCGCTCAGGCCGCGCCGCTCAACACGCGGGCTGGGCAGCTCAAGATGCTCGTCGCGCCACAGGACACCGTCGTGGGTCCTACGATGAGGATTGCCTGCGGGTTTGACCATGCCGGCTTCCCCCTGAAGCAGACCATCATCGACACGCTCGAGCAGGCCGGGCACGAGGTGCTCGACCTCGGCACCGACTCGACCGAGCCCGTCGACTACCCCGACGTCGCGCTCGCCGTCGCTGCGGCACTCACCTCGGGCAAGGCCGAGCGCGGCGTGCTGATCTGCGGCTCAGGAGCCGGCGTCGCCGTCGCGGCATCAAAGGTGCCTGGGGTCCGCGCCGCGGTGATGCACGACAACTACACCGCTCATCAAGCCGTCGAGCACGACGACGTCAACGTCCTCTGTCTAGGCGCGCGCGTAGTCGGCCCGGAGCTCGCCGCAGAGACGCTGCGCACCTTTGCCAGCGCGGTCTTCTCAGGCGAGGAGCGCCATCGACGGCGGGTCGAGAAGATCGCCGCCATCGAGCGAGCTTAGACCGCTGACCGCGCCGCCCCGCTTACGCAAGCGCCCCGCGCGGTGCCCTACCTGAGCGCGATGTCCCGCACCGGCTCGAGCGCCAGGTCGAGCACCTCCGCCGTCGTCATCACCGGGTGAAACGTCATCTGCTGGCGGATGTCGGCGGGGACGTCGTCGAGGTCCGGGCGGTTGCGCTCGGGGAGGATCACGTCGGTCAGACCGGCGGCGTGCGCCGCGAGAACCTTCTGCTTGACGCCGCCGATCGGCAGCACGCGGCCCTGCAAGGTGACCTCGCCGGTCATGCCAACGGTGTGCTTGACGGGCCGGCCGGACAGTAGCGACGCAAGTGCGGTGACCATCGTGACGCCGGCGCTCGGGCCGTCCTTGGGTATCGCCCCGGCAGGCACGTGGACGTGGAACTCGCGCCGGTCGAAGGCGTGCTCGTCGATTCCGATCTCCGGCGCGTGGCCGCGGACGTACGACAGGGCGATCCGCGCCGACTCCTTCATCACATCGCCCAGCTGCCCGGTCAGCACGAGCCCCTCACCCTCCATCGCGGCGGCCTCGATGAACAGGACGTCACCACCGGCGCCGGTGACCGAGAGCCCGGTCGCGACACCCGGCAGCGCGGTTCGCTCGGCGGCCTCCTGGAAGAAGCGCTGGCGCCCGAGGACGTCGCGCAGCGACGCCAGGTCGACCGTCACCGGCGGCTGCGCCTTGCCCGCCGCGACCTCGGTCGCGAGCTTGCGCAGGAGCCTGCCGAGCTCGCGCTCAAGCTGGCGCACACCGGCCTCGCGGGTGTACTCGATCGCGACCGCCCGCAGCAGGTCGTCGGAGATCGCGACCTCGTCGGGGCGCAGGCCATTGCGCTCGCGAAGAGGACCTCCGAGAGGTCGAGTTCGAGGTCGAGATAGTGGTCTCGGAACGAGTGGTTCTGCGCCGGGTCGAGCACCTCGAGCAGCGCCGCCGAGGGGTCGCCACGCCAGTCGGCGCCGACCTTGTCGACCTCGTCGAGCATGATCACCGGGTTCATCGTGCCGGCGTCGCGCAACGCTCGGACGAGCCGGCCGGGTAGGGCGCCGATGTAGGTGCGCCGGTGGCCGCGAATCTCGGCCTCGTCGCGCACGCCGCCAAGCGACATCCTGACGAACTCCCGCCCCGTCGCGCGTGCAATCGACTCCCCGATCGACGTCTTGCCGGTGCCGGGCGGTCCGATCAGGGTCAGGATCGCCCCCGAACGCTTGTCCTCGACGATGCCGCGCTCTTTGCGCAGCTTGCGCACGGCCAGGTACTCGGTGATGCGCTCCTTGACATCGTCGAGACCCGCGTGGTCGGCGTCGAGGACCTCGCGTGCGTGCTGGGGGTCGAGCCGCTCCTGCGACCGCTCGCCCCACGGTACGGCGATCAGCCAGTCGAGGTAGCTGCGGATCATCGAGGCCTCGCCGGACTGCTCGCCCATCCGCTCGAGCCGGGCGAGCTCCTTCTCGGCCTGTTCACGGACGGCATCGGGCATTGCCGCCTCGGCGATCTTCTGCCGGTACTCCTCTACGACCGACGCGTCATCCTCACCGAGCTCCTTGCGGATCGATTCCATCTGCTTGCGCAGGAAGTAGTCGCGCTGCTGCTTCTGAGCCCCAGACTCGACGTCGTCGCGAATCCGTCGGCGAACCTGGAGCTCGGCGAGCCGGTCGCGCTGGTACTCGAGCGCCAGCGCCAGCCGCTCGGTCACGTCAAGGGTCTCGAGCAGCTTGACCTTCTGTTCGAAGGTGAGGTCGGGTGAGTACCCGGAGGTATCGGCGAGCGCGCCCGGCTCCGTGATCGATCGCACGAAGGCCGCAACCCGGCCGTCGTCTCCGCGCAGTTCGAGGATCTCCTCGACGACCGCGCGGTACTCGCGCTCGAGCTCGCGGGTGCGCGCGTCGACCGGGAGCTCGTCCGGGTGCTCCTCGACCTCGACCCGAAGCTCCCCGTGGAGCCCCGCGCGCGCCGCGCCGGCGATGCCACGGTGGCTCCCCGAGAGCGCCACGGCGTGTGCGCCGCCGGGCAGCCTCAGCCGCTCGACGACGTCCGCCACCGTTCCGACGCTCGCGAACTCGGTCTCCTGCCTGGGGACGAGCAGTACCTGCTCGTCCGCATCGCCAGCATCCACCGGCAGCCGGACCTCCATGTTCGGGAAGACGACGGCGTCGTCAAGCGGGATCAGCAGTAGCGTCTTCATGTGCCTCGCTCACGGGTTTACTAATGAAGTGTAAGTAGCGAGGGGGAAGGCTAGCAGCTTGAGTCCCCGGCGGCCGCCGCCGGCCTGCTCACAGCCGTTGGCCAGCCGCGTCGTCGAGCACGACCATCAGCCGGCCAGTCGGGCGCACCAGGCTCGCGGGCACAGCCGGCGTCGCCGGTCCCGCGAAGGCGCGCGCCACAGCTTTGGACTTGCCGGCGCCGGTCACGAGAAAGACGACCTCACGAGCCGCGTTCAGGACGACGAGCGTGAGCGTCACGCGTGGGACAAAGGGAGCCAGGCCCGGGTGCTCCACCCCGACAGCGAGTCGCTCGACGGCTTCGAGGGCCGGGTCTGCTGGGAAGAGCGACGCGCAGTGGCCATCGCTGCCAAGGCCCAGCAGCACGAGGTCGAGTCGGGGGACTGGCCCAAGCGCCTGCGTCAAGTCGCGCTGGTACGCCTCGGCGGCAGGTCCCGGCCCACGTTCGGCGGCGATCCGCCGTACCTCGGGCTGCGGCCCGGCAAGGCGATCCAACAGGGCGGCCTTCGCCATGCCGTAGTTCGAGTGCTCGTGCTCCGGCGAAACGCAGCGCTCGTCGCCGAACCAGAGCGTGGACCGCGACCAGTCGCCGCCCGCCGCCGCTGCACGCTCGTAGGCGAGGCGCGGGGTGGATCCGCCGGTCAGGGCGATCTGCGCGCCGCGCGCGGCAGCGGCGACGAGACTGTCGGCGACCACCAACGTCGGGTCGTCGCTGACGATGATCCGTGGGTCGCTCACGCGGTCGCGCAGACCATCGTCGCCGCGGCCGCGCGGGCGGGCTCAGCGGCCGGGTCGCGCAGGAGCGCCTGGCGGATCCCCTCCCCAAGGATGCCGCTCTCGCCGCGCGAGGCTCCCAGTACGACAAACGACGATTCGTGCCCCGCGGGCGTTCGACGGACCGCGGCAAGTCCCCCGCTGGCCCGCCGCAGCGACAGCGACGCGCCGCTGGCGGTCTCGATCGTGACCGCCGCGAGCCCAGGCACATCCTGCCCAGCCGTCGGAGAGAGCCGGATCGCGACCTCGCCGCGCCCAGCCGTCGCGACGCCGGCGCGCGCGCCCGCCCGATCGGTCGTCAGTGGGCGGGCGTCCCAGCCCAGGCGCGAGGCAAGCCAGCCGGCAAGTAGCAGCGCGCTGACCGCCGACGCCGGCGCGTGCTCGATCGTCAGCGAGCTGATCTCGGCGAGCGTCCGGCGCAGCGCCGGTGGATTGAAGCTAGCGGCGATCCGTTCGCGCCAGGGCGTCGTCCGCAGCCACGCCAGGTCGACGACATAGGCGTCGGCGACAAGCTCGCGTGAGCGCTCGGCGGCGGCGACCGGGTCGGGGTCTGTGCCGGAGTCGATCAGGACGACCTGGGCAAGCCCAAGCAGCGCATCGACCGCCTGGGAATGGCCGTGGGGAGCCCACACCACCGTCGCCAGGTCGGAGACGAGCAGCGGGTCGACGATCGATGCGAGCCGCCCAAGGTGCTCTTCGCCAACGTCGACCTCGACATGCTCGCGACAGATGCCGATCGCGCCGGGCCCGCCGCGCAGCTCACATTCCATGCTCGTCCAGGCGTCGATCGTCCGGCGTCCCGGCTCGACCGAGCAGACGACGGTCCGCGAGGGATGATTTCGCCCGACTCGCTCGAGACGAGTCGCGATCTCGCCGCGCCAGGCGCAGTCGACGACCGCGACGAGGTTGAGAACGCGCGCGGGGGCGGACACTCGCCCGTCGCCGTGGCGCTCCTCGAGCAGCTTGCGCAGCGCCGCCTCGATCGCGCCGGGAGTCGTGTCCTCGGCGCTCCAGACGCGGTCGCTGACCGAGCTGGCCCGACTCATCGGCGAGCGGCGCTCAGATCCGCCGCCAACGCGCCGCCCCGTCAAGCAGCCGGTCGCTCTCCGGCGGCCCGGCCGACCCCGCCGGGTAACGCACGAGCGGTGGCGCGTCCGGGGCCGCCCAGGCGGCCAGGACCGGGTCGCAGATCGCCCAGGCGGCCTCGACCTCGTCGTCGCGCGCGAACAGCGTGGCGTCGCCGCGCATCGTGTCGAGGATCAGCCGCTCGTAGGCCTCGGGCGACTCCGACAGGAAGGAGGTCCCGTAGAGGAACTCCATGTTGACCGAGCGCACGCGCATCCGCGCCCCCGGGATCTTCGCGGCGAGCGACAGCGAGACCCCCTCGTTGGGCTGAACCGACAGGATCAGTTGGTTGGGCTCGACGCCCGCCGTCCCCCCCTGCTCGAAGGCGAGGTGTGGGACGGGTTTGAGCGTCACCGCGATCTCAGTCACCTTGCGCCGCAGGCGCTTGCCGGTCCGCAGGTAGAAGGGAACCCCGGCCCAGCGCCAGTTGTCGACGCCGAGCTTGAGCGCAACGTAGGTCTCGGTGGTCGAGTCGTCGGCGACGTCCTCCTCGTCCAGGTAGCCCACGACCTCCTCCCCGCCCGACACGCCCGACCGATACTGACCCCTGACGGCGACCCGCGCGACCTCCGCACGAGTCGGCGGCCGGATCGCGTGGAGCACCTTGACCTTCTCGTCGCGCACCTTGTCGGCCGAGAAGGAGACCGGCGGCTCCATGCAGAGGATGGTGAGCAGCTGCAGCATGTGATTCTGGACCAGGTCGCGCAGGGCGCCGGAGCTGTCGTAGTAGCCGGCACGCGAGCCGATGCCGGAGTCCTCGGCGGCCGTGATCTCGACGCGGTCGATGAAGCTGCGGTTCCAGAGCGGCTCGAAGATCCCGTTCGCAAACCGCAGCACCAGCAGGTTCTGGACCGTCTCCTTGCCAAGGTAGTGGTCGATTCGGAAGATCTGACGCTCGTCGAAGACCTCGAGCAGCGAGCGGTTCAGCGCCTGCGCGGAGTCGAGATCCCGGCCAAAGGGCTTCTCGACGACGAGCCGCACGGCCGCGTGCTCGTGGCGCGCTAGCCCGCTCGCGCCGAGCTCGCGCGCGGCCCGCTCGAAGAAGCTGGGTGCGGTCGCGAGATAGAAGACGCGGCCGGCCGGGAGCTCCGAGCGCCCGTCGATGTCCGCACAGGCGGCACCGAGGCGCTCGTACATGCCCGCATCGTCGATAGAGCCTGCCACGTAGGAGAATCGCTCCAGCAGGAGGGCGAGCACGTCGGCGTCAGGAGCCCTGCGCGAGAAGCGGACGATCGCGTCGCGCGCGAGGTCGCGGTAGCCCGGGTCGTCGAGTTGGGAGCGCGCGACCCCCAGGACGTTGAAGCGCTCCGGCAGCGCGCCCTCGTGGGCGAGGTTGTAGATGCCTGGCAGCAGCTTGCGCTTGGCGAGGTCGCCGGTCGCCCCGAAGATGACGAGCGTCGTGGGATCGACGGGTGTGCGCTCGAGCC
>Ga0183260_10004099_pt1 | contig 11631 bp, 8 predicted proteins | sample AntDrymUQ4972206_2_FD_129768 | JGI IMG/M metagenome (GOLD analysis project Ga0183260, IMG submission 129768) | Polar desert sand microbial communities from Dry Valleys, Antarctica - metaG UQ497 (22.06) (version 2) (version 2) | ecosystem: Environmental > Terrestrial > Soil > Desert | place...
CAGCTTCTTCCAGGCGGCACCGCCGTTCGTGCTCTTGAAAATTCCGCCCACGTCTTCGCCATTCGTCGCTGCCACACCGTAGGTGAAGTCCCACGGAGTCCGCTGTCGTGCATACAAAGCGGCGTAGACGATCTCCGGATTGCCCGGATCGAATGCCACATCCACACAACCGGTGCGCGCATTATGTGGAGCTGGAGCTTGCAGAATGAGCTTCCAGTTTTTACCCGCATCGGTCGTTTTGTAGAGGCCGCGTTCGCCGCCGTCCACCCACAGATGACCCGACACCGCAACGTATGCTACATTCGGATCTCTCGGATGCACGAGGATGCGCCCGATCGCGCGACTGTCCTTTAGCCCGACGTTCTGCCAGGTGCTGCCGCCATCAGTGGAGCGGTAAACGCCATTGCCCCACCCGGAGGAGTTACGATCGTTCGCTTCGCCGCTGCCAACCCAGACGATGTCTGAATCGGACGGCGCCACCGCGACTGCGCCGATCGAGAGCGTCGATTCCCGGTCGAAGATCGGCTCGAAGGTCGCGCCGTTATCTCCGGTTTTGAAAAGCCCGCCGGTCGCGAGCCCGACGTAGAAGACGTAAGGGTTGCGCGAGTCGAGCGCGATATCTGACACGCGTCCTCCCATGATGGCGGGTCCGATCGCGCGCGCCTTCAAGTTTTTGAACAAAACCTCTGTCAGCGCGGGCGCGCTCGGAGGCTGCGGTGGGATTTCGCTTTGCGCCGCCGCAGGTGCGACAGCCGGTGATGAGCCGGGTTGCTGGGCATAGGAATTCGCCCGACTGAGGGCAAGCAATAGCAGGCCAGAGGCAACACGGAGGAAAGGAGCAGATCTGAGCATCGCGCAAGCTAGCACTGCGTTTGCGGCGTTGTCGCATGAGAACTCAGCGGCTGCGGGATATTCGACTGGAGACGCTGGAGCATTGACGTGACACCCATCTCGCGCTGAGAACAGTGCCGATGAAACGGCTGTTCCTTGGCACGGTTATTTTGCTCCACAATCTGTTCTCCTTCGTTCAAGCAGGAGCCGCCGAGCCGACACCGCCGCAGTTCTCCGCCGCCGCGAGCGAACCGATCCTCCCACCGATCACACCGTGGAACGGCAAGAGCCGGCAGCTCATGGTTTCGAAGGACGACGAGTGGATCACGCCTTCGGAGAAGAATGGTCTGCGGACCACGCCATCGTATGACGAAACGGTGACGTGGCTGCGAAAGCTCGTCCTGGCCGCGCCGGAGCTGCACATGCTCTCGATCGGGAAGTCGTCGGAGGGCCGCGACATCTGGATGGTCGTCGCTGCGAAAGAGAAGGTGACGACTGCCGAAAGTCTGCGGAAGAACGGAAAGCCGACGGTGCTTGCGCAAGCAGGCATTCACGCGGGCGAGATCGACGGAAAGGACGCCGGCTTGATGCTGCTGCGCGATATGACTGTGCGCGGAAATCGGCGAGAACTGCTTGACGGCGCGAACTTCCTGTTCGTCCCCATTTTCAATGCGGATGGGCACGAGTGGACATCACGCTTCGGCCGCGTGAATCAGCGCGGTCCGGAGGTGATGGGCTGGCGCACAACGTCAAGCAATTTGAACCTGAATCGCGACTACACAAAAGCTGATGCACCAGAGATGCAGGCGATGATTCGGATGCTTAACCAATGGCAGCCGGATCTCTACTTCGATCTGCACGTCACAGACGGCGCAGATTATCAATACGACGTCACGTGGGGATCGAACACGTCAGGGAGCCATTCGCCTGCTATCACCGCCTGGTTGGAGAAGACATTAACGCCTGCGCTAACGACCGAGCTCACCGCGATGGGCCACGTTCCTGGTTCGACAGATGTGGCAAATCGCGTCGATGAGTTCGATCTCGCGAAAGGTATTCGTGGCTGGAATGCCGACCCACGCTTCTCCACTGGCTATGGCGACGTACGCCACCTGCCCACAGTCCTCGTTGAGAATCATTCATTGAAGCCGTACGGCCAGCGGGTGCTCGGCATGCGTGTGTTGCTCGAAACCGCACTGCGCACCGTCGCGAAAAGCGCCCCCGAGCTGCGTGACGCAACGGTCGCGGATCGTACGCGCCGGTCTCAGAACATCCCACTTGCGTGGGATGTCGATGCCGACGCGCCCGCAGGCAAAATCAATTTCAAAGGCATTGAAGCGCGCGTGGTTCCGTCAGCTATTTCCGGCGCGCTGCGGATCGAATACACGGGCAAGCCGATGACCACACCGGTGCCGTATCTACACGCGAACCGCGTCAGCGTCTCAGTCTCGCGGCCAAAAGCCTACTGGATACCGCCTGCGTGGACCGATGTTATCGGTCGTCTCCAGTTGCATGGAATCGTGATCGAGCATGTCACGGAGCCCCGGGATATAAAGGTGACCATGTACCGGCTGGAAGAGGTGAAAATAGCGGACAAGCCGTTCGAAGGTCGCGTGCCGATCACTGCAAAACCAGTCGCAGAAACGCGGATGGAACACTTCGCAGCCGGATCTGTCCGGGTGCCGACGGATCAGCCGCTTGGGGATCTGGCCGCGATCCTGCTCGAGCCGGCATCACCGGATTCGTTTTTCCAATGGGGTTTCTTCCATCACGTGCTGCAAGAGACCGAGTACATGGAGTCGTACATACTCGAGCCGATGGCGGAGCGGATGCTGAAGAACGATCCGAAACTCGCCGACGAGTTCCGCGAAAAGCTCGCGAAGGAGGATGCCTTCCGCAGCTCCGCTTCGGAACGGCTGAAGTGGTTTTACGAGAAGACGCCGTTCGCAGACGAACGGTGGAAACTATATCCCGTTGCGCGTGAAGAGTGAGGTTTGCATTGCACTGATTGCTGACCAAACCCGCGGTTAACGCCGTTGCGCTAGAACGTACAGCCCGCTGGGCTACAGCACGGATTCTGCGCATCCGTGGCACTACAATCTGTTGCCGCCTGAAAGTTCTTCCGAAGAAAGTGGATAAGTACACACCTGACTGCACCTCCGGCTCCGAATCTTGGGTTACCAGGGCGGTCAATCGCCGCTCCGGAGACAGCAACTAATTATGATTTCGTCACATACTTCTTCAATTCGTCGCGCTACTCGGCGCCTTGCTTCGGCAGTCTGTATCACCGCCATAGCGCTGACAACCGCAGGAATTTTGCACGCGCAGACGCCGCCGAGCTTTTCGCGAATTGTGGTTTTCGGCGATAGTTTGTCGGATGTCGGCAACCTCCGCCATCGGATGGAGGAGCGAGGCGTCAGTTATCCCGGTGGCGAGTTTAACTACAGCGACGGGCGGCTGACGAACAGCACCGACACCGATCCAGCGTCCGACCAGTATTCTGGCGTTTGGCACGAGCAGCTCGCGCGGTCGTTTCTGAACATGCCAAGCTCTACCCCAAGTCTGGACGGCGGCGCTGACTTCGCGTTTGGCGGCGCGACGACGCAGGCCGGAACACGCGATTACTCGATCATCGATGTCCTGGGATTGGAGGTGACGGTCACGATCGATAATATGGGCAGGCAGGTCCAAGACTACGTCACCAATCGTACCGTTGATCCGGCCGCTCTTTTCGCGGTCTGGGGTGGTGGCAATGACTTGTTTGACAACGACAGCTCTTCAAACGTGAGCGCAACCGCAGGACGAATGGCGATGATGATCAGCAAACTGGCAAATGCTGGCGCGCGTCGTTTCCTCGTGCCCAATGTTCCACCGCTCGGTGGGTTGCCGCGCTACAGCGGTGATCCTGTTGCGAGAGATGCGAAGAACCGCGCATCCGCAGATTATCGGTCGCAGCTCAACTCTAGCCTCGACTCCGTCGTTAGCACGCTCGCTGCCCAGGGCATCGATATAGAAATCGATCGATTGGATGTCTGGTCGTTATTCGTGCGGTTCGTATCCGATCCCGCACGTTACGGATTCACAGATATGATGACGCCGGCGCGAGGCGAGGATGTCGATCCGGACAAGTATCTTTTCTGGGATGATATTCATCCAACGACAGCCGGGCACTACCAGATTGCGCTGGAAGCGAATCGTGTGCTCACTGGCGCCGCTGTCGCGCCCGGACGAGCGGTGAACCTCTCCACGCGCGCAACTATCTCCTCCGGCGAAAACGTCTCGATAGGCGGCTTCATTGTTACGGGCACCGAGCCGAAGCATGTCATCGTGCGCGGCATCGGTCCGTCGCTCACCGAGCGCGGTGTTCAGGGTGCGCTCTCGAATCCCACGATCGAGCTGTTTAACGACTCCGGAACATCACTGGCGGTAAATAACGACTGGATGGACACGCAGGCGCAGGAAATCACGGCGACGGGGGTACCCCCCACGAACAGCCTGGAGTCCGCAATCGTGCGGACGCTCGCACCCGGCAGTTACACCGTGCGGCTAAGCGGAGTAGCAGGCGCTTCGGGCATCGGGCTGATCGAGATCTACGATCTGGATTCCGCGGCCGATTCGACGCTCGCAAACGTCAGCACACGCGCTGCAGTCGGGACCGGGGATGATGTGATGATCGGCGGCATGATCATCGACGCTGGTGGCGACCCAATCGTCGTTGTCCGGGCGATCGGCCCGAGCCTGGCTGACGCGGGAATCGCCGCGCCGCTACAAGATCCCACTCTTGAGCTTCACAACAGCGACGGTGAGCAAATCGCAACGAACGACAACTGGAAGGATGGGCAGCCACTTGCCGCGAAGGCCACGCTGCTCGCGCCTACTGATGACCGCGAGTCTGCAATCGTCGTGTCGCTCGCGCCCGGCAACTACACGGCAGTGGTGCGCGGGAAGGACAACTCGACCGGTGTCGCGCTTGTCGAAGTGTATCGCATTCCATAGTGCGTCCATGTAACTGAAGCGTGAATGTCGCCGCGCTGGCATCGCGAAGTTCTAAAGCGGGTCTACGCGGTATTGGTCCTGGTGGCGCTCGGGGTGTTCGCGTGGTGGTGGATGATTCGAATGCCAGCTCAAAGCTTCCACGGGTCGCCTCCAGAGGACGCTGGCGCTCAAGCTGCGTTGGGTAATGAACTTGCGGCAGACGTGAAGACTCTCGCCGGTGATATCGGGGAGCGGAACGTGGTGCACTACGACGAGCTCAGGGCCGCGGCGGATTTTATCGAGCAATCATTCGTCAAAGCTGGACTCCATCCGCGCCGCGACGGCTACGAAGCTGAAGGTAAGGTCTGCGACAACATCGAAGCGGAGATTCCCGGGATCACCGGTGAAGTTGTGGTGGTCGGCGCGCATTACGACTCCGTTCTGGGATCGCCCGGTGCGAACGACAATGGCAGCGGGGTGGCCGCGTTGCTCGCGTTAGCGCGGCGTTTTGCCACGAGTAGCAGCGCGCGGACACTCAGGTTTGTAGCTTTCCCGAACGAGGAGCCGGGCTATTTCCAGACGGAGCAGATGGGTAGCTGGGTCTACGCGAGCCGATGCAAAGCCCGTGGCGATCGCATCACGGCGATGATCAGCCTCGAGACGATCGGATACTTTTCGGATGCGCCGCACTCGCAAAAGTTTCCTGTTCACGGTCTTGGGCTCTTCTATCCGACGACCGGCAACTTTATCGCTTTTGTCGCGAACACCTCCTCCCGCAAACTAATGCGCCGGGCGCTCGCCACATTCCGCGCGCACGCACAACTCCCGTCCGAAGGAGCGGCGCTTCCGGGAGCTGTGCCAGGGGTCGGGTGGTCGGACCACTGGGCTTTCTGGCAGCACGGCTATCCAGCGTTCATGATCACCGACACAGCGCCATTCCGTTACCCGCATTACCACTCGCGCAGCGACACACCGGACAAGCTCGACTACGATTCCATGGCGCGCCTGGTCAGAGCGTCGGAGCACATGATCCGCGACCTTGTGGCTCGTTAGCGCGACCAAGCACGCGGTAGCTGCGAGCGTAACAATCGAGAGAGCCGATGTCAGCACGGACAGCCGACGGACCGGGCAGCTTCACAATGTGAGCGGAAACCAGAAATACTGCTGGCCAGATGCGACAAGATTTCGAATGCGTGATTCTCATTGGTCTTCCAGCGGCGGGAAAGTCGACGCTGTATCGTGATCGGTTCGCGACGACGCATGTTCACATCAGCAAAGATCTGTGGCCGACTGCCGCAGGGCGCGAAGCCAGGCAGCGCGAGAAACTGGATAAATCGCTCGCCGGTGGATTTTCCGTGGTCGTCGATAACACTAACCCGACGGTCGCGGAACGCGCCGCGCTGATTCGTATTGCCCGTCTGCACGGTGCGCGGGTTATCGGATATTTCTTCGATGTCACGACGCGAGCCGCCGTTGCCCGAAACGCGGTGCGGTCAGGACAGGCGAAGGTGCCAAACGTCGCAATCTTCACGGTTGCCAAGCGCCTCGAGGTGCCGTCGAAAACGGAAGGCTTCGATCATCTGTTTCGTGTCGAGATTGCCGATGACCGTTCGCTTCGGGTCAGCGCGATACCTGAGTAGGTCGCGGAAAGGAACGCAGGAATCCTCGCGGGCGAAACTAGACGGCGGCACAGCGCGCTCGGGCCGCTGGAATGCAAACACCCGCACGAGCAGGAGCTCGGCGGGCGTCAGCGCCGTTGGCGAGTGGTCAGGCTGGGGCTGCTGCCCCGCCTCTCTAATATCCGCCGCCGGTGGTCGTCGTCGTGCTCGAAGAAGTCGCTGCCGGCCGTGTCACAGCTTGTTCCCTGTGCACCGTCGTTGTCGTCGTCGCTGGGGTGGGATCACTCACGACTGCGGTACATGATGTCAGCACCGGCGCCGCGGCTGCCAGGAGCAGGAATGGAAGTAGTTTTTTCATATCAGCTGATTCGTGAACCCACCGCCTTCCAGCCGTATGGCGTCCATTCCGCGTTTATCCCTTGACCGCTACGGAGAGCTGACGGTTCCAGCGGTAGGTCCCACAACGATTCTCTGGCGCGCGCGGAGCCTCTCTCCCAGTCGGGATCAAACGGGCTTGGGAATGCCATCAATTTTGGCCTCGCAGGGCAGCCGCTGACCGCACGTCGGGCGTGTGTCAAAGGATGGCTTGGAAAAGCCCTGAATTCTTGCCGTACTAGAAAACAAGGGGACCAGCAGCGCCGTGACTAGCGTTCCCGCAGTAACGGTTCACATCCATGGAAAAATCCATGTATTTAAGCACGAAGAAATCGAAACAGGTCGAAGAGCAGGAAGCAGCCGCTCTGATTGAGTTGCAACGCTACTGCGACGAGCATCCCCGCAGTCCCACCGCCATCCGGCGGCCGAAGCTGGTTTTGCGGGGCCGGAGTTGGGTTGCCTTGCGCGGATACACGATGCAGGACGGTATCGCCGGAATCGGAGGATCGGTGGCTGCCGCGCTGCGAGCGTTCGACGTGCAGTATCTCAATTCGCTCAAGCCGCCGCGCGGCTGATCTGGCATGGCAAGGCCGACCTCAATCACCTCGCCTCCTTCGAATTTGTCTCCGCGATAACGAGCGCCCCCCGATAATTCCGCGGCTTTTGCATCGTCTTCGTTGCGACAATAGGTGTGATCGCTTGTGTCACCATGCCGGCAGGCATGCGTGCGACAAAGCGGAATTCGTAAATTCCGTTTGCGCCGGAGGCCCGCTTCAATTCCAGCTGAGCGTCTGTCCAGCCGCCGGTGCGCACTGAACCGCGTGCCTCGATGGCAAGTTGTTCGGGATAGCTTTCCATCACGCGGACGCTGACCTCCTCAACGCGGTAGACGAGCTTCGGTTCGTCCTGCCGCTGTCGGTGCGCCTGCCGAGTTGCCACTGAAGATGCTCCGCTCACAGCGACTAACGGCGCGGGATTGGAACATGCGGTCAGACAACCGATCGCAACAGCAATAAGTGCATGCATCACCATCATACCGACACAGAAGAATCGAGCCAGTTGAGCCCAGCGACAAGCCCTGGCGCGATGTGCGAGTGAGCCACGAAGTATGAGTGAACGGGCATGAAACGATGTAAGGCCGGCGGACCAACCTCCGGCTGCACTTCATCTATAAAAGGAACCACCGCGTGCGCCCCGCACGTTTCTCCAGCGTTATGACACCATCCACCAATCCCACCACTCATTCCATCGCCACCACGGACGTGGCGCATTATCCAACCTACGACAGGCCAAATGCACGCATCTCGTGGGGCTCGGTCCTCGCAGGCGCAATCATTGCATTCGCGACACAGATTGTGCTGGCCCTGATAGGCCTCGCGATCGGCCTCGCCACTCTTGACCCGGCGACTGGCGACAACCCCAGCGGTGCTGCTCTCGGCGCCGGCGCTGGTATCTGGCTCCTCCTCAGCAGCCTGATATCGCTGTTCGTCGGCGGCTACATTGCCGCACGACTTGCCGGCAGCTTTAATGGCTGGCTGCATGGTCTCGCAACCTGGGGCACGCTCACCCTGGCTACGCTCATGCTGCTCACCAGCGCCGCTGGCCAGCTCATCGGCGCCGCGTCCGGCCTAACTAACTTCGCGGTCAGCAACAGCGATAAAGCTGCGCGTTTGCCACTCCCAGCCGGCGTACAGCAACAGGTCGATAGCCTGAAGGCTCAAGCTAGCCAATCAGCCGATCAAGCCACCGCGCAGGCGCAGGCTACTGACCCGGCGACGCGCGACGCTCAGGCGCGCGATGCCGGTCAAAAAGCTGCCAAAGGCGGTGCGGCTGGAACGGGTGCGGCTGCTCTGGCGATGATTCTGGGTGCTCTCGCAGCTGCGTTTGGTGGCAAGGTCGGCCAGCGGGTTGGCGTCGTCGTGGATCACGATCACGCTCATGGATCGAGTCATTCGAGCGCGAGCCACGTCAGCTAAAAGCTTTCGAGTGAGAACGGAAGATGCCGGGCGGTGATAACCGCCCGGCGTTTGGTTGCCCGGCTTGGTTCGCCCCGTCGGGCGACGCTTAGCTGGTGGCTCTGTTTTGCAGGGTCTTCGCTGCCTCGATCTGTTTCGTAAAATTCATTTACTGCTCCCGACGATTGCCAAGTCCGCAGTGATTAGTGGCGGTGATCTTTCCTGTTAAGCCGTCCTGCTGAGCTAAGTTGATCTGTCGCTCGGCGGCTCCGAAGCTCATGCTCGGCCCTTTCTCCTTTTTGCGCGGATTGTCTCCCCATAAAGCGCCGCGTGTTGGTTTCGCCAGGTGTCAATACGGTATATCAGGCACGATGGTGTGCTCGGGCGTCTCTCGGACCAAAGCTTTGTACGAGAACTACCGTAATATTGAGGAAGAAGCATGATTCCTGCTAGTTTTAGAAATCCAAAGGAGCAGACATGCGCGGTGCTGCCCATCACCTTTCTCTTCATGACCGAACTTTCATCCAATGGCGAACGTTTCCCTCTGGAATGCGAGATTCTCCGCCAGCTAGCCGATGGGTTGCCCCAGATTGTCTGGGTCGCCCGGCCCGACGGGTCGCACGAGTACTACAACAAACAATGGTGCGATTACACCGGCCTGACTCTCGAAGACTCTACCGACGGCGCGTGGCGCAAGCTCTTTCATCCCGACGATCGGGAGCCCGCGGAGACGCGGTGGGCGGAGGCATTGCGGGAGGGGACGCCGTACGAAATCGAGTTTCGCCTCCGACAGGTTTCCAACGGTGACTACCGCTGGTTCCTGGGCCGCGCCCTGCCGCATCGGGACGCCGACGGCAGCATCGTGAAGTGGTTCGGCACCTGCACGGACATTCACGAGCAAAAACTTGCGCAGGAGGCCTTGCGAGCCGCGCGTGACGTCCTGAGCCGCGAGAACGCCCAGAAGGACGAGTTTCTCGGGATTGTTTCGCATGAGCTGCGGACGCCGTTGAATGCGGTGTTCGGCTGGACGCGGCTGATGCAGGAGAACGTGCTGGGAGAAGAAGAGCGCGCACAAGCCATCGATTCGATCGTGCGCAACGCGGAGGCGCAGGCGCGCTTGATCGAGGACGTGCTCGACATCACGCGGATCGTAAACCAGAAGTTGTCGCTCGACCGCAAGATCCTGAACTTGTGGCGCGTCTCTGCCGAAGCCGTGGAGGTGGTGTTGCCTTCAGCCGACGCCAAGGGGGTAGCTGTGATCAGTCGAGTGGAATCGCATGATCTGCTCGTACACGGGGATGCTTTGCGGCTCGAGCAAGTGGTGCTGAATCTCCTCACAAATGCGGTCAAGTTCACTCCGCGCGGCGGTGAGATTCGCGTGGAAGTGGGTCGTCGGAACGGGCGCGCCGCGATTTCAGTTTCGGATAACGGGCAGGGGATCAGTCCGGAATTGCTGCCGCACATCTTCGAGCGATTTCGTCAGGGCGACAGCAGCTCCACTAGGCGCCATGGCGGACTCGGCCTTGGGCTAGCGATCGCGCATCAGCTCACGCTTATGCATGGTGGCCAAATGGAGGTGGAAAGTGCGGGACTCAATCAGGGGAGCCGCTTCACCGTCCTGCTGCCGATCCTGGCTGTCGGTACGGTACCCTCCACAAGAACAGATTCGTCCGACGTCGGGAGCGACGATGCATTTCCCGCGGAATATCTGCGCGGGTTGCATGTCCTGGTCGTTGATGATGAACCGAGCGTGCGCGATTTGCTCGCGCTGGCGCTCGCGAAGTGCGGAGCATCCGTCACTCTCGCCGCTTCCGTGGAGGACGCGCTCGCACTTCTGCCGAATCTTAGCCCGGATGTGGTGGTCAGCGATATCGCAATGCCGGGGATGGATGGCTATGAATTCATCCAAAAATTGCGCGAACTGGTGCGGCCACGAAGCCGCACGGTGCCGGTGATCGCGCTCACCGCCTGTGCCAGTGGGCAGGATCGCGACTTAGCGTTACGGGCCGGTTTTGATCGCCACCTCACCAAGCCCGTCGATCCCGCTGAGCTGGTCCGCGCGATAGCTCACAGTCACCTCGACCGACGGGTGGGAAGTGGATCTTCGGTCGCAGTGGTTACGGATGAATAGTTACCGAGCTACGGACCAATTCCTGCGGACGAGCTCTTAAGCCGTTATCGCCTACAGCTGGTTCACAATTGCTTGTGTGCGAGATCTGCCAACCGTGCGCGATGACAACCGAGTCGTCTTGGAACAACCGCTTGCGTTACTAAGAACCTGTCAGCGATTCAGGGGTGAACAGTCGACACTCTGAATCTCACCCCGAAGCGACGTGTTACTCGTCCAAGTAGCCGAAGGTGCGGAGCGACTCGGCGGCCGCGGTGGTGAGTTTGCGTGTAATCGCCTCCGGCTGCGTTTTCCAGCGGAAGAGCGTCGCGGGCGGCGAAATCTCGGCGGTTGCGACCTCCTGCGCATCCACACGTGAACCAAGGAAACAGAGAATCCTCTCAACAGTTTCGGCTGGGGCACGGCAGAGGTCCTCAAACCGCACTGCCAGGTAATTGCCACCAAGTTGCGCCTCTCCGAAGCGGGCCGCGCGGCGATTCATCCGATCCCAAAGCAGGATCGATCGGACTGGTGCTGGTAGAAACCAGCGTTCCCGCCAGGTCAGGATCGCGCCGCCGTGCTGACGCAGTTGGTTCTGGTTCTTCGAGAAAGCCATGTCGCGCCCGTCACGCAGCACGTGGATGATTTTCACGTCAGGAAACAGCCGGTGAAAGAGCGGCAGGAAGTATATGCTGCGCGGCGCCTTCCAACCCCAGAGCTGCCCCATATCGCCGTGCCGCGGCAAATGGCACTTAAGTGCCTCGCGGAA
>Ga0183260_10004100_pt1 | contig 11631 bp, 9 predicted proteins | sample AntDrymUQ4972206_2_FD_129768 | JGI IMG/M metagenome (GOLD analysis project Ga0183260, IMG submission 129768) | Polar desert sand microbial communities from Dry Valleys, Antarctica - metaG UQ497 (22.06) (version 2) (version 2) | ecosystem: Environmental > Terrestrial > Soil > Desert | place...
GGCGACCCGCGCCGCGCGTGCGACCTCTCAACCCGGTTCTCGGTCGTCGTGCCAAGTAACAGTCTGTTACTTGGCGTCGAGGCGCTGCCGCAGATCGTGGCGGTGCTGGAACGGGACGAGCGGCGGGTGGTCGGGGTCACCACGGAGGGCTATCCGATCGAGGTCGTGGCCACGACCCCGTCGTCGTTCGGGACCGAGCTCGTACGGGCGACGGGCTCGGCCGAGTACGTCGCAGGCCTCGGGGACTTGCCCGATGCGGCGACCGAGGAGGGGCTCTACAGGCGACTCGGCCTCCCGTTCCGTCCACCTGAGCTGCGCGAGATCGAAGCGAGCGAGGCGCCGGCAGGCCTGCTCGAGCTCGGCGACGTCCGGGGCGAGCTCCACGCGCACACGACGGCCTCAGACGGCAAGGCGACCGTCGAGGAGATGGGCCGCGCCGCGCTGGCCCTCGGCTACGAGTACCTCGCCATCTGCGACCACACGCGCAACGTCCGCGTGGTTCCCGGGCTCGACGCCGACGACATCCGCCGGCAGGGCGAGGAGATCGCGGCCGCGAACGAGGTGCTGACGCCGTTCCGAATCCTGCGCGGGAGCGAGTGCGACATCCTCCCGGACGGCTCGCTCGACCTCCCTGACGACGTGCTCGCGGAGCTCGAGTGGGTCCAGATCAGCCTCCACGCCGGCCAGCGCTGGGGCCGCGGCGCGCTCACCGACCGGGTGGTCGAGGCGATGCGGCACGCCGGATCGATCAAAGGTAGTGCCTCGTGCCTGTCGCACCCGAAGGGACGGATCCTCAACCACCGACCGGAGAACGCGCTCGACCTGGAGCGGGTGTTCGAGGTGTCGCTCGAGAGCGGGGTGGCGCTGGAGGTGAACGGCCTGCCGGACCGGCTCGACCTCGCAGCCGGTCACGTCCGTGAGGCGCTTGTGGCAGGCGTGAAGATTGTCTGCTCGACCGACGCGCACTCGGTGCGTGGGCTCGGGAACATGGCGCTCTCGGTCGCCACTGCACGTCGCGGCGGCGCTAGGCGCACCGACGTCCTGAGCACGCTCGCGCTCGACGAGCTGCTAAGCGGCTGACGCGCCTGGGCCTCGGTCCGCGTACTCGCGGAGCTCATACCAGTGCGTCGCGCGGAGGGCCTCGGCCACCTGGGGGTCGGTGTGCTCGGCGTAGAAGACGTGTGTCTCGAGGTCGCAGCAGATGGCGACGTCACCGAGCGACACATGATCGATCGTCGTCAGCACGTCGACGGGCAACTGCGCCTCGGCGACCGTGTAGTGCATGAACTGGAGATCGGGAGCGAGCTCCATCAGATCAGGCCAGTCGGGGCACGTGCGCGAGCTCATCGAAGGTGGGAGTTCTCCTCCGCCGTCCAGCTCCCTTCCAGCCGAACGACCCCACCACGTTCCTCGCCGGCCGGGTAGACGAGGAAACCAAGCGCGTCGTCCAGCCAGTGCAGCAGCTCGCCCTCGGCGTCGGCGAGCCCAAGCCGGAGGTGGAAGCGTCCGTCCGAGAGCGGCAGGCGGTCGACGTCGTAGCGCAGCTCCCGCGTGCCCGCGGCCCAGCCGACGCTGCCAGTGTCGAGCACGTCCGAGGCGACGAGCAAGCCCCCCTCGTCGCGCAGCTCGAGCTGGAGCTGCGGCGGCGCGATCCCGTTCTCTGCTTCGATCCGGAGTCGGAGCGAGAACGGCTCGCCGGCGAGGAACTGCTTCCGCTCCTCCCCTTCGGAGCCGACGAGTCGGGCCGAGACAATCGTCGCCTCGCCGGTACCCCACTCCCGCAGCCCGCCGGCGCGCTCGGCCGGATCGGCGTCTGCCGCGAGCGCTCTTCGGTAACGCACGATCGCGTCGTGTGTGGGGCCGTCGAACTCGAGCCTGCCTTCGCGCAGCAGCACCGCTCGCTCGCAGAGCCGCTCAACTTGCGACGCGTCGTGCGAGACGAAGACGATCGTCCCGCCGCGCTGCTTGAACTCGAAGACCTTGCCGAAGCACTTGCGCTGGAACGCCTCGTCGCCGACCGCGAACACCTCGTCGAGCAAGAGCACGTCCGCATCCAGGTGCGCCGCGATCGCAAACCCGAGGCGCATGTACATCCCCGACGAGTAAGTGCGCACCGGCCGGTCAATCGCCTGCTCGAGCTCGGCGAACGCGACGATTTCGTCGAAGCGCTCGCGAATCTGCGCGCGGCGCAGCCCGTAGATGGCGCCGTTCAGGAAGACATTTTCGCGGCCGGAGAAGTCCGGGTGGAAGCCCGCGCCCAGCTCGAGCAGCGAGCCGACCCGGCCGCCGACGGCGACGAGGCCCTCGGTGGGCTTGATGATCCCGGCGATCACACGGAGCAGCGTCGACTTGCCGGAGCCGTTGCGGCCGACGAGGCCGATGGCCTCACCCGGCTGGACGTCGACCGAGACGTCCTGGAGCGCGAGCACATCGCTCGCTTCGGTGCGGCCGCGGAGCACGAACAGCTCCTTCAGGCTGCGCGCCTCGTTGGCACGGACACGGAAGCGGCGCGAGACCCCCTCGACGCGGATCTGCCCTGTTTTCACCCTGCAGACGGTACAGCGGCGTGCCGTCGGACGAGACTCGCCAGCACCTGGATAAACGCCGTCTCGGCGTTCGGAAGCTCAATCCGGTCGAGACCCAGCCCGAGCTCCTGGGCCCTCTCGGCCGCTTCGACGTCGAGGTCCCAGCGGATCTCGAGATGGTCGGCGACGAAGCCGACCGGACAGAGGAGGATGTCCTCGACGCCGCGGGCCGCGAGCTCATCGAGGTGGTCGAGGATGTCTGGCCCGAGCCACGGCTCACCCGTGGGCGACTCGCTCTGGAATGAGAACGACCAGTCCTCGATGCCGCCGGCCCCCGCCACCAGGCGCGCCGTCTTGAGCAACTCGTCGCGGTACGGATCGCCCTCGTCCAGGATTCGGGCCGGCAGCGAGTGCGCGGTGAAGACGACGTGGGCGGACGTGCCGGCGACGCGCTCCGCGAGCAGATTGACGAAGCCGGGGTCGTCGCCCCAGCGCTCGACGAAACGGAGCTCCACGCGACCGTCGACGGCGTCCACGAGCTGCGCTCGGTACTTCTCGATCGACATTCCCGAGTAGTGGGGTGCGAGCACGAGGCCGACGATCTCGTCCGCACCGCCCGCGAGCGCGCCCTCGACTGCCTCCGCGATCCGAGGCGTCCAGTGGCGCATGCCCGTGAAGACGGGCAACCCGAGCTCGGACTCGAGCGCCGCGCGCGTCGCCTCGGTGATCTCGTTCAGCGGGTTCGACTCCTCGATCCCGAGCCGCTTGTAACGCGCTACGAGGTCTTCCACGAGCTCGGGCTTGATCGGTCGGCCGCCGCGAATGTCGGCGTAGTAGGCGGGCACGTCCTCGATCCGGCCCGGCGAGCCGTACGCCATCAGGACGACCGCCGTGGTCACGCAGTCACGCGCGCGGTCTGCTCGTGCACGAACGCGCGCAAGCGACCGAGCACGTCGGGGTTGGTGTCGGGCATGACGCCGTGGCCCAGGTTGAAGATGTGTCCCGGACGGCCGGCGGCGCGCGCCAGGACATCAAGTGTCGCCGCCTCCACGCGCTCCCACGGGCCGAAGAGGATCGCGGCGTCCAGGTTCCCCTGGACGCCGCGGTTCTCGCCGACGGCCTCCCAGCCCCAGTCGAGCGGGATCCGCCAGTCGAGGCCGATCACGTCCCCGCCCGCGTCGCGCATCTGTTCGAGCAGCGTCGCGGTGCCGGTGCCGAAATGGATCGTCGGGCCGTCGACGGCCGCGAGGATCCGCGCCGAGTAGGGCTGGACGAACTCGATGTAATCGGCCGGCGAGAGCGCGCCTACCCAGGAGTCGAAGAGCTGGATCACGTCGGCGCCGGCCCGCACCTGGCCGCGGACGTAGCGTGAGAACGCATCGGTCAGCTTCTCCATCAAGGCGTGCCACAGCTCCGGCTCCCGGTACATCATCCGCTTCACGTTCAGGAACTCCCGGCTGGGCTTCCCCTCGATCAGGTAACCGGCGACCGTGAAGGGGCCGCCGCAGAAGCCGATCACCGCCTGGTCGGGACGGAGCTCGCGCCGCACGATCGCGATCGCCTCGAGGATGAACGGCACCGCCTCCTCCGGCTCGGGAACGACCAGCGCGTCGACCTGCGCGCGGCTGCAGATCGGGTCGGCGATCACCGGGCCGACGTTCTCAACCAGCTCGACCTCGACGCCCATCCCGAGCAGCGGCAGCATGATGTCCGCGAACATCACCGCCGCGTCGACGTCGTGGCGACCTACCGGCTGGAGCGTCACCTCGGCGCAGAGCTCCGGCTCGTAGCAGACCTCGAAGAGCGTGTGCGACTTCCGGATCTCGCGGTACTCCGGCAGCGAGCGGCCGGCCTGACGCATGAACCACACAGGCGTGCGCTCGGTCGGCTCGAGCCGCGCCGCGCGGACGAGAAGGGGAGCCTCGGACATCGGGAAAGTAGGCTAGCTATCCATGGGATTCACGTACGTGGTTCTTGGGCCGCGAAGCGGCCCCTTCAGGGGTCTTCGCGCGCTGAGCGTCCGCTCCCGCGGATGCTCGGCTTGCGCCGGCTAGTGCAGCAAGTCGGTGAGCATCCCGTTCCCGTCGGCCCGCTCGCGGTTCGGTGGCTCGGATACGACCTGCCGGAGCTTCGGGCAGGCGAGGCCGCACCGGCGCGGGTCGCCCTCCGCAACGGAGGTACGGCGACCTGGCGTTCGCGGATGCAGAGCGGGGTGCAACTCTCCTACCACTGGCTCGACGACCGCGGCAACGCAATCGTTTGGGACGGCCCGCGGGTCGCGTTCGCACGACCGGTCGCCCCCGGCGAGCAGGTCGAAGTCGAAACGCTCCTGCGCGCGCCCCAGCCCCCGGGCCGGTACAGGCTCGCGTTCGACCTCGTCGAAGAGTTCCGCTTCTGGTTCGCGGAAGTCGGCTCGTCCCCGCTCGAGCTCGACGTCGTGGTCGCGCCGCGGATCGCCGAGCGGCGGCTGGCAGTCGTCGTCCACGGGGGCGAGGACGCGGAAACGGCCGCCGCGCTCGCCGCGCAGGAGGAACCGCTCGTCGAGGCGACTGCGGTCGCGACCGCCCACCTCGTTGCCGGCGCCATTCCCGAGCCCGACTGGTCACGGCGCGTGCTCGACGCGCACGCGGAGGGCTTCGCGGCGGTCGGCGGCTCGATCGAGACGCGCGACCGGTCGCTGCGGGCCTGGGCGCCCGGCGGCGGTCGCAATCCCGCCTTCTCTCTTCCGCTGCTCTTGCCGTCGCTCCTGGCCGGGCTCGAGGTTGGGGAGCATCAAGGCCTCCCCGCCTACCAGCCCGCCGGGGAGCCCGCAATTTTCGACGGCCGGATCAGACTTCGACTGCCACGCGGTCGTCAACGCGGCTGAAGACGAACGCCCCGAGCGCGAGCGCGAGTAGCGCGGAAACGGCGAGATAGACGGCGTCGCCGGCCTCCGGCAGGCGCCCGAAGAAGAGCGGGTCGCGCACGGCCTCAATCGCAGGGGTGAGCGGATTCGCGTAGTGGACGAGGTCGACGAGGCGAGGATGGTCCTCGACGCCCGGGATCTCCTCGAGCGAGTAGAGGACGGGCGTGAGAAAAAACCAGGGTAGGAGGAGCGCCGCGACGAGGTGCTCGACGTCCCGGTAGACGGCGTTCAGCGACGCGACCGCGAGCGAGAGGCCCGCGACGAGGCAGACGGCGAGCGCGGCGAGGGGAATCGCGAGCCAGACTGTGTCGCGGGCCTCGGGCACGTAGACGAGGCTGAGCACGACGACGATCGCGAGCATCACCACGAAGCCGACGAGCTGCGTCGCGACCACCGAGAGCGGGAGGAGCTGGCGCGGGAAACGCACCTTCCGGATCAGGTTCGCGTTCTCGAGCAGGCTCCGGGAAGCCGACTGGAGCGAGGTCGCGAAGAAGACCCACACCGGCAGGCCGGCGAGCAGGAAGAGCCAGTAGTGGTCGTAGCTGGCGGCGGTCTGGATCTTCAGCATCACGCTGAAGACGAGCAGGTAGACAAGCATCAGGACGACCGGGTGCGCAAGCGACCAGGCGAGGCCGAGCACGGAGCCCTTGTACTTGGCACGCAGGTCGCGGCGGAAGAGACTGCCGAAGAGCTCGCGGTAGCGCAGGAGGTCGGCGTAGATCGTCACGAGGTGGGATTAGTCTAGGCGTCGTGCCTGCTCATACGGCCCTAACAGGGCTGCTCTACGGTTCCCTCTCGTGAGCGCGATCGTCACGCTGGCGGCCCTGCCCGTCGCGGCGCTCGTCCTCTGGGCGCTCCTGCGCTCCCCGCTCGGCGGGCGGCTCGTCGCTGAGCCCTCGGGCGAGCGCTGGCATGCGCGTGCGACCCCCACTTTCGGCGGCGTCGGCATCTTTGCCGGCTTCGCCGCCGGCGTGCTGATCGCGATCGCGGCGGGCGCGGTCGAGCCGACGTCGGAGCTTCTCGGCGTGCTCGGGGGCTGCACCCTCCTCCTCGTCGCGGGCCTCGCCGACGACGTCTTCACGCTCAACCCGGCGATGAAGCTCGCCGCCCAGTTCGGCGCGGCAGGAATCGTGCTCGCGAGCGGGCTGTCGGTCGAAGTCGTCGACTCGGACCTGCTCGCGACGCTGATCGGCGTGCTCTGGCTCGTCGGGATCACGAACGCGTTCAACCTGCTCGACAACATGGACGGCCTGGCCGCCACGCTCGCCTCGGTCTCGTGCGCCCTGTTCGCGGCGTACGCCGTCGCGCTGAGCGACCAGAACGAGATCGTGCTCCCGCTCGCGCTCGCTCTTGGCGCCGCCTGCGTGGCGTTCCTGCCCTTCAACCTCCGCTCGGGCCGTCCGGCGGCGGTGTTCATGGGCGATTCCGGCAGCCAGGTGATCGGATTCGGGCTTGCCTCGCTCGGGCTCGCGTCCAGCTGGACGGCCGCAGGGGCGACGCTGACGGGCATGCTGCTGCCCCTCCTCGTGCTCGCGATCCCGATCCTCGATACGACGCTCGTGACGATTCGCAGGACCCGCGATCGCCGCCCCGTTACCCAGGGCGGCAGGGATCACTCGTCGCACCGGCTCGTCTACTACGGCCTGTCGGAGCGGCAGGCGGTCGCCGCGCTTGCTCTCCTCGCGGCGCTCCTCGGCCTGACGGGCCTCGCCTACAACGCGCTCAACAACGCCCGCGTGACTGCCGTCGGCGTCCTCGTCTCGTTCGTCGTCCTCGTCCAGTTCGCGAGCTTCCTCGGCGACCTCGAGGAACGCTCGCGCCGCGCCGACCCGGGAGAACCGCCGTCGCTCCTCCGCGCGCTCGTCTCGCAGCCGCGCCGGCTCGTTGAGGTGCTCGTCGACTTCGCAATCATCTGCACCTCCTTTCTCGTCTCGTACCTGCTCTTCATCGACGGCAAGGGCACCGAGGTGGAGCGCGCGGTCTTCCTCGCGACCCTGCCGGTGCTGCTCGGCGTCCGCTACGTGTCTTTCGTCGTCTTCGGGATCTACCGACGTGTCTGGCGATTCGCGGCGCCGCGCGACCTGGTCGCGATCGCGTCGGCGACGGCTCTCTCCGCTCCGATCGCGCTAGCGATCGTCGCGAAGACACAGTCTCTCTCGGGCTTTCCCCTGGAGATCTTCCTGGTCGATGTGCTCGTGTGCACTGCGCTCGTCGCCGCGTCGCGACTGGCGTTGCGAATGGCCCCCGACCTGCTTGCGGCGCCGCGCGGGCAGGCGCGCAAGCGAGTCCTGCTCGTCGGGGCGGGTCGCTCCGGGAGACGGCTCGCTCGCGAGCTGCGCGAGGCGGCCGACACGCGCGTCGTCGGCTTCCTCGACGACAACCCCACCGTCCGGCGGCGCCGTGTCCTCGGTGTGAAGGTGCTCGGCGCGCTCGACGAGACGGAGGCGCTCATCACAGTCGCACGGCCGGACGAGGTCCTCGTGACGATCCCGGACGTACCCCTGGATCGCCTCAACACCGTCGTCGCGGCGTGCGCCTCGGCAGGCATCCCATGCCGGTTCGTGCGTAGCCGCACCGAGATCAGCCATCCGCCGCTCGTCGAGATCCCTGCCGAGTGAGCGCGCCGGGCCTGAAGCCGGTCGCGACCCGGTCGCGCCTCGGCTCGCTGTGGCCGCTCCTCGTGGCGTACGCGGTACTCGGCGCGCTGTACGCGTGGCAGGCGTGGCGCCGGGAGACACCGACCTTGTTCAGCGACGAGATCGAGTTCACGCAGGTTTCGCGCTCGATCGCCGACACCGGCAAGGCGACGCTCCGCGCCGGCTCCGGCCAGCCGGCGACGAGCGTCTCGCTGTTCGCGTACCTGGCCGCTCCAGCCTGGTGGTTGAGCGACGTGCATACCGCCTACGCCCTGATCAAACTGCTGGGCGTCGCGCTGATGACGGCAGCGATCTTCCCCGCCTACGCCCTTGCGCGCCTCGTCGTCTCCCGGCCGTATGCGATCTTCGCCGCCGTCGGTGCTGTTGTGGCACCCGCGCTCTCGTACTCGCCGTTCCTCGTCGACGAGCCGCTGGCATATCCGACCGCGACGCTCGCGTTCCTGCTGATCGCGCGCTCCGGGGTGACTCCCACACGCTGGTCGATCGGACTCGCGTTTGCCTCCTGCGGCCTCGGCGTCCTCGTTCGGACTCAACTCGCGGTCCTGTTCGCGGTGCTCGCACTCGTCCTGCTCGCACGGCTCTGGCGTACCGAGCGCTTGAGCCGCTGGCGGGAGACGTGGTCGGCGGGAGACTGGGTCGGTTTCGCGGTGCTCCTGATCGGCGTCGGGGTCGTCCTTTCGGCCGCGATCGGCCGCCGGTCGTTCACGTGGTACCTCGCGACCGGGTTCCTGAAGGAGCGCATGCTCGAGTACGGTCTCTGGGCGATCGGTGCGCTGGCGATCGGGATCGGGATCGTCCCCTTGGTCGCGGCGCTCGCGGCGCTCGTCCGTCCTCGCGGCGAGCCGCGCAACGAGCGGACGACGACCTTCGTCACGCTGACGGTCTCTGCGCTGGCGGTATTCGGCTTCTACACGGCGGTCAAGGCCGCCTATCTCTCGCGGACCTTCGCGATCGTCGTGGCGGAGCGGAACGTCATCTACCTGACGCCGCTCCTGTTCACGGGGCTGGCGCTCGTCCTCGAGCGGCGACGGCTCTCCCTTCCGACCACGGCGGCAGCGACGGCGTTCGCCGCCTACGTCGTCTCGGCAACGCCGTACCGGCTCGACCTTTACCCGTACTACGAGGCGCACGGGCTGGCGATCGCGGCGCTCGCGAACCGGATTCCGCGCTGGCCTGCCGACACGATCGAGACGGTGCTCGTCATCGTCGCGCTCTGCTCGGGGCTGGCGCTGGTCGCCCTCGGCCTCGTACGCTCGCGGCGTGTCGCGGTTGGCGGTGCCGCCGCGATCGCCGTGTTCGCGCTCGCTTGGAGCCTAACGACGGAGATCTACGCCGCAAACGGCGAGAAGCGCGCCTCCGACCGGGCGTTCGCGGTCTTGCCAAAGCCCTCGGACTGGGTCGATCAGACGACGGGCCGACAGCCGGCGCTGTTCATCGGACAGGGTGTAAGCGACACGAACTCCTTCTGGCAGCTCGAATTTTGGAATCCCTCAATCAAATGGTTCTGGGGGATGGACGGCAGCACGCCGGGTGGCGTGACGCCGAACTTGCTGCGACCGGATGGGACGCAGGATCCGGCCGACCTCGGCGCAGAGTTCGCCGTCGCCTCGAAGGGCGTACAGGTCGCCGCGCCCCAGGTGACGACGGTGGGCGACTACGTCGTATACCGCCTCGGGGGCAAGCCGGTGCGCCTGCGCGAGACAACCACCGGTGTGGGTGCGGACGGCTGGACGGGCGCTGAGGCTTCCTACACGCGTTACGACGTCACCGGCCTCGGCCGCGGCTTCGTCAAGGTCGCGCTCTCGCGCCAGGCTGCATGCTTCGAACAGCTCGAGCCCGCTGATGCGACGGTGAAGGTGGGACCGGTCGTCGTCAACCGCTTCGACCAGCCGGCGATCGGCCGCGTGACGGCGAGGCGGAATGTGAAGCTGGCGGCCTGCTCGGTGACTCCCGTAGTTCTCCTCGTCCCCGGCGGTCCCTGGCGGGTCGAGCTCTCGGTCGACCCCACGTTCGTCCCTAGAGAGCTAGACCCGAATCTGGGCGACAACCGCGAGCTCGGCGCAGTCGTCTCGTTCGAGTTCGTCCCGCTGGGCGGCTAACGGGAGACGAGCAGCCGCAAGCCGTTCGCGGGCGGTGGCGGTGGCGGGGCTTAGCCCCGCCACCGTTTCGGCATAGGAAGGCGATGTTTACGCACGAACCGCGCCATCCCCCGCAGGTGCCAGAGCGTGTGCCTGCTGAGGAAGCGCTCGTCGATCACGGCGGCGTACGCGTGGTGCACGACGGCTTCGGGGACGAGCCAGCGCTCCCAGCCCGCCTGCCCGGCACGGTAGGCGACGTCGATGTCCTCGACGTAGTGCCTGAAGCCAGAGTCCCAGCCTCCGATCTCCTCCAGCATCGAGCGGCGCATCAGCAGGCAGGCGCCGCCGAGCAGCCAGTCGCCCTGCACCGGTGCCGCCGGGCGCGTGCCGTAGTGAGAGGTCTGGTGGTCGTAGGGGCGACGCAGGAGCCGAATGGGCGTTCGACGCCAGAGCGTGCCCAACACGTCCGGGAAGCGGCGCAGCGACGGCTGCCACGTCCCGTCCGGCCAGAAGACGAGCGGCCCGACGAGGCCGGCGTGTGGATGTGCGTCGGCGAAGCGCACAAGCGTCTCGACCGCCCCCGGCTCGGGCACCGCGTCCGGGTTCGAGACGAGCACGTACGCGCCGCTCGTCGCCTCGACGCCGGCGTTCACGTTCGCGGCGAATGTGAGCGGCCGCGGGCTCTCGAGCACGCGCGTCCCGGCAGGCAACTCCCCGACGCTGCCCGGAACGTTCGCGATCACAACGAGCTCGTCGACCTGAGACGCCAGCGCAGGCAGCGACTCCTCGAGCTCGCGCGCGTGCCCGTGCGAGACGACGACCGCGGAGACCTTCACGCGAGTGCCTCCCGGTAGACCTCGAGTGTCCGCTCGGCGGTCGCGCGCCAGCTGAACGACCGCGCCCGCTCGAGACCGGCCGCGACCAGCTGCTCCCGCTCGGCGACCGCGCGGCGAACACCGTCGGCGAAGTGGTCCTCGTCTACGAATACGGCGGCGTCACCAGCGACCTCGCGCAGCGCCGGCTCGTCGAGCGCGACCACGGGCGTCCCGGAGGCCATCGCCTCCAGCACCGGCAGGCCGAACCCTTCGAAGCGCGAGGGCTGCACGAGGCAGGCCGCGCCGCGATAGAGCTCCGCGAGCTCCTCCTGGGAGACGTAGCCCCGCAGGTCCGCGCCGCCCGCGCGAAGGCGTGCCGCGAGCGCCTCGTCCTTCACAGGGCCGACGACCACCAGCGGCAGCGACACCGCAGCGGCGGCGGCGAGCCCCGCCGTCTGGTTCTTGCGCTGCTGCACTGCGCCGACGGCGAGCACGTAGGCGCCAAGTAACAGACTGTTACTTGGCGTGAAGGCGGGGTCGACGCCGTTCGGCGTCACGACCACGTGATCCGGCGGCAGGCCGTAGAGCTCCACGAGATCGCTCCGCGTCCGCTCGGACACGGTCAGGACACGCTTCGCTCCCCGAGCCGCA
>Ga0183260_10004101_pt1 | contig 11630 bp, 15 predicted proteins | sample AntDrymUQ4972206_2_FD_129768 | JGI IMG/M metagenome (GOLD analysis project Ga0183260, IMG submission 129768) | Polar desert sand microbial communities from Dry Valleys, Antarctica - metaG UQ497 (22.06) (version 2) (version 2) | ecosystem: Environmental > Terrestrial > Soil > Desert | place...
GCATCGACCGCTACGGCATCGATCTCGTGCTCACCACACCGAGTGGCTCCGTCAAATCTCGGATCGACTTCCCCGAGCCAGTCTCGGACCCGAAGTGGATGCGTGCGGCGTTCAGGGAGCTCACGAGGCGAGCCCAAGCCACCCTCGCCGCTGACGGCAACGAGTCGGATGCCTCATGAGGAGCGCCGCGAGAAGGGCGAGACGCGCTGTGGGCGGCTGCAGGACTATCCGGCCTCCTTCGTGATTGGCGCCCCTGACCGGTTGAGGCCGGTCTCATAGGCGTAGATCACAGCCTGCACGCGGTCGCGCAGGCCCAGCTTCATCAGGATGCGCTTGACGTGTGTCCTCGCCGTCGATTCCTCGACGACGATGGTGGCGGCGATCTCCCGGTTCGACAGGCCCCGGGCGAGCAGCGCCAGGACCTCCCGCTCGCGTGCCGTGAGCGCGGCGAGGCCGGCGTGGCCGGCCAGCTCGGGGGTGGGCTGCTGGGCCATGCGGTCGATGACCCGGCGGGTGACCGACGGGGATAACAGGCAGTCGCCGTCGGCGACCGTGTGCACGGCGGCGATGAGTTCCTCGGGACGAGTTCGCTTCAGCAAGAAGCCCGACGCCCCGGCCCGAAGGGCACCGAACACGTAGTCGTCCTGCTCGAACGTCGTCAGGATCAGGACCTTCACCTCCGCTGCTTCCCTGGTGAGCACCCGGGTGGCTTCGATCCCGTCGAGGTCGGGCATTCGGACGTCCATCAGCACGACGTCTGGTGCAAGCCGGCGGGCCCCCTCGACGGCCTGGCGCCCGGTGGCGGCCTGACCGACGACCTGGATGGTGGCATCCGCAGTGAGCAGCTCGACGAGCCCGGCGCGCATGAGGTCGTCGTCATCGGCGATCAACACCCGCGTCATTCGCGGCAGCCTCCGTAGGGGAGCAGGGCACGGACACGAAAGGCTCCGGCGGACTGTTCCGCGGCGAGAACACCGCCGAGGAGCGTGGCCCGCTCGCGCATTCCGACGAGCCCGTGCCCGCCATCGGTACGGACCGAAGCCCCGGGTGGCAGCGGGTTGGTGACGATGACCTCGAACGCGTCGTCACCAAAGCCGAGCTCGACCCGAGCGTTGCCCGTTCCGTGACGGGCCGCGTTTGTCAGTGCCTCCTGGAGGATCCGGAACGCAGCCTGGTCGGCCCCCACGCCGAGCGGGCGGGCGGTGCCGGCGGTGTCGAGGGTGACGTGGAGCCCCGTCGCCGCATGCTGGGCGACGAGGGAGTCGAGCGAGGCGAGCCCCGACGGAGCCTCCACGGCTCCGCCCTGGGCGTCGCCCTCGCGCAGAGCGCCCACGAAGTGGTCGATCTCCGCGGCACTCTGGCGCGCCAGGTCCTCGATGGCCTCCAGCGCGGCGAGCGACCGGTCGGGGTCCCGGTGGTGGCGCAGTCGCGCCGCACCGGCACGCACCGCGATCACGTTGATGGCGTGGCCGGCGGAGTCGTGCAGATCGCGGGCGATCCGCGCCCGCTCCTCGGCGACGGCGAGCAGGCGCTCGCGCTCGGCGTCGCGCTCGGCGCGTACGGCCCGCTCCTCGAGACCGGCGAACTGCGCCCGACGCAGGCGGGTCCGCTCGCCCGCGAACCAGGCCACCGCCCAGGCCAGGCCGGTGTGGAGGATCTCGGCCCCCGGGAAGGCGGAGTCGGCGGCCGCAGTGGCACCGAGGTAGGCGAAGAGGAGCCCGACCACTGCAGCGGTGGTGCCCCAGGTCCAGAAACTGCGTTCGTCGCGGCTGGCGGCCAGGAGGTAGAGGGCGGCGGTGGGGCCGAGAGGGAAGCCGATCGAGTAGCCGAGCCCGGCCAGCGACACGCTCGCCGACGCGGTCAGCACGAAGACGCCGAGCGGTGCCCGCCGCCAGCCAGCGACCGGAGCGGCCGACAGCGCGACCAGGAGCACGCCGCGGACGTCGAGGGCCCCTGCACCGGAGTGGGAGACGACCCCGTCGGCGCTACGCGACAACGACGCCAGCGCCAAAGAGCCACCGAGGGCGGCGGTGGCGATGGCAACGGCTCCAGACGTTGCGCCGGCCGCCCGGGCCCGGGATGCCATCGGTGCGGATGACGTCATCAAGGCGACGTTACCTGCGCGGGAGCCGCCGGGAATCCCCCCAACGGATGATGCGCGTACGCGAAATGGGGACGGCGAAGTTCCCCCCACGGGGCGATTCGCTCCGGGCCTGCGATCTCTAGCGTGATGATGTGACCGACCTCCCCCACGGCCCAGCGCCCCTGACCGCGTAGATGACCCACGGCCCGCAGAACCACAGCGTGATCGTGGGAGTGCTCGCCGTCCTCGTCATGGCCTTCTTGCTCGGGCGGGGGCTGCTGTCGCTGCTGCGCTCGGCCCAGGCCCGCCGGCGGGCCGCATCCGCCCACGACCTCGGCAGCCCGGTCGGCGGTTCTGCTCCGTCACCGCCGACCGCACCCCCGCGAATGAACGGCCATGGCGGCGGGCGCCGCCACCGGACCTCACCGCCGTCCGCTCCGGACGGCGCGATTGTCAGGGTGACGGGCCTCACCAAACGTTACGGGGATTTCGTGGCAGTCGATGAGCTGACATTCTCGCTCGATCCACGCACCATCACCGGCTTCCTGGGCCCCAACGGCGCCGGCAAGACCACGACGCTGCGTCTGCTGCTCGGCCTGGCCGATCCGTCCGCCGGTGAGGCGCTCGTACTGGGCAGCCGTTACGCCGACCTCGACCAGCCGATACGCCGGGTGGGTGCGGTGCTCGAGTCGAACGACTTCCACCCGGGGCGCTCCGGGCGGGACCACCTCCGGGTGCTCGCCCTGGCCGCCGACCTCCCGCCCAGCCGGGTCGAAGAGGTCCTGGACCTGGTCGACCTCGGGCCCGCCGCATCCCGCCATGTGAAGACCTACTCGTTGGGCATGCGTCAGCGGCTCGGGCTGGCGGCAGCGCTGCTCGGCGATCCCGGGCTGCTGGTACTCGACGAGCCTGCCAACGGCCTGGACCCCGTCGGGATGCACTGGCTGCGCACGTTCCTCCGCAGCTTCGCCGACGACGGTGGCACGGTGCTGGTGTCGAGTCACGTGCTCGCCGAGGTGGCCCAGACGGTCGACCGGGTCCTGATCATCGACCGCGGCCACCTGGTCGCCGATGCCCTGCTGGACGAGCTCGCCGGCCGGGGCCGGAGCCTGGAGGACGCCTACCTCGCGCTGACCGCCGGGGACCCTTCGTGATGGCCCAGCTGCGGGCCGAACTCCTGAAGCTGCGAACGACCAGGACCACCATCAGCCTCTTGGCCGCCATGATCGGCCTGGTGCTCACTGCGGTGGTGCTGCACGGGTACGGGCTCACGACAGAGGACCTGGACAGTGCGTCGAAGCAGCTGACACTGCTGGCCGGATGGGGTGTGGTCCTCGGAGCCCTCTTCGCCGGCCTACTCGGTGCGATGTCGTTTACCGGTGAGATCCGGTACGGGACGATCCGGCCGACCCTGTTGGTCACCCCACGGCGAGGCCGTGTGATCGCCGCCAAATCCGCGGCGAGCATGCTGGGTGGAATCGCATTCGGCCTGGCGGCCACGGCCGTCGCTGCGGTGGCCGCGAGCGTGGCTCTGACCGCGCGGGGGGTCGACGTCAGGCTTGACGTGGGTGACTTCGCCCTCCTGATCTTTGGCGGCTCCGTCGCCGCGGCCTTGTGGGCGGTGATCGGCCTCGGCGTCGGGGCCTTGGTCCGCAACCAGATGCCCGCCGTCGTCGGCCTCCTGGCCTGGGTGCTGTTCATCGAGGGCCAGCTCATCGACAACGCGCCCGACCTGGGCCGGCTGGCGCCCGGTCCCCTGAGCCGGGGGATCAGCGGCATGGACCCGGACATCCTCCTCGCGCCCGGGCTCGCGGCCCTGCTCCTCGTTCACTACGCGCTCGCGGCGGCCGCTGCTGGCAGGTTGGCGACCACCCGGCGCGACTTCGTCTGATTCGACAACCGGAGAAGGAGGGTTCCATTGGCAAAGACATTCCAACACCCACACCCCGGCGCGGGCGCCACCGAGGTGGCCGACGGCCTGAGGACCACCGGCACCTCACGATGGCAGAAGGTCGTCGGGGTCATCGGCCTCGTCGTCGTCCTGTGGGTTGGCCGCGACCTCTACGACGTCGTGACCAGTGGCGGTGAGCGCCCAAGTGGCGGCAGGCCGCCGGCCGGTGGCCCGGCGCCGCCGACCGGCGACCCGGCGCCGCCCGCCGGTGGCGCCCACGATCCGTCCCAGTTCCGCCACTGATCAGGTCAGGAGACGATTTGATGCAGGCCCTTGGCGACACACAGCGCTCGCTCCGCGCCTCGCCCATCTTCACGTTCTACGTCCTGGTCACCCTTGGGGTCGCTGGGATCATCGGACTGATCACCTTCGACTTCATCGACTGGGGATGGCGCATTTCGGCGAAGCGTCCCACCGCACCCACGACGTCACCTACGGATTGCTCTTCACCACCGGGGTGGTCGGAGTCCTCGCCCAGCTTCGGCGCCCCGAGAGGAACGTCGCCGGGATGCTGACGGCACTGGTTCCTGTCGCCGGCCTACTGCTGGCCGCTGTGCTCTCCGGCAACGACGCCATCGTGCAGCGGAACCCACTGCGCTACGCAGCCGCGGTGACGGTGGTCGCCGCGCTTGTCCACCCAGCCGGGCGTGGGTTGTTCCGCTCCTTCAGCTTCTCGCGGGTCAACTGGGTGATGGTCGCGCTGGTGGGTATAGCGGCTGCGCCGCTGCTCGCATTCGCGTCCACCAACATCGGGCTGCAGCGGGCCGTCCCTGACGCGCATGGCTTCATGGGCCACTACGGTTTCATGGCTGCGTTCAGCTACACGGTCATCGCAGGGGCCCTGATGGCGAGCCTGCGTCCCGTCGGCTGGAGGCTCACTGCGTGGATCTCGGGCCTCCTCCCGGCCGCACTGGGGGTGACGTCAATGCTGTACCCGGACGCAGCCTCGAGTCTCGGTCTGCCCTGGGCGCTCGCAAGCATCGCCTGGGGAGCCATGTTCGTCGCCGCGGCTCAACTCACCGACAACGCAGTCGGTCGGTCGTGGGGTTGGATCGCCTGAGCCATCGCGCAGACGCAGACGATCTAGAAAGGGGGGGATCGAGAGAAGGAGCAGACCGATGAACTGTCCGATCGACGGCGAGACGCTGATGATGTCGGAGCGCCAGGGCGTGGAGATCGACTACTGCCCCCGCTGCCGGGGGGTCTGGCTGGACCGGGGCGAGCTCGACAAGCTGGTGGCCGCGGCCGACCGCCACGACAACCTGTGGGAGCGCGACGACCGGCGGGACCGGGACGATCGGGACGACCGGGACGACCGGGACGACCGCCCCCTCGGCGGCGGTGGGTTCCGCGACCCCCGCAGGCGCAAGAAGAAGTCGTTCCTCAGCGACATCTTCGAGATGGGCGGCGATTAGGCGCCGAGTGCCGTCAGTCGCCGGTGAGAGTGTCCACCAGATGGGCCTGGCGGCGCAGGTAGACGCGGGTACGGGCGATCTCCGCCGCCAGCAGGCGGGCCTGGGCCCGGTGGCGGGCGACGTCGGCGGCCAGAAGGGTGGAGGCCCCGGGCAGGCTGCGCCGCTGGGAGAGACGGCTGGCGGCGGCGTCCTGCGCGGCCCGGGCATCGACGAGAGCGAGCAGCCGGCGGCGGAGAACCTGCTCCCGATCCCGGGCCGCGGCCAGGCGGTCGGCCGGCGGTCGGGTGGATGTGGAGTCGGTCACGGCGCTGCCCCGTTCGTTCGGTCTCTCCATTGTCGGCACGCCGGTCCCGGCGATTGAGGCTGAACATGTGTTCGTCCGTCCCGCCGGGCGGGGCACAGAGCGGCCATGAGCCTCAACAGGGCGGAGGCGTCGAGGAAGATCGACGAGCTGCAGGAGCGCACCGGCCAGGGTTCCTGAACGTGGCGTTACCTACGATACTGGGGGCATGCCTCGATCCATCTGGAGCGGCGCGATCAGCTTCGGGCTGGTCAACGTGCCCATCAAGCTTTTCAGCGCGGTGTCGCCGAAGGACGTGCGCTTCCACCAGCTCGACGCCCGGACCAAGTCCCGGGTGAAGCAGAAGCGGGTGTCGGCCGCCACCGGCGAGGAGGTCCCCTACGAGGAGATCGTGAAGGGCTATGAGCTCGGGCCCGACACCTACGTGACCATCTCGCCCGAGGAGCTCGACTCCCTCGACCCCAAGTCGACCAAGTCGATCGACATCGAGGACTTCGTAGACCTCGACCAGATCGACCCCATCTACTTCGAGCGGCCCTACTACTTGGTGCCCGACAAGGGCGGCACCAAGGCCTACGCCCTGCTGCGGGAGGCCATGCGGGAGACCAACAAGGTCGGCATCGCCCGCATGGTGCTGCGCACCAAGCAGTACCTGGCCGCCATCCGGCCGGTCGGCGATGCTCTGGTGCTCGAGACCATGCTGTTCGCCGACGAGGTGGTGCCGGCCGACGAGCTCGACCTGCCCGGCAAGGACATTGAGGTCACGGCCCGTGAGGAGAAGATGGCCCGCCAGCTGATCGACTCCCTCACCACCGACTTCGAGCCGGACAAGTACAAAGACGAGTACCGGGAGCGGGTCCTGGAGCTGATCGAGCAGAAGGCGGCGGGCCAGGAGATCGTGGTCGAGGACACGGCCGAGGAGGCGCCCAAGGTGGTCGACCTCATGGCCGCCCTGGAGGCCAGCCTGGCCGCGGTGAAGAAGACCGGCGGCGGTGGCAAGGACGGCGACTGATGGCCCCGGCGCCGTCGACCAGCCTCGACGTGGAGGTCGAGGGCCGCTCGCTAAAGCTGTCCAACCTCGACAAGGTCCTGTACCCGGAGGCCGGGTTCACCAAAGGCCAGGTGATCGACTACTACACCCGGGTGGCGCCGGCCCTGGTTGCCCACCTCCGCCGGCGCCCCCTCACCCTCAAGCGCTACCCCAACGGCGTGGAGGGCAAGTTCTTCTACGAGAAGAACTGCCCGTCGCACCGCCCGGAGTGGGTGGAGACGGTGGCGGTGTGGAGCCCCCACAACTCCGACCACGTCAACTACTGCCTGATCGAGAACCTTCCCGGGGTCGTGTGGGTGGCGAACCTGGCCGCCCTCGAGCTCCACCCGTCGCTCTCCCGCGCCGACGACATCGATCGGCCCACGATGATCGTGTTCGACCTCGACCCCGGGCCCCCGGCGGCGATGGTGGAGTGCACCCGGGTGGCGATGTTGCTGCGGGAGGTGTTCGAGCAGCTGGGGCTGGAGTCGGTGCCCAAGACGTCCGGCTCCAAGGGCCTGCAGGTCTACGTCCCCCTCAACACGCCGGTCACCTACGACGACACCAAGCCCTTCGCCCACGCCCTGGCCCGGCTGCTGGAGTCCCGCCCCCCGAAGTCGGTGGTCTCGCTCATGAAGAAGGAGCTGCGCACCGGCAAGGTGTTCATCGACTGGAGCCAGAACGACTCGGCCAAGACCACCGTGGGTGTGTACTCGCTGCGGGCCCGGCCCCGGCCCACGGTGTCGACGCCGCTGCGCTGGGAGGAGGTGGAGCGGGTGGCCGAGACGGGTGACGCCTCGACCCTCGTCTTCGAGGCCGGCACCGTGCTGGAGCGGCTGGCCGCCGACGGCGACCTGTTCGCGCCCACCCTGGAGGTGGAGCAGGGAGTGCCGCGCCTGCCGTCCGCCTGACGACTACGGTCCCCGCCATGCCCGGCGAAATCAACGCATACAACGTCGTCAAGTTCGTCCACATCCTGCTGGCCATCGTGTGGATGGGCGGGGCGATCCTGCTCCAGATGTTGGCCCGGCCGGCCATGGCGTCCAGGCTCCCGGGACGGGCGGCCGAGTTCGCCGGGGAGGTGGAGAACATCGGCAAGAAGGTCTTCACCCCGATCTCGATCCTGATGCTGCTGCTCGGCCTGTATCTGGTACAGGAGGGCAACTGGGGGTTCGGCAGCTTCTGGGTGTCCGCCTCCATCCTGGGCCTCCTCGTCTCCATCGCCGCCGGCGCCGGCTACCTGGGGCCACAGTTCGGCAAGCTGGGTGGGCTGATCAAAACCGAGGGCGACGACTCCCCCGCCGTCCGGGAGAAGATCGCCACCATCCTCAAGGTGGCCCGCATGGACATCGCCCTGCTCGTGCTCATCGTCTTCTTGATGGTCAGCAAGCTCGGGGAGTAACGCTGGACCGTGCCCCGTGTGGCATGACTGTGGCACAGTTATGGCATGGCACGGACCCGCGTGAGCACGACGGTCGACGGAGATCTCCTGGCCCGAGCTCGCGGTCTGCGCACCGGCACGACCGACGCCGCCCTGCTCGACGAGGCGTTGGGGGCCCTCCTCGCCCGCAACCGCGCCGGCGAGATCGACGCCGCCTACGCGGCCTACGACGAGCATCCCCTCGATGAGCCCGATGAATGGGGAGACCTGTCGTCCTTCCGCCGGGCCGCCGGCGCATCGTGACCGCCCGGCGGGGCGAGCTGTGGTGGTGCGAGCTCCCGGAAATCGGACGTCGTCCGGTCGTTGTTCTCTCACGGGACGCGGCGATCCCGAGGCTGCGGCGCACCCTGGTCGCGCCGTGCACGACGACCGTCCGGGGCCTCGCCAGCGAGGTCGTCCTCGACCCGGAGGACGATCCGGTCGTCCGGCGCAGCGCCGTCAACCTCGATTCGGTCGAGAGCGTGTCGATCGCCGTCCTCGTCGAGCGGCTGGGAGCGCTGAGCGACGAGCGGATGCGCCAGGTGTGCACGGCACTCGACATCGCCGTCGCCTGCGACGGCTGACCTCGCCACCGATGATTTGAGGGCGGCGGCGCCGTCATAAGCGGTGACCTCGTCCCCAGCAACCCGAAGGAGCCACCATGCCGACACGAGAGACCGCACCCATCGGGGCGCCCTGCTGGGTCGATCTGATGACCTCCGACACGGAGCGCAGCCGGGCGTTCTACGGCGAGCTGTTCGGCTGGGGCGCGGAGGAGCCCGCCGAGGATTTCGGCGGCTACTTCAGCTTCACCAGGGACGGCGTCCGGGTGGCCGGGTGCATGGCCCAGCAGCCCGATTCGGGGATGCCGGACGCGTGGTCGGTGTACCTGGCCACCGCCGACGCGGCCAAGACCGTCGACGCCGCCGCCGCAAACGGCGGCCAGGTCTATGTCCAGCCCATGGCGGTCGGTGACCTCGGCACCATGGCGATCGTCGGCGACTCCGGCGGGGCAGGCATCGGCGCCTGGCAGCCCGATCGCTACCAGGGTTTCGAAGTCTTCGGTGAGACCGGCACCCCGTCCTGGTTCGAGCTGCTGACCAGGGACTACCAGGGCGCCGTCGCCTTCTACCGCGACGTGTTCCGCTGGGACACCCATGCCGTCAGCGACACCCCCGAGTTCCGTTACACCACGCTGGTGGACGGCGACGCCTGGCTGGCCGGGATCATGGACGCCTCGGGATTCCTTCCCGAAGGTGTCCCTGCCCACTGGTCGGTCTACTTCGGGGTCGACGACACCGACGCCGCCCTGGCCAGGATCGTCGACCTCGGCGGATCGGTCCTGCAGCCTGCCGAGGACACGCCCTACGGCCGGCTGGCGGCGGCCGCAGACCCGACCGGCGCCCGGCTCAAGCTGGTCGCTCCCAACGAGGCCATGCCGGCGGACGGCTCCAAGTGAGCCCCGCGGCGACTTAACCGCCCCGGCGGGGGTAGAACAGTCGTCATGAGGCGTCTCTCGGTCCTGGTCGCGGTGGCTGTCTCCGTCGTCCTGCTGGGGCCGCCGGCCGGAGCCCAGACCGTCCTCGGGCGGGTGGGCGAGGAGCTGCGCCGCGACCGGGTGTACGTCGACCCGGCCGCCGACCCCAAGGTCATCATCAACGACGCCGCCGAGCGGCGGCTAGAGGACCAGATCCGGGGCTCGGACACGCCCATCTTCATCGCCATCGTGCCGGCGTCGGCCATCGCCGAGGCCGGGGGAGACGCCAATGCCGTCCCCCAGGCCCTGTCCCGGACGGTCGGGTTCTCGGGGACGTACGGGGTGATCGCCGGCACCAGCTTCCGGGCCTACAGCAGCACCGTCAGAGACGCCCGGGCCATTGCCACCGCGGTGTTCGACCGCAACAAGAGCTCCGAGGAGGTCGTGTCCGACTTCATCAACCGGACCCAGCGGGCCGCCGCGAGCAACGGCTCCAGCTCGGGCGGCGGGGGTGACAGCGCCGCGAGCGACGGCGACGGTGGAGGGGGAGGCGGTGGAAGCGGGGTCCTCCCTCTCCTGCTCCTGGTCGGGGCCGGGGGCGGCGGGTTCTACCTGTGGCGGCGGAGCAAGGTCCGCCGGGCCGAGGAGGACCGCCAGGAGGCGAACGACCGCCAGGTGCTGCAAGCCGAGATGTCGGTCCTGGGCGAGGACGTCATAGCCCTCGAGCCCCACATCTCGCTCGTGCCGGACGCTCGGGAGGACTACGAGGCCGGGGTCAACCGCTACCGGTCGGCGCAGGCGGCCCTCGACTACGCCGACGACAGGGTCGACCTGGTCCGGGTGGGCCGGGTCATCGCCGAGGGCCGGTACGCGATGACCCGGGCCCGGGCCCGCGTCGAAGGCCGGGAGCCGCCCCTTCCGCCCGAGGAGCTCAGGCGGCCGGGCCGCCACGACGAGCCCGCCCTCGACGTCGACGAGGCCGGGCAGCCCGTCTACGTGGGCTACCCGGGTGGCTTCTACGGGGGCGGCGGCTGGTTCGGCGGCGGTGGGGGCGGCGGCCTGCTCACCGGCCTCCTGCTGGGCCAGATGCTGGGCGGGGGCTTCGGATGGGGCGGCGGTTTCGGCGGCGGCTGGGGCGGTGGCCACGACGGCGGTGACGGTGGCGGTGGTGACGGTGGCGGCGACTGGGGCGGCGGCGGAGGAGGAGACTGGGGCGGCGGCGGTGACTTCGGGGGTGGCGACTTCGGCGGGGGCGGGGGCGACTGGTAGCGGCTGTCAGCCGCTGCTCGCGATTTCCCCCCTATACGGGGGACTTGCGCGGTGCGGCGGAGAGGGTGACCGGCGTGCCGGCGGCGGGAGCCCGCGTGCCCGAGATGCCAGCCTGGGCAAAGGCCACGTTGAGGGCCTCCTGGGCGGGGGCGGCGCTGGCGTGCATGAGCCGGGCGATGTCGTCTGCCCGGGCCTCGTAGCCCGGTTCGGGGGAGCACGTGGGGCGGCGGTAGCGGGTGGCGTAGTTCACGTTGGCCGTGGTCAGGGCCCCGTGGAACACCATCTCCCGGCCCTTGGCGTGGCGCTTGAACCGGCTCCACATGCGGCTGCGGGAGTAGAAGTTGCGGTAGGCCCGGGCCAGGCCCGTCTCCAGCTGGAATGCCGACATACGGGCCGGCTCGAACACGCAGGTGTACATGTTGTAGCGCTTCCAGTCGAACGTGGTGATGCGCTCGTCGGCCAGCATCCGGGCGTAGGTGGCGGTGCCCGGGTAGGGCGTGAGGATCGAGAAGTGGGCCACGTCGACGCCGATCTTGTCCACGAACTCGGCGGTGTCGTCGAAGCAGTCGGGTCCCTGGCTGTCGAAACCGAAGATGAACCCGCCCTCGACGCCGATGCCCCGCTTGTGCACCTTCTCCATGAGCTCGGCGTACTCGCCGGGGCGGTTCTTCTTGTTGCACTCGA
>Ga0183260_10004102_pt1 | contig 11630 bp, 9 predicted proteins | sample AntDrymUQ4972206_2_FD_129768 | JGI IMG/M metagenome (GOLD analysis project Ga0183260, IMG submission 129768) | Polar desert sand microbial communities from Dry Valleys, Antarctica - metaG UQ497 (22.06) (version 2) (version 2) | ecosystem: Environmental > Terrestrial > Soil > Desert | place...
CAATGCCGCGTAACGCGCGCTTCTGTTCTGCGGTAAGCGGCAATTGCACAATGGGACGAGCCATGCCGCATAGTAACGACGCTATACACTAATGTATAGATATTTGACGAACACTACACTAGCGTCGTAACGAAGTTGGAACGGTGCCCCGGACGCAATGCGGGCCGGGGCGCCTCAGACCAACTCGATGTCGACGCGATCGTGGCCGCTTCCGCGCCGAACCCCTCGGAAATGTTCGCTCGTGTGGCGGGCGACACCCAGGAATTTCGGCACGGCCGAACTACGCTGCTGATCGTGGCTGGCCGCCGCTTGCGGCTCAGGGCCCGTCGATAACCGCACGATTACCCGTTAGCGGGAGCGGAAGTCTGGAAATTCCGGTGCAAGCGATGGAGCTGCGCGACCGCGCGATCCCGGTCGACCATGAAGGCGAAATGTCCGGCGAGCAACACCAGGAAAGCCACGAACAGGACCCAGTCGGGCGTGCCGTTGTAGACAGCGAAGATGGCGCCTCCACCGAGCAGGACCGCCGCACCCATCAACGTCAACGCCACCTGACCGTGTGTGAAGCCGGCTTCCAGCATGAGGTGATGGAGGTGCTGGCGATCGGCCGCAAACGGCGAACGTCCGTGCAGCATGCGTCGCGCAATGAGCACCAGGCAATCGATCAGAGGCACGGCAACGATCCAGGGAGCAAGGATTGCAGCAACAGGGGTCGACCCCGATTGGGTCACTCGAATCGCGGCCCAGCAGATCGCGAACCCCAGGAACGCGCTGCCCGCGTTGCCCATGAAAACTCTGGCGTTGCGCTGCCACGGAAAGCGAAAGTTGAACGCAAGGAACGCGAGGACCACCCCGATCAACGGCATCATCAAACGCAACAAAACCAGATGATTGGACGAAGCAGCGAGGATCGCCAGCAATGCCAGCGAGACCAGCGTGAGTCCGCCGGCCAACCCGTCCGACCCGTCAATCATGTTCAGCGCGTTGATGATTCCCACGACAGCGAACACCGTGAACGCCACGGCGAAAGGCCCGAGTAACACGATTCCGTCGCCGAACAACGCCCCGAGTTGATGGATGCGCACGTCACCGATGTGCAGCATCGCGAGCGCGGCGAGGATCTGGGCGCCGATGCGCGACCACCAGGGCAGGTCCACGCGGTCGTCGAGGAGCCCCACCAGGGTCACGATGCCCGCACCCACCCCGAAAGCGGCGAACGACGGTGGAGGATCGAGCATCAGGAACCCGATCGCGACGGCGGCGATCCACATGGCGAGACCGCCGGTCACCGGCGTGGGCGCGAGATGGAGCTTGCGGCCGCCTGGTCGATCGACGAGGCCCAGCGCACGGCCGAGCGGGATCAGGATGAGGATGAGGAACAAAGCCGCTAAACCCGCGGCCAGCAGTGGGGCAAATGTCGAAAACGTCATTGGGTTTAACCCGTTTGTGCCACTTATGACCTCACCACACCATAGCGCGATTGACCGCGCGCCTGAAAGCGCTTGTGGCAACGCGGTTCATCCAGGCGGCTCCCGTCATCTTGCGCGAACGGGCGAGCATTCGTACACTAGTGGACTTTTTCGCGCGGGCTCAACCCGCTCCCGGGGCCTCATGAAAGTTCTTTCTTCGCTCAAATCCGCCAAGTCGCGCCATCGTGACTGCAAGATCGTCCGCCGTCGTGGCAAGGTATTCGTGATCTGCAAGAGCAACCCGCGCTTCAAGGCGCGTCAACGCTGAAGATTGGCCGCCGCCCGGTGCGTGGGCGGCTTGATGATGGACTTCGCGTCGCCTAGCGCGGGCGGAATGCTCCGATCGGCGCGGCGATGGTAGCCCCGGGGAATACCGTCGACACCTGCGTGTCGCCCATGCGCCGCGAGAGAACTTCGGCCAACACCGTGCGGTAGTCCAGCGTCACGTCGAGGTCGCCCTGCACCAGCTGCGAATCGGCGAGCCCGCGGAAATCACCATATACGCGGCCACCGACGACACCGCCTCCCAGCAGGAACATCGCCGACGCCGCGCCGTGATCGGTACCGAGCGACCCATTCTCACCCGCGCGTCTGCCGAACTCGGTCATCGTCAACACATTGACTGAATTCATGCGAGCCCCGAGATCGGTGTTGAAGGCTGCCAGCGTGCGTGCCAGTTCGTCCAGCAGCGACTGGAGCTGCGCCGCTTCGCCGTTGTGGTGGTCCCAGCCGCCCAGGTCGACGCCAGCCACTTCCAGTCCGATATCAGCCTTGATCAATCGCGCCACGTCGGCCATCTGTTCTCCGAACGTGGTGACCGGGTATTGCGCGCCGTTTTCTACTGCGGTGTTTGCCGCGTTCGCGTCTCGCATCACGCCCAGCGCGTCGAGCGTGGTCATCGCATTTAGCGACTGCGGCGAACCGTCGGCATACAAACCGGCGAGCGCCGCCTCGCGCTGGTCGGGTCGGTGTGAACTGGTGGAAGTGGCGAAACTCTCGATGCTCTGGATGCCGATCACGGGTTGCAAGCCACGGAAAGCCGACGGCACGGACTTGCCGACCGCCATGGCCTGGAAAGGATTGCCGTTCGACACGACACCCAGGTGCCGGTTGACCCAGCCGTCGGTCATGCTGGGTGTTTCCAGGCTGGCGCGTTCCATGCGGTCCTGGCATTCGAAGTGCGAACGACTGGCCTGTTCGAGACCAACGGCCTGGACCAGAGCCAGTTTCCCCGAGGCATAGAGCGGCTGGAGCGGCGCCAGCGCCGGGTGCAGACCGAAGCGTCCATCGAGATCGATCGCCGCGCCTGTGCCAGTGCCCGGACGCGGAATCGCGATGCGTGGACGGATTCGGTAGTAGTCCGGATCGGCGTGCGGCACCAACACGTTGAGCCCATCCATGCCGCCGCGCAGGAACACCACTATCAGCGCGTCGCGCGCACCTGCGTCCTGGGCAAACGCGAGTCTCGGCTGCGATGCTGCAACGGCCGCCGCGGCGCCGGCGAGCTTGAGGAAATCACGACGTTGACTGGGCATGGACGACTCCTCAGCGCGTCATGAAATAGGCGGAAGAGAGCAGCAACCCGAGCAAGTCACGACTTCGCTGCAGCAGCACCGCCGGGTTGAGCGGTTTGTCCGGAGAACCGCCGTCCGCGCCGAACGCTAGGAGCAATTCGCGATCCGCAGCCGCAAGCGGCCGCATCAACACGTTGGTTTCAAGCTGCGCGAGTGCGGCACGTACCGTTCTCGCGGGAGCGATCAATGTCGCCAGAGATACTCCCGAACCTGGCGCAAATCCCTGCTCCGCGATGAGCGCTGCTGCGTTCCAGCGCGCGAGTGTGCTCCCGGTATTGAGCCAGTAGCCACGTACATCCGGATAGCCATTCGGTGCGGGCCAGCCGAAGACCTGATGGGACATCGCCTCCAGCTGCGCGGAAATCGCGCGCAACACGGCCGAAGAACTGGTCGATCGAACAGCGCGCAGGGCGGAAATCACGAACTCGGCGGGACGCTTGAACTTCTGGTCACCCGACGCCGCGAACTGCGCCGAGGCGAACAGCACGCGCAGGGCCGACTTGATGTCGCCCTGGGTGCGCGTGAACTCCGCAGCGAGCGCATCGACGAGCGCAGCCGGTGGAACATCGGACACGAAGCGACGCACAAGCTTGGTCGCGATGAGCCGCGCGGTCGACGGATGCGCCGCGAGGATGTCCAGAACCCGCACGCCGTCCTGTTCGCCTCCACCTGCGGCAATGTCTACGCCCAGCACCCGCTTGGAGCCGTTGTCGTGGAACTGGCTCCGGAACACGAAACCCGTCAGCGAATAGTCGCTGGTGCGCGGAAGTCCCCAGCCGGTGAAGCAACGCGCCACTTCCTTGACGTCCGTCTCGGTGTAGCCGCCGGTGATGCCGAGCGTGTGCAACTCCATCAGCTCGCGTGCGTAGTTCTCGTTGGGACCGCTCGCAACGTTCGTGAAGTTGTCCAGGTAATAAAGCATCGCGGGACTACGTGCACTGGCATGCAGGAGATCGCGGAAATTGCCGAGTGCGTGCTTGCGCACGACCTCGCGGTCATCCCAGGGTTTGAAATACGCGAGTGCCGCGCCACCGAGATCGATGTTGAAGTGGTTGGTCCAGAATTCCACCATGACCTCGTACAACTGCCGGGGACTCAGCAGCTGGCGGACAGAAGTCGCGGTAATGGTCTCGGCGGCAGCGCGGTAGCGAGGATTCGGAGGGCTGGTATACGCAGTAATCTCGGGCAACGACATCGTGAGACTGGGAAGAGCTGCCGCTATTGCAGCCTCGAGCCCGCCATCGTTCAACGACGCCGGCGCGAGCTGTTCTTCGATCCACACCGTGGTCCCGACGCTGCGCCCGCGGGCCAGCTGATCCTGGCGAACGCCGAAACTTGTGCGCGACTGCAGCAGGTAAGTCGCGTCCGGCGCGGGAAGTGCGGCACCGAGCTTGGCGAGAATTTCCGGCGGGGCAGCGCTCACTCCTACGTCGAGTTCGGACCGCGCCCCGGTCAGGAACGCCCTGCGTGTGGATTGCCGGCTGGTGGCCTGCATCGACGTCCCCCGGCTCGTGGTCATGACGGATTCACGATCTGCCCAACGCACTGGCAGCCAAACGGATGACAGCGTACCCCTATCCTCGGGCAGTTATCTGGTCGACAATTGCGTGAACCATCCTGCTGGAGCAGTCCAATGTCCGCACGACATCTTTCTCCTATCCTGCTGGCGATGGCCCTGGCCCTGCCATGGAGCGCTTCCGCCGATACCCTGCTCATCGAACGGGTGCAGCGCAGTGCCGCAATGCCCAAACCGCAGAACGGCACGACGATGGCCCAGGTGCGATCGAATCTCGGAACGCCAGTGCGTCAGGTCGGCCCCGTCGCGGGAAACAAGCCGCAGCATCCACGCATCACCGGCTGGGTGTATCCCGATTTCACCGTGTATTTCGAGCGCGAACGGGTGCTCTACAGCGTGGTCAACCAGAGCGCGCCCGATGAAATCGGTCCGGCTCCCCTGCGCAACTGAGCGGCATGGTCTGGCGCCTGCCTGCGGAATGGGAGCCGCAGGACGCGATTCTGCTTGCCTGGCCACACTCCCGAACTGACTGGGCCGCGAATCTTGCTGACGTAGAAGCCACCTACGTAGCGCTCATCGAGGCGATCACCGCTCGGCAGCGGGTTGTGCTGGTCGTGGCAGACCCTGACATCGAACAGCGCGCTGCGCACATGCTCGGAGGCGGCGAGATCGCGCGCGATCGCGTGCGCTTCGTTCGTGCGGACTACGACGACACGTGGTTACGGGACTCGGGTCCCATCACCGTCACCAACGGCCAGCAATTTCGGCTGCTCGACTTCCGTTTCACCGGTTGGGGTGGAAAGTTTGGTGGTGAGCGCGACGATCGCCTGACCGAAACCCTGCACGCGCAGGGACTGTTCGGAGACACGGTGCGAGAGCGTCGCGAATACGCGCTCGAGGGTGGCGCAATCGAGAGCGACGGCGCGGGTACCTTGCTGACCACGCGCGTATGTCTCGCGCAGCGGCATCCCCTTGTGTCGCGCGTGGCGCTCGCTCAGGGCCTGGCAGATGAAGTTCCGTGTACGCGCGTCGTCATGCTTGACCACGGCGAGCTCGAAGGCGATGACACGGACGGCCACATCGACACGCTCGTGCGCTTCGTCGCGCCGGATCATCTCGTCTACCAGGCTTGTGATGATCCCGACGATCCGCACTTCGCGCCGCTCGCGTCGATGGCGGACGAACTACGCGAATTACGCACGGCAGATGGGGCACCGTATCGCCTGACGGCGTTGCCGTGGGCGCAACCCATCCGGGCGTCGGACGGACGGCGACTGGCTGCTTCGTATGCCAACTTCCTCATCATCAATGGTGCGTTGTTGCTACCTGCCTACGGCGACACGGCGGACGACCAGGCCTGCGTTGCTCTCGCAGAGGCGCTGCCGGATCGCCTGATTCGTCGGGTGCCCTGCCGACCGCTGATCGAACAGAACGGCAGCCTGCATTGCCTGACCATGCAGCTGCCTCGGGGAGTACTCCATGACGGGTGAGAGGACGTTGCGCGTGGCACTTGTGCAGGAACGTGACCAGGGCACCCGCGAAAGCAATCTCGCGCAAATCGACGCGCGCGTGCGCGAAGCGGCGGACGCGGGGGCGCGATTGATCCTTCTGCAGGAACTGCACAACGGCCCGTACTTCTGCCAGCACGAATCGGTCGACGAGTTCGATCGCGCCGAACCGATTCCGGGACCCAGCACCGGAATCCTCTCGGTGCTCGCACGTGACTGCGGGGTGGTGCTCGTCGCGTCGCTGTTCGAACGGCGTGCAGCGGGGCTTTATCACAACACCGCGGTCGTGTTTGACGCTGACGGCCGCCTCGCCGGCAAGTATCGAAAAATGCACATCCCCGACGATCCCGGCTTCTACGAGAAGTTCTACTTCACCCCGGGCGATCTCGGCTTCGAACCCATCGACACCGCAGTGGGTCGCCTTGGCGTGCTGGTGTGCTGGGACCAGTGGTATCCCGAGGCCGCGCGATTGATGGCGCTGGCGGGTGCAGACCTGCTGCTTTACCCCACGGCCATCGGCTGGGATCCAGCAGACGCAAACGCGGAGCGCGAGCGGCAGCGCGATGCGTGGCTGCTCAGCCATCGCGGGCATGCCGTCGCCAACGGCCTGCCGGTGCTTTCGTGCAATCGCGTCGGCCATGAGCAATCGCCGCTCGACACGCACGGCATCCGTTTCTGGGGATCGAGCCACGTGCTCGGCCCGCAGGGCGAGTTCATCGCGTGTGCCGCGACCGACGAACCCGAACTGCTGATTGCGGATGTCGATCTGGCCCGTAGCGAAAACGTGCGTCGCATTTGGCCTTTCCTGCGTGACCGCCGAATCGACGCCTACGGTGATCTGCTGAAGCGCTTCCGTGATTGACGCCGCAGACGCCGTACCGATCGCCACGCCCGAAGTTGTGACCAACGGATGGCGCGGCCAGCCGCTGCAGCGTGTCTCGCGGGACGGCACGGAGTACTGGCTACTGGGTACGGCGCACGTTTCGCGCGCGAGCGCAGACGCCGTCGCAGAATTGCTGGCTGAGACTTCGTTCGATGCGGTAGCAGTAGAATTGTGTGCGCATCGTGCGCAACAGTTGCGACGCCCCGACGCCGTCGCGGAGATGGACCTCTGGCGGGTTTTGCGCGAAGGGCGCGCTGGCGTCGTCGCTGCAGGGCTTGCGCTCGGCGCTTATCAGCGTCGGCTGGCGGAGCAGTTCGGTATTGAACCGGGCGCCGAGATGCGCGTTGCCCTGGAAGTCGCGGAACAGCAAGGCGCCACGTCCTGGCTGATCGATCGCGATGTCGGCGTCACGCTGCGTCGGGCGCGCGCGCGGCTGGGTTGGTGGGATCGCGCGAAACTCAGCGCCGGCCTCGTCGCGGCGGTCGTCAGCGACGACGCGATCGACGAAAGCGAAATCGAACAGCTCAAGCAGGGAGACGTGCTGACCAGCACCTTTTCCGAATTCGCGGCGCAGTCCGACGCGTTGTACGAAACGCTGATCCGCGAGCGCGATCGCTACATGGCCGCGAGCCTGCGCCAGCACGCGAACGATTCGCCCGAACGCCCTGCGCGGGTGCTTGCGGTGGTCGGCGCGGGACATCTCGACGGTCTCGCCGGACACTTGCGGGATTCGACCGCTTCTCCTCAAACCGAGCTCGCGACCTTGCGCTCCGAACCGCCGCCCTCGCACTGGGGCCGATGGTTCGGTTACGCCTTCATCGCGTTCATCATCGGCGGGTTCATCTGGGCTTTCGGACAAGGCAAGCATGTCGGCATCGACGCGCTGACCACCTGGGTGCTCGCTACCGGAATCGGCGGCGCACTCGGCTGCATCGCTGCGCGCGGCCATCCTCTCAGTGTGGTTGCAGCGTTCGTGGCGTCACCGTTGACACCACTGCACCCTGCCCTTGCGTCAGGCATGGTCAGTGCCGCTGTCGAACTCTGGGCACGCAAACCGCAGGTCGGGGACTTCCAGTCGCTGCGCGATGACCTGACGCACTGGCGAGGTTGGTGGCGCAATCGCGTCGCGCGCACGCTGCTGGTTTTTTTCCTCACCAGCCTCGGCACCGCGCTCGGCGTGTACCTGGCCGGCTTCCGCATCGCCGGCAAACTGCTCGGTTGAAGTGTTACTACTCTGCTGAAGTCTGCCGGTTGGTCACAGTTTCAGGGCTGGTCGACACATGGGTGAACCAGTCACCGTCCAACCTGTCGCCGCGATAAACAACGTGACGAAAACGTGAGGGCGCGTGGTCGCAAATGTCTCAACCTGCCCCATCATTGGCTGCACGCCAATCTTGGCCGTTCGAAGAGGTCCCATTCCATGAAGTTGTTATTCGGCCTTGCGGCCACCCTCGCCCTCGTGGCGACGGGCACGGCGTCCGCCCAGTATTACGAGGCGGGCTACGACGGCTACGACCGCGGCTACGACAGCGCGTACGACGGCGGCTACTACGATCGCTACGACGATCGTGGTGATTCGGCTGCGCCCATCCTCGGGGCCATCGTCGGCGGAGTGATCGGCAACCAGTTCGGCCATGGCGGCGGTCGCACGGCTGCGACAGTGGCCGGTGCGGCTCTGGGTTATTCGTTCGCACAGGATTCTCGCGGCTACCGAGGTGGCTACAATCGCAGTTACGACCGCGCTTACCGTTACGACCGTGGCTACAGCCGCGATCGTTACTACGGCAGTAGCTACGGTTACGGTGGGTACGGGCAGGGCGGATACGGTTACGGTGGGTACGGGCACGGCGGATACGGTTACGGCGGTTACGGCGGTTACGGTGGCTACGGCGGTTACGGTGGCTATTCACCGTACAGCAGCGGCATCGGCATCACGATCGGTATCGGCAATCGTGGACATGGTCGAGGCTACGGGTATGGCTATCGCCCGCACTATCGGCGTCACCATAGACACCACCGCAGGCACTACCGTTACTACGATCGTTACTGATCAGCGACGTTTTCGAACAAGGGGTCCGTAAGGGCCCCTTGTTTTTGGTGGCCTGGGCTGTTCCGTCCGGCGACTTGGATATCCCGGCGTCGCAAGCCGGCCCCACGCCTCGGCAGCAGCGTGCTTACAACTCGAAAAGAGCGCGCTAAGCTCCGCCCCAGCCCGGTCCGACGCGAGGAGCACGCCATGCCGATTTCCCGTCGCGGATTCCTGACGGCCAACGGCCTTGCGGCTTCGGCTGCCGTGCTGCCCTCCACTCTCCTCGCCGCCGTGCAGGCGGCCGAAGCGGCCGCTCCAGTCGTGAAGCTGGACAACTGGTCGCGCGTTCGCGCGCAGTTCCGGCTGACGCCGGAGTACCTGCACTTCGCCAGTTTCTTCATCGCCTCGCATCCCGAGCCGGTGCGGCGGGCGATCGAACACTTCCGCGATGCGATCGATCGAAACCCTTTCCTGATCGTGGAGCACGGACTGTTCGGGTCCGACGAACAGGATCTCCCGCTCAAGGTCCGGCAGGACATCGCCGATTACATCGGAGGGAACGCGGAAGACATCGCGCTGACGGGAAACACGACGACTGGCCTCGCGTTGATCTACAACGGCCTCCGTCTGAGCAGCGGCGACGAAGTCCTGCTGACCACGCACGACCACTATTCGCACCACGAGTCCGCCAGGCTCGCCTGCGAACGCACCGGTGCAACTTTGCGCAAGATCACGCTGTTCGAGGATTCGGCCCGGGCGACGACGGACGCGATCGTGGCGAGCATCCGCGCGGGCATCGCGGCGAAGACGCGTGTGCTCGGAATCACTTGGGTGCATTCGAGCACCGGCATCCGCCTGCCGGTGCGCGCCATCGCGGATGCCGTGGCCGAGCTCAATCGCGGACGCCCGGAGAGCCGTCGGGTGCTTCTGGTGGTCGATGGCGTGCACGGCATCGGCGCGGTGGACGAGTCGATCGCCGGGATGGGCTGCGATTTCTTCGCCGCAGGCACGCACAAATGGATGTTCGCGCCCCGCGGCACGGGCATCCTGTGGGCGAACGCGGCCAGCTGGGCATTACTGCGTCCGACCATTCCATCGTTTTCGAGCGATGCGTCCTACGAGGCGTGGATGAAGAACGAGGTTCCGGCTTCACCGAACACCGCCGACCGCGTCGCTCCTGGCGGATTTCATGCCTACGAGCACCAGTGGGCGATGAGCGCGGCGTTTCGCATGCATCGCCAGATCGGGCGCCGGCGTGTTGCCGAGCGCATCCGTGCCATGAACGATCAATGCAAGCGCGAGCTCGCCAAGATTCCCGGAGTGCGGCTACGCACGCCGATGGACCCGAATCTGGCGGCGGGTATCGTTTGCTTCGAGCTCGCGGGAAAAACGCCGGAGAGCGTCGTAAAGGCCCTGCTCGAGAAGAAGATCATCGCCAGCACCTCACCGTATGCGGTGACTTACGTGCGCCTCGCGCCAAGCCTCGTCAACACGCCGGATGAAGTCGAGACGGCCGTCGCGGCCGTTCGCGCCATCGCGCGTGCGTGACATCAACAGGAAGAACGAAAAGCCCCACCGAAGTGGGGCTTTTGTTGCGCTGGCATTTCGCTGAGGTCAGCCGTTGGGTTTGCGCATGATGAAGAGACCGACACCCGCCAGCAGCAGCATCAAGGCCGCCAGCCCGAATCCGCCCAGCGTCGGGATTCCGGTGGGGGCCCCACCGACTGCACCATTCACAATGGGTGGTGTAGCGAACGTGGTGGAAATTTGAAGGAGGCGTAATCTCCAGCTTGGCAACCAACCAAGACAACGGCGCCGCTAAACGCCGAGGAGATTACGCCATGAGCAAGATTACTACCGCGCTTTCGGGCACGAACACGCGCCGCGCGCGGCGCGCGCTGGCTGCGTTGTTCGGCGGTGAGCAAGGACACGGTGAGCCGGGCCTGGCACAAGGTGAGCGAGAACATCGTGCGTCTGATTCTGGACGGCACGGTGGTCAAGGTACGACTGGATCGCAAGCCCCCCTCCCGCCGACTCAAGTTTTAGTTTACAACTCTATGAAAAGCATATATTTTCCATGAAGCCGGGGAACGATCGAAAGGGCAAAATTATGTGCAAGTACTTGAGCGCCTATGCCGGCTTGGGATTCGCCGCGCTTCTTTTGGTTTCCGACCCGGCATCGGCGGCGACGGCGCCACCGTTGGGTACGGCGGCCAGGTACTCGGTCCTGGGTGCGAACTCCATCCCGATCGCAGGGACGGTGACTTGCACCACTTCCACCATCAATGGAAACGTGGGCACCACCTTCACCTCGATCACTAACACGGGGTGCATGATTACGGGGTCGATCGACGCGCCGGTCGCCGGTTCGGTTGTAGCTGACTTCAACACCGCGTACAGCGCGCTCGATAGCCTCAACCCCACATGCGACGGCCCCGTGCCGATCACCAGCACCACGCTCGCGCCCGGGGTCTACTGCTCCCCTGCAGGGACTACGATAGGCGCCGGCGTCATTTTGACGCTCAACGGGTCTGCGAGCGATATCTGGGTTTTCAGGATCGGGACCAGCGGATTGGGCGCCCTCACGGGCAACAGCTTCCAGGTAGTCATGAGCGGCGGCGCGCAGGCGTGCAACGTGTTCTGGCGGACCG
>Ga0183260_10004103_pt1 | contig 11628 bp, 14 predicted proteins | sample AntDrymUQ4972206_2_FD_129768 | JGI IMG/M metagenome (GOLD analysis project Ga0183260, IMG submission 129768) | Polar desert sand microbial communities from Dry Valleys, Antarctica - metaG UQ497 (22.06) (version 2) (version 2) | ecosystem: Environmental > Terrestrial > Soil > Desert | place...
CCACTGCCGGTGCCCCGACGTCTCGCCCTTGACCCAGTACTCCTGGCGGCTGCGCGAGAAGTAGGTGACCCGGCCGGTGGTCAGCGTGCGGTGCAGCGCCTCGTCGTCCATCCAGCCGAGCATGAGCACCTCGCCGGTGTCCCACTGCTGGGCGATCGCCGGCACGAGGCCAGCGGGATCACGCTTCAGCCGGGCGGCGATGCCCGGATCCAGACCGTTGCCTACTGTCCCCATTGCTGCGGTGGCGGGGCGCCGCCCGAGCGTTGGCCGCTCTTGGCCGCGATGAACTGCGAGACCATCCGGTTGAACACCAGGGCCAGCGCCACCGCGGGCATCACGGCGAAGAACAGCGGGATGACGACGAGTACGCCGCTGTCCTCGTCGAAGTCCAGGTCGCTGGCGATCGAGGAGAACCGGATCAACCAGTACAGGACGAGGACGAGCTGCAGGACGCTGGCGATGACGATGACGAGGCGTCCGGTACCGCTGGTGATCTGGACGGCGCCGAAGATGAGCAGACCCACGGAGACCAGCTGCAAGATGCCGATCAGCAGGAACTCGGTGTCCGCAGAGCCGATCGCGAGGACGAAGAACGTCGAGAGCAGCACCACGCCGGCCTGGATGTAGCTCAGCACCGCGGCGGCCAGGGCCGCGCCGGGGCGCTGGGCGCCGCCGCCGGGGGCGCCGTACGGCGTGCCGTACTGCGGCGGGTATCCGGGCTGGCCGTACCCGTAGGGCTGCTGCCCGTACTGCTGCTGGGTCTCCGCCGGCGGGTAGCCGCCGTACTGCGGCGGCGGGCTGTACGACGGCTGCTGCGCGTACCCACCGCTGCCGCCGTACTGACCCTGCGAATAGTCCTGCTGCCCAGCGTTCGGGTCCCAGGAGCTGGGCGGCTGCGACATCAAATCTCCTTTGCCAACCTGGACGTGCGCACAGGCTAGAGCACGCACACCCGCCTCAGCGCCGTTGCTGGGACGCCCAGCTCGCGTGCAGCCGCGCGTACGGGCCCGGTACGCCGACCAGGTCGCGGTGCGAGCCGCGCTGCACGATACGTCCGGCGTCGACGACGATCACCTCGTCGGCCGCCTCGGCGGTGGCCAGCCGGTGCGCGATGGTCAGCGTCGTCCGGCCCCGGGTCAGCGAGTCCAGCGCGCGGGTAAGTCGCACCTCGGTCGCCGGGTCGACCGCGGAGGTCGCCTCGTCGAGCACGAGCAGGTCGGGATCGGCGACGTACGCGCGGGCCACGGCCACGAGCTGGCGCTCGCCCACCGACAGCGACTCGCCACGCTCGCCCACCGCGGTGTGGATACCGCGTGGCATCCCGGCGACCCAGTCGGTCAGCTCCAGGGCGTCGAACGCCGCCTCGACCTCTCCGTCGTTCACGGAGGGCCGCCCGTAACGGACGTTGTCCGCGATGGTCGTGTCGAAGAGGAACCCGTCCTGCGGCACCATCACCACCCGCTCGCGCAGCGAGTCGAAGCGGACCTGCTCCAGCGGTACGCCGCCCAGCAGCACCCGCCCCCCGGTCGGGTCCATCAGCCGGGTCAGCAGCTTGGCGAAGGTCGTCTTGCCGGAGCCGGTCTCCCCGACGACCGCGACCCGGCGGCGGGGAGCGATCGACAGGTCGACGTCGGTGAGCACCTCCGGCCCGCCCGGGTAGGCGAAGTGCACGTGGTCGAACCGGACGCCGAGCGGACCGGCCGGCAAGCTCCGACCGTCCTGGCCCGGGTCGGCCACGTCCGGCTCGGTGTCCAACACGGCGAGCACCCGGCGGAAGCTGGCCAGCGCGTTCTGCGCCTCGTTGAGCACCTCGGTGGCGATCTGCACCGGCCCGATAAACAACGTGACCAGGAACAGGAACGCGACGAGCGTCCCCGGGCTCAGCCCCCCGGCCAGCCCGAGCAGGACACCGACCACGATCACCGCGGCGTTGGCCAGCGCGGCTACGAACTCGCCGGTGCCGAAGAACAGCGCGCTCTGCTTCTGGGCGCGGACCGCGGTGCGGTAGTGCCGCTCGATCGCGCCGTCGATGCGCCGCGCCGTACGCCCCGAGATGCCGTACGCGCGCACGGTCTGCGCGCCCACGACGGACTCCGAGATCGCCCCGAGCATGTCGCCGACCCGCTCGCGCACCTGGCCGTACGTCGAGGCCAACCGACGCTGGAAGAAGCGCATGGACAGCACCATGGGGACGAAGCACAGGTAGACCAGCAGGGTCAGGGGCCAGCTGTAGACCGCCATCAGGACGCTGGCCAGGACCAGCTGGAACAGGCTGACCACGCCGAGGATGCCGCCCCACTGCATGAACATGGACAGCTGGTCGACGTCGCTGGTGACCCGCGACACGAGCGACCCGCGCCGCTCGGACTGCTGGTGCAGCATCGACAGGTCGTGCACGTGCCGGAACGCGCGGACCCGGAGGGAGGCAAGCGCATTCTCCGTCGTGCGGAAGAGCCGGACGTTCATCGCGTACGCCGACAGCGCCGTCAGGACGATCGCGGCCAGGCACAGCGCCACGGTGGTACGCACGAGTCCGACGTCGGGACCACCGTCGGCCAGCAGACCACGGTCGATGGTCTGCTGGACGGCGATCGGAACGACTACCCGTCCCCCGGTCGCGAGCAGGGCGAGCAGCAGGGTGACCCCGATCCCGGCCCGGAACTCCGGCACCATCCGGGCGCCGCGCAGCAGGGTCCTCAGGGCACCGGCGGGCTCGGCCTCGGCCTGGAGCACGCCGCTGGTCTTCTCGGGGACGACCGTGGTCACGCGGCCCCCTCCTCGTCCTCGTTCTCAGCGTCCCGGGCCCGCTCGGCGGCGGCATCGGCATAGGCGCGGACCAGCCGGGCGTACCCGGGGGCAGCGAGGATGAGCTCCTCGTGGGTGCCGCGGGACAGGATGCGGCCGTGCTCGACGTACACGATCTCGTCGGCCAGCATGATCGTCGCGCGGCGGTAGGCCACCACGAGCACCGTCGCGGCCAGGTCGGCGTCGCGCAGCCCCCCGAGGATCGCCGCCTCCACGGTGGGATCGACGCTGCTCGTCGCGTCGTCGAGCAGCAGCAGGCGCGGCTGGCGGACCAGGGCGCGAGCCAGCGCGAGGCGCTGCCGCTGACCGCCGGACAGCGAGTTTCCGCGCTCCCCGATCCGGGTGTCCAGACCCTGCGGCAGGGCACGGACGAACCGGTCGGCTTGGGCCAGGCCCAGCGCCCGCCAGACTTCGGCGTCGTCGTACACCGGGTCGTGTTCGTCGCCCAGGGCGACGTTGTTGCGCACCGTGTCGTCGAAAAGGAACGTCGCCTGCGCCACGACGCTAGCCGCGCCGGCCAGTTCGCCCTCCCGCAGCCCGGCGACGTCGATGCCGTCGAGCAGGACCTGGCCCGAGGTGGGGTCGACGAGGCGGACCAGCAGGCTCACCAGGGTCGACTTTCCCGATCCGGTGGGGCCGACCACTGCGATCGTGCGGCCGGGAGCCACGTCGAGGGTGATGTCGCGGAGCGCCGGTCGATCGGCGTCGTCGTAGGCGTAGGTCATCTGCTGCGTCCCGAGCCGGGCCGGGCCGGAACCCGTCGCCAGTCGGCCGTCGCCGTGGCGTTGTTCCCCGGTCGCCGAGAGCACCGCGTGGACGCGGTCCCAGCCCGCCACCGCGCGCGGCAGGTCGCCCAGGACCCAGCCGATGGCGCGGATCGGCAGCGCCAGCACGGTGAACAGGTAGGCGACCGAGACGAGTTCGCCGGCGGACATGGCGCCGGCCTGCACGCGGGTGCTCCCGATCAACAGGACGGCGAGCGTGCCCAGCGCCGGCAGCGCCTCCATCATCGGATCGAAGGTTCCGCGCACCCGCCCGACCGCGATCAGGCTGTCCCGCAGCTCCGTGGCGCGTGCCCCGAACCGGTCGGTCTCGGCCTGCTCGCGACCGAGGGTCTTGACCACGAGCGCGCCGTCGAAGCTCTCGTGCGCGATCCCGCTGACCTCGGCCCGAAGCTGCTGGGCGCGGCTCACCTTGGGCGCCATCACCCGGCTGTAGAAGAAGTTCACCGCGAACACGGCGGGGAACACCACGACGCCGATCAGCGCCAGCACCGGGTCGATGGCGACCAGGGCGGCGCCGGTGATGACGAGCATGAACGCCGCACCGCAGGCGAAGGGCAGCGGCGCGATCGGGTACCAGGCGCTCTCCACGTCGCTGTTGGCGTTGGACAGCAGCTGCCCCGTCGGGTGCGCATGGTGCCAGGACATCGGGAGCCGGAGGTACTGCCGGGACACCTTGCGGCGGTACGCCGCCTGTAGCCGGTACTGCATGATCCCGGCGCCGATCCGCCGTCCGAGGATGCCGATGATCTTCAGCCCGGCCACCGCCAGGATGGCCAGGGCCGCGCCCACGAGGGCACCGGTAGTGACGTCGCCCCGCTCCAGCGCCGGGAAGACGACCCGGCCGGTGATCTCGCCGAGCACAAAGGCGTTGGCGACCGTCATCCCGCCGAACAGGGCGCTGGCCGCGAGCGCGAGGGAGAAGATCCCGCGTTGCTCGCTGATTGCCCGGCCGAGCAGCCGGATGCCGCGCCGCAGAACGGGATCGCGAAGCGACGACGGACGTGACACAGCGACTCCAACCAGGTGAGCGGGGCAGGTCTTCCAATCTACCAGCACTCATTAGCCTGGCTAACCTTATTAATCAGCGGCGGACGACGATGCCGGCTGCAGCGAGGTGGGCCTTGGCGTCGGCGATGCGGATCGCGCCGTAGTGGAAGACGCTGGCCGCGAGTACGGCGTCGGCCCCGGCCCGTACGGCGGCGGCGAAGTGCTCGATCGTCCCCGCGCCACCCGAGGCGACGACCGGGACGCCGACCGCGGCCCGAACCAGGGAGATCGAGTCCAGGTCGAAGCCGTCCCTAGTGCCGTCGGCGTCCATCGCGTTGACCACGATCTCCCCCGCGCCGAGGTCGGCGCCGCGGCGGACCCACTCGACGAGGTCCAGCCCGGCCGAGCGCCGGCCGCCATGCGTGGTGACCTCGAAGCCGCTGGGCCGGTCGGCCGCGCGGCGGGTGTCGACCGACAACACGACGCACTGTGAGCCGAACCGGTGCGCCACCTCGCCCAGCAGACTGGGGCGCTCGACGGCCGCGGTGTTGAGCGAGACCTTGTCCGCGCCCGCCCGCAGCAGCCGGTCGACGTCGGCCACCGTGCGTACGCCGCCGCCGACGGTCAGCGGGATGAAGACCTGCTCGGCGGTCCGGCGTACGACGTCGTAGGTCGTCTCCCGGGCGCCACTGGAGGCGGTGATGTCGTAGAAGACGAGCTCGTCGGCGCCCTCGGCGTCGTACCGGCGGGCCAACTCGACCGGGTCACCCACGTCGACGTTGTCGAGGAACCGGACGCCCTTGGTCACCCGACCGCCGTCCACGTCCAGGCACGGCACGATCCGGACCGCGAGGGTCACGGACGGTACGCCGTGAGCTCGACCTCCACGAGGTGGTCCGGATGCGCCAGACCGGCGACGGCGACCATCGTGGCCACCGGGCGCACCTCGCCGAACAGCTCGCGATGAGCCCGGCCCACGTCGGCCTGGTCGGCCATCGACAGGACGTACATCCGGGTGCGTACGACGTCGCCCACGTCGGCGCCCGCCTCGCGCACGGCGGCGAGGGCGATCTCGAAGGCGGTGCGGGTCTGCGCGTGCGCGTCCCCGACATGGGCCACCTGCCCGTCCACGGTGGACGTCGTGCCGGCGACCAGGATCCAGCGGCCGGCCACGACGGCCCGGCTGTAGCCGACGACGTCCTCCCACGGCCCCCCGGAGGCGATTCTCACCTGACGGCCGCCAGAGCCTCGGCGAGGGTGAACTGCCCGGCGTACAGCGCCTTGCCGACGATCGCCCCCTCCACGCCGATCGGTGCCAGGCCGGCCAGTGCCCGCAGGTCGTCCACGCTGGACACTCCCCCGCTGGCCACCACGGGCCGATCGGTGGCCGTGCACACCGCGCGGAGCAGGTCGAGGTTCGGCCCGCCGAGCGTGCCGTCGCGGGTAACGTCGGTGACCACGTAGCGGCAGCAGCCGTCGGCGTCCAGACGGGCCAGGACGTCGAACAGCTCGCCGCCCTCCCGGGTCCAGCCGCGGGCGGCCAGCCGACCGTCGCGGACATCGAGCCCGACCGCGATCTGCTCGCCGTGGGTGCTGATCGTCACGGCGCACCAGTCCGGCCGCTCGAGGGCCGCCGTACCGAGGTTGACCCGGGCGCAGCCGGTGGCCAGCGCGGCGTCCAGGGACTCGTCGTCGCGGATGCCGCCGGACAGCTCGACCTGGACGTCGAGGCGACCGACGATCTCGGCCAGCAGAGCGGCGTTGGAGCCGCGCCCGAACGCGGCGTTGAGGTCGACCAGGTGGATCCACTCGGCACCGCCGTCCTGCCAGTCCAGGGCCGCGCGTAGCGGGTCGCCGTACACCGTCTCGCTGCCGGCCTCGCCCTGTACGAGCCGGACCGCCCGGCCGTCGGCGACGTCGACGGCCGGCAGCAGCACCAGGCTCACAGCTGGTCGGACCGCTCGGTCATCGGTGGCTGCGGCCCAACACCATCGTGACCAGGGCGGGCGTGGCGATGAAGGCCAGCATCGACAGGGCGATCCGCACCCCCCAGTCGTCGACGACCAGCCAGACCAAGGCGAGCACGGCCACGACCGCGAACACGACGGTCGCCCGCTGGGTCCGCGTCCGGCGGCTGAAGCGGCGCCGTCCGTGCGGATGCCGCCAGCGCTCCCACCAGGATCGGTTCGCCGGGCGCTGCCGGGCGGTGGGCGAAGTCTTGTGCCGGCTCGGACCGGCGGCGAGGGTCGCCTCGGCGCGGTCCCGCGTCTCGGTCGACGCGTCGGCGGCGTCCCGTTCGGCCCGGCGCCGAGCCCGTTCCTTGCTCATGTTCTCCCCATCAGTTTCGTCACCCAGTTGGCAAGCAGGCGGGCCCCGGCGTCCCCGGACTTCTCCGGATGGAACTGCGTCGCGCTGAGCGGACCCCGCTCGACGGCGGCGACGAAGGTCTCCCCGTGCGCGGCGGTGGACACCACTCCCTCGCTGGCCACAGCGGCGTACGAGTGTACGAAGTAGTACCGCTCGGTCGGGTCGAGGCCGGCGAACAGGACACTGCCCGTCCCCGCCTCGACGGTGTTCCACCCCATGTGCGGCAGGACCGGGGCGCGTAGCCGGCGCACCTCACCCGGCAGGACGCCCAGCCCCTTGGCCGGTACGCCGTGCTCCTCACCGCTGTCGAAGAGGATCTGCATGCCGACGCAGATGCCGAGGACCGGCCGGCCGTCGGCGAGGCGATCCCGGATCACGGCCACCGCCCCGAGGTCCTCCAGGCCGGCCATGCAGGCGGCGAAGGCGCCGACCCCGGGCACTACGAGCCCGGCACACCGCCCGGCGGCGGCAAGGTCACTGCTGACCGCGGCGTCGGCGCCGGCCCGCTGCAAGGCACGCTCGGCCGAGCGCAGGTTGCCCGAGCCGTAATCGAGGACCACCACGCCAGGGCCCTTGCTCACGGGTACCTCAGGAAGCCGGCCACGATGGCCAGGACGGCGCACAGGGCCACGGCGACCGCGAGGACGACGCTCTTCCGGCGTAGGGCCCAGGCGCCGCCGGCCAGGAACCCGCCGACGGCGAAGAGCAGGATCGGCTGGATCACCTACAGGGTCCCCTTCGTGCTCGGGACACTCTGCTCCCGTGGGTCCGGCGCGCAGGCCGTGCGCAAGGCCCGGGCCACCGCCTTGAACTGTCCCTCGACAATGTGGTGCGCGTCCCGTCCCGCGGCCAGCACCCGAACGTGCAGGGCGATCCGCGCGTTGTACGCGAAGGTCTCCATCACGTGCCGGGTCAGGCTGGTCGGATAGTCGGGCCCGATCATCGGCGTCATGTCCGCCGGCTCGACGTGCACGCAGTAGGGCCGGCCGGACAGGTCCACCGCGGCCTGCACGAGCACCTCGTCCATCGGGATGAGGGCGTCGCCGTACCGGAGGATCCCGGACTTGTCGCCCAGGGCCTGGGCGAAGGCCACGCCCAGGGCGATGGTGCTGTCCTCGACGGTGTGGTGCGCGTCGATGTGCAGGTCGCCCTCGGTCTGGACGGTGAGGTCGAAGCCGCCGTGCCGGGCCAGCTGGCCGAGCATGTGGTCGAAGAAGGCCACGCCGGTCCCGATGTCCGCGGTCCCCGACCCGTCCAGGTCGATGCGCACGGACACCTTGGACTCGGTGGTCTGCCGCTCGACGGTGCCGGTGCGCCCCATGCGGCGAATGCTAGTGCGCGGGGCACCGCTGCCCGATCATCCGCGAGCCGCGGTGCCGGGTGGCAGGATCGCCGGCCATGACCGACGGCGGCGTTGTCGACGAGGGCAAAGACCTGGGGCACTCCCGAGGTACCGACTACTTCCTCATCGCCGACCAGCTCACCGAGCAGGAGCTGGACTATTGGCGGCGGACCCGACGCTTCGTCGACCACGAGGTGCTGCCGGTCATCAACGACTACTGGGAACGCGCGGACTTCCCGTGGCCGCTGATCGAGAAACTGGCCGAGTTGAAGATCGTCGGCGCTGGGCTGACCGGCTACGGCTGCCCGCCCATGAGCCCGATCGCAGCCGGGTTGATCGACATGGAACTGTCCCGAGGCGACGGCAGCCTCGGCACGTTTCTCGGCGTCCAGGCCGGGCTGGCCATGCGCGCGATCTGGATGCTCGGCTCCGAGGAGCAGAAGCAGCGCTGGCTACCGCCGATGGCCGCCCTGCAGGCGATCGGCGCCTTCGCGCTCACCGAGCCGCTGCACGGCTCGGACTCGGCCGGCCTGGAGAGCACGGCTCGGCGTGACGGCGAGTACTGGGTGCTCAACGGGCAGAAGAAGTGGATCGGCAACGCCTCGATCGCCGACGTCACCGTGGTGTGGGCGCGGGACGCCGGCGACGGGCAGGTCAAGGGGTTCCTGGTCGAGAAGGGAGCACCCGGCTTCGACGCCCGGGTGATGACCGGCAAGGGGTCACTGCGTGCGGTGTGGCAGGCCGAGATCGAGCTGACCGACGTCCGGGCCCATGAAGACGACCGGCTACCTGAAGCCCTGACGTTCAAGGACACCGCGCGGGTGCTGGCCGCCACCCGCAACTCCGTCGCCTGGTCGGCGCTCGGCCACGCAACGGCGGCGTACGACATCGCGATGACGTACGCCGAACGACGGCTGCAGTTCGGCAAGCCGCTGGTCAGCTTCCAGATCGTGCAGGACCGGCTGGTCAAGATGCTGGCCGAGGTGACCGCGATGCAGCTCTACTGCCTGCGGCTGGGGCGACTCATGGAAGAGGGCCACCTGACCGACACCATCGCCTCCTTGGCCAAGATGAACAACACCCGCAAGGCCCGCCAGGTCATCCTCGAGGCGCGGGATCTGTTGGGCGGCAACGGGATCCTGCTGGAGAACCACGTGATGCGGCACCTGGCCGACATCGAGTCGGTGCACAGCTACGAGGGAACCGAGACCATCCAGACCCTGCTCGTCGGCCGCGACATCACCGGCGTTGGCGCGTTCACCTGAGGCGGGTCCGGCTACCGAGCAGCCGCGTACGGCGGGTCGGAGTGAGCCCGGCGCCGCCGCAGCTCCCAGCTGGCCCCGGCGACCAGCAGGAGGCCGCTGACCAGGCCGAGGACGTCGACTCCGACCTCCAGCGAGCCGTGCCGCCGGCGAGGAGGTAGGCGATCTGTTCGGCGACGTGCAGCAGTCCAAGGACCAGGGACGCAATCAGTGCTGCTCTGCCCCGACGGAGAGCGACCCAGATCAGCATGGCCACGCCGATCGCGGCGAACACCGCCATGTTGGCGACGTGATCAGCGCCGCGGACCAGCACGACCGCCACCGTCATGAGCAGGAACGTCACCCAGCCGAGCATGACGGTCCGGACGGGTCCCTTTGACGATGCTGCCATCGTTGCTCCCTCGGTCGCGAATGGACCGAGTTTAGGAAGGTAGCTTCCCAAGGTCAAGGAAGCGGGCACATAGGTGGCCCACGATCGCCACGGCGTAGACGAGGAACGCGACGCCGAAGCCGGCCCAGGCCAGCGCCGCCACCGCTTCCAGCGGCTCGGCGTCGAAGCGCCAGAGGCCGGCCGCGGCCCACGACGGACTCATCCAGCAGACCGCAGCGCGTCGGAGCCAACCGCGTCCGCGTGCACCGGGCCGGGCGGACCGGCGAAGCAGGAACCGGCCGGCAGCCACGGCGGCGAAGCCGAGCGCACAACAGCCCAGGATCGACAGCAGGGGCACGAGAACGACGCTCGCCGGCGCGAGCCAGGTCGCGCTGCCCTGCGCCGCATCGAGCATGGTCGACGTCGGCACGAGCAGGACGAGCAAGAAGCCGAGCAGCACGCTCGGATGAGCGAGGTGCCACTCCAGCCGCCCGGGCCGCATTTCGGTCCCGAGCCGCCAGGCGATGTCGGCGGGGACACCGCGCAGCGTCCGTCCACCGATCGCCATGGCCGCCCGTCGGGACGCAACCCCGCTCCGGGCGGCCGCCGCCAGCTGCTCGTGCAGGTCGGAGTGCACCTCTGCCCGGCGGTCGGCGCCATCGGGTTCGGGCGCTGTCGCGGTGTACCGCTCGACCCACCACGCCACGAGGCGGGGCGGCCGATTCGGTCGAGCGGTCATGCCGGGGCCGGTCCGAGATGTCGTCGTGGCGGTGTCTCCAGGCCGCCCGTGGCCAGCGCGTGCACTCCCTGCGCGGTCACCCGGTACGTCCGTCGGCGGGGCCGCCCCTCCGCTGCCGCGGCGTCGCCGTCCTCCCACGTCGCAGCGAGCAGTCCGGCCCGGCGCATCCGGTCCAGCGCCTTGTAGAGGGTGCCGTGCGCGATCAGCCGGTCGGCCTTCGCGCCGCCGGCCAGCTCCTGCGCCAGCGCGAAGCCGTACACCCCGACCGGGTCATTCGCGAGCGCCACTTCGAGGATGCTTCGCTCGAGCGGAAGCAGGATGCCTTGCCGTCGGAAGACCACGGCCGATCTTAGGAAGGTAGACCGCCGCCGGGCAACAGGGTCAGGACGTGGTCGAGTGCGGCCAGGAACGCCGACGTCTCCGCCTCGGTGCCGGCCGTGACCCGAAGCCACCCGGGCAGCCCCACGTCGCGGACCAGCACCCCCCGGTCCAGCAGCGCTTGCCACAGCGCGCCGGCGTCCGGCATCCCGCCGAAGAGCACGAAGTTGGCGTCCGACGGGATCGGGCGCAGGCCGTACGCCGGAAGCTCGCGGACGATCCGGTCGCGCTGGCCCATCACCTCGGCCACGGTGGCCAGCAGTCGCGGCGCATGGGCGAGGGCGGCCCGGGCGGCGACCTGGGTCAGCGTCGACAGGTGGTACGGCAGGCGGACCAAGCGGATCGCGTCGAGCACCGCGGCGTCGGCAGCCAGGTAGCCCAGCCGCAGGCCGGCCATCCCGAACGCCTTGGACATCGTCCGGGTCACCACGAGCCGCGGCCGGCCGGGCAGCAGGGTCAGCGCGCTCGCCGACCCGGGTCTGGCGAACTCGGCGTAGGCCTCGTCGACGATGACGACCCCGGTCGCGGCGGCGTACACCGCGGTCACCACGTCGAGGCCGAGCGCCGTTCCGGTCGGGTTGTTGGGCGAGCAC
>Ga0183260_10004104_pt1 | contig 11626 bp, 11 predicted proteins | sample AntDrymUQ4972206_2_FD_129768 | JGI IMG/M metagenome (GOLD analysis project Ga0183260, IMG submission 129768) | Polar desert sand microbial communities from Dry Valleys, Antarctica - metaG UQ497 (22.06) (version 2) (version 2) | ecosystem: Environmental > Terrestrial > Soil > Desert | place...
TCGACGACGATCGGCTCCGAGCCGGGCCGGCTGGCGCGGGCGGCGTGACGTCCTTCGGTGACGCGGTTGGCGCCCGACTGCGCCTCGCCGATCTGCGTCTTGCAGGCCAGTGTGGACTGGCCGTTGACCTTGACGCCGCAGGAACCGCAGATCGCCGCCCGGCAGGAGCAGCGGACCGCCAGCGAGCCGTCCTGGCGATCCTTGGCCTGGAGCAGGCCGTCGAGGACCGACAAGGTCGGGTCGAGGCTGACCCGGAAGTCCTCCCAGTACGGCCCGGCGGGGCCGCGATCGTCTGTTTCCGGCTTGTGCCTGCGAACGCGAAGTGTGTAATTGGCCATAGCTTTTCGTTCCTCGTAGATACCTTGCGGACGCCTTCGGCGTCCTTACATGCTGCTTTCGGGCAAAGCCCTCACCTAATACGTTCTCTCTTCCGGCTGCCAGTCGGTGATCGTCACGTCGGAGTAGGAGATCTCCGGTCCGTCGCCGTTCATCGTCAGGTCGATGTGCTTCAGCCATTCGTCGTCGTTTCGCTCCGGGAAGTCCGTGCGGAACTGCGCGCCGCGGCTCTCCTTGCGGTGAAGCGCTCCCAGGCAGCTGCACTCGGCCGACTCGAGCATGAAGCCCAGCTCGATCGCGCCGAGGACATCTTGGTTGAAGACTGTGCCGCGGTCGTCGATGTAGGCGCTTTTCGCCTCTTCCTTCAGGCGGCGGACGATCTCCAGGGCGCGCGCGATCCCTTCCTTGTCGCGGAAGACGGCGACGTGCTTGTCCATTGCCCGCCCCAGCTCCAGCTTGATCTCGGAGACACGGCGGCCTGAGCCGCGCTCGCGGCCGACGATCTCCGCGATCTGGCGCTCCTCGTCGGCGAGGACGGTCTGCGACGGCGCGGCGTGGGCGGTCTGCTTGGCGCGATTGGCGGCGTGCTCGCCCGCGCGGCGGCCGAAGATCAGCGTATCGAGCAATGAGTTCGCCCCCAGGCGGTTGCCGCCGTGGACGGAAACGCAGGCGCACTCGCCCGCGGCGTAGAGGCCGGGCACGCTGGTCGCGCCGTGGATGTCGGTCTTGACCCCGCCCATCGTGTAGTGGTTGCCGGGCTTGATGTGGATCGGCTCGCGGGTGATGTCGACACCGGCGAAGTCGCGGCCGACCAAGACGATCTCGCGCAGGGCCTCGTGCACGCGCTTCTTGGGCACTACGGTGATGTCGAGGGCGACGGTGCCGTCGGGGAAGCCGCGGCCCTCGTTGATCTCCGTCTGCTCGGCGCGGGAGACGACGTCCCGCGATGCGAGCTCCATCTTGTTGGGCGCATAGCGCTCCATGAAGCGCTCGCCGTTCGCGTTCAGCAGGTGAGCGCCCTCGCCGCGGGCGCCCTCCGTGATCAAAAAGCCCTTGCCCGCCAGGCAGGTCGGGTGGTACTGGATCATCTCCATATCCATCAGCGGTGTGCCGACCCGGTAGGCCATCGCGATCCCATCACCGGTGCAGATCAGAGCGTTCGTGGTCGGCTTCCAGGTCTGGCCGTTGCCCCCCGTCGCAAGGATCACGTTCTTCGCCTCGAACAGCTCCATCTGGCCGTCGCGCACATTGCGGGTGACGGCGCCGACGCAGCTTCCCTCGTCGCCGATCGCCAGCGCGGTGGTGAAGTACTCCTCGTAGCGGTCGATCTGGCCAGCGTGCTTCATCAGCTGCTCGTACAGCACGTGCATGATCGCCTGGCCGGTGATGTCGGCCACGTAGTAGGTGCGAGCCTGCGAGGCGCCGCCGAAGGCGCGGGTGCCCAAAAGCCCCTCGTCATTGCGGTGAAAGGGCACTCCCAAGTGCTCGAGGTGGATGATCTCCTCCGGCGCCTCGCGGCACATGATCTCGATCGCGTCCTGGTCGCCCAGGTAGTCCGAGCCCTTGATCGTGTCGAAAGCGTGCGATTCCCACGAGTCGTCCGGATTGAGCGCCGCATTGATGCCGCCCTGTGCCGCGTTCGAGTGCGAGCGGACGGGATGGACCTTGGAGATGATCCCGACGCTGACGCCCGTCTGGGCAGCGGCCAGGGCCGCCCGCTGACCAGCGAGCCCGGCTCCGATAACTAGTACGTCGTGGCGCGGCATCTGCGGCGCCGCACTTTATTGGACGGGCAATCGCACTCGTGGCCGCGAAGTCCCGTCCTACGGCTGCGAACTGAGCCAGATCCGGCCCGGGAAGTGGGCGAGACCTGGCTCAGTTCGGCTGCGGTCAGGCGCCGACGACACTGAATCCCAAACTGCGGGCCGCCTGCGCTTGCCGGAGGTCAAACGTCAAGAACCCGATCCCGACTCCACCCACCCGCTGGGCCGCGCCGAGGTGGAGCGCATCGAGGGACCTGACGCCGGTGGCCTCCGCGATCGTCGCCGCCAGCTCACATGTCGCGGCGTCGAGCTCGACGATCGCGAAGCTCTCCAGATCCGCCGCGAGCGCCCGCTTGGCCCGAAGCAAGTCCTTCTCCCGCAAGAGCCGAGCAAGGTTTCGGCGAACCTCGACGCCGGTGTGACGCCCGGTAATCAGCTCCGGATCGCTCGCGATCAGATCGACCGCGGTACCGGAGTCGGGTTCGTCCACGTACCGCTTGAGCAGGGCGCTCGAGTCGACGTAGAGGCTCACTGAAGGCTAGCCGCGGTCCTCGGCGAGAACGTCGAGGGTCCGCATTTCGGCCTTTGCCCGTGGCACCGAGCGCAGTGACGCCCCCGATCCCGGTGTGATCCAACCATCGGCGATGCCCTCGTCGATCCGATCGCGGCCGGGCAGAGGTCCCAGAATGGCCTTCGGCGTTCCGCGGTCGGTGACGCGGATGACCTCGCCCCGTTCCGCACGCCGGAGGTACTCGGACAGGTTCTGCTTCAGATCGCGAACGCCGACGTCACCCATGTGGACATCTTAGCGCAGCATTGTGTGCACATACGGCCTGACCGCCCGGGACGCGCCCGGCTTAGTCGCGCTTGCCGCGTCCGTAGACCAGGCCGATCAGGCGCTTGAGAAGCCCGGTGTTCCGCTTCGAGTACGGGAACATGTGCAGTTCCTTCTTCATCGCCAGTGGCGTCGCCAGGATTGTCTGCTTGCGCGTGTACTTGCGGATTCCGTCGGCGCCGTGACGGCTGCCCATCCCAGAATCCTTCCAGCCGCCCATCGGCAGCTCCAAGGCGACGTAGTTGATGCAGGCGTCATTAATGCAGCAGACCCCCGACTCCAGCTGTGTTGCGAGTTGCCGGCCCCGATCGGAGTCCTTCGTCCAGACCGACGACTGCAGGCCGTAGGGCGAGTCGTTCGCCAGCTTCACAGCCTCGTCCGCGCTCGTGACCTTCATCACCGGCAGGGTTGGACCGAAGGTCTCTTCCGTCATGCAGAGCATCGAGTGGTCGGCATCGGCGATCAGGGTCGGCTCGTAGAAGTCGCCGGGACCGTCGCCCTTGCGCCCGCCGACGAGGATGCGGGCGCCCTTGGCCCGCGCATCCTCGACGTGCTCGGCCACGATCTTTCCCTGCTCGGGTGAGGTGACGGCGCCGACCTCGACGGTCGCCGCATCACCGGGCACGCCCTGGCGCAGTTCGCCGATCCGCTCCTGGAGCATGGCGACGAATTCGTCGTAGACGGGCTCCTCGACGTAGACCCGCTCGACGGAGGTGCAGGTCTGCCCCCCGTTTTGCATCGAGTAGAACGTGGCGGCGTTAGCCGCCCGCTCGAGCTCGGCGTCGCTGAGGACGATCATCGGATCCTTGCCACCCAGTTCCAGGCTGACGGGGGTCAGGGTCTTCGACGCCCGCTCCATCACCTTTTTGCCAACATCGGTCGACCCGGTGAACATGACGCAATCCACCGCATCGATCAAGGCGTTGCCGACCTTGCTCCCGGCGCCGACGACGACCTTCAGGACATCCGCGGGCAGGCCGCATTCAGCCAGGCCCTCCAGCATCAGTTGTGACGTCAATGGCGTCAGGCTTGCGGGCTTTAATACCACCGAGTTGCCGGCGGCGAGCGCCGGGATGCAGTCGCCGAAGGAGTTGGTCAGTGGGTAGTTCCACGGGCCGATCACCCCGACAACCCCGGCGGGCGCGTAACGCACGCGCATCTTCCTGCCCAGGACGAAGGGACTCAGGGTGCGGATCTTCTCGTCGGCCAGGTACTTCTCCGCCCGTTTGGCCCAGAAGCCGTACGCGGACGCTGCGTAGGCCACCTCCGCGAGCAGCGCGTCCTCATAGGTCTTACCCGTCTCTGAGACGATCGTCTTGGCGATCCGATCCGTGCTCTCGATCGTCCATTTCTGGGCGCGCTTGAGGATCTTGGCGCGGCCGTCAAATCCAAGGGCCTCCCAGGCGGGCTGTGCGGCGCGGGCGGCGGCGACCGCCTCCCGCACCTGGGCGGCACTCACCTGCGGCACGTGAGCGACCACCTCGCCGGTGGCGGGGTTCGAAACGATCAGTTCGTTGTCGGAACCGCTGCCGTTCTGGGCGGGTTCGGCGACAGTTTGCGAATCGGGCATCCGGACTGCTCCTATGACCTGGAAGACGGGGCCTCACGTACTGTACGCACCCACCGGGCCATCGGGAGGTTCGGTCACTGAGGGAGAGGGGGTATGGTCCTGACGTGGAGGAAACCGGCCACCTAGTCACGCTTGCCGGAGTTCGCAAGAGCTTTGGGGACAACGTTGTCCTTGACGAGATCGATCTGAACATCGATCGGGGCGCGGCGGTCGTGATCGCGGGACCGTCGGGCTCGGGCAAGTCGACGATGCTGCGTTGCATCAACGGCCTCGAGACGATCGACGCTGGCGCGATTCAATTCGACGGCCGTCCCGTCGAATCGACGGGACGCGAGATCTACGAGATCCGCGCCCAGATCGGGATGGTCTTCCAGCAATTCAACCTGTTTCCGCACATGAGCGTGCTCCAGAACATCATGCTGGCGCCTCTCGAGGTGGGTGGTGTCGACAGCAGTGGTGCCAAAGAACGGGCCGGCGGCCTGCTCGAACGGGTCGGCATCCCCGACAAGGCGGACGCCTATCCGGCCGACCTCTCAGGCGGCCAGCAACAACGGGTGGCGATTGCTCGTGCTCTTGCGACGGACCCGAAGCTGATGCTGTTCGACGAGCCGACTTCAGCCCTGGACCCGGAAATGATCCGGGAAGTCCTCGACGTCATGCGGGATCTCGCCAAGGAGGGAATGACGATGGTCGTGGTCACGCACGAGATGGGTTTCGCCCGCGAGGTCTGCGACCGCATCGTCTTCATTGACGAGGGCAAGATCGTCGAGGAGGGTACGCCGCAAGATTTCTTCAACAACACCCAAAGCGATCGAGCAAAGGAGTTCGTCGACAAGATCATCCACCACTGAAGATCGAACAACCAAGGGGGGAGAAGAGAGGACCACCATGGAGAGGAAACGCTGGCACTTGCTGGCCCTCGCGACCGTCGTGCTTGCAGCCCTTTTGTTTGCTGCATGCGGCGACGACGACGATGAGGAACCGGCGGCCGACGAGCCCGCCGTCGAAGTCGAGCAGTACCCCGCCGATACGACGCCCGGGAAGATCCAGGAAGCCGGCGAGATTACGATCGGCGTCAAGTACGACGTGCCCCCGTTCGGGCTCAACAACCCGCAGACGGGCGAGGTCGAGGGCTTCGACGTCGATCTCGGCAATTACATCGCCGACCGTCTGGGGGTCGACGCGGAGTTCCGCGAGGCCACGTCGGACAATCGCATCCCATTGCTCGTCGACGGCACGATCGATCTGATCCTGTCGACGATGACGATCACCGAGGAGCGCGACCTGGAGATCGACTTCTCCGAGCCGTATTACGTTGCCAACGGCGATGTCCTGGTGCCCGGAGACTCCGATATCCAGGCGCTCGATGACCTGAACGGCAAGCGGGTGTGTACCGCGCTGGGCTCGACCTACGCGGACACGATCAAGAAGGAGGCGCCGGACGCGGATCTGCGGCTGGTCGACCTCTACTCGGAGTGCTTCGACCAGGTGCAAACCGGCTCGGTCGACGCGGTCTCGACGGACAACGTGATCCTCACCGGGATGGTCATCCAGGACGACACGCTGGAGCTGCTCGGGCTCGACTACACGACCGAGCCATACGGGATCGGGCTCCCCGACGGCGACACCGAGATGAAGGGATTCGTCGACGAGGCGGTCGCTGAGTTCATCTCGAGCGGTGCCTGGCAGGAGACCTATGACGAGTGGGTCGGTCAGCACCTGTCCGAAGAGCAGCAGCAGGGCCCACCCGACGTCACGCTCGAGGAGGCGCTGAAGCTGTTCCCGCTGGAGAAGTAGCGGCAACGGGAACCAGACAATGAGGAAGGCCGGAAAGTGAGCGAGCTCTGGGAGGTGCTTACCGAGCACCTCCCGGAGTTCAGCTCCGGCCTCTGGGTCACCGTCCGGCTGGTCGCGATCGCGTTCGTGATCGCGATGGTCGTCGGCACCCTCGTCGCGGCCATGCGGATCGCGCCCAACCGGTGGCTTAACCGTGCCGGCGGGATCTACGTTGAGACGTTTCGGAATGTCCCGCTTCTGGTCCTTTTGATCATCGCCTTCTCCGGTTTCCCGCGCGCCGGCGTGTCCGTTTCGCAATGGGTCGCGGGGATGGCGTGCCTTGGCCTTTACACGGCCGCCTACATCGCCGAGGCGCTGCGCTCGGGCGTGTTCGCCGTTGGCAAGGGCCAGGTCGAGGCGGCGCTGTCGCTCGGCCTCACGTATCCGCGGACGATGCGGCGGATCATCCTGCCGCAGGCGTTCCGCACCGTAATCCCGGCGCTCGGCAGCCTCATCATCGCGATGATCAAGAACTCGGCGATCGTGGGCGGCTCGCTCGTCGCGCTCCCGGATCTGCTGAAGAAGACCCGTGAGGTGCAGGCCGACACCGCCCAGCCCGACGAGGTCTACTTCTGGGGAGCGGTGGGCTTTCTCCTGATGACTGTGACCGTAACGCTCGTGTTCCGGTACCTCGAGAGCCGCTTCTCCATCAGACGATGAGCTCATGAGCTACCTCTTCGACTCGGGGAACTGGGAGTGGCTCTGGACGGGCAACAACTTCAAGTTCCTGCTCGAGGGCTTTCTGGTCAACCTCGAGATCGCCCTGATTGGGATCGTCATCTCGCTGATCTTCGGAACGCTGCTCGCGCTGATGAGGATTTCGAAGCGGCGGGTGATCAGCGTCCCGGCCGGTATCTGGGTCGACGTCTGGCGCAACCTGCCGCTGATCCTGATCATCCTCTATCTCGCGCTCGCCGTCCCGAGCTCGTGGCGTCAGGCCTACGCCGACGCGATCCCGGGCTTCTTCCCCGAGGCGCTCCAGGACGAGCTCGTCCTGGGTGCGCTGCTCGGCCTCGTCCTCTACAACTCCGCTGTCCTTTGCGAAATCATGCGCTCCGGCATCCAGTCGCTCGATCGAGGCCAGCACGAGGCGGCGGCTTCGCTGGGGCTTACCTATATCCAGCAAATGCGGTTCGTGATCCTGCCCCAGGGCCTGCGGCGAATGGTTCCGGCGACCGTCTCGCAGCTGATTACGCTGAACAAGGACACGACCCTCGTCAGCATCATCGCGATCCAGGAGGTGATCGGGCGCGCCGGAAACATCACCAGCGCCTCAGGCTTCTTCGGCGGTGTTCCGGCCCCGGTCCTTCAGGTGTACCTCGTGGTCGGACTGCTGTTCGTCATCGTCAACCTCGCCCTCTCCCGGCTCTCGCGCCGGCTCGAGATCCGCGAGCGCGAGCGCACGGGGACGACGATCGAACGGGTCAAGGGCATCGAGGACCAGGTGGCGGCGGAAACGGACGTGATCACCTCGCGGTAGGTCCGTCCCCGGGCGCCGCAACTGCCGGCACGCGGTCCTGGGTGGCGTAAACCCGACCGGCGGTTGCTGTTAGCCGCGATAGGCGCGGGTTGCAGCAACCACTTTGGGTGCCGCCCTAAGACGATCGTTGTCAGATTCGGCAGCGGCCGGCGGACCATGCCGGACTCAGGACCCCTATGCTGTGGCCGTCGGCGCGCGCTTGGGATTAGCCGACCTGATAGGGAGGAATCATGGGACGCGAATCGCGTGGTTGGATTCTTGTGCTGCTGCTTGTCGCGGCGAGCCTGATCGCCGTCGGCTGCGGCGACGACGACGAGGAGACCGGTTCGGCCGAGCCGAGCGCCGAGGCTCCTGAAGCTCCCGCCGAGCCGGCCGCGCCGACGAAGAAGGAGTACATCGCCGAGGCAGATCAGATCTGCAAGAAGGCATCGGCGCGCGGCCAGGGGGTACTCGACTCCTTGAACGATGCACTGACGAAGCTGGCGAGCGGCCAGGCGCCGGAGGAGGGGAGCGCCACCGCCAATGCCGCCTCCGATCGGTTCGCAAAGCTTGCCGGGATTCGTGACGCTGCAACCAAGGAACTTGAGGAGCTTGAACCTCCGGCCGGAGGCCCGCCAAAGGAGTACCTGAAGCGCCGTGACATCAGTTCAGAGGTGCAGCGCGACACAGCAAAGGCGTTCGCGACGTTCGCCGATGAACTCACTCAAGAGTCCTCGGACGCGGCGGCAGCTTTGCTCGAAAAGCTCAACGAGCTCGGGCCGGAGAACCGGAAGCTCGCCGAGCGCTACGGCTTCAAGGAGTGCGGTCAGCTATCCAAGTGAGCCTGGGTTACTGAGCCTCAAGCGGCCCGCCGCGCTCGCGCAGCTTGTGGATCATCGCCGAGCGGTATTCGCGGTTGAGCTCCCCGATCACCTTGATCGAGATGTTCTGAGGGCAGACCTGCTGGCACTCGCCGGTGTTGGTGCAGGCGCCGAAGCCCTCGTCGTCGTGCTGGCGGACCATCGCACGGGCGCGGTGGTGGCGCTCCGGCTCGCCCTGCGGGAGCAGGTTCAGGTGGGTCACCTTGGCGCCGGTGAAGAGCATCCCGGAACCGTTCGGGCAGGCCGCGACGCAGGCGCCGCAGCCGATGCAGATCGCGGCGTCCATCGCCGCCTCCTGCGTCTCGGGGTGGATCGGCATCGAGTTCGGCTCCGGCTTCGGGCCGGCGTTGACGGAGATGTAGCCTCCTGCCTCGACGACCCGGTCAAGCGCGGAGCGGTCGACGATCAGGTCGCGAAGGACCGGGAAAGCGGTCGAGCGAAACGGCTCGACCGTCAGCTCGGCGCCGTCTTCGAAGTCGCGCATGTAGATCTGGCAGCTCGTCACCTGGCGCGGGCCGTGGGGCGTGCCTCCGATCACGAGGGAGCATGCCCCGCAGATCCCCTCGCGGCAGTCGTGGTCGAACGCGATCGCTCGTTTGCCCGCCGCCACGAGCCGGTCGTTAAGGACGTCCAGCATCTCCAGGAAGGACGCATCGCCGTCGATCTCCATGTCGTGGCGCTCGAAGGTGCCCGCGGTTTCGCGATGGTCCTGGCGCCAGATGTTGAGCTTGACTTTCATCCGTTACCTGTAATCCCTCGTCACCGGCTCCACGTGCTCGAACCGCAGGTCCTCGGTGGCGAAGGAAGGCTCCACCCCTTCGCCTTCCCAGCCCCAAACCTGCACGTTGGCGAAGCCCTTGTCGTCCCGCACCGCCTCGCCATCTTCCGTCTGATGCTCCTCGCGCAGGTGGCAGCCACACGACTCCTCCCGCACCAGGGCGTCGCGGCACATCAGCTCGGCCAGCTCCAGGAAGTCGGAGATCCTGCTCGCGTTCTCGAGCGTCTGATTGATGCCTTGATCGCCTGGCTCGATCCGAAGGTCGGACCAGAACGCGTCGCGGATCTCGCGGACCCGCTCGAGCGCGCCGCGTAGCCCTTCGGCGTCGCGGGTGATACCGCAGCGATCCAGCATCACCTCGCCCAGCTCGCGGTGAAACACCGTCTGCGGTGTCCTGCCGCCGACGCCGAGCAGGCGCTCGACCCGCTCACGAACGTCCCGCTCGGCGATCTCGAAGGCGGGCTCATCGGTCGAGACCTGCTCGGAGATGCCGCTGACGAAGTTCGTAACCGTGTGCGGGGCGATGAAATAGCCGTCGGCAAGGCACTGCATCATCGCGCTGGCCCCGAGCCGGTTCGCCCCGTGGTCGGAGAAGTTCGACTCGCCGATCGCGAACAGGCCGGGGATCGTCGTCTGCAGCTCGTAATCCACCCAGAGCCCGCCCATCGAGTAGTGCGGGGCGGGATAGATCTTCATCGGCGTGTTCCACGGGCTCTCGCCGGTGATCCGCTCGTACATCTCGAAGAGGTTTCCGTAGCGCTCCTCGATGGCGTGGGCGCCCCGTTCGGCGATGGCGTCGCGGAAGTCGAGATAGACGGCGCGGCCCGTGGGCCCGACGCCGAGCCCGTCGTCGCAGACGATCTTCGCCGCCCGTGAGGCCACGTCGCGTGGAACGAGGTTGCCGAACCGCGGATAGCGCTCCTCCAGGTAGTAGTAGCGCTCGCCGGCGGGGATGTCAGCGGCGTCCCGCGTCTCTTCGGCGCCACGGGGGACCCACACGCGCCCGTCATTGCGAAGCGACTCGCTCATCAGGGTCAGCTTCGACTGGTACTCACCCGACTGCGGGATCGAGGTCGGGTGGATCTGGGTGAAGCAGGGATTCGCGAACGCGGCGCCGCGGCGGTGCGCGCGCCACGCCGCGGTCACGTTGCAGCCCATCGCGTTGGTCGAGAGGAAGTAGACATTGCAATAGCCGCCGGTTGCGAGGACCACGGCGTCGGCCGCGTGGCGCTCGATCTCGCCGCTGACCAGATTGCGGGCGATGATCCCGCGCGCCTGCCCGCCGACCTTAACGACGTCGAGCAGCTCGTGGCGGTTGTGAACCCGCGCCCGGCCCTCGGCTACCTGGCGCTGAAGCGCCGAGTAGGCGCCGAGCAGGAGCTGCTGTCCGGTCTGACCGCGGCAGTAGAAAGTGCGCTCAACAAGGACACCGCCGAACGAGCGCGTAGCGAGCATGCCGCCGTACTCGCGGTTGAAGGGGACACCCTGGGCGACCGCCTGGTCGATGATGTTGGTCGAGGTCTCAGCCAGCCGCCAGACGTTCGCCTCGCGGGCGCGGAAGTCGCCGCCCTTCATCGTGTCGACGAACAGCCGCCGGACCGAGTCGCCCTCGTTCGCATAGTCCTTGGTGGCGTTGATCCCACCCTGGGCGGCGATCGAGTGCGCGCGTCGCGATGAGTCCTGGAAGCAGAAGGCCTCGACCCGGTAGCCCTGGCCGGCGAGCGTGGCCGCGGCGCTGGCGCCGGCCAGCCCGGTGCCGACCACGATCACGGTGTGATCGCCGCGCTGGCGCGGGCCGACCAGCCGGTGGTCGTCGAGCCAGTTATGCCACTTGTCGTTGATTGGCCCACGGGGAATGCGCGCGTCGAGCTTCATCAGGGCGCCTGCTCCAAGATCCCAGTCCAAAGAGCGATCGGCACCACGGCGAAGCCGACGGCGACCGTGATGGCGATGAAGTTGGCCGCGCGGCGGAACGTTGGGTTGCGATTCGGCTTGTCCCAGCCGGCGGTCTGGACCGAGCTCCAGACCGCGTGGCGCAGGTGCAGGCCGAGGGCGACCATCGCCGCGATGTAAATCACCAAAAACAGCGGATTGTCGAAGGCCAGATCGAGGTTGCGGTAGACGGCGCCCTCGGCGAACGCGCCGGGATCGATCGTCCCGGTCGTGAA
>Ga0183260_10004105_pt1 | contig 11619 bp, 10 predicted proteins | sample AntDrymUQ4972206_2_FD_129768 | JGI IMG/M metagenome (GOLD analysis project Ga0183260, IMG submission 129768) | Polar desert sand microbial communities from Dry Valleys, Antarctica - metaG UQ497 (22.06) (version 2) (version 2) | ecosystem: Environmental > Terrestrial > Soil > Desert | place...
CGCCGGTCGTCACGACCTCTGCACGCCGGCGATCCTCGCCGAGCTTCAGAACGGGCTGCCGCGCGCCGAGACGGTGCTCTTCGAAGACAGCGCACACATGCCATACCTCGAACAACCGAACGATTACCGTACGTCGTTGCACGCGTTTCTTGAACGGGCCGATGCGAAGCAACGCACCTTATGAGAGGAGATCTTGTGGAGGGAACAACGAGGGGGTCGCTGCCGCACGGTGTTCGAACCGAGCTCAGCCGCGCACGGATTCAGCCGGGCCTGAGCGACGACGCCGACAGTTGGATGCAGATGCTGAACGATCGCCGCGACGAATGCGTGGCCACGTTCGCGCGCGACCGCATGGCGATCGAGATTCTCTTCCGCGAGCGCCGTGACGGCGAAGATTCCCTCTATTCCGTCATTCCAGGGCGAGAGGGGCGCACCGAACGAAGACTTGCTTGACGACGCGGAGCGGCATCCCATCGACCGCGACCACATGGCCGCGAGCCGCCGCTGCAAGGAGCCCGGGTGGGACGAGATAGAGCCCGAGTTGCTCCTGATGCCGGACCCGGTGGCCGAGGCCGTGCTCGCCTGGGCACGGCGCTAGAAACGCCCGAGCGCCACGACCCGGACCGGCTCCTCTGACATTGCGAACTCGGTCGCTCAGTTGAAGGCCGGAATGACCTCATCGTGGATCAGCTTCAGTTGACCCTTGACGTCGGGGACATTGTCGAGTTCCTTACCGGTGAAGTGGTTGACCAGGTAGGGGTCGGTCACCGAAGCGATCACGTGATTAATGCCCGCCGGTATCACGTTGCTCTTGAGCTTCTCAACGCACTCCTCAGGTGTTCCCGACACCGACAGGGTGTCGCCCAGTTCCGGCGTGGTGAGCTCGAGCGCACGGTTGACATCGCCACTTGCGAATGCGTCGGTGATGGGCTGTAGGCTCTCGTACTCGATCCCATGACGCTCGACCTGGCTCTTGGGCATCGCGGGGATGTAGAACGCCGCCATGATTCGTGCCGCCTCCTTTGCAGCCTTCGAGTCGGGTCCACAAGCCCAGATAAGCCAGGCACCGATGTCGAGGTCGTCCGGGTTGCGTCCGGCTTTCGTGGCCCCCGACTTTACGTGCTTAACGACATAGTCGTAGTTCTCGCGCGAGTAGCCGCATGCGTGATGCATGCCGTCGGCCAGCTCACCTGCAGCCTCGAATGACTTCGGGCCTCCCATGGCACCCATCTTGAGCGGAAGGTGTTTCTGTACGGGCCGGGCTGCGGTGAACATTCCTGTGTAGTTGAAGAACTCACCCTCGAACGTGATCGCTCCTTCATCGAGAAAGGTGCGCATTACCTGGAGCCCTTCCTTCACGCGCGACAACGGCTTCGAGGTCTCCCAGGGGATGTGGTACTGGTTCAACATCACGAGGTTCCCGAAGCTCACGACGGCTTCGGCACGCCCGTTGGTCAGCTCATCCAGCGTCGCGAGTGACTGAGCGATAAGGGTCGGCTCGCGCAGGATGACGTGCGTCACGTTGGGGCCGAAGCGAATGTTCTTGGTCTTGTCAGCAGCGGCGGCAAAAAGAAGCCACATGTCCTTGTGATAGGTCTCGTCGACGCTGTAGCAGGCGTAGAAGCCGAGTTCATCCGCGGTCTTGATCATGTCGATCGAGTCGCTCAAGGGGTACGCCGGCACCTGCACGTAGCTGAACCTGACCATCTCTCATCCTCTCTCTCGCCTCGTTGCCTTGGGATATCACGTAATCACATGTTCGGGCAAGCCTTGGCAAGCCCGCGCAGTCGGAGATAGAAAGGGCAGACGACTCAACCCCCGGGAGAGAGAGAGGTCTCGATGACAGACGTACGAGGGTCCGGAGAGCGGACGGTGACTAACGATGGCCTCCAGACGAACGGTCATGGGCCCGAGGGCGTCACCGAGGAGTTCGTCGCGGAGTGGCGGGACTCGGCTTACGGCTGCTTCAGCTCGGGGCACAAGTTCTGTCGTGAGGTCTGCCCGGTGATGCAGGTCACCCGCAATGAGAACCACACTCCGACCGCCTTTCACGCCAACATCGTCGCGATGGAGAAGGGTCATCTCTCGGTCGAGGACGTCGCCGACGACTACATCCACTGCGTGCAGTGCGGCGCGTGTGAGCTCAGGTGTCCGAACACCCTGTTCACCGGCGATTTTTACCGTCACCGCACGCGCACCGTGGACGTGGTCAAGGCGATGCGTGCCCTCGCTGTGGACTCCGGCGTCGAACAGCCGAACTGGAAGCGCTGGGTCGAGGCGACAATGCAGGCCAGCAACGAGCCCGTCGTAGATGGTGTGAGCCAGGAGACCGTGCGCGACTGGGCGGAGGATCTCGACATCCCGACGGGGGGCGACACGATTCTGTTCGTCGACTGCGAGGCGGCCTTCTACCGAACATCGGTTGCGCGCGCGTCGGCCTTGGTCCTGAGACAGGCTGGGGTGGAGTTCGGCCTAATGCAAGAGCAGTGGTGCTGCGGGGGCCCGGCCGCCGAGATGGGCTACATCGAGCACGCGCGTACGCTGGCCGAGCATAACCTTGCAGACTGGAGAGCCGTCGGGGCGGCTCGGATTATCACGCTCGACCCACACGACTACATCTCGTTCACCGTCGATTACCCGAGCTACTTCGGAGACGACTACGACATCGAGATCGTGCACATCACCGAGCTCATCGCAGAGCTTCTACACGAGGGGAAGCTCACTTTGACTCAGCCCGTCGACCGAATTGTTACCTACCACGACGCGTGCCGGCTCAACAAACGAAAGGGCATCTACAAGTCACCGCGCGAGATTCTGCGTGCAATTCCGAGCCTCACTTTCAAGGATGTCGACCATGTCACGCAGTGGTCGTATTGCTCGGGGGCCGGTGGCGGAATGCGCATCGAACGCCCGGAGATCGCCGAGGAGATCGCCCGTCGGCGAATGGAGAAGGCGGCCGAGCTCGGAATCGACACGCTCGTAAGCGCATGTGTCTGGTCCGAACGCCCGCTGTCAGAGCGAGGTGCGGAGCAAGACCCAGCGATCGAAGTTCGAGACCTCATGGAGTTGGTCGCGGACGCAGCAGGACTCGACTATGGGGGGGTGCAGAGATGAGTGTGGTTGCGCTGTCCGACTCGGTCGCCGATGAGCTGAGGAGCATCCTCGGTTCCGACTACGTTCTGACGAACAAATCGAGTCTCTACAACCGGGCACGCGTGCCCGCTCCCTTCCCCGTACACAGGTGGAACGAGCACATCGCGGATATCGTCGTTCTGCCGGAGACGGCCGAGCAGGTATCCGAGATCGTAAAGCTCGCAAACACCCACAAGATTCCTGTTGTGCCACGCGCCGGCGGCACTGGGCTGGCGGATGGGGCCGTGCCCATGACCGGCGGAATTCTCGTCGACATCAAACGAATGAACAAGATCCTCGATATCGATCTCGTCGACCGCACGGTCACCGTCCAGCCCGGCATCAACATGCTGAAGCTCAACGAGGAGCTGCGGCGCTACGGGGTCATCTACCCCGACGATCCCGCTTCGTATCCATGCTCGCTGGTCGGGGGCCGCATCGGGACGGGAGGGTGGTCTCTGATCGGAGCGCGCTACGGGCACACGCGCGATCTCGTCATCAGCATGCAGGTGTGTCTACCCACCGGAGAGCTTATCGAGGTTGGCGACGGCGGCGGCCGCAAGATCCGTAAGTCGTCGACCGGTTTCCAGCTCAAGCAGCTTTTCATGGGTCATCAGGGAAGCCTCGGCATCACCACCGAGGCGACGCTCGAACTTGTGTCGCGCCCCGAGGCTGAGTTCGCTGCGTTCTTCGGTTATCCCGATTACGAGACCGCATACTCAAGCACCGGCGCGCTCGCGAAGTCAGGTTTGGCGAGCCTCGCGGGTGTTGTGCTGTTCGACGAATGGAAGGTCGACTACCTTCGGCGCGATGACGAGGCCTACATCCCTCAGCCGCCCGAGCTCCGTTGCGTCGTCGCGGTGGCGGCATACGGGTCTCTGGCTGAGACGAAGCCAGCGTCGCAGGTGATCATGGCGATCGGCAAGGAGACCGGCGGCAACTATCTCGGCGACGAGGTCTCTCAAGGAGACTGGGCAGCGCGTCATGATCGCTATGCAACTCCCTTACACGGACGCACGCCCGAGGGTCAGGTCGTACCCATGAGCTGGCACTGCGAGGACGCGGCCATCACCTACAGCGCATTGCCCATGGTTCGCGAGGAGTGGCATGCGATCGCGAAACGCTACATCGACGACTACGGAGTCTTCGACGACTGGGGCATGTTCGCCTACACGAATGGCGCTCACAAGCCGTGGGCCGACTACCTCGTCGAGATCGACATCGGCATCTGGGAGCAGCGACTCGATGACACCGTGTGGGATGCATGGGTGCAATGCAAACGTGAGATCACCGAGGTGTCGCTCAAGTACGGCGGCTCGATCACCGCGTGTCACGGATCGACGCGCGAGGGCGATGCGGAGTTCGTCCCGCGAGAAATGGGTGGTGGCTTCGACGTCATGAAGAAGATCAAGCGGGTGCTTGATCCCAACAACATCATGAACCCAGGCAAGAACCGCCTTGACGAAGCCTACGAGGATTAGGAGATCAGATGTTTGGTTTCAGGCTGCAGACGGAACAACCGCCCGAGCCCCGGCCCGTGGCAGATGGTGTCGTAATGCGACTCGACGACGTTTACGAGATCGACCCGAGCAAGATGCAGATCGTCCGACAGCAGAACATGCCCGTATCCGACTCGCTTCGCATCGTCGACAGCCGTTGGGAGCACCTCGTATGGATGCACGATCATTGGGCCGACAGCGTCTTGTCCGCAGAGGAGCAGGAGGATTCCGACGAGTAGAGAGGTTGAGTAAGGTGTGCGTTCATGAGACACAACGGCACCCTAGAAGCTCGTCTTGTCGGAAAGCCTGGGTTCGTGCTCGTGGCAGCGGCCGCGGCACTGTGGGGTAGCGACGCACTCTTCCGGCGAGGTCTTGCCAGTGATCTCCCGGCAGCGGCGATCGTGTTTGTCGAACACGCAATTCTCGTCGCGGTGACCGCGCCTCTTCTGGTGCGGAGCCTTCGAGCGACGCGTTCGTTCACCTTCGGAAACTGGGTTGCGCTCGTGGTTATTGGCGTCGGAGCGTCGGCCACTGCGACCGTCCTGTTCACTCAAGCGTTCACTTACGAAAACCCCACCACGCCGCTGCTTCTTCAGAAGCTGCAACCCCTGGTCGCGATCGTCGGGGCGCGGCTTCTGCTGGGAGAGCGACTCATGCCGCGCTACGCCCTCTACTTCGTCGCTGCGCTCGCAGGCGCGTACCTGATCAGCTTCCCTGATCCTCGTGCGGTGAGTGTCGACGCGCTCGCACCCGCGTTGCTCGCGATCGGTGCGGCAGCCTTATGGGGGATGGGCACCGTGCTCGGCCGTCATCTCAGCGTCAAAATCGATTTCGGTTCGCTCACCGCGCTACGCTTCGCGGTGGGCCTTCCTGCGGCGGCGGTCATTCTGCTGGTACAGGGCGAAACCTCTTCTCTTGCCACCATCGACGGATCGTCATTTCTGGCTTTGATGCTTCTGGCCATCGTTCCCGGTCTGCTCGCGCTCCTGCTCTACTACCGAGGTCTGCGGCAGACGCCGGCTTCGGCCGCCACCCTCGCCGAGCTCGCCTTCCCACTGACTGCGGTCGGGGTGAACTTCGTCGCTTTCGGGACAAACCTCGCATCGACGCAGTGGTTCGGGATGGGCCTTCTCCTGGCCACGATCACGATCATGGGCCTACGGAGCGGGCGGGGCAGCAGAGCTGTTGGCATCGAACTCCCTCGAGGAAGCCACAGTCCGCAGGCCGCTGTCTCTTAGGGACATTGGCTATGTCATGACGTCCGGGCGAGTGTTACTGCCAGGGCTGTGACCTGGCCGAACGAACGCTCTCCGCCAGCACGCTGTTCACTGCCGCGGTCAACGATTTCAGGTCGAGCGCACCCTGGTGGCGGCGGCCGTTGACGAAGAACGTCGGCGTGCCTACCGCTCCGCTCTCGTCGGCACTCACAACGTCCCTTTCTACCCGTGCTGCGTGACGACGCTCATGGATGTCTTTAGCGAACTCCTCCATGTCTAGCCCAAGGTCGCCTGCATACCGGAAGACATCCTTCTCGGAGAGCGCCGTCTGGTGGTCCATCAGCATGTCGTGCATCTCCCAAAAGTGATCTTGCGCACCTGCGGCCTCGCTTGCCTCCGCCGCGAGTTGGGCACGCTCATGCACGTCGACGAGGGGCAGGTGTCGAAACACGAAGGTCAGATCGTTGCCGATGTTCCGGACGAGTTCCCGTAGAACCGATTCGGCCCGTCCGCAGTATGGGCACTCGAAATCCCCATATTCCACGAGCGTGACCGGAGCATCAACCGGACCTCGTAGATGGTCGATTTCAGGATCGACTGCCTCGGCAAGTTCCTCTAACGGGGGTGCTATGCGACCCTCGCCCGCGAAGCGCATCCGTTGTGGCAACCGGCCGATCACTCTGAAAGCGATCCAGGCGAGAAGCGCGGCGATCACCGAGGCGGCAAAGATCCCGAGCTTCGCTTCCTCTAGTTCTGCGCCTCCGAAGGTGATGTCGGCGATGAGCAGGGACACAGTGAACCCGATCCCCGACACAGTAGCGACCCCGACCATATGCGGCCATTGCACCACGAGGGGTAAGCCTCCGAACCGGCGTCGAGTCGCGAGCCACGCAGCTCCCGTGATGCCGACGATCTTGCCGAGGACGAGACCGGCAAGAATGCCGATCGTGATGGGCGAGCTAGCGGCTCGCTGCAGCGCCTCAGAGTTCAACTCGACCCCTGCGTTGGCCAGCGCGAATAGCGGAACGATGACGTAGCTCGTCCACGGGTGGAAGAGATGCTGGAGGCGCTCGTTTGGTGAGATCGTGACCGCCATCGTGCGGCTCGCCGTGCGCGCGTAGTCGGCGGTCGGCTCTTCCCTGAAGAGACGCCAGATCGCACCGGCCTGTTGGAGGTCATCCCTACGGGGCGGGTAGGCGGTGGCGAGGACTCCGACGGCGACGCCGGCGATCGTAGCGTGAACGCCGGACGCAAGCGTCGCCAACCAGACGCCGGAACCGACGATGAAGTACGGCACGCCGTTACTGACGCGAGTCCTGCGCATTGCCAGCACAACTCCGAACAAAGTAATGGCCACTAGCAGGGCCACGACGGAGACGGTCTCGGTATAGGCGAGAGCGATTACGCTCAGCGCAACGACGTCGTCGACGATCACGACCGTGAGTAGGAACGTGCGTGCTCGGGGGGATGCTCCGCCGACCAAGGTGAGAATGCCCAACGCGAAGGCTGTGTCCGTGCCCATCACGATGCCCCATCCGCGTGCCGAAGACTCCGTCGCATTGATCGTGAGGTAGATGAGCGCCGGAACGCCCATTCCTCCAATCGCCGCGAGAACCGGCGTCGCAATGCGCCGCCGTTCGCGTAGCTCACCCATATCGAGCTCGCGGCGGATCTCCATTCCCACAACGAAGAAGAAAAAGGCCATGAGGCCGTCGTTGATCCAGTGCCGGAGGTCGAGTGCGAGCTCTGCACCGCCTACGCGTAGAGATATTTCCGTGGACCAGACTCTGTCGTAGCCGGCGGACCAAGGCGAGTTGGCCCAGACGAGGGCAACAACGGTTGCAGCGAGCAGGATGATTGCACTTGAGTTCTCCGTCGCGATGAATTCGCGCAACGGAGCGAGCCTTGGAGACCTTGGCGTCATGCCTACCGGCTCGTCGTGCTTATCAGGCGAAACCCCAAGAGACCGACGGTTCTCAGCGGGGATTGGTGGTCCGTTCACAAATCGTTCTCCGCTTCAAAGGAATGCAATTGACCATCACTAACTCGTTCTAACGGATGATCTATCCCGCCAGGATGCCACCCGAACCGGTGTCACTGTGCGAATGTGGCCATGAAAAGGCACCCGCGCCTTGCGGGTGTCAAGATTCTTGCTCCTCCAACCCCGCTCGCTGCAGGAACCGTGACAGTATCCGTGTGTGCGGAAGATCGAGGTCGAGGAGCGTCGCGCCCGGCTCGCCCGTCGTCACCGCTTGGCCCCCGGCCATGAGGCGGATGACGTCGTGGAGGCGGCCAGAAGTATGGTCTGCCTGCACGGGACCGATCCCGTGACGGTCTACCTTTCTGCCTGGGCGCGCGTCGACGGCATGACGATGACCGATCTGGCGAATGCTTTGTATATCGACCGGTCGCTCGTCAAGCATCTGGCGATGCGCCGCACTCTGTTCATCTTCCCGCGCGCTACGCTGCTTGCCGCCCAGGCCGAGGCCAGCAACCGAGTGGCCGCTGCCGAACGGCGAAAGCTCATCCGCGACGTCGAAGAGGCGGGGCTTCACCGAAACGGCGACCGCTGGTTGTCCGAGGCCGAGGACCAGGTGCTGGCAGTGCTTGCCGATGGACGCGAGGCCACGTCTTCGCAACTGCGCGACGAAGTCCCCTTGCTCGAGGGCTCCATCGTTTATGGGGAGGGGAAATCCTGGGGCGGTCGGGCGCCGGTCGGTCCCCGAGTGATGACGACGCTGTCTGCGGCCGGGCACATCGTGCGTGCGACGAACGACGGTTCATGGATCACTTCTCGTCCGCGTTGGGCCTCGATGAAGTGCTGGCTGGGCGAGGAGATCGGACCTCATCCCGAAGCCGAGGGGGTGGCGGAACTTGTCGCGCAGTGGCTGCGTGCATTCGGCCCAGGTACGGCGGCCGACCTCAGGTGGTGGCTAGGCTCGACCGTTACGGCGGTGCGGAGGGCCTTGACTGATCTCCGCGCAGTCGAGGTCGATCTCGACGGGCAGATTGGTTACCTGCTGCGCGACGACCTGGAGCCGATCGACCCGGTCGAGCCGTGGGCCGCGCTCTTACCGCCGCTGGATCCGACCACGATGGGCTGGTGCGAGCGCGATTGGTACCTCGGCCCTTACAAGACACAGTTGTTCGACACCAGTGGCAACGCAGGACCAACGCTGTGGTGGGACGGACGGATCGTGGGCGGCTGGCGCCAGACCGACACCAGCGAGGTCGTCCTGCAGTTGCTCGAAGATGTCAGCACAGAGGGACGGCGGGCCCTCGAACAGCAGGCGGCGCGCTTGACCGAGTGGTTGGCCGGCACTCGAGTGCTGCCGAGGTTTCCCTCTCCGCTGTTCAGGGCTTCGGCGCCCGGCCTTTGATGCGAGGGCAGTTCGGACGGTCCCCTCTGGAAGTTGCTGGGTTGCCGGGTCTGGAACTGAGGCGACCTACCCCCCGACCCGCTTCGCGACTGCGGCCATTGCCTCTGCTGCATTGGCTCCGGGATCGGGAACCGGATACATGACTTCGCGCACGACCCTCTCGTGGTCGACGATCAAGGTGGCTCGCTTGATGCGCGGAGGGTGGCCCGCGACTTCCAGGAGGGGAAGCTTCAGGGCGTCCACTAAACGATGCTCCGAATCACTCAGTAGCGGATAGTTGAGGCGCTCTCGTTCGGCGAACTCCCGCTGTTGGGATGTCGTCTGCGTGCCTACCCCGTAAACGGTGGCGTCCATACGAGCGAACTGCTCGGCCAGGTCTCGGTAGCCGCACGACTCGGCGGAACAACCGAAGGCCCCGGGCAACTCCAACCATCCCTCCGGGAGCGACTGGCCCGGGGTGCCGGTCATTGGGTAGAGAAAGATGACGGTGAACGCCGACGCGGCGACGATGTCCAACAACTCTCCGGTGGTCGCCGGCAATCGCACCTCTGGAAGGGACCTTGAGATCCGGAGGTTGGTCGTAGGCGCCATCATCGAGTGTCTGAGCAGTTCCTTTCCTGGCGGTCACGCGATCGAAAGCTTCGCTACATCGCCGATGAACGGCGTGATTGGGGTGAGTGCCGCTTTGACTTCGGCCTTAGACGCGCTGTTCCTACGGAAGAGATTGACATCGATCACCGTGCCGTTCGCCTTGCGTTCGTGCGTCCACACCCCGACCACGCGGCCACCTCGCGTCACCACTTGGGAGACCCACGCCCCTTTGCGGTACACCTCGTTCCTTCGAGCTTTCGGCACGACGGAGTTGTGCGGTAGAGCGGCGAGTGTGTAGGCGTCGAACATCGGAAGCAGTCGCACCCTGTTGTCTTTCTTGGCAGCGTCCAGGGCCGAAAGATCGCCCGCCAGGATGTAGGCGTTGTCCCCCTCGCGATCGATGAGCAGGACCTGATCCTCTAAGCGCGTCAACACTCTCGTGGCATCGGGGGGAGTGAACCCCCACCAGCGGGCGAGCTCCTCACGCGTCGCCGGCCCATGCGAGGCGAGGTAACGTTTGCAGACTTCCTTCATAGCTTCCTCCAGCGGAGGAGGCTCTCGCCACTCCTTCAACCACTGGTCGGGGCGCGTGAACGTGACGTTGCGGCCCTCGTTCGGCCCGAAGCAGAGTCCCCCTTCGGCCGCCACGATCTTGAGGATTGAGCCCCAGCCCGCCCGCATCAGTTCGTCCAGCGCTGCACTGCGGGTGATGCGGTGCACCTCATCGGCCAGCGCTTCACGTGTAAGACACGCACCGTCTAACGCTTGGGGGATGATCTCGATCGCAGCCTGGACGTCCTTGGCTGTGATACCGAACGCCTTCTGCCAGTAGGGCTTGTTCCATGTACGACGCGTAGCTGATGCCGCTGCCCATACCGGGAGGTCGTTCGGATCGAGGTAGTGGATCGTCCCGCGCATCATCCACGTCTTTACTAGGGTCTTGCCCTTGTAGAGGGCGTTCTCGACTGCCTGCGGTGCAAGCCCGTCGAGGCGGACCGCGCACTGGAGCTGTGCGGCGGAGTGGACCTGAGCCTGGATGCCGCCGAGGTCTCTAGCGACCCGACGCAGGGAGCGGGGGCCGAGCCGCCGTACCAGATGCATCCGTTGGAGGCGGAAAGCGCAGGCCTGAGCCCAGGTCACCGAGCCTTGCGAAACAGGTCTTCTCGGGGCCATGCCGAAAGTCTAATGGGCATCCGTCAACTCCTCCTCGGGCCGAGAGAACATCTTGGGAGTGACGACGCCGACTGACGCTTGACGATGTCGAGCGCGCTTGCGCGGAACGTGAGCGCGGCTTCAGACCCAGCTCAGAGGGTCGAATGCACGTTCGCCACCCAGCGAGTGGGCAGTCTTGCTGCCGATTTGCTCCCGAAGGAAGAGTTCGGCCATCGGCGACCGGAATTCGACGGGGTGCTATCAACAACGGTTCGCTCAGTGCGCGAAGCGGATGCCATCCGAGTCATGTCCGGTGCACGGATCAATCTCAAGTCGGTTCGACGACGGCACTTCCGGGTATCCGGTTATGAAGCCGGCCCAGCAGTGGGCCTCGGCGCTCCCATCCACCCAGTTTGAGATTCGGGGTCACGATGTCGTCCGCTGCTTCACAGAGCCCACTCTCCTCTCAAGGAAACACCGAGCAGATCATCCGAGTCGCCTCGGTTCCTGCTACGCACGTGTACGCGGCATCTCTGCCACCCTCTGGTAACGCGCCTCGAGGATCCATCCGGTGACGACCTGCGCACTCCGAGCTTTCTTGCTCCACAGTGGATCAGACGGCATTCGGATCTCTTTGATGTGCTCCAC
>Ga0183260_10004106_pt1 | contig 11618 bp, 11 predicted proteins | sample AntDrymUQ4972206_2_FD_129768 | JGI IMG/M metagenome (GOLD analysis project Ga0183260, IMG submission 129768) | Polar desert sand microbial communities from Dry Valleys, Antarctica - metaG UQ497 (22.06) (version 2) (version 2) | ecosystem: Environmental > Terrestrial > Soil > Desert | place...
CCGAGCTCGCTGCGGAGCTCCATCACGACCCCATCCGCTGCGGCGTGGCCGCCTGGCAGGCGGGCGAGTCGGGACAGGACGTGATCGACCGCGCCCGGGCCGAGCTCGCCGGCGAGCGACCGCTTCTCGACCGAGTCCTGGCGCCGCACCACGCACCGAGAGGCGCAGAACCCGGCTAACGACATGAACCCGCCCGCTGGGGCGGCGCCTCAGCGGACGGTGGTCGGGATCTTCAGCTTGCCTGCGGCGATGTCTACGCGGATTCGCTCGGCGGCGCCGACCACTGCGCGCGGCACCTTTGGACTGACGGCGCCGAGCCCGACGCCGTCCTCCTGGAGCCCGAAGACGAGATTCCGTCCGCCACGCCACGTTCCCTCGAGCACGGACTCGATCGTCCGGTAGACGGCCTCGTCGACTCTCTTCTGAGCACTCGTCAAGATGTGCGGCCCGAGGGATGACTGGTCGGCATCGACTCCGACCCCCCACACCCGGCGCTGCCTCGCTGCATCGAGCGCGCCGAGCCCGCAGCCACCCGCAACCTGAAACACGACACCCGCCCCGCGGGCGATGTGGTCGAGCGCGATCTCCTTGCACTTCGCCTGATCGTCCCAATCGCGTGAATACCCGTTCAGGAGCGTGATCCCGGGTACGGCGCGCCGAGCGCCTGCCCTGTAGCCCGCGATGAACCGGTCGACAGGCGGCTCCTTCATCCCGCCGACCGAGCTGATCACGTCCCGACCGGGCCGCGCGCGCTCGACCCTGGCCGCGAGGTAACCCGCGAGGTAGCCGGCCTGCTCCTCGCGGAAGAGCAAACCGACGGCGTTCTTGGGACGGTGCGCGAGAGTCGTCTGGTCGACGTCGATGATCGCGAACCGAACGCCCGGCCACCGTTGGGCAGAAGTGTCGATTGCGTCCCCCTGCGCGAAGCCGACGCCGATCACGAGGTCGTAGCCCTTGCGGGCGAGCGACGTCACGTTGGGGACGTAGTCGGCCGCGGTCCTGGACTCGATCACGCGCCCGCTGATGCCGAGCTCACGCTGCGCGCGCTTCAGGCCCTGATACGCAAGCTGGTTGAAGCCACGGTCGTTCAGCTGGCCGACGTCGGTCACGAGGCCGACCTTGAGCGCACCGGCCGGCTCCTGCGGGGCAGGCTGCTCATCGTCGCCTGCGCCGCCGCAACCCGTGATGATCGCGCCCACCGCGAGGGCGAGCGCCAGCCGCCTCGAGCCCCCTGCTCGGCGGGCCATGGCCTTGGTTTTCGCCTGATAGTCTATAACCACGTGCCGAAGTCTACCACAGTTTTTGACTCCCAGGCTAAAACGAGCCGGATCCGGCCGACTCACGTCACGCTCGCCGTGGTGCTGCAGGTGCGGGACGATCGCCTCCAGGCCCTTCTCTGGGAGCGCGCCCGCGAGCCGGAGTCCGGGGCCTGGTCTCTTCCCGGCGGATACCTCGAGCCCAGCGAGACGCTGGAACAATCGTTGCGGCGACAGCTCGAGATCAAGGTCGACGTGCGAGAGCTCGCCCATCTCGAGCAGCTGGAGACGTGCAGCGAGCCTGCACGCCACCCGGCGGAGTGGCAGCTCGCAACCGCCTATCTCGGCCTGGTCCCGAGCGACGTCGATCCGGTCGTGCCGGCAGACACCTCGTGGCATCCGCTCGAGCGGTTACCACCCATGGCGTTCGACCACCGCTCGATCACCCTTGGCGGGCGAGATCGCCTCCGCGGCAAGCTGTCGTACACGAACATCGGCTTCGCTCTCGCCCCTGCGACGTTCACGCTCTCCGAGCTACGCGGCATCTACGTCGCCGCGCTCGGACACGACGTCTCGGCCACGAACCTCAAGCGCGTGCTCGGCCGGCGCGGGGTGCTCGAGACGACCGGGGCCACGCGCGCGCCGGGGTCGAGTGGCGGCCGGCCCGCTGCGTGCTTCCGCTTCAGCGCCCGCTCGCTCGCGATCACCGATCGCTTCGCGGTCTTGCGGCCACCTGGGACTTGACGTTATTTGATTGATTGGTCAATCGCTCAGACTGATCGAATCAGTCAACCGCTGACTGATTAGTCAATCGCGAATCATTGGCTGTGAATCCGCTCCAGGTTGCGCAAAACTTACGTGCAAAAGGCCTTTACTTCGCGGCGAGACGAGTGGTGGTGTAAAAGACCCGCTGTCCGATTCGTTTTTAGCGCGGTCGAAAAACAGGAGGCTTTGCACAATGCGCATGCGCGCCCTGCTCGTTCTCGGGGTTCTGCTCGCAAGCTGGGGCCCGGGCCCTGCATCCGCTGCCGTCCCGGCCGCGGGCACCGTCTCGCCCGCCACCCCCTCCACGTCGTGGAAGGGCGGCCCCTTCGTCACCTCGAACCCATCCGGCGTCTGCCTGACGGCACTCGATCCGTCCTGCGACACCTTCACCCTGACGATCGCCCCGCCCGCGGCGGGGAACTACACCGTCGACATCTCGACGAAGCCCTCGTCCGAGGGCGACGACTACGACCTCTACGTCTACGGCCCCGGCGGGACGAGCGTCGGCAGCTCGACAACCGCGACCGGCAACGAGAAGGTCACGCTGGAGAACCCGGCCGCCGGCGTCTACACGGTGAAGGTGCTGCCGTGGCTCGTCGTACCCGGCGGCACCTAACGACGGCACAGCCGCCATGACTGTCGCCGCGCCGCCCGCTCCCCCCGAGCCCGGCAGCGTGAAGTGGAGCTACGACAGCTCGGCGCCGCAGGCGAAGGTGGACGTTCAGCTCCGCGTGGTCGCCGTCGGCTTCAAGCCCGGCGAGCTCGACGAGTCGAAGATTCTCGGAGAGATCCCGAGCTTCCAACGCCCGGGTGTCCTCATCCCGCGCGGCACGAGCCCCAGTCCCGACGAGGCGACCCTTCCGCTGGGCGCCTCGACGTTGATCAACCACGGGCGCGCGTACTACAACGGTAACAAGCCGTTTCTCGTTCCCTACGAGTACCGCTGGAAGCCGCAGCTGATCTACGCGCCCTCCGCCTTCGCGGACGGCCTGTTCGGCGCGATGATGTCGAACAGCACCCGCGGCGACTACGGGAACAGTGCGGCACGCGCCTTCCTCGAGCGCTACAACGCCACCCGCGGTTCCTATCGCGGCAGCGGCAACCAGGTCGCGCCGAACACGCCGGTGCGCTTCGTCAACGGGGAAGCCGTAGAGGACTGGATCGCGGCCAACTCGCGGGCTCTCCTCGGCTTCGACTCGGGCCCGAAGGCCGGCAAGACCCTCGGCCCCGGCCGGAACCCCGGCTACACGGTCTACATCCTCAACACCTGGGACTCGACCGAGGCCCAGGCGCGGCTGAACCCGAACCACGAGTACCACGTCTTCAAGATCAACCGCATCGACCCCGACACGAAGGAGTTCGACGGGATCGACTGGGCCCGCGTGTGGGGCGGGCGGTACCGCTTCCTGATGGTCGACCTCGGCGCTGCTCCGAACCAGTACGAAGCCGAGACGTGGGGCAACCGGAACCGTTCGGCCGCGTGGGGCTCGGCGAACTACGAGCCGCCGCTCTGGGAGTTCCGCAGCAACGCACCCCGGCCGGTGACCCTCGTCAACCTGACCGAAGGCGTCGAGCAGGCCGTCACGCCCGGAGAGACCTGGAACATGCAGCAGCTGAACCAGGTTCTCGGCCGCCACGTCAACGAGGCCACCTCGTTCCGCTTCCTGCATTCCTACCTGTACGAGCCGCATCCTGGCACCGGGCGGTACTGGCTCTCGGACAACGTCTGGCACGACACCCAGGCCGAAGTGCCCTTCGCCTCCGACCTGAGCAAGCTCTACGACCAGCCCACGGTGATCCGGGGGCTCAGCACTCTGACCCCCTACTTCACCTTCACGGGTGACGTGCAGTACGAATACCTGAAAGACGGCCTGACCGGGAACGCTGACTACGCAGCCGACCAGGCCGCCCTCGACCAGTCGAAGCGTGACGGCGACGACATCGCCGGCACGCCGTTCACGGCCATGCACACGACCACGATGATGGACTACCTCGACTCGAAGCCGGCCCGCTTCCTGCGCGGCGCGCCATGCGCCACGAGCGTGCCCGGTATCAACGTCGTGGTCGAGAAGCACTACGCCTGGTCGCTCCCCGTCGTCGTCGCGGGTATCGCGACGAATCGCGAAGGCGTGCCGTGGGGCTACATGAACTCGGTCAGCGACCTCACGAAGTACAGCGGTGCCGACCGCGACCCCGCCGTCGAGGCGATCCATCCTCAGGCGTTCACGGGCGCGTTCACGTACACAGCGATCCATGAGGCAAGCCACTACCTCGGCCTCGCGCATCCGCACGACTCCGTGGGCGCAACGCGGAACAGCGACGGCTCGCCGCGCTACTACGACGGCTTCACGTGGTCGTTCAACTCCACCGCCGCACCGACGACGTACTCGCACGCCGAGCTCGTCTACAACATCCTCGACCAGGAGAACATCGCACGCGGACACACTGCCTACTACCTCAAGTGGGCGGACGAAGCGCTCGCGGAGGCCGGCGATGCCTACTACGCAGCGGGCAAGACCACCGTTGGCTCGCTGCCCACGAACGCGCAACGGCTGCGGAAGGAGGCGATCGCCGCGATCGCCAGGGCCGAGAGCGCCTTCGCGGCCTTCGACTTCGTGCGTGCCACCTATGCGGCGCAGCTCGCCTGGCGCAAGGCGGCGGCGTACCGCGACCTCGCCCTGGGCCTCCCCGCCGGGACGAGCGAGATCCAGAAGGGAACGAAGCTCGCCGGCGCATCTGCCTGCGCCTCGGCGAGTCAATAGGCCTCCGCTCGCCACCGACCGCGCGGAGCGGACAAACTGTGGCCGGGATCTTCCCGGCCACAGTTTTTTCTCCAGACCCTCGCCCCTCGGCAGCGGAGCGCCGTTTCAGCGCTCGGGCGGCGCGCCGGTCCTGCGGACGGCGAGCTCGCGGAAACCCTGGGCGAACGTCTTCGAGCTGACTGCCTCGCTCTGCGGGGGCTGAGCAACCTCCGCCGCCGTCAACTCCCGCTCGCGCCTGGCCAGCTCGAGCTCGCGCCCGAGCAGAGCCCGCTCGCGCGCGTCCAGCTCGCCTGCGCGATTCGCCAGAGCCCGCCGACCCTCCTCGACCGCCTCGCGTCTCTCCGCGAGCCGCTGCTCCTCCTGGGCGAGCGTCGCCCGCTGCTGCTCGAGCGCCGCCGCCATCGCCTGCTCCGCGTCCCCTTGCTCGTTGCGCGCGGTCGCGAGCGCGACGACGCGGGCCTCGTGGTCGCCCAGGGCGGCCTCGCGAGCCGTGAGCCGATCCTCGCGGCGGCGGAGCTCTTCGAGCCGCGCCGCGTGAGCGGAGTCAATTTCCCGATCGCGGCGGTCGAGCTCGGTCCGCGCTGCCTCGAGCTCGCGCTGCGCCGCCTCGAGCTCCTCGTGCTGCTCTGCGAGGCGAGCCTCGCTCGACGCAAACTGGGCCTCCCGCTCGGACAGCCCCCGTTCACGCGCCTCGAGCGCCGTTCGCTCCGCGCTCAGCTCCACCCCGGTCCGAGCCTGCGTGGCGCCGGTGTCCTCGAGCTCTGCGGCCCGGCGTGCGAGCGCCTCGCGCTCGCGCGCGAGCGCCTGCTCGGCTGTGGCCACAACTCCCTCCCGCTCGCCGAGCACGCGTGCGCTCTCGGCCGCAGCTGAGGCCGCCTCAGCACGCTCGCCCTCGAGCTCCTGGAGCTCGCTCTCGAGCTCTCGGCTCCGGGCCGCGAGGGCCTCCTCGCGCTCGGCCAGCAGCTCGCTCGCCTGCAGGGCCTCGAGCCGCAACCGTTCGGCCGCCTGCTCTCGCGCTTCCAGCTCGCGAACGCTCTCCTCGAGCGCACCTCGCTCGACGGCAAGCCGCTGCTCGAGCGCCCGCAGCGCGGTGTCGCCCCAGGCATCCGGCATGCGCTCTTCGGCCGCGGCCGGCGGAACATCGTCTTCGGTTCGACGGCGACGCAGGAAGGGGCGCGCCGCTCCCTTCCGCTCGAAACGCCGCTCGTCGCGCTCGACCCGGCGTTCGCGCACCTCGAGCGCATGTTCCCTCGCCGCGATCACCCGCGCGCGCTCGCTGAGTGAGCGCTTCATCGTCTCGAGCTCGGCCGGCGCCTTGACCCGCCCACGCTCGCGCTCGGCCACGCGCTTGGCGCCCTGGCGAAGCGCCTGCTTCAGCTGCTCGAGCTCGGCCGCCGCCTCGCGCCGCTCACGCTCCCGCTCGGCGCGGAGCTCCTGTTCGAGCCGCTGAAACTCCGCCCGGGCGGCCGCTTCGTCGAAGCTCTTTGCGTCGGGTTGCCTGCCCTTTGCCCGGAACGCCGGCACGCGGCCGATGTTACGCGGACGCCGGGATCGGCCGCCGGCCGCCACGCCCGTCGCAAGGTAGCGACGGCGAGGTATGGCTCAACCAGCGGCCACACCCCGCCGCAGTGTCAGGTGCGAGACTCCGCTCGAAACACGAACGGAGGAGGCTCGCCGCAACGAGCATTCTCCACTATCGCACCGGACGGCACGACCCCCAAATGGTGCTTCCGCCGTAACGCGGAGGCCTTTCGCGAGACTGTCTCTCGACACGCAACGAGGAGGAAGATGCCGAACGTCGAGAAGACGCAAGCGGAATGGCGCGCGGAACTTTCGCCCGACCAGTACCGCATCCTGCGCGAGAAGGGAACCGAGCGGCCGTTCAGCGGCGAGTACGATCACGTGTTCGAGCCTGGCACCTACCACTGCGCCGGCTGTGGGGCCGAGCTGTTCGACGCGGAGGCGAAGTACGACTCCGGTTGCGGCTGGCCGGCCTTTTCCGCACCAGCGAGCGGGGCGGCGATCGAGGAAGAGACGGACTCGGCGTTCGGCATGATCCGGACGGAGGTGCTCTGCGGCAGCTGCGGCGGTCATCTGGGACACGTTTTCCCGGACGGGCCAGCGCCGACCGGTCAGCGCTATTGCATCAACTCGGCGGCACTACGACTCGAGGAGGACTGATGGAGAAGAAGGCAACGTTCGGAGCAGGCTGCTTTTGGGGCGTCGAGGCCGCGTTCCGGCAGCTCGAAGGCGTGACGGCGACCGCCGTCGGCTACGAGGGCGGGACACTCGAGAACCCGACGTACGAAGAGGTCTGCTCGCACAAGACGGGACACGCGGAGGTGGTCGAGGTCACCTACGACCCCGCACGAATCTCGTACGAAGAGCTCCTCGACGTCTTCTGGGCCAAGCACAATCCGACCCAGCGGAACCGGCAGGGTTGGGACATCGGCGACCAGTACCGGTCCGCCATCTTCGCCCACGACGAGGAGCAGCGAGAGACTGCGCTGCGCGCCAGGAGCGCGCTCGAGGCCTCCGGCCGCTACCGCAAGCCCGTCGTGACCGAGATCGAGCCGGCGCAGACGTTCTACCGCGCCGAGGAGTACCACCAGCGCTACCTGGAGAAGCAGGGGCGATCGAGCTGCAGCGCCTCGCTGCAAGAGACCGCGGCCGCGAGCTGAGGGGCGGGTCCGCGGGGGCGGTTACGGAAGGATCCCAGGCGAGCCCCGTTGAGCAATGCGGCTCGCCGGCCTCCGGAGGTACGGCTGACTCTACCTCTCCGCGAAGAGCGCAGCGTTCCGGCGAAAGACCGGTGGAGAGCTGAGCACGTCGCTCGAGTCGGCGAACTGGTCGACCGCCCCGACGAGCGGCAGGGAGCGGAGCCACTCGTCCGAGACCGCAGCCAGACAGGCTTCCACGAAGCGGTTCGAGCCGAGCACGAGGAAGGGCCGGCTGTGGAAGGGACGCACGGTCGCCTCGACGGGCGCGGTGAGACCCAGGCCGTTATGGCTCGCGGCCACGGCCTCGACGGCCTCGACGAGCGCCGCCTCCCGCGCCGCGAAGTCGGTCGCCGACAGCGCACGCAAAAGCGCGGACTCGATCGCCGTCGACGCGTCCAGCTGGCGGAACGCGGAGCCGAGCCACTTGCTGTAGGGCGCGTAGCGACGCTCGAGCAGGAAGCACAGCCGTACCAGCTCCCTGACGAGCCTCGCCGCAACCACTCGAGAGCCGAGCTCGTCTCCCACCTCAGCGGTACGGCCGACGAAGGGCTCCTCCTGGTCGATGCGACGCCACTGGCAGGCAAGTAGCCACAGCCATACCTCTTCCGGGTACCACGCCAGCGACTCGCGAACCGGCTCGAGCTCGCCGAGGCCGTCGTGGAAGACGGCTCCGCGGGTCACTTCGAGCAAGGACTGCTGCGGCGTCACGAGCCAGTCCTGCAGGGCGACGCCGCCACGCGCGTCGAACCCGAGCTGACGCCGAAGCCACGGACCGAGCTCCGTGACCTCAACATGGTGCGAGACGGGCACGGCATCCCAGCCGAAGCGGGTGGGCCAGCCGCGAAACGTCTCCGGTAGACCCGCGGCGACGACTGCCGACACGCGTTCGACCTCCGCGGCCTCGACAAAGAGCTGCAGGCGAGGGCCCCAGCCGTGGTCGGTCGAGCGCGCATCGTCGAAGCCGAGGAGCTCCGAGCCGTAGCCGAGCAGCGCCGCCGAGTGGCGCACGCCTTGCAGCAGCGGCGCAACAGCCTCACGATAGAAGGCGCGCGCGAGCTCGACACCGGGCAAGAAGCGGGGCGCAGCGCTCATCGCAGGAGAAACCCCGAGCCGAGCTCGTCCCTGGCGTCGAGCACGAACTCGGCGGTCCCGGTCCGAAAGGCCGTTCCCTCCACCTCCGTGACGACCGCCGGGCGGCCGGCCACCTCCGTCCGGCCCACGACCCGACCGGTGAACGCCGAGCCGATGATGGAGAGATGGCGAAGCTCGGCGCCGGCGGGCAGCAACCCCGACCCGTCGAGGAGCGCCAGGCGCGCAGACGTGCCCGAGCCGCACGGCGAGCGGTCGACCTCCCCGTCCGCGAACACGGTCACGTTGCGCTGCGTCAGCGGCTCGCCGCTCTCCCCCTGCCAGAAGATGACGCCGTACACGTCGCGCAGCTCGCGCTCGAGTGGGTGGACGACGTCGTGCTCGGCCTCGATCGCGCGCTTGATCGTGCGGCCGAGCTCGATCAGGCGCGGCAGCTCGCGAGGCTCGACGCGCTCGCGGATCGAGGCATAGAAGGCACCTCCGAAAGCGACGTCGACCTCGAGGCGGCCCGCCGCGAGACCCGTGGCCCAAACGAACGCCGGCACGTTGCGGAACCGCACCGAGCAGACCCTTCCGCGCTCGACTCGAGCCCAGGTCTCGAGCCGCCCCGAGGGAACGTCGACCACGACCCGCACCTCGCCCTCCCGCTTGGCGATGATCCCCTCGTCGAGCGCCCAGGTGACGAGCGCGATCGTACCGTGACCGCACGCGGTCGAGTAGCCGGCGTTGTGGAAGAAGACGACGCCGAGGTCGGCGCCGTCGTCGTTCGGCGGAACGACGTGGCAGCCGTACATGTCGGCATGCCCGCGGGGCTCGAAGACAAGCAGGCGGCGGACGTGATCGAGTCGCGCGAGCGCATCGCGGCGCTTGTCCAGGATGGTGGCGCCGAGAAGCGGCGCCACCCCGCCGGTGACGATTCGAAACGGCTCACCGCCGGTGTGGTAGTCCGTCGTCCGTATCACTCCGAGCTCCAAACGGTGATCCTCTCCGGCGCGCGAGGTGGTATCTTCTCTCCAAGAGAACGCGGTCGGGCGGCCGTTCGCCTCCTTCATCGTTCGCCACCGGTAAAGGAGGCTTTTCTGTGACAGCCAGACCTGTGAAGCCGCCCGACGATCCCGTTGGACTCGAGCGGTTCGGCAAGCTCGTCCTCTCGGATGACGAAACCACGACGCTCACGCGAGCTACGCTCGTCGAGCGCCTCGTCGAGGCCGGCGCGTCCCGGCTGACCGCAGAGAGAATCGTCGCGATCGAGCGCGACGGCGCCCAACCGGGCCGCGCGCGGCCCCACTCGCAAGCCCGGCGCTGAGCTCAGGGCCTACGCGCTCGGCAGGATGTAGAACGAGACGACGACGTACTGCAGGGCCACCGCGACGATCACCAGCGCGTGGAAGACCTCGTGGTACCCGAAGGTCCCGGGCAGCGGGTCGGGCTTCCGTAGCGCGTAGACGATCGCGCCGGCCGTGTATGCGATGCCGCCGGCGACCAGCAGCAGCGAGGCGCTGATCCCGAGCTCGTCGAGCATCTCCGGGAACGCCGCGACACCGACCCAGCCGAGTGCGACTCCAAGCAGGGCCGTCAGCCAGTTTGGCCCGTCGAGCCAGACGAGCTTGAGCACCATTGCCGCGAGCGCCCCGCCCCACACGATCGAGAGCACGGTGATCCGCCAGGCGCCGCTCAGGACGAGCAGCCCGAAAGGCGTGTACGTCCCCGCGATCAGCCCGAAGATGGCGGCGTGGTCGAGCCGCCGAAGCCGGCGCTGCGCGGCCGGTGAGCACACGCTCCGGTGGTAGAGGGCGCTCGCTCCGAACATCGCCGCCACGCTCACGGCGAAGACGACGGCCGCAAGGCGAGTCAACCCGTCTCCTCCGAAGATCGTGAGCGCCACGCCGAGGGGCAAGAAGACGAAGAACGCGATCTGGTGCGAGACGCCTCGCAGGCGCGGCTTCAGAGAAGGCGCCTCCGGACGCTCGCTCTTCACCGAGCCACTGTAGCGCCGGGCCGAAGGGGCATAGTGAAATGCCCGCAACCCTGGAGGACGTCTGCATGAGACTCGATGGCATTCACCACATCACGGCGATCACGGCGGATGCGCCGCGAAACGTCGACTTCTACGCAGGCCTGCTCGGGCTGCGCCTCGTCAAGAAGACGGTGAACCAGGACGATCCCACGGTGTACCACCTGTTCTACGCCGACGAGCGCGGAAGCTGCGGAAGTGACATCACCTTCTTCGAGTACCCGGGCGCAGAGCGGGGCCGCGCCGGGACTGGAATGGTGCATCGGATCGTCTGGCGGGTCGCGAGCGAGGACGCGCTCGGCTTCTGGGAGGAGCGGCTGCGAGCCGAAGGCGTCGCGGTCTCCCGCACTCCCGAACGCGTCCGCTTCGCCGACCCAGAGGGCCTGGAGCTCGAGCTCGCGGTCGTCCAGACGGCCGACGAGGCGCTCGTCGCCGACCATCCCGAGATACCCCGCGACGTCGCCCTCCAGGGCTTCGACCGCGTGCATGCCTTTACCTCGGATCCATCGGTCAGTCGCGCCTTCCTCGAGCAGTCGCTCGAGTTCCAGCCAGCGGGCGACACGAGTTTCGAAGTGCGGGGGGAAAGCCGCGGCTCCCTCTACGCGTACGACCTCGGCAACGAGCGCGGGCGCAGCGGCGCGGGAACCGTTCACCACGTCGCCTGGGCGTCCACGCCCGAGGAGCACGAGCACTGGCGAGACCGCGCGCTCAGGGGGGGCGCCTCGCCTACACCCGTGATCGACCGCTTCTACTTCCGCTCGATCTACTTTCGCGAGCCGAGCGGCGTGCTCTTCGAGATCGCGACGATCGGCCCCGGGTTCACTGCTGACGAGCCGCTCGAGACCCTCGGTGAACGTGTCTCGCTCCCTCCCGACTTCGAGCACCTACGCGAGCGGCTCGAGGAGGTGCTCACCCCGCTTCCGAACCCGCGGGCGCCGAACCCCGTGGCTTGAGCGGCCTGGACGTGCTCGCGCACCGCCTTCGTTCGCCCGCGGCCGAGCCGCTGGGAGCG
>Ga0183260_10004107_pt1 | contig 11616 bp, 16 predicted proteins | sample AntDrymUQ4972206_2_FD_129768 | JGI IMG/M metagenome (GOLD analysis project Ga0183260, IMG submission 129768) | Polar desert sand microbial communities from Dry Valleys, Antarctica - metaG UQ497 (22.06) (version 2) (version 2) | ecosystem: Environmental > Terrestrial > Soil > Desert | place...
CGTCGATCTGATCCGAGGACATCCAGGCGATGGACGTTCGCGCGGACGGAGACGGTTCAAGAGCGACTCGCCCGCTCTCTTCGGAGTTCTGCTCGACCTGCTCTCGGAACGCTCCCCAATCGCGAAGTGGCGCAGTTGCCTGACGGCGTTGACGAGCGGATGATGGACTTCGCTCTCTTCGGCGAGGCAGTCACGCTCGGCAAGGAGCCGGGCACGTTCACGAAGCTCTACGCTGCGAACCGAGCACCGCACTCCAAGGACATCGCCGAATGCGATCTCATCTGGGGGACCCGCTGACCGAACTGCTCGACAGGAGCGAAGGCGGTGCCTGGAGGGGAGCGATGGCGCAGCGCTGCTGCGTCTCACCGGCTCGTACACCGCGGGCGTAAAGGGATGGCCGACCAACGGTGCAGGGATGGGCGCGGACCGGAGACGGATGGCTCCGCGTTGCGCGCCTCGAGGCGACTGGACACACACGAGCCGGAACCGAGTACGTGATTCATAGGCGGAGATTGTGACGTGAACTTCCCCGACCCAAGGAAGTTCACCCGGCAACCCCGCACCGGGCGTGGGTCTCCGCGGGACGGTTGAACTCGTGAACTTCTCCGCTAACTTAGGGGGTCAGGAACCCCCTGCCGACGAAAATAGGGTCGTAGGGGTGCTCGCCACCTAGCAGTATAAGACAAGAAGTTCACAAGTTCACCGGGAGGGACTTTAGGTGGCAAGGATGTCTGAGAGAAACACGGAGGGGGGCTGGCCGACGGGTCGCCCGAAGTCTGGAAGAGGCGAATCGAAAGATGTCGGAGGCCTTGTCCGGGCGCAAGTAGTCGGCTCGCACCGCAAACGCCTTGCGCCCGAGTTCGCAAGTCGTACACGCGGCGGCGGCGAGAAGTGGGCTTCTCTCTGAGGAGACGGACCGCCTCGGCGATCTGGTCGACGCTACCGCCGTCAAGTTCTAGGAGCTACGGGACAACCTCGTATGCTTGGCTCGGAGGGGTCAACCTTCGCACCGCGCCTTGCTCAGTCCCGCCGTCCTCCAGGTGCCAGGCGCTCCAACGACCGCAACACGAATCCGGCTCCCGCGCGCTGCGCGATGCGGCGTCCCCGGCGGCGTGCCGCCGCCTCAGCGGAGACCAGCGGGCGCAGGTGCGCCGGCACGAATGTCAGCGTCCGCACCTTTCGCGCGCCGGTTGCAAAACGCCACTTGTAGGGCTCCTCGCCGAGTCCCATGTCGATCTCCCCTACGCCTTCGGTGATTGCGCTTCGCACGGTGTCGTTCAGCAGGACCATCCCGACCCTGCGGTCCGCCCAGGCCGGATCGAAGCCGCACTGGTAGAGGGCGTAGCGGGAGCCGATCCGCTAGCCGAAGCACGCCGCGGCGGGGCTGCCGTCCAGGTCGAGGATTCGCAAGCGCAGCCACCCGCGCTCCAACGCGGCGGCCGCGAAGGCCCGGAGGAGTCTCGGATCTTCGGATCTGAAATCGAGGACCTGCCTCCCGTCCACCGTAGGTCATGGAGACGGAACAGGGTGTCCACGTCGGCCTCCAGCGTGCTCGCATCCGCTGTGACGCGTACGGCATAACTGACTTCGTCCTTATTGAGGGCTCGCTCCAGCCCCCGGGCACCCGTTGGCGGAACTTCTTGCTCCGGGTTGCGAGGTAGCCAGCCCATTCGAGCCCTTGTACCGTGGCGTAGGGAAGCTGGGAATGGCTCTGCTCGACCAAGGTGAGCCGCTTACGGGCAGCTTGCGCCATGGCCTCCGGCCAGCCGGCTGCGGCGTCCACGCGATGGAGAATGGTCAGAGCAGGAGCACGTTCCATATGTTCTATGGCGGCGATGGCGGCCGTAGCAACCGCAACCTCGTCTTCCTTCCGCGCCGCGATCCCGAACCGGTCACCCTTCGATGAGCCGGCAAAGCGGGTCGCGCGCGGCCAGATGGCGGCGCGGTCTTGAGCGAGCGGCATCACACCGGCCAGCTGTCCGGAGTCGTGGCGTACCTCCAGCACGAAGGGCAGCTGCCGCTCGGCGAGGGTGTCGCGCCACGCGACGAACCACTCAGGAGTGATGAAGGCGTTTGCCTGCGCGACCGCGAGCTCGCGCCAGTCGTCCTCGAGAGCGCCGAGGTCGCCAGTGTCCGTGATCACCCGGGCCCTCATGCGAAGTATGCGCCGGTCGCGACAGCAGAGGCGTAGCGCGCTTCAACGCACAGCCCGGTCTCGCCGCCAGATTCCTGGTCTCGGCCTCATAGACCCAACGAGCTTAACGCCTTTCACACATGCCGTTCCCACATCCACTGCGCTGTGGCATCCGGATAGACGCTATGGAGAGTCGACGCCGCTCGCCCATAGAAGGCGTCAAATAATTACTCAACGCTGCGGTCGCATCTGTGCGGCGAGGCAGGACTGACGCGGCGACGATGATCGGCATCATAGCCAGTCCGCCCCCATGGTGAGGATGTTCCGCTCATCGTGGAACTTTACGGCGACGGCCTAGTCTCACGGTCAGGCAGAGGTTCACGGGACGATCCTCGTCCGCCCACTCGCCCAGATCGTGACACCCTGCTCTCGCACCAGCGAACGTTGCCTTCTCCGCGGAGGAACCAGAGCAGCCCGTAAGCGACCGAGGAGAAGTGCACTTTCTGCGTGGTGACGAGCGGGCAGGACGGACAGCTGCGCAATGGCTCTCGGCCAACAGCGACGTCGCGAGTTCAGCAGTCCTCACCGTCGAACCCGAAGGCGCGATCGCTCAAGGGGTAGTGGGGCGCAACTGGCCCAAGTAATCGCCATTCTCGCTGCAGCGCAATGGCGCTCGCATCGTCCGAGGAATAAACACTCCAAAGGCATGAACGTGCAGAAGGTCGAGAAGGTGAAGAAAGCATGTTTCCATCCGTCTCCTCGCACGGACGGGATGTGGTTGGGAGCCGACCACCTGAACGTCGGCCGAACGCACGCTGTGTTAGCTCGGCCCGCGAGCCGTGCGCGCGCGAAGTTTGTAGTACATCGGCCTGAGTCGTGGCGGTGTATCGAGGAGCCCTGCAAGCTTCGCTTCGAACGAACTACGCCCATCGTCTCCGTAGACCAGCGTCCGGCGTAGCTCGTACCGCGGCGTATCACCGCGGTTCACACCCGGGGTCGTCGAGACAGCCACTTTATAGCCGGCCTTTTGAACCAACTGGGCATCTCGGCTTCCGTATAGCCCCCCCGGATACGCGAACGCGGTCACGGGATACGAAACGTTTCGCTCGATATCCTCCTTGGAGCCCGCGATCTCGTCTCGTGCGGCCTGATCGTCAAGCTGAGGAAGCCAGGCATGCGTTCTGCTGTGGGACTGAAAATCGATCACTCCCCTCGCAGCCGCCTCGGCCACATGATTCCACGTCGCCGCGCGTGGAGGGTCTTCCGACCACCAGTATGACATCTGCCCGTCGATGATCGTCGTCGGCAGGAATGTCGTCCCAGGAATCCCCAGCTCGCTGAGAACCGGCTCGGCGTTTTCAAAGTTGTCGGCATACCCGTCGTCAAAGGTCACGCAGACGTACCGACCGGAGGAGCTGCCATCCAAGAGTTGGACTGCTCGATCCAGACGGATTACTTCTACATCCGAATTCATGAGAATCTCCATCTGGCGGCGAAAGACTGCGGGGGCAACAGCGAGCGGATCTCGCTTTGCCGTGTCCCCGATCCAGTGGTAGCCGAGTATGCGAACGCCCTCCCACTGCGGCGCCGTACGCTTGAGACGCGCCGCCAGAAGGCGGCCACTGTGGTAGGCACGCATGGCAAGGAACGAGGCTCGGGACATAGTGACCAAGCGTAGCGATCGACACGAATGGGCTGATTCTCCAAGACCTGGTTGCCGGTGTCGGCATGGAGGACGACCCGATCGAGGCGACCGTCCGCCTCGGCGCCCGGCTGATCCTGCAGCAGGCGAAGATCGGTAGAGCGGATCCGCTTGCGGTGCTCTGAGGCCTCGTCGAGGATGCGGCCAGTAGCGGGCCTTTCAGCTCGCGGATGGGACACCACCGTGCATCCGAATCATCGCCTCTCGTTCAGTGGTCGCGCTGCCAGCAGTTAGGGTTTTGAGCTTGCGGCGGAGCGTTCCCCTACTTGCGGCGGTAGCCCTCATTGTCGCTCTGACCTTGACCTCGACGGGCGGAGACAACGTCGTTGAGGTCACGGAGCTCGACGACATTGTCGACGCGCTTCGCCGCTCGGAAAAACCGTTATCCCTCTATTCCTTGCTGGAAGGAGGCGCCAATATTCTGCTCTTCTTTCCCTTCGGGGCTGCCCTCGGCCTGCGCGGCTTCTCGATTGGCAAGACCGCTCTCTACGGGTTCGTCTTGTCGGCCGCTGTGGAGGGCACGCAGCTGCTCTTCATCTCTGGGCGCACGACATCAGTCGACGATGTACTGCTCAACTCCCTCGGAGCGGTGCTGGGTCAGGTGTTGCTGTCGCGCTTCATGCCCGCGCGCGTCCTGGCTCGCGAAGACCCCACACCGTAGAATTCCATTCGATGGTACCGATGCCCTGGCCGCTGCTCTGGCGGGCGCGACGCGTCTTAGACACAGCGGAACAGACATTTTCTAGGACGTTCGACCGTTCGCTGCATCGCCTATCTCGAAGTCATACGGCTAGTTCGGGGGAGATCACCGTCGAGGAGGTCGAGGCTCTGCCGACGACTCCCGCCCCTCCGCCATCAGGTCGGTGTGCACCAGACGAGCGCGGCCCCGCGGGACCGATCTCGAGCCGGCTCCTATCGCGGCCGGCGACATCATCGCCGGTTCGCCGACTGCCCGCCAGCCTCCCGACGTCAGTCTGACCCCACGGCGGCCCCGGCTCGTTCCTCTGGAGCTGCACGGCGGGTCGGGTCGATTGTGATTCACGGTCGCTGAGATTGTGCACATCCTCTACGGCGAGGTGGCGATCGCTGGCACGTGGTGGCCGTCAGACATTGAAATTACGCAGCCGGAAAACGGCGTACGCGCCTCGGCAATGTGGTCGCAGTACGTACGCAAGTTCGCGGTGACGCGGAACCCCTCCACCGACCCGCTGTGGCGTAGCGTGCAGTGGCTCAAGAGGGTGACGGTGACGTGCCCGCTCCGCGTCGGGCTCCGGAACCTCGCAGGCCAAACATGATCCGTCCGCGCGGCCCACCCAGTCTGCGCCGACGGATCTCGTTACGGACGCGTCGCCTCATCTCCTCGCTCCACAGCCCGAGGCGCGTTGTTTCGCTCCACAGCGCGAGGCGCAGGAGGCGTGCGCTCCGCGCGCACGTCGGCAGGAGGAGCACCTGCATCCGCCTGCGATCGGGCCACATGCGGTTCACCGCGAAGTTCTCCGGTCCCGCACACGAGTCGGCTCGAGAGTCAAGCCCTGATCGCCGAAGAGCGCAAGCGCTCGGGACTCCAGCTGCGCTCCCGGCGAGAACTTGTGGAAGTCCGGGTCGTAGGCGACCGTGAACGATTCGTAGGCCAGGATCTGCAGGTGACCCTGGCGTCCATGTGGGCGCACATCCATCGGAAGAAGGCAGCGTCTAGTACGCGGCCGCATGGTCGACGCTAGCCTCAGTCTTCCGACTTTCGATACTGAGGAAGTTGCCACAAAAGCATTCGCACCATACGAGCGCGAATGTCGTGGATAGTTGCATACCAGGGCGGTGCCCTTGCTCGCCCTTCCAGCCGGAGTTCTCTATTGTGAGAAAGGCGTCCCACGCGGCGGGCTTCCCGAGCGGTCGACGACCTCGAGCCGCCCGGGCGGCGAAGCTAAACTGACGAGACTGCCCGCGCAAATTGCGGCGGCTCGAAAAGCCAAGGGCCTCGCCCGGGACGAGCCAGCCGGACGGCGGCGCCAAGCCGCCCGCTCGAAGTCGCGGTAAACGATTGGATGCACGCCCTGCTTCTGCGCGGCGGCCGCCAGCGCCGCGGCCACTGGCCCGTCGGCTGAAAGCTGGTCGAGCACGAACATCCCTGCGTCGCGCTGTGCGTGAACCTTGGCGACGAAGGCGTCCACCGCGGGCCGACCGCGTCACCGTCGACCGAAGCCGCGCAGCAAGTCGAGGAGCTCCGCGTTCGAGAAGGCGGCCGCGCGCGCCGTGTGCGCGAGAACCTTCGTACCGGCGGTTGCTACATCGTTATGCACGGGATCATCACCGGGCGGTCACGTTCGGGTGATGAGCCGCGTCGAGGCCGGACGGCCGCTGGCGATGCTCCACGAGAGTCTAGATCGACATCCTCGTCTTCGTGGGGAACGAACAGTCCGCTCGCTGAACGGCTCATCTGCCCGGGCGCGCAGGACTCGGCGTCCCGCGATAGAGAGGCCTAGTCCGAAACTTGACGGACGCCACGAAATATTCGGAGGCGGTTACCCGGCGCATTCATGAGGTACTCGAACGCGGCGATCAGCGCTTGTTGCTGGGTTCAGGGAGCTCGACGGGCGCCCAGTGCCGCTCTGGTGCGGAGGCTCGCCGGCGCTGGGTTCGGTGTCGGCGAGATCGTACTTCACGCACATCCGGATCGCCGAGCCCGCCTTACATAGGAAGGGATGTATGGTCATATCGACCTAACGAGCTCCCTCTCCTCTAAGTACAACCCTCAACGTCCTCAGAACGATCATGAGATCCAGCAGCACACCACGATGCTTGATGTAGTAGAGGTCGTAGGCGAGCTTATCGGCCGCGCCTAGGGGATCCGACGTATAGCCGTTGCGGATTTGGGCCCAGCCGGTGATACCAGGCTTAACTAGAAGTCGACGCGACCAGTGCGGAATCTCACGCTCGAGAAGTGCCACGAAATCGGGGCGCTCCGGTCTCGGGCCGACGACGCTCATCTCGCCTCGAAGGACATTCCACATCTGGGGTAGCTCGTCGAGCCGGTACCGGCGTAGCGTTCTGCCAACGCCCGTGACTCGAGGATCCTTCTCCTCGGCCCAAGCCGCCCTGCCGTCCGCCTCTGCACCGTCGGCCATCGTTCGGAACTTGAGTATCTCGAACGGTATTCCGGCCTCCCCAGCCCGAGTCTGGCGATAGAGCGTAGGACCAGCCCCGGAGTGCCTCACCAGCAACGCGATTACGAGCATGGCGGGCAAAGCAACCGCGAGCACCAGACCGGCCAGCAAAATGTCGAAGGTCCGCTTTGTAAGACGTGAGTACGGGCGTGAGTAGACATGGAGCAAGCTCATGAACCACATCGGGGACACGCTCCATACCGAGACGCGACCAAGCGTCCACTCAAAGAAGTGATCGAGGCTAACAATCCGGAAGGACGGGACCCGTATCCTCAGTAGACGGTCGAGTGCCTCGTCGCGGCCCTCCGATTCGGTAAGGACCACAAAGTCCGGGCGCTCCTTCGAGACGAGATCCGCGAGCTGATGGGGCGGAACTTGATCCGCACCGGACCGCTGACCATCGCCGATGATCCCGATCAACGAACATCTCAAGCTGGAGCCGTTAGACAGCGCCCGCGCAAACTCGCTGGACCCTGAGCCCTTGCCTACTACCAGGACGCGGACGAGAGGCTTCTGCTGTGCGATCCACGCTTCAAACGCCGTCGACAACACGAGAACCCCGAGGACGATGAGAAGAAGCTGGCTCGTCCGGACGCCAATACTTCCGAACATCAAAGTGATCATCACCGTCGCGGCTAGCGCAACAATAACACCGACCGCGGTTCCACTCACCGAGCCCAACCTCGCAGCCGGAGGAAGGGCCGTTCGGGCGCCTCGCATAACCAAACTCCAGGCCAGTCCCACCGCGATGAGCGGGAGAACCGCTGGTCGAGGCGTACTCAGGAGGGCTACTACGACAAATGGGAGGGCACAGGTTGTGATCCGACCGACGACCGTCACGACCTGCAGGTGGCGGCGTGGCGGGTGCCAAATCTCGCGGCGTTCAGCTACCCCTGCTGCTGCCTCAACCCCGCCCAGGTCAGCTTGGAAGCCTTCTCCAACCCCGTCCAGGACAGGTGGAGCGGCTGTGCTCACAACCGCACGGTCAGCCAAAACGCTCGCTCGGTCGTCACTGCATACGGACACTCATAGCCGCCCGAAGACGCAAAAAAGACATTCCGCAGGTGCCGCACCCCAGTCGTCCCCTTCCCCGACTGCCCGTTGACAGTCTTTACCTTCACGTATTGTGCAGATTAGTCCCTCGCAAAGCAAGCCCGCATGCGGGCTGTTGTGTCGCGCGCTCGGGCACAAACCTGTTGCGCGGTCAGGAGCGCGTAGGCCGCGTCATCTAGCCAGCAGTCACTTGATTCGTCGCGCGCGGCTATGCGGATCGATCGAAAAAAGAGAAGACGACCGAATGAACTGGGACTCACCTCGGCCTGAGCCACGCCGATGCCGGCTAATTACACCGCGACCGGGGACCTCACTCCGGGACAGGGTTAAGAATCGATCAACTGGAGCTTTGAGGAGCCCCATGTCGGTGCCCCGCGCCGACGTCGGAGGTGAAACTTCCAACGAGCCGCGACCAGGCCGACGTCGGCCTTGTGCAGCGACACGGCTCCGGCCTGCACGCCGAGCCTGCAGACGAGCTATTCAGGCAGGCCCGAGAACCGGTCGTCGAGCAAGCGGTGGAGGCGCTTCTCGACCAAGTTGGTCACCTGGGCGACGGCGACTGCTTCGAGTCGTAACGTCACCTCGATCGCGTGGAACCCCGGACGGGTAGAGGCCCTCGGGCTCGTCGCCGTACGATGCGACCAGGAGCGGACGGTCCGTGACCAAGCCAAGCCGTCTCTCAATCGTCCGCGTGAGCTCGTCGAGCGACCGCAGCAGGGTGCCGTGCACCTGGAGACTACTCGGAACGACACAGGAGGCTGCGCGCGGTCATCCCACTGCGCCTGTCCGCCCTGGAAGCTCCAGGAGTTCCCGCCCGATCTTCTGGGTGGCGACATCCCCGCCGAGTGAGAGCACACGCGCTGCAAACGGGCGCGCCGACGCGCCGACGAGCGCCACGCCAGTGCCGGCCCTCACTGTCGCCTGCCTCGAAGCAGCCGCCGCCGAGGTCTGCGAGATGAACAGCGAGCGCGATAGCGAACGGCGAGCCGTCAGGAGCGCGACCCTCCTTCGGTGCCGGCTCGTACGCCTTGGCGCCCGGGCTTTGAGCCTTGACGCGGGACCCGGAGGCGCAAGAGCAAGCAACCACTCATAGAAGAGTCAGGGTTCCTGGCTGACATCGTCCGGTGGCGGCGAAAACACCGGCACCACGACCGGCGCACGGGGACTGGGTGAGCCCGCGCTCGTTTCCCGAGACAGGCCAACTAAAGGAAATTAGATAGCGCTCGTCGGCGAGTGTTGCTGCGCTTGGTGGACGAGAGGACCTTGCCATCACGCACGAGGTGGCTGCTATCCAATACTTATGGCCGGGATCGCGCGACGTAGTGGAGTTCACTCTGCCGCGCCGCGTCGTCTCCCCATAGCACGAGCAGTCCATCGTCATCGAGGCAATCGAGGAGCTCGAAGCGTTCCTGCTCGAACTGCCGCGCCTGCCCGTCACGGGAGATGTAGTAATTGAGCGCCCGGAAGTCGTGTGAGACATCGTTCAGGATCGCGAAGCCAACGTCGGTGTGCTCATATGGTTTGAGGCGCCGGCGGTTGACGTATGCGCGTGGCAGGCGTGCAATGTCCAACGCCAACCGCGCGGGATCGTGATAACGCAACTGTGTTGGGGTGCGGATGCGAGGCGCGTATGCGAGGTTGTGCGACGACATGATGAGGAGGCCCTGGCTGCTCAAGATGCGTCGTATGTCGTGCAGTACACGGCGCCGTTCCATATCACCAAGGATGTCGAGGACGTTGCCCCACGCGGTCACCACGTCGAACTGGGCATCGCCGAACTTCGACAGGTTGCGGAGATCGGCAACTTCGAACGCTACGTCTGAATACGTCTTGCGACAGTAGTTGACCATCGTCGGCGAAAGGTCGATTGCATGAACATCCGGCGAGAGAACGCCTAGATACCCAGTCACGCGGCCCCCGCCACAACCGAGGTCGAGGACTCTTTTCGTGAGCTCATTGCGGTAGCGGAGCAGGATGATGACCTCCACTGGGCGCAAGTTCCGCGTCGCGTATTTGCGTAGCAGGCGTCGGTCTTGCCACAGTTGCCGGTTCGCATCGGCCTGCCTCTCTTCTAACCGCTTGGTGCTCGCTTCGTCCGATTGCCGTTTACTCGAATGGCGCCGGCGTACGACGAATGGCGAAGCTGGCTCACGAGTGGCTCGCATGCTCCCCTCTCACCTCTCCGTCAGCATCTGGCTCGATCGCCGGTAAATATATCCTAGTGAACCGCCGTTTCGAGAATTCGGTGCTAGGGGAGGGGTGGCCGCCGTGGACGTCTCTGGTCGGGAACGCGTCGAGCTGTTTGACGATCGGACGATGCGCTCGCTCGTCTGTGATACGGCGTGAGTCCGTCGCTATTTCGGAGTGCAGCGCCGTGATGTCGCAGCGGGCGAGGAGCAAGCCATGAAGGCGGCCACCGAACTGAACGCCACGATCGCAAACCGCGCGGACCGCCGGACCCGCACCCAGCTCGGCCCGCCAGCGAAGGATCTCCTGCTCGGCCTCGGGAGCGAGCCGACGCGGTTGCCGGCGCGGCCTCGAGGGTCGATCGGCGAGCGCGTGCCAGCCACCCGCCCGGAAGCGCCGCCACAGCCGATAGCCGGTCGCGCGACTGGCACCGCAGGCGGCCGCGGCCGCCTGCGGGCTCTCACCGGCGACGATCAACGCGACGATCCTGCAGCGCGACTCGAACGAGAAACGTATCCGCCTGGGCGGGCACACTCGATCATGCATCTGGGCCTCCTCTGCGAGCTTGGTCTTGGTCGACCACAAGGCTCGCGGGAGGCCCGGACGCAATCAGTCGTCTCGCAGGTGTGTGGTTAGTCCATCTAGAGCTTCGCGGCGTACTCCTTGTACTCGTCGGGGACGCTGCGCGTCCGTACCGAAGAACGCGTGCTTCGACATGTCCGGCGAGAAGCGACTGGCCGGAGGCGTGCGGCCGAGCCCCTCCGCGACCGCGCGGATGTGGTGCGGGCCGGCGCCGCAACAGACGCCGAGGTAGTCGACGCCGAGCGCGTGCGCATTGCGCGCGAAGTCCTCGAGCTCGTAGCGGTTGCACGTGAAGGGATCGAGCGCCGGCGGAAACGGCCGATCGCCCGGGATGAGGTCACAGTCCGGATCTCGTAGCGACGCGAAGCTCGGCGTCTCCTCGGTCGTGCGGTACGGGACCGGCAGCGCGGCGACGTGGGTCGTCACGCGCTCTCTGATGCGCTCGAGCGGCTCGCTTCCGCCGTTCCCGCGAGCGAGCGACGGCCTCCCGCTCTTCGTCGCGGCGCCAGTAGCTCGGGTTCTTGATCTTCACCCAGCCGCGATCGTTCGGCCTATAGGCGCTCGAGTGGCACTTGGGCCCCCCTATCCCCTCGAAGCCGAGTTCGCAGACGGCGGTGAAGACGGCCCGTCATGAAGGCTCCGAGGTCGTCCAGGCAGGGCCGTGGAGCTCCGACCGGACGACATTGCAGCCGGCCGCAGGCGCGACGGTAGCGCTGTCGTCAGCTTCGTCAGAGCAGGGAGCGTAGGCGCGGCCCTGGCCTTCTTGAGTCTTCGAGGGCCTTGATCATCGCGAGCCC